>ERZ887830.1304-NODE-1304-length-14189-cov-7.537852_pt1 | contig 14189 bp, 19 predicted proteins | sample MGYA00521101_ERZ887830 | MGnify/ENA primary metagenome ERZ887830 (study PRJEB32303, sample SAMEA104408592) | aquatic metagenome | biome: Marine water; feature: Pelagic; material: water | place: Baltic Sea | collected 2014-06-05T16:38:00 | depth 1,762 m ...
TCACGCAATCGCCAATAGGGGATCAGCTTGGTCCCGTTCAACAAATCCTCGGCATCGGCCAGCACCGCCTGCCAGCGTGCGCCGGTGCCTTCGGGCACTGTCAGGCCAAGCGCCTGTTGTTGGTTGTCATTGGGCACCCATTCCCCGACATTGTCGGTTTCTCCCACGACGCGGTCCCAGAACATCCGGTTTTGGGCAATCATACCAAGGAACGCGCTATGAGCGGCACGGGTGTGGGTTGGGTCGGGTTGCTGTTGCAACGCGAAATAGATCATCGCCATCCGATCCAAATCGCGCCCAAACTGCATGTCCAGCGCATTCAGATAGGATGTGTCAGCGGCGAGCAAGTTCATCTTGTCGCTGCTTTCATTGATCCGCGCAATCGAGTCTGTGGGGTCGAAGGCCAGAACAAGCTCGGCAAACCCGGTCAGGAAATGGGTATAGGCGGCGAGCCAGGCGGCATCGGCGGTGTCAAAGTGGATGACGGGCGCGTCGATAACGGTGACCGCGCTGCCTGTCATCGCCAATCCACCGATCTCGATGACAGATTCCGCCGGGTCACGGGTGCCATTCATATTCACGTCAAACCAGAGGTCGGTTATGCGGATCGACAGGTCAACCACATCACTGTTGCCGATTTCAACAAGCGGCGCGCGGGCTCTATCTAGATCGGCGATCAGTGTTGTGAACAGGCTCTTGATTGCATCGGGTGTGAACGGATCCGGGTCGGGATTGGCGGGGACGGGCAAGCGCAGAACGGGCAGTTGGGTGCGCTCTGCGTTGATCCCCAGACGCCAGCGGGTTTGTAACGTCGTCTCGATTGCGCGCAAAAACCGCACACCACCGAGGCCAAAATGTGTGGTGGGGTCACTTGCGGTCAAACGCGCCTCGGTTGCGGCAAGGCCGACCTCAGCGATGGATTTCGAGACATCAAAGCCCTGTGCCGCAGCAGCGCTTGCGGACAGAAACAGGGCGGAAAAGAGGGTGCGTAACATGGCACCAGCCTAGGCGCATTTCACGCCACAGCAACGAAAAAGGCGCGCTGGGGATCCCATGCGCGCCTTTCTGCAAATTTTGACGAAATCTTAGGTTAGCGACCCGTCAATCGCCTTACAGGCCTCGACCAGACCTTTGACCGCGTCTACAGATTTGTCGAACATCGCCTGTTCGTCCTTGGTCATCTTGATGTCGATGACCTTTTCGACGCCGCCGGCACCGATAACGGTCGGCACGCCGACATACATGCCTTTCAGGCCAAACGCGCCATCGACATAGGCCGCACATGGCAGCACGCGCTTTTGGTCTTTCAGATAGGATTCGGCCATCTCGATGGCAGAGGTGGCAGGGGCGTAAAATGCGGAACCGGTTTTCAGCAGGCCAACGATTTCGGCACCACCATCACGGGTGCGCTGGATGATCGCGTCAAGTTTTTCCTGACTGGTCCAGCCCATCGCAACCAGATCGGGCAGTGGGATACCGGCAACGGTGGAATAGCGCGCCAGTGGAACCATCGTGTCGCCATGACCGCCCAGAACAAAGGCGGTGACGTCTTTCATCGAAACGCCAAATTCCAGCGACAGAAAGTGGCGAAAACGAGCGCTGTCCAGAACACCGGCCATGCCGCAGACTTTTTCGTGGGGCAGGCCAGAGAATTCGCGCAGAGCCCAGACCATCGCGTCAAGCGGGTTGGTGATGCAGATGACAAAAGCGTTCGGCGCATGGGCTGCAATGCCTTCGCCGACGGATTTCATGACCTTCAGGTTGATGCCCAGCAGGTCATCCCGGCTCATCCCCGGTTTGCGCGCGACACCGGCGGTTACGATGCAAACGTCTGCGCCTGCGATGTCGGCGTAATCGGTGGTGCCGGACATGGCCGCATCAAAGCCTTCGGACGGGCCGGACTCTGCGATGTCGAGCGCTTTACCCTGCGGGACGCCATCCGCGATGTCGAACAAAACGACGTCGCCTAGTTCTTTCATAGCAGCCAGATGAGCGAGCGTGCCGCCGATCTGTCCCGAGCCGATAAGGGCTATCTTCGGTCTGGCCATTTTAGAAATCCTCGGTGCAATTGATTATGGCGAGGTGCCTAGTCTTTCCGGCGCGCCGGTGCAAGTCTGCTGCGGTGCGGCACCGCGTTTACCCGACCCTGATCGGTGCGCGCTATGGTAGCATTCTTTGGTTAACCGTTTAAGCTCGAGAGATTATTGACAGGCCAGCCCGATGCAGACTGACGTCACCTTTTTCGCACTGGCGATCCCGGCGGTGCTGTTCGCGGGGATCTCCAAGGGGGGATTCGGCTCTGCGGCGTCTTTTGCCGCCGCGCCGATGATGGCCTTGATTCTCGAACCGGCAGAGGCGGTTGCGGTTTTATTGCCTCTTCTCATGGTTATGGATTTCGCAGGTCTCAAACCCTATTGGAGGCAGTGGGATCCGCGCACGTCCATGGTGCTGATTGCTGGCGGTGTGCCGGGGATGTGTCTGGGGGCGGCGTTGATAACCGTGACAAATCCGGATGTGTTCCGTTTGCTGATCGGGCTGATATCGCTGGGGTTTGTGATCTATCAGATCAGTCGCGCCCGTGGCTGGCTGCGCGTTCGGCAACGGGCGATGTCGGATCGCGTGGGGCTGATCTTTGCCGCTGCGGCTGGATTTACCGGGTTTGTCGCCCATGCAGGCGGGCCGGTTGTCTCTGTCTATATGCTGACGAAGCCGCTGACAAAGCTGGAATATCAGGCCACGACCGTCTTTGCTTTTTGGGCGACCAATCTGGTGAAATTCACCCTTTATGTCGCGATTGGGCTTTTGACGTGGAGCACAGCCTTTGCGGGTCTCTATCTGGTGCCCGTTGCCCTGATCGGCACTTATCTGGGGGTTTATCTGCATCGCATCGTGCCTGAGGCGCTGTATTTCACGCTGATCTACGTGTTTTTGACCGCCGCAGGCACGAAACTTATTTTTGATGCGCTGGTGTGATTGCGACCCTCAGCGCATGGAGCCAATTCGTTAAAGACTAAAGCGCCGTGCCCGATGTTGGCAGAACCTCATTCGGTGTCACCTCAAACGCCTGACCAGAGGCCACAAGACAGGTCACGCCTGCGGGATTGGTAACGGTGATCGTCCAAGTGCCCGTTTCCGCAGAGGCAAACACTTCTACCACAGAGTTATTGGGCGCAAGGCCGATAGACTGGCGAACTTCGCCATAGGTCGCAGACAGCCGTTCCACCACAGTTGCGCGTTCGGCGCAGTTGCGGGGCTGCTGGGCAAAGGCATGATCCGCAGCAAGGATCATTGCGCCAACACCCAGGGAGAGTGCGAGAAACTGTTGTTTCATAGGGGTATTCCCTTCAACTCTTCAGGCGGTCCCGTCCGGGCCATCCGGTTTGACCGGCAGCGGGGTTCACCAGATTAAAATAGCTGTCGGACCTATTGCACCCTTGTTTCGTGCGGCGGCCATCCGAGCGGTTCTCCCTCGTCCGACAACACGTAAAGATTGCCTGCGTCTGTTGAAATTTTGGTTAACTCTCCGCGCGACGGCCAACCGGAAAATCTAAAACTGTAGACATCCTGACTGCATCCTGCGGCAATTGGGGGCTTGCGAAGACCTGCCTTGTCGTGATGGTTTGCGCGCAAATAGCGATAGGAATGATACGATGGATCAGGATATGCGGCCCTACCGGTCGGTTCTTTACATCCCCGGCTCGAAACAGCGCGCGTTGGAAAAAGCAAAGACACTGCCGGTGGATGCCATCATCTTTGATCTGGAAGATGCTGTTTCCATTGAGGAAAAATACGCGGCGCGGGTCTTGGTTGCCAGCGCAGTCATAAACGGTGGTTATGGCGCGCGGGTCAAGATCGTGCGCGTCAACGGGTTGGATGCCGAGTGGGGCGCGCTGGATATTGCCGCGATGCGCGACGCCGGGGCTGATGCGATCCTTTTGCCAAAGGTGAGCAGTCCTGTGGATCTTGATATGGTTGGGGCGTTGATCCCCGGTGTGGCTCTTTGGGCGATGATAGAGACACCTTTAGGTATTTTGAATGCCGCTGACATTGCCGCGCATCCGCGGTTAGAGGGATTCGTTCTGGGCACCAACGACCTTGCAAAGGATCTCAATTGTCAGTTTCGCGCGGATCGCCTGCCCCTGATGACAAGTTTGCAGCTGAGCCTACTGGCCGCGCGCGCGCATGGCGTCATTTGCATTGATGGCGTCTACAATGCCTTCAAGGATGACGCGGGCTTGCGGGCCGAATGCGAACAGGGGCGTAGCATGGGGTTTGATGGCAAATCCCTGATCCATCCGGCGCAGGTCGCAATCGCGAACGAGGTTTTCGCGCCATCCCCCGATGAAATCACCTTGGCGCAGCGACAAATCGAGGCGTTTCAAAAGGCAGTGGCTGCCGGACAGGGCGTGGCCGTGCTAGACGGCAAGATAGTGGAAAATCTGCATGTCGCGACCGCGCAGGCCATATTGGCGAAAGCGGCGTCCATCGCAGCAATGGAGTCGACGCAATGATCTGGCTAATTCTCGGGGTTGCTCTTTGGTGGGCGGCGCATCTTTTGAAACGTCTGGCCCCCGGCCTGCGCGAGAGCATGGGCAAACCGGGCAAGGGTGTAATGGCCTTGCTGATCCTGCTCAGCGTCGTTCTGATGGTGATCGGTTATCGCATGGCTGATGGAACGGTCTACTGGGGGCGGTCGCCCATGTGGGTTGGCATCAACAACCTGCTGATGATCGTGGCCTTTTATATTTATGCGGTCGGTGGCCCCAAGGGCAAACGGATCTGGCTGGGCACCAAGCTGCGCCACCCGCAACTGACCGGGTTCTCGATCTGGGCGGTTGCGCATTTGCTGGTCAATGGCGATACGCAGTCGTTTATCCTGTTTGGGGGTCTGCTGGTCTGGGCAATCGTAGAGATGGTCCTGATCAACGCTCAAGACGGTCCATGGACCCCACCGGCCCGCGCGCCTCAGAAGAAAGAGATCACTTATGTGGTGATCACTCTGGTCGTTGTAGCGGTGGTGATGGGCATTCATTATGCGCTTGGCGCGCAGCCTTGGGGGTAGGGATATGAAGCTGTATCGGTTCCTGACAGAGGATGACACCTCGGCGTTTTGTCATAAGGTGACAGAGGCCATCTCAAAAGGGTGGGATCTCTATGGCGATCCGCAATACTCTTATGACTACGCCAATGGCACGATGCGCTGTGGGCAGGCCGTCACCAAAGAGGCTGATGTAGAGTATGCGCCAGAGATGAAACTGGGCGCGCAGTGAGGCCAGTTTGATGAACAAGACAAGCACAGGCCGGTTTTTCGAGGATTACCACGTTGGGGACGTCATCCCCCACGCGGTTCCCCGTACCGTGTCCGGGGGAGAGCGCGCGCTGTATCATGCGCTCTATCCCGCCCGTCACGCGGTTTATTCCTCGGATGAATTCGCCCGTGCCTGTGGACTGCCGCAATCGCCGATTGATGACCTCGCGGCCTTCCATCTGGTGTTTGGCAAGACGGTGCCGGATATCTCGATCAATGCTGTCGCAAACCTTGGCTATGCAGAGGGCCGTTGGCGCGCGCCCGTCTATCCGGGCGACACGCTGCGGGCCGAGTCAGAGGTGATCGGGGTCAAGCAGAACTCTCACGGTAAATCTGGTGTGGTCTGGGTGCGCACGCGGGGCCTGAACCAGCGCGACGAGACCATCATCGACTATGTGCGCTGGGTAATGGTGCGCAAAGGCGACCTTGATGCTGCTGCGCCAGAAATCGTGGTGCCGGACCTGACCCAAGTTGTCGCGCCGCAGACATTGCTCGTGCCTTCCGGTCTCGATTTTTCCAATTACGACTTTGCGCTTGCGGGTGAGGCGCATCGTTGGGGTGATTATACGGTGGGCGAGACCATCGACCATGTGGACGGTGTCACCATTGAAGAGGCAGAGCATATGCTCGCCACCCGCCTGTGGCAAAACACAGCCAAGGTACATTTCGACGCCACTGCCCGCGACGGGGGGCGGCGTTTGATCTATGGCGGTCATGTGATCTCGATGGCGCGGGCGCTGTCGTTCAACGGGCTTGCCAATGCGCAGATGATCGTCGGTTTGAACGGGGGTGCTCATGCCAATCCCTGTTTTGCAGGCGATACGATCCGCGCATGGTCCGAGGTGCTGGACAAGGCGGATACTGACGCGCCCGGCGTGGGGGCGATCCGTTTGCGTCTGGTGGCAACCAAGGGTGCGGCCTTTGTGCTGCGTGGTGAAGATGGAAAATACCTGCCGGATGTGCTGCTGGATCTGGATTATTGGGCCCTGATGCCAAAGTAGGCCAAGATGACGGCATATGTTACTTGACCAAAGCCATTTCTTTGCGCCTAATTTTCAGATGAAACATATTTACGCCCTTCTTTTGAGTCTCTGTCTGGCGGGTCCGTCACTTGCGGCGGACCGCATGGATGAAAAGACCGAAGATTTCGTCGCAGCGAATATGATCGCGATCTTTTATCACGAGCTTGGTCATGCGCTGATCGATATCATGAAACTGCCAATTTTCGGGCAGGAAGAAGATGCTGCAGACGTGCTAAGCGCCGTCTTGATTGACGATTTTTTCACCGGACAAACCGCAATCCGCATTGCCTATGCCACGGCGTTTGGTTTTCTGGGTGATACCGATCTGAACTCTGCGCGCAATCGTGATGTGGCCTATTGGGACGTTCACGGCCCGGATCTGCAACGCTATTATACCTTCGTTTGCCTGTTCTACGGGGCCAAACCCGAGGAACGCGAAGAGGTCGCGCAAAAGTTAAAGCTGCCCAAGGGGCGCAAAGGGACCTGCAAGGATGAATTCGCTCAGGCCAAGCGCAGTTGGGGCCCGGTTATTGATGGATTGATCGCGAACGGATCGGGCAAAACGATCCGGTTTTTGGCGGACCATCGCGTGGATGACTATGGCAAACTGGCCGCCGATGTCATCGCGCGCGAGGTCAAGGCGATGAACAAAGATATGTCGCTGCCAAAGCGGCTTTTGGTGCGGGTCGAGGCCTGTGATACGGTGAATGCGTTCTACAATGCGAAGACGCGCGAGATCACGATGTGCACCGAATTCTCGGAATGGCTGGCAGGCGTGGTCCCAAAGTAGGATCAACATGCGACTCAGTCACGCCTTAAACGGACATTAGGCTATCTTGTGATCACAGCCAGAACTGCTGTGATCACAAAGAGCAAAAAATCGATGCCTGTGCCAAAAAACCACGTCTTATTTTGCGCTGGGGCCGTGACTTGTAACGAAAAATCAGGGAATACGTTGGAAAAGCTGTAATGCTGCGCCTGCGAAAAGAGGAAATGACATGCCAGACGTGAACCGGGGCAACCGCCCACTTTCACCACATCTGCAAATCTACCGCCCGCAGTTGACCTCTATGACGTCGATTTTGACGCGGATCACGGGAAACGCCCTGCTGATCGGTGCGCTTCTGATCGTCTGGTGGTTTCTGGCGGCATCGACAGGGCCAGAGGCCTTTGCAACTGCGAACGCCGTGATCACAAGCTGGTTTGGCGATCTGGTGATGTTCGGATCGCTCTGGGCACTGTGGTATCACTCGCTTGCCGGCGTGCGTCACCTGATCTGGGACACCGGGCGCGGACTTGAGGTGGAAACAGCTGAAAAACTAGGCTGGGCGGTCATCGGTGGCTCTGTCCTCTTGACCATCCTCACCGTTATCGTGATCTGAGGAGATCGAATATGGCATTTCTCACTGACCGCAAACAGGCGTCCCTGATGGGGTCGGCCAAATCAGGCACCAAGCATTTCTGGCATATGACGATCAGTTCGGTCGCCCTGCTGATCCTTGTGCCGCTGTTCATCTTTACTTTTGGATCGGCGCTGGGCCAGTCCTATGGCGACGTCATGGCCTATTATGCGCGACCTTTTCCCGCGATCGTAGCGGCGCTGACGCTTGTCGTTGGCTTTGTGCATTTCAAAAATGGTGTGCAAACCCTGATCGAGGACTATGTACACGGTCTGGCACGTAAAGTGCTGATCATCCTGACGATCTGTCTCAGCTACGGTGCCGCGGCAACTGGCCTGTTCGCCATCGCCCGCATCGCGCTTTAAGCCAAGGAATCTGACGCATGGCTGCTTATGAATATGAAACCCACACCTATGATGTTGTGGTTGTTGGCGCTGGTGGCGCAGGTCTGCGCGCCACTTTAGGTATGGCAGAGCAGGGGCTGCGCACGGCCTGCATATCCAAGGTGTTTCCGACACGCTCTCATACGGTTGCTGCGCAGGGCGGTATTGCCGCGTCGCTGTCAAACATGGGTCCGGACCACTGGCAGTGGCATATGTATGACACGGTCAAAGGCTCTGACTGGCTGGGCGATACGGATGCGATGGAATATCTCGCACGTGAGGCCCCCAAGGCGGTCTACGAGCTTGAACACTACGGCGTGCCCTTCTCGCGCACCGAAGATGGCAAGATCTACCAGCGTCCCTTTGGCGGTCACACCACAGAATTTGGCGAAGGTCCCCCGGTGCAGCGCACCTGCGCCGCCGCTGACCGGACGGGCCACGCCATTCTGCACACGCTTTATGGTCAAAGCCTGAAAAACAACGCGGAATTCTACATCGAATATTTCGCAATCGACCTGATTATGGCCGATGACGGCACTTGTCAGGGGGTCGTGGCATGGAAGCTGGACGATGGCACGATGCATGTCTTCAATGCGAAAATGACGGTGCTGGCGACCGGCGGATATGGTCGCGCCTACTTTAGCGCCACCTCGGCCCATACCTGTACCGGCGATGGTGGTGGCATGGTCGCGCGGGCTGGTTTGCCCTTGCAAGACATGGAATTCGTGCAATTCCACCCGACGGGCATCTATGGCGCGGGCTGTCTGATCACAGAAGGCGCGCGCGGCGAGGGCGGGTATCTGACCAACTCTGAGGGCGAGCGGTTCATGGAACGCTATGCGCCGACCTACAAAGATCTTGCCAGTCGCGACGTGGTCAGCCGCTGCATGACGATGGAGATCCGCGAGGGGCGCGGCGTTGGCCCCGAAAAAGACCATATCCACCTGAACCTGAACCACCTGCCGCCGGAAACTCTGGCGCTGCGCCTGCCCGGTATCTCGGAAAGCGCGCGGATCTTTGCAGGTGCCGATGTGACCAAGGAACCGATTCCGGTGCTGCCAACCGTGCACTATAATATGGGCGGTATCCCGACGAACTACTGGGGTGAGGTTCTGAACCCGACGGCAGATAGCCCCGATGCAATCTCTCCGGGTTTGATGGCCGTGGGTGAGGCGGGCTGTGCCTCTGTTCATGGGGCGAACCGTCTGGGGTCCAACTCGCTGATCGACCTTGTGGTCTTTGGCCGTGCCGCTGCGATCAAAGCTGGGCAGGTTGTCGATCCAGAAGCTGCCAATCCGACACTGAACACGGCAAGCATCGACAAGGCGTTCGACCGGTTTGACACGTTGCGCAATGCCAGTGGCGCTGTGCCCACTGCCGATTTGCGGCTTTAGATGCAAAAAGCGATGCAGGCCGATGCCGCTGTGTTCCGCACCGACAAAACCCTCGCCGAGGGGGTAGAGCGGATGGCACAAGTGGCGGCGAAGCAAAAAGACCTTAAGGTTACGGACCGTAGTCTGGTGTGGAACAGCGACCTGATGGAAACGCTGGAACTCACCAATCTGATGCCGAACGCCTTGACGACAATTGTGGGCGCAGAGGCGCGCAAGGAAAGCAGGGGCGCGCATGCGCATGAGGATTATCCAGACCGCGATGACGTGAACTGGCGCAAGCACACGCTGGCCTATGTGGACGAGAACGATGCTGTGCGGCTCGACTATCGGCCCGTCCATCTTGATCCTCTGAGCGAAGAGAAAGACGGCGGGATCAGCCTGAAAAAAATCGCGCCTAAAGCGCGGGTGTACTAAGGCGAACTGTCCCATGGCGGATGCTCAAAAGCGGCTGATCTGCGTTGCCACCCACCACAAGACCGGAACCATCTGGATCAAGCGGGTTATTATGGCGATGTCAGAGCGGCTGGGCATCCCTTGGCACGGCATATGGGGCGAAAAACAGCTGGACCGGGTGCCCGAGACAGGGCGAGCGTTTCTGTGCAACTGGTCTGGGTTCTTTCCACAAGACCTGTGGAACCGGGACGACACCGTGTTCCTGCACGTGATCCGCGATCCGCGTGACGTTTTGCTATCGGGCTGCACCTATCATCACACCGCCCCGATTGAGGGAGAGGAATTCTTGCACCAACCGCGTCAGGACCTGAACGGCAAGACCTATCAGGAACATCTGAATGCGCTTACCAGCCCAGAGGACAAGCTGCTGTTCGAGATGGAAAACAAGCATGCCGAGACCGTGAAAGAAATGCGCGACTGGAATTATTCCCACCCCGGCAATATCGAATTGCGCTATGAAGACCTGATGGCGGATGAAAGCTGTGAATTGTTTCGCAATGCGCTGACCCAAGCCGGTTTTGCCCCCGATGAGGTGGCAGCCGGGGTCGAGATATTTTGGCAAAACAGCCTGTTTGGCGGTTTGAAAAAGCCAGAGGCGCGCAAGGGGCGTCTTAGCGAACACATCACGTCCAACGGGCGTCTGGCCCGGTGGCAGACCGAAATACCCCACGCCGTGGGTCAGGTCTATGCCGCGCGGTTTCAGGATGATTTGGTGGCGCTGGGCTATGCGCAGGATGCGAATTGGGCGAAAACGCTACGTGCAGATGCCAGCGTGACAGGGCTGTGATGCAAAAGGACATGATGACCTAAATGATGCAGTCTTACCGCCCAAGATCCCTACGACAAAGCATGCTGGCCCTGCCTGCTTTGCTGGGGTTAGCTGCCTGTTCGCAGGCCGCGCAGGATCAGATTGCTCGCGATGCGGCGCGGTCTTCGGCCGGAAAGGTGCTGGCACAACAGTTTCCCGGCTTGCCGCTGCAACCGGCGCTGGACTGTGTGATCGATAATGCCAGCAGCCAGCAGATCCTTTCGCTGGCGGCGGATTCGATCACCGGGCCGACCGCGAATACCGTTGAAATCCTAACAAACATCGTCTCGAAGCCCGAGACACTGACATGCTTGGCCGCCCAAGGGCTGCCCGCGCTTTTGCGATAGGAGAGAGAGATGGTTCAATTTACTCTGCCGAAGAATTCCAAGGTGATGACCGGCAAGACATGGCCAAAGCCTGAGGGGGCCAAGAATGTGCGGAAATTCAGCATCTATCGCTGGAATCCGGACGATGGCAAAAATCCACAGGTCGATACGTATTTTGTCGATATGGACACCTGTGGTCCGATGGTTCTGGACGCGTTGATCAAGATCAAGAACGAAATTGATCCAACCCTGACCTTTCGCCGGTCCTGCCGCGAGGGGATTTGCGGGTCCTGCGCGATGAACATCGGGGGCATCAACACGCTGGCCTGCATCTACGGCATGGATGAGGTAAAGGGCGATGTGAAAATCTATCCTTTGCCCCATATGCCCGTAGTCAAGGATCTGATCCCGGATCTGACCCATTTCTATGCCCAGCACGCCTCTATCATGCCATGGCTTGAGACCAAGACGAACCGCCCACAAAAAGAGTGGAAGCAGTCGATCGAGGATCGCGAAAAGCTGGACGGGCTTTATGAATGCGTGATGTGCGCCTGCTGTTCCACATCGTGCCCCAGCTATTGGTGGAACGGCGACCGCTACCTTGGTCCTGCCGCGTTGCTGCATGCCTATCGCTGGATCATTGACAGCCGCGACGAGGCCACGGGCGAGCGGCTGGATGAATTGGAAGATCCGTTCAAGCTGTATCGCTGCCACACGATCATGAATTGCGCCAAGACCTGTCCCAAGGGCCTGAACCCGGCAAAGGCGATTGCGCATATCAAAAAGATGATGGTCGAACGGGTTGTCTGACACATCTGATAAAAAAGAGCTTCCGGTGGCCTTCAAGTCACCGGAAGATTTCAAAGTCGTGTTGCGGTATCTCTCGGCACGCATGGGATATATCAACCGGGTCGCTGGTGGCGAAAAAAAATTTCTGATCGAAGTTAGCCAGATCTTGCTGAATCTCGGCAAAGGCTTTGAGGATCACTATAATGACAGGGACTTCAACGCGCAGTTCGGGGATGGCTGGACCAGAGGTACGGTCACCAAGGGCGAACTGCGCGAAATTTTGGCAGAGATGATCTTGCCGAAAGACAGGTTCAAGGATTGAGGATTTCCGCGTTTCCTTTTGTTGGCGTCAGGCCTAGTCTGATTTGAAACCGCCAAGTTTAAGAGGCAGACCATGACCCAACCCGCTGACGCCGATGCTCGCCGCGCGATACAGCCGGTGATCTGCTATCCTCCCGACACGCTGACACCGCCTGATTTGGCGCTTTACGCTGCGGCGCGTCAGGACGCGGTGAAAGTGTCAGAGGCGATTGCACAACCGCGCGAGGCGGCCAGTTTCCGCGTCAAGGCGGGACAATTCTTTCGGATTTCGTCGGTTGAGGGTCCGCAGGTGGGCGATCTTAACCTATAGGCGGCGGATGATCTGACCGAACGCTTCTTTTCCGGCAAGACCCGCGCTTTACATGGCACGCATGTCACCACTGGCGAGCGGCTGTGGTCGTCGCTGCCTCATCTGCGCCCCATGGCGACGGTGACGACGGATACGCTGGGATGGTACGGGATCGACGAATTTGGCGGCTCTGTGCATGATGTGATCGGCACGCGCTGCGATCCCTATACGCACAAACTGCTGGATGGGGGCGAGTATCATCATTGCTGTCATTCTAATTTGACCCGTGCTTTGGCCGAGGAAACTGGAATGCCGCTGCAAGAGGCAGAGATGCATGTGCATGACGTGTTGAACGTCTTTATGTGCACCGGATTTACCCGCGACACGGGCCAGTATTTTATGAAAGCCTCGCCCGTGCGACCCGATGATTACATTGAATTCATTGCGGAAATTGACCTGCTCGGCGCGCTTAGCGCGTGCCCAGGCGGCGATTGTTCTGCCACGCATTCCAGTGCTGTTGCGCAATGCTATCCGCTATTGATAGAGGTTTTTGCCCCGCTGGACGGTGCATTGCCCGGATGGGAACCCGCGCCACGAAACAGCTATTCGCGGGCGCATCGAGATTAGGCAAACGCTGCCCTTAACGCAATCTGCACCATGTCGCCAAAGGATTTTTCGCGGTCTTGCGAGGGCAGTTCTTCCCCGGTGATCACATGGTCAGAGACTGTCAGCACCGACAAAGCCCGCACAGCATGGCGCGCAGCTAGGATGTATAACTCTGCCGTTTCCATCTCGACGGCCAGAACGCGGTGGCGGATCATTTGCTCTGTCAGATCGGTGCGTTCGTCATAGAAGGTGTCCGACGAATAGATCCCACCGATATGGGTCGCAATATCAAGCTGTTCAGCAGCGTGTGCGGCAGCCTTTAGCAAGGACCAATCGGCGCAAGGCGCATAGTTCAGCTCTTTGAAAATCGTGCCCGATGGCGTGGTCACGGTCGTGGCGGTCATGGCGATAACGATGTCCCGCAGACCCACTTGGGGTGCAAGACCGCCGGTCGACCCGATACGGATCAGGGTCTTTGCGCCATAATCGCGGATCAACTCGTTCACATAGATCGAAAGTGACGGCATCCCCATGCCAGACCCGTGAATCGTCACCGGATGACCCTGCCATGTGCCGCTATAGCCCAGCATCCCCCGGACCTCGTTAACCAGCTTTGGGTTGTCCAAAAACGTCTCTGCCGCCCATTTCGCGCGATAGGGGTCACCAGGCAGCAGGACTGTTTCTGCGATATCTCCGGGTTTTGCTCCGATATGGATTGTCATGGGTTGCCTCGATTTTGACGATGTCAAACCTGTACCCCGCGCTGGGATGACACGAAACTGCAAATATCGACCAGCGCAGAGTGCGAGAGTTATTCGGCAGCGACCGATTTGGGATCGGCGAGTTCCACAATGTCAAACATGATCCGGTTCAACTCGAAATCCTTTGGGGTATAGACCCGTGCCACGCCGAAGGCTTGCAGGCGTTTGGCGTCATCGTCTGGGATGATGCCACCGACGACGACGGGGATATGGGCCAGCCCTGCCTCTGACATGCGCTGCATCAGATCCTGAATCAGCGGAACATGAGACCCAGAGAGGATCGACAGACCCAGCACATGCGGGTCTTCTTGCTGCACCGCCTCGACGAT
>ERZ887830.1306-NODE-1306-length-14172-cov-14.770702_pt1 | contig 14172 bp, 21 predicted proteins | sample MGYA00521101_ERZ887830 | MGnify/ENA primary metagenome ERZ887830 (study PRJEB32303, sample SAMEA104408592) | aquatic metagenome | biome: Marine water; feature: Pelagic; material: water | place: Baltic Sea | collected 2014-06-05T16:38:00 | depth 1,762 m ...
GACTTGCTCGGTCATACTTGCAGCATCACCGAAGATAGCGTCGTAAGAAATATCGGTTTCTTCATTAACGTAATCGTCGACGGTTACATCATGTGCTGCACATACAGCGTATTCACAAAGAGACATAATAGTTTGTTTGTTAAATTGTGCTTCGGTTTTGAATGTGAATGTGAATTCGTATAGTTCTTTCTCGAAGAATTCATAGAATTTATCAGCAATGATCTGTTGAATATACATTAGTGACTCGCTTTCGTATGACCATTGTTTAAGTTGTTCCGATTTTGAATAGCTTCTTGGCGCTGTTCGCGATCGATATCGGCATGAGAAGTCTTCATCCATTGCCACAGGAAGTTAGCAATTTCTTCTTCTTCTTTATTATCTATGATATAACGGCTAGCTGGTTGTATTGCTAGACGAAGATAGGAAAGGTTAGATTTAACACGTGCAGTCATAAGTTCATCGAGTTTAGACATATTTACCTCAAATAATAATTGACAGCTCGGACAACAAATAAAGCGGGAAGGAAGAAGCCGAGGAGTGTCATGATTTCAACTAGCATAGAACGTAAACCTTTCATGATCCGGCCGTTACTATTCCGGATTGGTTGATATATTATTTACAGAAGATACGATTGAATAGTAATTCAGACATATCGGGATGTAGAGTACGAGCATGTTCGATGTATTTATCGTAAGGCATATATACTTTTTCATTATTAATGCGATGGAAGTATATACCTTTGCGACGTAGTTCGTCATCGTCGTGCCATTCTTGTTTAAGACGTGCTATTTTTGTAGCATATATTTTACGCTGTTGACCAGTTGTAAGACCAGTCGTTATTTCTTCTTGTAGTTCACGGTTACCTGTGGAATCTTTGTGGATGTAGACATCGAACCGCGAAGCATATTTATGTTGTAGATTAGAATCGCAGTTTGAATGTAGACGTCTGCCGTATTTATCACGACGTTTACCGCGAGCCATGAGACTAACACGAAGTAGTTGGTTAGAATTGTAAGTATTAAAGCGTCGAGCTATTGACCGAACTCGTTTATTATGAGAGCTTACGAGCTGCTTAAGACGTATAAGCTGAGGATCATTCTTAGATGTGATAGTGAATTTATAATTATCAATAGCATGACGAAGTTCATTAAGCAATACTTGGGCCATTAATACATTCCTCCAGGAATAAAATAGTAATCGACAATAATCATAGCAATGCCAAGTAGCATGCCTTTAGTGAATATATCAAGCTTTGTCATTATCATTTCCTTCTGGTGTAAAGTCGATTTCGAGTTCGTATGGTTGCGATAAACCTACGATATCCCACTCAGTGATTTCACGTATTTTACCAATTGATTCGATTAAGCCGAGTTCAGATAGTAATGCAGTAGCTGTTTCGAGTTCATCACAGTCGAGTGAGATGATACGACCAGTGGCATTAATCATAATTGGAATGTGTGAAGCCTCTGCTGTTGCGGTTAGCATGTAGGCTTCATCTTCAGAAAGTGGATCAATTAATGTAAACTCTTTGGTGATGTGTGCAACAGCAACAACATCGTCAGATTCAGCGTACATGTTAGTACCTTTCGGTTGTGGGTTCAGGAAAAAGCAAGCGCTCTAGTGGAGCACATAAGGAGAGAATGTGCTACAACACTAGAGCTGCTATTAGGATCGGGCGAAGCGCATTTACACCGGCGCTGCTGCACAGTTTGAGCTGTACACCGACACTCGCAATGCCGGCTTCGAAGTTGAATAAGGTAAGCAGTTTGGCTTCGTGCTTAGGAAGTATTCTTGCATGTATCGAGACGTTAGTGCCTCGCGAGCTATCGTGTTCGAGTCTGACTCTGACAACATTTGCGTGGCTAGCTCGGTGCGCGCAAATTAGAATGAGGTGAGCAGTTTATCTTCGTACTCAGGAAGTATTAAATGAAGCAGAGCATACAAATAAACGTATGTTGCTTGGGAAAGAAGGCGCTAGCCTTCGATCAAGGTGTCGGATGTAGGTTCACAGTAAACTACGGTCCGCTACTAGGAGAGTAATAGCGGACCGTGAGTGTTTAGAATGGGTTAGCAGTTGAAGCTGCAGGTTCATTCGAGATCGGTGCAAATGCAGCAGGTGCTGAATCTGAATCGAGATTTGCGATAGGTTCGAATGTTGCGGAACCTTTGTATTCGTCGTATTTAGCAACTTGAATTGAGGTCAGTGAGCTGCTAATACCGCTACGGCCAGCGACTTCGTAGTACATCTGGTAGATGAATACGTTACCGATAGAGCCATTACCGAGTTTCTTGATGCGTGATGCAGACATTGGTGTAGCATCGGCTTCAACAACGTCAGGTGCACCATTATCGGAACCATCAGCTTTTAAGGCTTTACGCTTCAGAGAGACAATATATTTCTCTGGAACTTTAGGCTTTTTGGTTTCACGATCAATGTCGAGTTTAACAGGAAGATGATTAGCTTTCCATTCATCGGCTACAGTTTTATCTGTAGTGGCGATTTGCAGCTCATATTGTGGAGTGCCAAATGGTGAAACAGGTGCATCAAGCTTCGCATAGTTGAGTTCAACATTGTCAATGCGGTAGTTACGTGGCTGAAAGTTTTGCATAGCATTTATTCCTTTTAGAAAAGTTTGAAGATGATTTATAGATAACTGTTTGACTCAGAGTAAACTCTAGTAGCACAGGTCGTTAAGCTGTCGCTTTTATACTGTAGGAAAAGAAGCGTTAGCTTCTTCTCGGAGTTGGTCTGATGATTTTAACAGTGCCATCAGGATACACATGGTAAGTATAGCTAGTCATTGAGGGTTACCTTTGCAGTTGAGATACACCACCAGATAATGAAGGTGGCTACAGGAATGAAGAGAAGAGAGAATGTGAACATGAGATTCGCTTTCTGTTAAGAGATAAGATAGTTACTATAGGAAAAGAAGCGTTAGCTTCTTCAGAGTACAGTGTGAGATACAGAGTGAGATACTTAGAGAGTATGTGAGTGAGATACTTAGAGAGTATGTGAGAGAGATAGTGTGAGTGTGCTGTGAGTACAGTGTGAGTAGCTAGGAGAGTACTGTGAGATAGCCCTTAGGTCACTCTAAGCATCTCTAAGGTGAGGTACTTCAAGTAAATGTGAGTGTAAGTGTGAGTATCTGTGAGATAGTGTGAAGTGGGGTAGGTAAGTGTGAGATACTGTGAGATATTAGTAGGGGGTTAGGAATTATATAGGGGGTATATATATATATTAGGTTTAAATTAACCTATCCTTAGACCACTCTTACCAACTCTTAACCTCTCTTAACCTTTATCAGCATCCCTATCTTCTAACTTAGGGTGCTATAAACTATATGTAGTATCTTATAGTATACTTTATAATATATATAGTATAGATATCCTCCCCCTCTTTAAGGAGACATTTAAACTCTCGCTTTGCTCGAGGATAGATACTTTAAGGCGAAGCCTTATGAGCGTAGCGAATTTAAATGTCCCCTTAAAGTAAAGTTAGTGAGGACTACTACAATGACAGATAAGAAGGAGTTGCTTAAGTTACTCAAAGAGAAACAGAAGCGTACTAAGCTAGTTGACTATGAGAATGACTTCAACAGCTTTGCTAAAGACAATATTAAGATTATTACAAAAGATGCTAGAGCTGGTTTTGTTGATTTCACCTTTAATACATGTCAGGAAGATATTAACAAAGCACTGGATAAACAGCTTGCTGAAACCGGGAAGGTTCGCGCTATTATCCTTAAAGCTCGGCAACAGGGCATATCAACTTACTGTGCTGGTAGAGTATTTTGGAAAACTTACTTCACACCACATGCACGTTCTGTTGTTATGGCGCATGATAGTGCGACTTCAGATGCCCTGTTTACTATGAGCAGGAATATCATTAAGAATATGAATCCTGAGTATAGGCCTAATGAGGTTAAATCAAATGCTAAAGAAATTGTTATATCAGCACCTCATTTTCCTAAAGATGCTTCGGGTGAAAGGCCTGTTGGCTCTTATAGACTATATACAGCCGGATCTCCGGAAGCAGGACGTGGAACTACACCAACTATTGCACATCTCTCAGAGGTCGCTTTCTGGACGCATGATGAGAAGATATTGGCGGGTTTGTTTCAGGGTATCTCTGAGGCTCCAGGCACAGAGGTTATTATTGAGTCAACAGCTAATGGTGCTAAGGGTGAATTCTATAGGTTGTGGAAAGGTGCTGTAGAAGGTGAGAATGATTACCTCCCGTTATTTCTTCCGTGGTTTAGTACTCCCGAATACTGGAGAGAACCACCGGAAGGTTTTGAACGATCCTTGGAAGAGGATCTACTGGTAGAACAGTACGATCTAAATGATGGTCAACTCTACTGGCGTCGGTTGAAGATTGCTGAAGGTGGGGAATTAAAATTCCGCCAGGAATACCCAGCGTCTCCCGATGAAGCGTTTATTACAGCAGGTTCTTCTGTGTTTGATCCGGAGAAGACAGCTAAGCTGATCCCTATCGAACCTGATAAGAAGATGAACTTTGACTATGCTTCGTCAACATGGGAACCTTCTAGTGAAGGTAAGCTACATATATGGGACTACCCTGATTGGGATAGTAATTATATTGTTGCTGCAGATGTTGCACTTGGGGTGGGTCAAGATTATTCAACAGCAGTAGTCTTAGATATAAATAGAAAAGTAGTTGGTTTGTTTAGAGACAACCACTTGGATCCTAGTAAGTTTGGTGATCTTCTGTTTTATCTAGGTAGATACTATAATAATGCACTATTGACTGTTGAAAGTAATTCTATGGGCGTCGCCACGTTATCTCGATTGACCCAGATGAATTACATTAATTTATATAAACAAACTAAGATCTCTTCCATATCGAAGGAAGAAGGGCAAGTACCTGGATTTAGGACAACTCAGGTAACTAAACCACATATCATTGGTAACTTAAAGAATGCTATTGAGAATGATGATATATGGATTGCCTCCAAAGTAATGATTCAAGAACTGAAAGATTATATTAGTACTGATTCAGGTAAGACCGAAGCTGCCGCCGGGTGTCATGATGATACTGTTATGGCTGTAGCTATCGCTCTTGAAACATTGCGTACACACTATGATAAGCTAACTGTGAATAAAGTTCCTTGGTCCCAGAAGTTTTCTGGTGATACTCAAGAGAATACACAGTGGCTTTAGAGTTCCCGTGTCCTCACTACCCCGGCGGAGGTAGGGGATAAATCCGCCACTTTATTTAGATCACCACCGAAGTTATGTCATTCGTGCAAAGATTCGCTACCTTAGGACGTTATATATGGCCGCTGTCGGGCAGGTGTCAGATCGAGGGAAACAGGTAGTGCTGTCCCTCGCTCGCTTAGAGAGAATAGAATGTCAGTAGAAACGTTTCTTAAATGGAAGATACTTCCGCGGTTTATGATGCTTATATCTACCCTTATGTCCTGGCGATGTGCTGAATGGTTCATGGCACTTGATGCGCCGACTGGTGCACAGTCTGCTTTTGTATCTGTTGTTATGGGTGTCATGACAGGGGTATTCGGTATCTGGATGGGTCATGAAAATAAAATGTAAACGAAAAAGTAAATATTATAAAAGCCCGGTAGTACATTGGGGAGATGGAGAAAATTTATGTCAGTTGAAAAAGCAGGAGAAAGATTCTCCGGATATAATAAACCAAAGCGCACACCAGGTCATAAAACCAAATCCCACGCTGTCCTTGCAAGATCAGGCGGTAAAGAAAAGCTAATTCGGTTTGGTCAGCAAGGTGTAACAGGTGCAGGTAAGAACCCTACGTCTGCTAAAGATAAAGCCCGTAAGAAATCTTACTATGCTCGTCATAATGCGCAGGGTGCGCCAGCAGGTCCGCTATCTGCAAAGTATTGGTCGCATAAAGTAAAATGGTAGATGAGAAGTATGCTGAAGAGCTAATCAAATCTCGTAATCAATGGCGTAGTAAAGCGCTGATGAGGGCTCGCCGTATTGAAGAACTAGAGGCTGAGATCCGTAGATTAAAGGGACAGGGGTATGAATAGATGGCAGTTAATGAAGCAGGTAACTACACAAAACCGACCATGCGAAAGAGCTTGTTTAACCGCATTAAAGCAAGCAATAAAGGCGGTAGACCGGGCCAATGGTCGGCTCGTAAAGCTCAAATGCTTGCTAAGCAATATAAAGCAAAGGGTGGAGGCTATAGAGACTAATGGCAAAGAAGCCCACGCAAAAGAGCCTAAGCAAATGGACCTCGGAGAAATGGCGGACCCGAAGTGGTAAACCCTCTACTCAAGGACCATTAGCCACTGGCGAAAGATATATGCCAGCTTCTGCTGTTAAAGCATTATCAGCTGCTGAGTATGCTGCAACAACTAAGAAGAAACGGAAAGATACGAAAGCTGGTAAACAGCATTCAAAGCAGCCTAAAAAGATTGCTGCTAAAGTACGTACACATAGAACATAAACCCAGGAGCGGTACATGTCACGATTTGTTCAAGAACCACAAAAGCTGAAACCAGCTAAGAAGCCGCAGGCGCCTCTCCCTAAAGCAGGTAAGTATTCTGCAAAGGAACTAGAGAAGTCTAAACCAATCTATTCAAATACCGGAGGTAAGTATTAATGTCTACACCTCAAGGGTATAAAGAAAGTGTAACTGATGAGCAGTTAGTTAATCTGATTGAGAGTGGTGTAAACAACTCAACAGGTGATTGGCTTAATTCATCAGACCTTGCAAGAGAACGGCTTAAAGCAACATATGAGTATGCTGGATTACCAGTTGCCCACCTCGCACCTCAGGGTGTTTCAGCAATCGTTGATACTTCAACTACAGAAGTTATTGAAGCATATACCGCAGTATTGTGTGATCTGTTCCTAAGCAACCAGCGCATTGGTCGATTCCTACCATGGAACGATAGCCCAGGTGCATTCCAGGGCGCTAAAGATGCAGCGATGTTAGTGAACTATGCAATTTTTAAACAGAATAATGGTTGGGAACTCATGGAGCAGTGGATGAAATCCGCGCTACTATGGAAGAACTCTGTTATTCGTTGGGGATATATTGAAGACTACGACTACGTATTCGAAGAATATGAAGAGATTAGCCAGACGAAACTAGATGAAATCTTATCAGATGACAGTTTAGAGATAGTAGGGGACCTGGAATTTGAGAACCGTGCTAAGCCAACTTCCGATGGTATGGCACCAGAAGTAGAACTTATATATGTTAATGTGCGTGTTCGCCGGGAAATTAACAAGTCTCGCGTTAAGCTTGAGCTTGTACCACCGGAAAACTTCCGTATTTCTAGGGATGCAACATCAATTGAAGATGCTTCTTTTGTTGGTATCCAGAATAGCATGACCCGGTCTGAAATCCGTAAGTACTATCCAGATATGGCTGATGCTATTTTAGATTGGGATGAGCTAGCAGATGGTGCAACCTGGAATGGTGCAATGGACTACGCGCAAGACGTTGCAGCAAGAAAGCAAATTACCGGTCAAGAGTATTACCAAGGTTCAAACTCAGTAAGCGAGACACCGCTTGAAGCTAGTCGTGAAGTTATTGTAACTGAATGCTGGCTACACGTAGATCGTGATGGTGATGGTATTGCTGAGCTTAAGCATCTTATCGTAGCAGGTAACTTTATCCTGCATGAAGAAGATTGTGATATGATTCCGCTTGCTGATATTGTACCGTTTGGTATTCCTCACGAATACTTCGGTCTATCAATGGCTGACTTCACACGTAGCTCAACACTTGCATCTACTGCAATCCTACGGGGTTTTGTTGAGAATACATATCTTACTAACTATTCACCGAAGCTAGCTGATCCAAACGTAGTTGACTTTAGTGCGCTGCAGAATATGAAACCTAAGCAGATCATTCCAACTAATGGAAGCCCTGTTGGTGCAGTTCAACAGCTACCACCAGAGGCAATCTCTACAGGTACTGTCCCGCTACTAGAACATTTACAGCTTATTAAAGAGCAGGCTACTGGTATGTCAAAGGCTGCGCAAGGTTTGAATGATGCACTATATGTATCAGGTAACTCTGAGCAAAAGCTTTCAGCTGTACAATCAGCTGCGCAGAAACGTATCCAGCATATTGCACGTCGATTCGCTGAGACCGGTTTCAAGCGGTTAGTTAGTGGTGTATATCATACTTTAAAAGGATCACTGAAAGGTGACTTCACTTATAACATGCAAGGGGTGTTTAAAACTATTAACCTCGAGACGCTTCCTTCTAAAATGGAAGTTGAAGTATTGCTTGATATCGGTGAAAACTCAAATGCTACAAAGATTGCTAAACTATCTAAGGTTGGTGCAGAGATTTTACCTGCTCTTAATCAGCAAGGTGCCGGCATGGTTGTTAAACCCGCTGCTCCTGCAGTCTTAGCAACTAAACTAATTGAAGCAATGGATCTCGATAGTAATGACTTCCTTGAAGACTATACTACCGATGAGTTTCAGCAGAAAGCACAGCAGGCAATTCAGCAACAGTCTCAAATGGCTGAAGCTGCTAAGCAGGCTGAGCAAAGAAAAGTTGAAGCAGATATTGCTTTGTCAGAAGCTAATGTTATGTATACGAATGCTCAATCAAAGAATACATTCGATGATAACTCTAAGCAACTTGCAGTGGCAATTGATAAACACTTCCAGGAGTGGGCAGACCTTAGTATTAGGGCTCTTAAAGAAGGTGCAGACCTTCCTCCACATCCTGATTATAAAGAAATCTTAATGATGGCGCGTGGTCTACTACAACCACCACAGTCACCGGAATAAGAGAGGATAAATGGATAAGTACCGTAAGTCAGCTGAGACGAGGCTGAGTAATAATAAATCATACGGTAATCATAAAATCCATCCTGAAGAATTGGCGCGTCGTGCTCACGTAAAGGGGCACTTCGCTGCCAAAGAACGGGATGAGTTCTTTGATGAAGTATATGGTGAAGTCTTAGTTGACTTCTTTTTAGAGTGGCTCAAGACGGAGCCGCATGAAACTAAATCTCGAGAGTTCCTCTACTCTTCAGCCATGGCACTTGGTAGTGTTAAGGAAAGAATGATAAACTTCGAGATGTATGGGAAGAACATCCCACACCTTATGGAGGATACAAATGAGACCGATTGATATCGAAGCTCTACTTAAAAATTATAAAGACATGATCAATACGCTTGAGTACGATTCAATGCGCAGTGCCGGAAAAGCAAAGATTAATGCAGAGACATTAATTGATATGCATGCACTTGTCGAGCGTTATGAAAAATTATTAAATTCCCAGAAAGCAGCTCCAAAGAAGGAGGCTAACTAATGGAACAGGATACCGAAGCACAAATGGACTCTACCCAAATGGATGACTCTACCGCAGAGGTTAATAACGGTCAAACTGAAGACGCCTTGCTGGCTGACATTGTACGAAACTCCGAGTTCGTAGGATCTCTACCCGATGAGCAAGTCCCTGAGTTAGACCCGGAAGAATCAGATAAAGAAGACCCAGAACAATCTGATGAAGCCGATAGCGAAGAAGTTGAAGAAGAGGCCGAAGAAGAAGAAGCTGAAACTGAAGAAGAAGATGCCGACGAAGAGTCCGCTACCGATGAATCTGATGTTTATGCTACTGAAGACTTAGACCTAGAAGCTAAGGTTGTTATCAAAGTTGATGGCGAATTTGCCGAAGTTTCTTTTGGTGACCTGATTAAAGGTTACTCTACTGAACAACATCTTTCTAAAAAGGGTCGTGAACTTGGTGACGCAAGAAAAGAGTTGGAAGAAGAATACCAAACAAAAGTAAATGAGTTAGGCTCAATGTCTAAAGCATCTGCTGCGGTATTATATTCTAATGAACAAGCGTTAGCAGCCGAATACCATGAGCTTGAATCTAAAATTGAACAAGCTCGTAAAGACGGTGATACCTACGAAGTAAATGAACTCAAGGACCAACGTGAGCAAGCGCAAAAGAATTACTGGAACGCTCGTAAACAACGTGAAACACTTGTTACTCAGATTACTCGACAGGAGCAGCAATCAAACGAAACTGAATGGAAAGGGCAGTTAGATTATTTCAATGAAACAATCCCAACGCTTATTCCTGATTTCAATGAAGAAACCGCTGGAGCAATCCGGCAGTTCGCTATTGATGAAGGGATTTCCCCTGAAATTTTAGACTCTATTGCTGATCCTATTATTGTTAAGTTTGTTGATGACTATCGCCGACTTAAACAAGGTGTTACTAAAGGTGCTGTCAAACGTAAGTCAACCCCAACAAAGAAGGCTCCGTTAAGGAAAGCAAAGTCTGTATCTAAACAAAAAGAAGATGCACGTGAAGCTACTCGTAGACGCACTTTAAGTGGTCAAGCTTCAGCTGACGAACAACAAGCCTTTCTAAGAACTCTTGCCGAACGCTCCTTAAATCTTTAATACCTTAGGAGGGTATAAATAAATGTCAAGCACTCTTGGTGTACGCGGAACTGGTGGCCCACAGGGACCAGCTCGCGGAACTGGCAAAGATGTCTCACAGCGTGAGGATCTAGCTAACTTTATCACAATGATTACTCGTGATGAAACCCCTTTCATGTCATCTATTGGCAAAGCTAAAGCAACTGCAATTTATCACGAATGGCAGACAGACCAACTCGATACTCCAGGCTCTTCACGCATTGCTGAAGGTACTGACTACATCGAGCCAGCTGTTGCTGGTGGTACAGGTACTCCTGCAGTCGGCGATCGCTTTGCTCGCACTGGTCCATACCGCACTCGTCTGGGTAACTACACTCAGATCAACGGTAAGACAATTGCTGTATCAGGCACACGCCGTGCAGTAGATCAGGCAGGCATTGCAGACGAATATGCTTACCAGCTCAAGAAGCGTGGTACAGAGCTTCGCCGTGATGTCGAGCACGACATGATTCACTCATTCAACGTATCAGCAGCTGTTGGTGTTCAGGGTAATACTGCACGCTCAGCTGGTGGTTACCAGTCATTCATCAACTCAGCTGATACTGTAGTATACGGTGGTCAGTGGGCCGCGCCTGCTGTTGCTGGTGATGGTACTCAGGTTGTTCGTTCTTCACTGACAACAGCTGCAGCACCTACTAAAGGTTCACTTGCTTTGTCTGATCTTGATGCAGTTATGCAGAAGATCTACGAGCAGGGTGGTAAGGCTTCAAAGGTTATGCTTTCACCAAAGCTGCGCCGTGACTTCTCTGACCTTGTCCAGGCTTCTACCAATGTTCAGCGTAACATTGATGAGTCAGGTAAGCTGCGCCAGTCTGTAGACATCTACATGTCTGACTTTGGCGATCTCATGGTAGTTCCTAACTACATCATGGGCCTTGCTAACCAGGTACAGTTCATCAACTCAAACGCAACACCTGCTGACCTAACAGCGACTACTAACGTAGCCGACTTCTCTGCATTGATCTACGATCCAATGTGGTTTAATGTTGCAACCCTGCGCCCAATGCAGGAAGTTGATGTAGGCCAGAAAGGCGACTCAACTGTCGGCATGATGGTTGAAGAGTCAACCTTGGAAGTACGCAACCCATCAGGTTGTGGTGCTATCTACGGCTTGAACTAAAATATCTGAGGGGAGGCAACTAGCTTCCCCTCTTTTATTTCAGGAGATATAAAATGAAAGCATGTGCAGATTGTCCAAATCCAGCAAAGTGTAAAGCTGCTGGAAAGTGTATGAAAAGTATGCCTATCCCAAAGTCAAAGCCTAAATATGCAAACCCAAAGCATCCTATGAATGCTGAGCGTACTGGGCCATCAACTTTAAAAGAAGATCCTGTTTATAAAAAAGCAGGTGGTAAAATTTATAACTGTCGATAAAATAATAGGAGTACAGTAAATGCTAGTTATTCAACTTGCTAACGGGAATACTTACCCCGCAGAAACATGTGTATGGCGTACAGCCTCAGTCGCAGCAGGCGGCTATCAGCTTACCCATCTTACAGTTGGTACACCTACGGTTGCCGTAGGTACAGCACCATTAACCGCACCAACTGGTGCAGAGCTTGGCTATATTGGAAAGTCAGGTCGTTTTGTAGCGTATACAGAACCCGCCGCTTAATTAAGTAGGAGAGGACATGAGTAAAGAAACAGATTTTAAATTCCACAGTGCGACTGTGGGTGCAGGTAAAGGTATTCAAGCAGGCTTCGATCTTAAATCAGGAGACTGGCAAGCAACACAAAATATAACGCAATATAAGGATCAGGCTAAACGCGATAGGGATCAGCAGGAATACTATGGTATTCGTAAAGATGGTTATCGTAAGATGGCAACTATTCCAGATATTGTAGCTATTAAGATTCTTCAGGATCATAACTTGGATTTACACGATCCGACGTTTATGAGTGATCCTAATAATATGAAAAAGCTTAAGACAATCTTAATGAGCGAATACCAGGATTTGCTAATTAATACTTAATTAGGAGGCCGATTATGGCGTTAACATACACACAGCTAGTTGCATTAGTGCGGGACTGGTCTAACAAAGATACTACAGTTCTTTCGGATGTAAGAATAAAAGATTGTTTACGCTATGCAGCAGATAAGGCTTACCGTAAACTTCGTGTATTACCTCTTGAAAACACAATCACTTATAATTCTGCAAGTTTGTTAGCAGCTACAGTTGCTAGTAGTACTTTAGTTCCTAGTAAAACAGAGCTAACAATACCATCAGATCTTATTGAGTTTATTCAAATTCGTGAAATTGATGCTAATGGTCAGCCTACTAGGGTCTTTAATGAGAAAACAGATTTAAGAACTTTTAATGATTGGACATCTAACAAATATAACTACTCTGCTTTTTGGACTAGAAAAGGAAATAGTATTTTATTATCTCCAGGCTTTGATAGTTCAAACGGAGCAACTAAAATAGAATTACATTATTATCGTAGACTACCTGCACTTGACGCATTGTATACTGTTACACCTGCAAACTGGTCTGCTGGATTACTTGATACTTCTTCTCAAGGAGCAACAGGTGCTGTTCAACTTTTCTTTTCAGAAGTAAACGGAGTAACAACAGCTTATGCAACGCAAGCCGAAGCAACTGCTGCTGGTGGAACACAAACTAATGGTTACTTTGTTGGTAAGTTAGCTTTTAACTGGTTACGCGATGAAAATGAAAGAGTTATTCTTATGGGATCTCTTGCAGAAATATTTGCTTATCTTCAAGATGATGATCAAGCACAAAAATACTTATCTATGTTTATAGCTGAAATAGATGAATTAAATGCTGAAGACAATCAACGTAGCGCTTCAGGCGGTAATATTCAAATGACTTACAGTGCAGGAGGTTTATTATAATGGCTATACCAGCAAATCCAGATACCTCCAATAGCGTAGGTGCAACTGATGATGCCTCTAAAGGTGGTCTTCTTAACACTGGTTCAGACACTATTTTAAATGGTATTAACAATGCTATCGCAGCTAATGCTGAAGCAGCACAAACTGCAGCAACAGCAGCAGGGACAAGTGCTTCTAACGCAGCTACTAGTGCTACTAACGCAGCTACTAGTGCAACAACCGCCTCTACTAAAGCCAGTGAAGCAGCAGCAGATGCAGTTAATACAGCAGCAGATGCAGTCTCTACTGCAGCAGATAGAATACAAACAGGGCTTGATCGAACAGCAGCTAGTACTTCAGCTGCAGCAGCACTTGTTTCTGAAAACGCAGCGGCAACTAGCGCAACAGCAGCAGCATCTAGCGAGTCTTCAGTAGCTGCAAATGCAACAGCAGCGGCAGCATCCGAAACAGCAGCAGCTGCTAGTGAAACAGCAGCGGCTACGTCTGAAACAAATGCAGCTGCAAGTGAATCTGCTGCAGCAGCCTCTGAAACAGCAGCGGCTACAAGTGAAACTAATGCTGCATCTTCTGCTACCTCAGCAAGTACAGCACAAACAGCTGCAGAAACTGCTGAGACTAATGCTGAAACTGCTGAGACTAATGCTGAAACTGCTGAAACAAATGCAGCTAACTCAGCTACAGCGGCGGCAAACAGCGCAACAGCTGGAGCAACATCAGCAACTAATGCCTCTAACTCGGCTTCAGCAGCTTCTACTAGCGAAACTAATGCAGCTACGTCTGAAACTAATGCAGCTACAAGCGCTTCAACAGCAAGCACTCAGGCAACTAATGCAGCTAATTCTGCATCTTCAGCAGCAACAAGTGCAACAAATGC
>ERZ887830.1310-NODE-1310-length-14152-cov-5.981131_pt1 | contig 14152 bp, 15 predicted proteins | sample MGYA00521101_ERZ887830 | MGnify/ENA primary metagenome ERZ887830 (study PRJEB32303, sample SAMEA104408592) | aquatic metagenome | biome: Marine water; feature: Pelagic; material: water | place: Baltic Sea | collected 2014-06-05T16:38:00 | depth 1,762 m ...
AACTCAGCAAGAACAACGGCCACGTCACGAGCCGCAACTACAACAACCATTATCAAAAGCCGCGCTACAACAATCATTACCAAAAACCGCGCTACAACAACCATTATCAGAAGCCGCACCACGGCAACGTTTACAAGCCAAAGAAACAACGCAAAGTGGTTCCTTCTGCCTGCCTGCGCGTGAACAAGTCCGGGTATGGTCCCCGTCGCTATTTTGGTCAGCACTGCCTGAGAAAGAACATGCATAACGCAAACCGTCTGCCCGGTGGCTGTACCGCCAAGATCCATACCAAGCGCGGTCCAGCCTATGTTTATGCTGCACGCTGCCTGCGCAACAATGGCTGGGTCATGGGCTAAGCCCTGACAGGTCCAAGTTTGCCCAAAGCCATTTGTTCCTGGCTTTGGGTCGTGGCCCAATCCCCGGGCCACATTGCCGGGGCAGGTGCTTTTGCGGGTCGCCTGCCCCGGATCATTTCCGGATCACTTGCCGGATTTGACTTTCCCGCCCGATGGGCCTTTTGATGCGCCCATGACAAAACCAGCCCCTGATTTTCTGTTGGAAAGCGCCGCGTTCGATCGTGGCGCTTTTTACGTCTGTGGTGTCGACGAGGTGGGGCGCGGTCCTTTGGCCGGGCCAGTGACCGCCGCCGCAGTGCGTCTGGATCCGAATAACATTCCAAAAGGGCTGAACGATTCCAAAAAGCTAAGCGCCAAGCGTCGCGAGGCTCTGAGTGCCGAACTGTATGAATGCGCGGATGTCTCTGTGGCGCATGCCACTGTCCAAGAGATCGACCAGATCAATATCCTGCGCGCTTCGCATCTTGCCATGTGTCGCGCAATTGCGGGTTTGGCGGGCAGGGCAGACTTTGCGCTGATCGACGGCAATCTCTTACCCCGTGATTTGACCATCCCAGCCGCCGCAATTGTCAAAGGAGACACGCAAAGCTTGTCTATTTCGGCGGCCTCAATTGTGGCCAAAGTGTGTCGAGATTTAGTCATGGTGGACTTGGCGCAACAGCACCCCGGATATGGTTGGGAGACAAATGCCGGATATGGTACCGCAATGCATCTATCTGCGCTGCGAAATATCGGGGTGACCCCTCACCATAGACAAACTTTTAAGCCTATCCACAATATATTGTATCAAGAGAAATAACTAACCAACTGATTCAAAAAAGAATTTGACGGCGAATCAGCTTTGACTCATCTTTGGCCTCATAACGGCGAGGATACATTCGCTGGAAAACGACGCATCGCAAAAGATGCGGGGAAAGAGGCAGATATGAAAAAGACAGCGACTGGCGCAGGGTTGGACCTGCCGCTAAACCAGATCATTGCGGGTGATTGCATAGAGGCGATGAACGCCTTGCCTGCGGGGTCAATCGATCTGATCTTTGCAGACCCACCCTACAATCTGCAATTGAAATCAGACCTGCATCGCCCCGACAATTCCAAGGTAGATGCGGTGGACGATCATTGGGACCAGTTTGACAGTTTCGCGCTGTATGACACCTTCACCAAGAAATGGCTGAAAGCGGCCAAGCGCCTGCTGAAACCCAACGGGGCGATCTGGGTGATCGGCAGCTACCACAACGTCTTTCGCATGGGCGCAGAGCTGCAGAATCAGGGCTTCTGGATCCTGAACGATGTGGTCTGGCGCAAGTCGAACCCGATGCCGAATTTTCGCGGCAAACGCCTGACCAACGCCCATGAGACGCTGATCTGGGCCTCGCGCGATGAAGGGTCGAAATACACCTTTAACTATGAGGCGCTGAAATCCCTGAACGAGGGCATACAGATGCGCTCTGACTGGGTGCTGCCGATCTGCACCGGGCATGAGCGTCTCAAGAATGACGAGGGCGAAAAGGCGCATCCGACGCAAAAACCCGAAAGCCTGCTGCACCGTCTTTTGGTCGGTACGACGAACGCGGGTGATGTGGTGCTTGATCCCTTCTTTGGAACTGGCACGACGGGCGCTGTCTGCAAGATGCTGGGGCGCGATTTCATCGGGATCGAGCGTGAAGAGGCTTACCGTAAGGTCGCAACGGCCCGTCTTGAACGGATCCGCCGCTTTGACAAATCCGCCCTTGAGGTGTCCACCAGCAAACGCTCTGAACCTCGTGTGCCCTTTGGTCAGTTGGTCGAACGCGGCATGTTGCGCCCCGGAGAGGTGCTAACCTCGATGAACGGCAAGACCGCCAAAGTGCGCGCCGATGGCACGCTGGTTGCGACGGACGTCAAGGGCTCTATCCATCAGGTTGGTGCGGCTCTTGAGGGCGCGCCAAGTTGCAACGGCTGGACTTATTGGCAGTACAAGCGCGATGGCAAACAGGTGCCCATCGACCTGCTGCGCCAGCAGATCCGCGCAGAGATGCTACAGTAATACCATAAATTACAACAGTTTACCGCCGGTGCCTGTGGCCTTACCACGGCACTACCTTACCCCGCCGTCCAATCCAGACGGCGGGGCTTTTTCTTTTTGGCAGCCGGGTGGCCTTGCCCAATGTGTTTTTCGAAAACGCTATATCAGCACGTAGGTCTTGACGGATTTATCCGTCAGCATGTCGCCAATTGCCCCATCGAATGCCAGAAAATGCGGGGTTTCCAGATGCGCCTGAAAAGCGGCGGCGTCTGTGTAAAGCTCGTACAGAAAAATCTCTGCCGGAGTTTGCGGATTCTGGCACACATCAAAGCGATGGCACCCCGGTTCATCCGCCAGCGCCGCCTTGGCGTTGGTCATCAAAAGCGGCATAAAGTCATCCAGTTGATCTGGTTTGACATAAAGGGTGGCGCATACAACAAACATGGTCAGTGATCCTTATTTCGGCAGGGGAAGCGTGCCCTTGGCATAGGGCGTCCAATCGGTGATCTCGGGGTAATACCGGGCCCGCCATCTACGCACCCGCGGGTTCATCACACGCCGCCAAAGGGGCGGGATCATCGCGGCAAAGGTCATCAGCGGATAGCCGTAGGGCAGTTGCGGCGCGTCGGCCTCTGTGTGGTTTTGCAGCAGGGGAAAGCGGCGGTCGGGTTTATAGTGATGATCCGAGTGGCGTTGCAGGTTGATCAGCAGCCAGTTCGACGCCGTTTGCGCCGAATTCCACGAATGACGCGGTAGCACATGTTCATATTTTCCCTCGCCCAGATGTTTGCGCGTCAGCCCATAATGTTCGACGTAATTGGCCAGTTCCAACTGCCAGACGGCGATAAACGCCTGATAGGCAAACAGCCCAACCCCGGCCCAGCCGCCCAGAGCAAAGGCCAGCAACAGGAACGCCGCCTGCAAGCCCCAATAGCGCCAGAACGGGTTGCTTTTATCACTCCACGGCAGACCCTTGCGCGCCAGCATCGCCTGTTCGGCGCGAAACGCTGATCCATAGCTTTCGCGCAGCACACGCGGGAAAAAGCGGTGGAACCCCTCGTTATAGCGCGCACTGACTGCATCGCGCGGCGTGCCGACATAGCGGTGATGGACCAGCATATGCTCGCTGCGGAAATGACTGTATAGCACCATCGCCAACAGCAGATCGGCCAGCCCGCGTTCCAGCCGATTGCGCTGGTGCATCAACTCGTGGCTGTAATTGATCCCGACCGTGCCAGAGATGACTCCCAGCCCAAAGAACAGCGCGATCTTTTCCCAGACCGCCAGATGGGGGCTGTGGGTCACGTACCAGATACAGCCGAATATCACGACGAACTGGATCGGGAACTAGATCATCGTCACAAGGCGATACCAGATCAGTTGATCCTCTGTGGTTTCGGGATCCGCGTTCTCGTCCGTTTCGCCAACCAGCGCATCGAGGATCGAAAACAGATCCACCCCGCGCAGGGCAGCAGTAGCAGGGTCCAGCCGCCGTAGATCGCACTGATCACGGCAAGCGGGACAAGGCCCAGCGACAGCCAGAACGGCAACGCGCGCGAGAATTTGGCGACCTGTGCGGCAGGGATCATGGCCTGCTCCGATATTGTATGCTCTTGCGGGTTGTAGGCGCTTTGGGGTGTGGCATCAATTCTGCTCCAGCGTCGCAGCGGCAAGGTCATAGGCTTTGCGCATCACCGTAGGCAGATCAGAGGGCCGAAAGGCATGGTGAGGCAGAAACTGTCCCGTGGTGGGTACGGCGTCTTGTGGGACAATAGCGGTGCGCAGGCCAAGGCGCAGGTGGAAATGAGTGAAAGTGTGCAAGACCTCGGCCCCCGGATCTTGCCAGACCGCATTGAAGGGCGGCCGCTCTGTCGCGACCTCGCCCCATTCTGACCCCGGCCAACCCAGCATGCCGCCCAACAGGCCCTTGTCGGGGCGTCGCTCCAGCAACCATGCGCCATCGGCCCGTCGCGCCAGATAGGCGATACCATAGCGCGTCGGTTTCTGCTTTTTCGGCAGCTTGCGGGGCAGTTCCGCCTGCACCCCCGCCCTGCGCGCGGCGCACTCTGTCATCCAAGGGCAGATCCCGCAGGCAGGCGAGCGCGGGGTGCAGATCGTCGCACCCAAATCCATCACCGCCTGCGCATAATCCCCGGCGCGTTGTTGCGGCGTCACGTCGGCGGCGCGTTCGGTCAGCTCGGGCTTGGCGGTCGGCAGCGGTGTTTCGATATGAAACAGCCGGGACATAACACGTTCGACATTGCCATCAACCACCGTGGCAGGTTCGTCATAGACAATCGCGGCAATGGCAGAGGCGGTGTAGGGGCCAATGCCGGGCAGGCTCAGCAAGGCGTCGCGGGTGCCGGGAAACTGCCCGCCATGTTCTGCCGCGACAACGCGCGCGCATTTCAACAGGTTGCGCGCGCGGGCGTAATAGCCAAGCCCGGCCCATTCGCCCATCACATCGCCATCTTCGGCGTTCGCCAGATCGACGACCGTCGGCCAGCGGTCGGTAAAGCGCAGGAAATAGGCACGCACGGCGACAACGGTGGTTTGTTGCAGCATCACCTCTGACATCCAGATGCGATAGGGATCGGGGCGAATGCCTGCCCGACGATCCTGTGGCGACACGCGCCACGGCATCACCCGCGCATTGGCGTCGTACCAGTCCAGCAAGGCCGCGTTCAGTTCACTATAACGCAATAGTTACGCTCCTTGTTCAGGCTTTATGCTGGTGTCCGGCGTGATGCGTATTACAATAGCATTGTAGTAAGGACATTCCACCGATGAAGTCGCCCACCACCAAAGGCTATGCGCCCAAAGCGCCCTACAAGACGCCCCGCCGCCTGCGCGGGTTCGAGAGGACCAGTTCGCTGGTGCAAACGCCGATCCGCAAGGCCAGTGAAAAGCGTGGATTTGCAGAATCGCGCCTGCTGACCCATTGGATCGAGATCGTCGGAGAGGACATCGCCCGTGTCGCTCGCCCCGTAAAGGTCAGCTATTCCCAAGGCGGCTTTGGTGCGACCCTGACCGTGCTGACCACAGGCGCTCAGGCACCGATGCTGGCGATGGAAAAGGAAAAGCTGCGCGAACGGGTCAACGCGTGCTATGGCTATGCCGCAATCGCGCGTGTCCATATCACCCAGACCGCGCCGACCGGCTTTGCCGAAGGGCAGGTGGCCTTTGCCGCAGCCCCCAAGATGGAAAAACCTGTCGACCCCATATCCAAGGCAGCTGCACAACACGCCGCAGCAAACGTAACTGATGACTCTTTGCGCCGGGCGCTTGAAGCCTTGGGCGAAAATGTTCTATCCCGGACCAAATCAAGTTGAGGCATATACTATGAACCGTTGGATTTCTTACGCACTTGTTGCGGTCGTTCTGAGCGCGGGTGCGTTCTTTTATCAATCGTCGCAATCGCGCGATCTGCCGAACTTTGGCATGGCAGAGGCGCAGACGGCCGACGCGGCCGACGCGGCCGAGGTGGACAAGTCTTTGGTTGTCGAAATGGCGCTGGGGGCAGAGGATGCACCCCTGACAGTGATCGAATACGCCTCTTTCACCTGCCCGCATTGCCGTAGCTTCCACGAGAACACCTTTAAGCAGGTCAAGGCCGAGTACATCGACACCGGCAAGGTGCGGTTCATTTACCGCGAGGTTTATTTTGACCGCTTCGGTCTGTGGGCCGGTATGGTCGCGCGTTGTGGGGGGGCCGAAAAGTATTTCGGGATCTCCAGCATGATTTACAATCAGCAGGCCACATGGACCAAGGGCGAAAACCCCGGTGCGATTGCGGATAATCTGGTGATAATCGGCAAGACTGCTGGCCTGACGGGCGACGAAATTGATGCTTGCCTGCAGAACAACGCAATGGCGCAGGCCATGATCGCCGTTTACCAGGAAAATGTAGAGCGCGACGGCGTCAAATCCACGCCCAGCTTCATCATTGATGGAGAGTTGGTCACTGGCGATCAGACTTACGACTCGTTCGCGGCCATCCTAGACGCCAAGCTGGCCGACTAAATGCCGGCGCCTCTGGCCGGTCTGAAGGTCGTTGAACTCGCACGGATTTTGGCCGGCCCCTGGGCCGGTCAAACGCTATGTGACCTTGGCGCAGATGTGATCAAGGTCGAAAGCCCCGAGGGTGATGACACCCGCAAATGGGGCCCTCCGTTCATTGAGCGGGGCGAGGATAAATCCGCCGCCTATTTCCACAGTTGTAACCGTGGTAAACGGTCTGTCGCAGTGGATTTTCGCACGCCCGAGGGGCAAGAATTCGTGCGCGATCTGGTCAAGGGCGCGGATATCCTGATCGAGAATTTCAAGGTGGGCGGGCTGGTCAAATACGGTCTGGATTACGCCTCGCTGCGCGAGATCAATCCGGGGCTGATCTATTGTTCGATCACCGGTTTTGGCCAGACCGGCCCCTATGCGCATCGCGCAGGCTATGATTTTATCATCCAAGGCATGTCCGGCCTGATGTCCATCACCGGCGAGGCCGATGGTCAGCCGCAAAAGGTCGGCGTGGCGGTCACCGACATCTTTACAGGTCTCTATTCGGTCACGGGTATCCTTGCCGCGCTCTATCAGCGGTCTGTGACGGGCGAGGGGCAGCATCTGGATGTTGCCCTGTTCGATGTGGCCACCGCGATCACCGCCAATCAGGCGATGAACTATCTTGCGACTGGCGACGCGCCCATGCGGATGGGCAACGCACACCCGAACCTGACGCCTTATCAGGTGTTTGACTGCTCTGACGGCTGGATCATCATCGCGACGGGCAATGACGCGCAGTATCAGCGGCTGTGTGGTTTGCTGGGGGTCAAGGATATGGCGACCGCGCCAGAATTCCTTACCAACGCCGACCGCGTCCAGAACCGCGAAGAGATGACGCAGCGGTTGACCGAGGCTACAAAACGTTTTTCCAAGGCCGATCTGCTGGCTGCTTGCGAGGGGCAGGGCGTGCCCGCAGGGCCGATCAATGACATGAAAGAGGTCTTTGACGACCCACAAATCCAGCATCGCGGCATGCAGATGTCGATTGACGGGGTGCCTTCGGTCCGCGCGCCGCTGTTCTTTTCAGGGGCAGACCTGTCGATGGATCAGCCCTCGCCAAAGCTGAACGAGCATGGCGATGCGATCCGGGCAGAGGTCAAGAACGGTTGACGCCTGCTTTGACCAGCATGGCGTCAATCACGCTCCAATCGTCGATGTGCAGTCGCACAGGCAGCGTCAGCACCTTTTGACGAAAGCTGTCCGGCAGGCGCACTGCGTCCTTTTCAGTCGTCACAAGCTGCGCGCCCAAAGCGGCGGCCTCTAGTTCCAGCCGTTTCATCAGCGCATCGGTCAGAGGCTGGTGGTCGTCCAGCGCCTCGGCGCGCACCAGATCGGCCCCCATCCCGCGCAGCGTGGCAAAGAATTTTGCCGGATTGCCGATCCCCGCAAAGGCGAGCGTGCGCAAGCCCTGCCAATCCATCCCCGTCTGTAACGGGTCCAGATGACCGCGCACCCTTGGTGGGCTTTCCCATGATTGCACAAACCGCGCCTGCTGTGCCTCTGGCCCGATGGTCAGGACACAATCGGCGCGCATCAGGCCGACCCCAACAGGTTCGCGCAAAGGCCCCGCAGGCAAAACGCGTTGATTGCCAAAGCCTTGGCCCGCATCCACCACGATGATCGAGGCGTCCTTGGTGACTGAAGGATTCTGAAACCCGTCATCCAGCACGATCACCTGCGCCCCGGCGGCCTCTGCCGCTTGCACCCCGGCGGCGCAATCCTTGGCGATCCAGACCGGGGCAAAGGCAGACAACAATAAAGGTTCGTCCCCGACCTGCGCGGCATGATGCTGGCGTTCGTTTACGCGCAGTGGGCCGGTTTCCGACCCACCATAGCCGCGCGAGACAACATGCACGTCTGGGTCGCGTAGATGATTGATCAAGGCGATCACGGTTGGGGTCTTGCCCGTTCCACCGATATTCAGATTGCCGACGCAAATGACCGGAACCGAGGCGCGATAGCCCGGTTTTGCCACGCGTGCCGCCGTCGCGCGGGCGTACACCATCGCCAAGGGCGACAAGGCGCGCGCCTGCCAGCCGGGCCTGTCCGGTGGGTTCTGCCAGAAACCGGGCGGGCGCATCACATCGCCTCGCGCTCTTCAAGGGCGGTAAAGATCATGTCGCGGACCCGGTCCGTCACCTCTGCGCCGGACGAACAGACCATCCATGCCTCATGCGCCAGACGCGCCGCCACATCGGGCGACAACAAGGCGTCCACCGCCTCTGACAATTCGCCGCCGTCGCGCACCTGAAGGCAGGCAGAGGCCTCTCCGAGCTTTGCATAGGCGCGGCGGTAGTTCGCAACATTGGGCCCATGAATGACCGCAGACCCCAGCGCGGCGGCCTCGTAGGGGTTCGCCCCTCCGTCCGCGCTCAGAGAGCGGCCAAGAAACGAGATCGGTGCAAGCCGGAACCACAGCCCCATCTCTCCCTCAGAGTCTGCGATGTAGATCTGGGTCTGCGGCTCTGGTTCTTCGCCATTGGACCGTAGCGCGACGGTATGACCAAGGGCCGCCAGCTCTGCCGCAAGTGTTGGGCCATCTTCCACTTGATCCGGTACGATGATCAGCAACAGGCGATGCGAGCGGCGCTGTGCGAGAACATGCGCCTTCAGGATCGGCTCTATCTCGGGGGCGGTGGCATGGGCCGCCAGCCAAACAGGACGCGCAGCAAGCGTTGTGGCGATCGCGTCGCGCTCTCTTTCGTTGCAACTGAGTGCGGGCGTGCCCTCTTCGAGATAGCCGACAACCTCTATTTTCGGGGGCAAGGCGCCCAGCCGTTTCAGTGCATCGGCAGAGTCCTGATCTCCTGCGAGGATCCGCTCGAACCGGGTCAGTAACGAACCGGACATCCCCGGCAACCAACGCCACGCCTGTACGTCCGGACGCGCCGTGCGGGCGTCGATCAGATACATGGGAATGTCGCGCTCTGCCGTCTGGGTGATCAGAACAGGGCGCAAATCGGTCTCTGTCCAGATCGCCACATCCGGGGTCCATGCGTCCAGAAACTTGCGCACCGCGGGCAGGGTGTCGTCCGGCGCAGCCTGCGACAGAACACCGGGCGTCATCGGTTTTCGGCGCGGGTCGGATGTGGTCATCAGATACGTCACATCCTCGCGCTCTATCTGCATCCGCGTGACAAGTTCCCGCGCGCTTATCCCGTGGCGATCCGTGCCGGTGTGAAACCAGATCAGCGGTCCCTTGGGACGCAACTCTGTCGGATAGCCTTGCCGCTCTGCCTCTCGTATCTGGCTCTCGACCCCGTCAGCAGAGGCGCGCTTTGTGGCGCGGTCGCGCCGGGCGCGGGTCGCAAGATACAGGGCAAGGGACAGGGATTTCGCCATGGCGCGGGCTTAGATCGCAGGATCTTCAATCACCGAACCCTCGGCCTCTTCATCGCGCAGCCGATGCAGATGAGCGATGAAATAGCGCATATGGGCGTCGTCCACCGTGCGCTGGGCGGCCGATTTCCACGCATCATAGGCGCTGGCATAGTTGGGGAAGATACCGACGATGTCGATGTTTTCCACGTCCTTAAAGGCGGTCTTGGTCGGGTCGATCAATTCGCCCCCAAAGACAAGATGCAGGCGTTGAACCATGGGACTCTCCTGATTTTTGCGGTGCTGCTACCAAAAACGCCGGGCGGCAGCCTGTGAAATGTTTTTTCAGCGTGACGAGGCCAGCGAGCGGACTCATCAGAGCCGGTCGAGCACCTCTGCATGAAGCGCCGCGTTGGTGGTCAGAACACCACTGGTCTTGGCGCGTTTGGAATTGAACAGCAAAGGCGCGCCCAGTCTGTCGGTGATTTGCGCGCCTGCCTCTGCCGCGATCAGCGCCCCCCCGGCAATGTCCCACTCCCACGCATCGCGCAGGGTCAGCATCACGTCAAACCGCCCGTCCGCGATCAGACACAGGCGATAGGCCAGCGAGGGGCGAAAATGCCGATCAAACGCAGGCACGCTGCCACGCCAGTGCTGTGGATCAAGATTACCCTTTGGGACAAGGATTGTCGCCCCATCCGCCAGCCTGCGCGTGCCACAGGAAATCGCCTCACCATTCAGCGTCGCGCCCTGACCCAAGGCTGCGGCATATAGCTTGTCTCGCGCGGGCAAATAGACGACAGCCGCCGTAGGTTGGCCATTCTCGACCACGGCCAGCGAATGGGCCCATGTCTCTTGCCCGTCCACGTAACTGCGGGTGCCATCGATGGGATCGACGATAAACACACGGTCTTGCGACAGGCGCTCTGGCGTGTCTTCGGTCTCTTCGCTCAGCCAGCCATAGCCGGAGCGCGCGCGCATCAACTGTTCTTTCAGAGCCGCATCAACCGCCAGATCGCCTTCACTCACCGGGCCAGCCCCATCGGGTTTGTCCACGACCCTCTGATCGCTGCGCCAATAGCGCAACGCAATTTTTGACGCCGCTTTGGCCGCGTCGATCAACAGGGGCAAATCATGCGCCGGCAAGGGTCAATCCTTCGACCAGCAGCGAGGGAACGACCCGCGACAGATGCAGGCGCGCGTCATTGGCGGGGATGATCGTCATCAGCATGTCGCGCAGGTTTCCGGCCAATGTGCATTCGTTCACCGGATAGGTGATTTCGCCGTTCTCAACCCAAAACCCGCTGGCCCCGCGCGAATAATCGCCCGTCGTGGCATTGATCGAACTGCCAATCATCGATGTCACCAACAGGCCCGTGCCCATATCGGCCAGCAAGTCTGCCCGGCTCTTGTCGCCTTGGGTCAACGCGATGTTGGACAGGCTGGGACTGGGCGGCGAGGACGTCCCGCGCGATGCGCTGCCGGTGCTTTGCATGCCCAACTGGCGGGCGGTGCCAAGGTCCAGCGTCCAGCCCTGCAACACGCCATCGCGGACGATATCGCGCGCAATCGCGGGCAGGCCCTCGGCGTCAAAGGGCTTGGAACTGGTCGCGCGCGCCCGCAAGGGATCTTCGTGGATCGACAGACTCGCTGGCAGCACCTGTTGGCCCATCGCATCGCGCAACCAAGAGGCCCCGCGCGCAATCGCAACCCCGTTGATTGCGCCCAGCAGATGCCCGATCAGACTATTTGCAACCCGTTCGTCATAGAGAACCGGAAAGCTGCCGGTGGGCGGTTTGCGAGCGCCTGACCGCGCCAAAGTACGCTCGGCGGCTTTCTGGCCAATCGCTTCTGGGGTTTCCATATCGCTGCCATGAATGCGGAAATCACCGTAGTAATCCCGCTCCATCTTGGTGCCGTCGCCGGTGATGGCCACGCAGGAATTGGCGTGGCTGGTGCGGCTGTATCCGCCGACAAATCCATTGCTGGCTGCCAAATAAATGTTGCGCCGCCCATAGGCCGCCGAGGCAGAATCGATCTTGGAAATGCCCTTGACGCCAAGCGCCGCAGCCTCGGCCTGCCGCGCCATTTCCTGCAAACCTGCAGCGGCTGGTTCATCGTTTGGATCTACCAGATCCAGCGCGCCAAGATCCCATGACGTTGCCAATTGGTCAGGGTCGGCCAACCCGATATGCTTGTCCTCGGGCGCTTCGCGGGCCATCGCCACAGCCCGCTCTGCCATGGTCGTTATCGTACTTGGGCTTACATCCGAGGCCGAGACACAGGCCTGCCGCTTGCCGATCAAAACGCGCAAGCCGATGTCGATCCCCTCGCTGCGTTCCGCCTGCTCCAGCTTGCCATCGCGCACGTCGATGGAAATCGAAGTGCCATCTACGGCAATGGCGTCGGCATCACTCGCACCAGCTTTGCGGGCGGCGGTCAGCAGATCTGCAGTCAGGTCTTGAAGGGAAGGCGGCATGGGGCCTCGACAGGTTAGGAATGTTCCCCTGAGGTAGTCCCGATAGCGCAGAGGTGCAAGGCATGGCGCTCGTCTTAGATCGGTGCGCGCCCAACCGCACCGAAGGTGCCAGACAGGCGCGCCCCTTTTGGGGCGCACAATTTGGTCAAAACCCTTCGGATCAAAGGCAGACGATCAGCAGAGCGCATGACGGGCCGGATCCAGAGCCCTCAAAAAGAAATGCCGCCGCAACCTGCGACGGCATTTCCAAAAAATATCAGGGCGTCAGTTTATTGAATGCGCTGACCATTGGCAGAGATGCTGCCCTCTGCGCCGTTGATCTCGATTTTCGAGGTCAGCGTATCTTCGCCTTCGGGACGGGCAAACATGCCCATCATCATCCGGCCCATCATGGCCTGATCTTCTGGCAGAAGGCCCATCGCAACCAGCTTGTCGATCAACGCATTTGCACCGACCAGTTTCAGGTCCAGCGCGCCTGTCGGGGCAGGCATCCCGTCAAAGGTTTCCAGATCGCTGTTGTCAAATGTGAACCCCCCGTTACCGGTCAGTTCTGCGCCTGCGATGGCCAGAACGATCTGGTTGATATCCAGGCTGTGCAGTTCGGCGGGCATTTCAGAATCGACTTCCATCATCGACTCTGGATTGAAGAGATCAAACAACAGGCTTGCCGTTCCGACCGCGTCAATGATGAACGTCGCAGGCGTCCGTGGCAGTTGTACGGCCGGGTCGATCATCCCCCAGATCATGTCGCTGACCGACAGATCCGCCAGCGTGATGTTCAAAGCGTAATCCTTTGGCTCTTCGCTGGCCGAGGCTGGCACCAAAAGGCTGAACCCGATTTCACCCATTGATGCGGCAATTTCCGGCAGCGGAATTTCAGAGCCGGACATGGTGAAATCCAACCCGGTATTTCCAACAGCGTAAGAGATCGCATCGTTGCTGACGCCCACTTCCAGCAGGCCTGTTTCGGCGGTGCCAGAGGCGGCGAATGCATCGCGACGGTCTTTGAAATCGATGCTGAACACATGTGCGCCATGGCTCATGTTCACGGCTGTGCTTGCGCCTGCTGCGAATAGCGCCATCATTTCTTCTGGCTCGGCGGCATACATCAACGAGCCGACAGATTCGATTGCCACGTCGGTGAAGTCAAAGCTTGCGACAACCTTGCCCTCGCCCCCTTCGGGTTCGTTCATGTCAAGGGATACCAGCATTTTGGCAACGGTCATCCCGCTGTCCATCATGGGAATGTCGCCTTCGGTGATGACATAGCTGCCAACCGCATCCGTCATCGACAGGCCGGCAACGATTTCAACCGGCTCGCCGTCGATAACCAAAGAGGTCACGGACATACTGATGCTTGGCGCCGTAAAGTCATAGCTGACTGTGCCGTCGCCGCCAGAGGCGGTCATGGAAATGTCAGGCTGCGCAACAGTAAGCACGGCCTCGACATCATCCGCGCCGTCGGCAGAGGTGACTGCCATCGTATAGCTGGGCGACATGGTCATCACGACCGAACCGTCTGCCTGATCCACAAAGGTGATGTCACCGATGTTGCCAGAGATCGAGATTTCAGGGGTGACCATTCCGATCTGAAGATCGGAAATCGTCAAGGTATCGCCTGACTGGACTTCGGATCCGGGCGTAAATGTCTGCCCCGTTCCCTGTGCGATGGATTTCCAGTTGTTCCAGACGTCAGCGCCTGTCACATCGGCAAAAGCCGTGTTTGCGAGAGCAAGAAGAATAGCTGTGGTGCCGCTAAGGGCCATCCGTTGTGTCATTGTAACCTTCCGGGATAATAATGAATAATACGAGCATCCAGTGGGTATGTAGCAGCGTCAAGGTAGTAGATGCTAGACTTCATGCGCTAGATTTCGGCTTACGGCAAGAATTTACAGGAGATAGGCATGACCCTGACCGGCAAAACAGTGATGATAACAG
>ERZ887830.1314-NODE-1314-length-14134-cov-8.739612_pt1 | contig 14134 bp, 20 predicted proteins | sample MGYA00521101_ERZ887830 | MGnify/ENA primary metagenome ERZ887830 (study PRJEB32303, sample SAMEA104408592) | aquatic metagenome | biome: Marine water; feature: Pelagic; material: water | place: Baltic Sea | collected 2014-06-05T16:38:00 | depth 1,762 m ...
ATATTAAAATATAATATAAGTAACAAATTGAAATAAAAAATTTTTGATAGGCATAGCTTTAATACTAATTTATATATCTAATTTTATGCTGCTATCTTACAATCCTGACATAGTAAATTGTTTTATAAATTATATTAAAGACTATACCCTAATTAAAGTATACTAAAAGATCAGAATATATGCAATTATAATTATAATTGCGAAATGTATTGTTATTTTTCCTATCTTTGTTTATAATCATTATAGATAGACAATGCCCGGATAGCTCAGTTGGTAGAGCAGTGGATTGAAGATCCTCGTGTCACCAGTTCGAATCTGGTTCTGGGCAATTTAACTATAATCTTTAAATTTTGTATATTTATCTTCAAAAGTAAGATTAACAGTACCAATAGGTCCATTTCGATGTTTAGCGATTATAAGTTCAGTTAATTTTACATCTTCTATATTTGGATTATAGTAACTATCACGATATAACATTAAAACAAGATCAGCATCTTGCTCAATAGAACCACTTTCTCGTAGATCTGCCAAAATAGGTCGCTTATTAACCCGATTTTCAACATTTCGACTTAATTGAGAAAGAGTAATAACAGGAACTTGAAACTCTCGAGCAATTGTTTTTAAACCTCTTGTTAATTGTGATAACTCTTGTGCTCGATTATCCATTTGTATATTGGAATATTGCATCAATTGCAAATAATCGATAACAATTAAACCAATTTGTTTTTGTTCAAAAACTATCTTTTGAATTTTTGTTTTAATTTCTTGAAGTGATAGATTCGGTGTATCATCAATAAATAAAGGCAAACTAGAAAGCATTTTTACAACTTCATTGATTTGTATCCAATCATTTTCAAAAACGTGGCCAGTTTTTAAACGTATGTTACTAATTTCTATTTCATTTGCTAATATACGGTAAATTAATTGCGTTTTAGACATTTCTAAACTGAAAAATAGAACCGGACATTTATATTTTTTAAGTATATTTAAAGCAATATTCATAGAAAGTGCTGTTTTTCCCATTGATGGGCGACCAGCAATAATTATTGAATCTGATTTTTGAAATCCTTGAGTGATAGAATCTAAATCACAAAATCCAGAGCTAAGACCAGGTAAAGTCGGTTCGATTGATTTTTGTTTCAATTCCAATAGGATATTAGAAAATAGTTCAGCATTACTTAACTCATCTTGGTTCTGGGTATAACTATTTAAATGAATAAATTGTTTGTCTAAATCAAGCAATATATTTTCTAAAGGAATATTAGTAACATAACCTGAGTTTATAATTTTATACCCTAAACGAATTAATTGTCGTCTTAAAAATTTATCTTGTATTAATTGTATATATTCTTCTAAATATACAGAATTTGGAACTTGATTCATTAATTCTGTTAATATTTCAATGCCTCCAACTTTTTCGAACAATCCTTGATCTTGCAAAAATGCAGTTAATGTTAATATATCAATTGAAATTTGGGTTTGATATAAAAAAATAATTGCTTTATAAATTTCTTGGTGATTTTTAAAATAAAATGCTTCAACGTTAAGTTTTTGAAAAGTAATCTCGATTGATTCAGGATTTACTAAAAGATTACTTAGTACAGTTTTTTCAGCTAAAAAATTATGTGGTAAATATTTATCTACAAATTTTAAACGTTCATCATAGATTTCACTATTAAGCATTGTTAAAGATTGCCTTTTTTAATAATTATAAGTATAATAAAATGTAAGCGTCCTTAGTTCAGTTGGTAGAACGCTAGTCTCCAAAATTAGATGTCGAGGGTTCAAGTCCTTCAGGGCGCGTTTCTCTTCTTGTAAGAGGTTTTTTGTTTTCAAAGATAGAAATTTATAAAATCTTAAAGGAATTTCTTAAATGTTTCGGATCCAAAAATCCAAATAATTAAGAATAGTTTAAAGATAAAAGACGATAAACGTCTGAGTATGAAAAACGATACTTTAAATCTTATTAAACATTTACCAATTGATTTATGGCAAAGAAAATAACAGCATTAATTAAATTAGCATTACCTGCTGGAAAAGCGACACCTGCACCACCCGTTGGTCCAGCTCTTGGACAACATGGTGTTAATATTGCAGCCTTTTGTAAGGAATATAACGCGAAAACAGGTGATAAAGCTGGTTTAATTATTCCCGTTGAGATCTCTGTATATGAAGATAGAAGTTATACTTTTATTCTTAAAACTCCCCCTGCTTCAGTTTTATTGGCAGAGGCTGCGAAAATTAAAAAAGGATCGTCAACTCCAAACCGGGTAAACGTTGGTTCAATTACGAAAAGTCAATTAGAAGAAATTGCCAATATAAAATTGCCTGATTTAAACACTACAAAACTTAGTAGTGCATTAAAAATCGTTGAAGGAACTGCTCGTAACATGGGTATTTCCGTTGTAGATTAATCTCTATTTTATAATTATATTAATAGAAAAATTGTATGCGAAAATTATCACGTCGTCAAAAAGAAATACGTAAAAAAATTGATAAACCAATTTATTCAAATCTAGAAGAGGCGATTAAAATTCTTAAAGAAACATCTACAGCAAAATTTAACGAAACTGTAGAGTTACATGCGAATTTAAACATTGATCCAAAATATGCGGATCAACAATTACGAACAACTGTTACGCTACCTAATGGTATTGGAAAAACTGTTCGAATTGCTGTTTTAACTAGTGAGACAAATTTTGATGAAGCTAAAAATAATGGTGCTGATATTGTCGGTAACGAAGATCTAATTGAAAATATTAGTCAAGGAAACCTAGATTTTGATTTATTAATTGCTACTCCAGAATTAATGCCAAAATTAGCAAAACTAGGTCGAGTATTAGGGCCTAAAGGCTTAATGCCATCACCAAAATCAGGAACAGTGACAACATCATTATCTAGTACATTATCAGATTTTAAAAAAGGTAAATTTGAATATAAAGCTGATAAAACTGGTGTAGTTCACGTAAGTTTTGGAAAGTCGGAATTTACCGACGCAGAACTTCTTGAAAACTTAGTTGCTTTACAAGGTTCAATTCAACAAAACCGCCCATCAGGTGTAAAAGGAAAATATTTTAAAAAAATCTTCATTTGTAGTAGTATGGGCCCATCTATTCAATTAGATTTAGATGCTTTTACAGAATAACTTATTTATTTAACAAACTTATTTAGGATTAATACATATGTCAGAAAAAATTGATCAAATCGTAGAAGATTTAAAAACATTAACATTATTAGAAGCTTCAGAATTAGTAAGTAAAATTGAAGAAACATTTGGTGTTGACGCTTCTGCAGCCGCAGGTGGTCCTGTAGTAATGGCTGCTGCTGCTACTGCAGAAGAAGTTGAAGAAAAAACTGAATTTAACGTAATGTTAGACGAAGTACCTGCAGATAAGAAAATTGCTATCTTAAAAGTAGTTCGTGGTATCACTGGTTTAGGCTTAAAAGAAGCGAAAGAGCTTGTAGAATCAGCTCCTAAATTAGTTCAAGAAGGCTTAGGAAAAGAAGCTGCAGAAGATGCTAAAACACAAATTGAAGCTGCAGGTGGTAAAGTTTCATTAACTTAATACAAGCTCTTATAGTATTCTATTTTGAATAATATTAATAACCAATATCTTAAATATTTAAGATATTGGTTATTAAAAATTTTTTATAAAAATGTAAGCAAATCCTTTATAATTCGATTATAAGAATATTAAAAAATAATAAAATTTTAAATAGAAAAAGAACTAATATTAGATACATTTTTTATTTTAATTGGGTTACCTGGGACTCGAACCCAGAACAAATCGGTTAAAAGCCGAGTACTCTACCATTGAGTTAGCAACCCTTGCTATATATTAACATAAAACAATTGAATTATTAAAGGATTTTAATAAAAAGTAATTATTTTATTAAGTTTATCGTAAATACTAAACTAGGTCAAGCATATCTTATTTATGTAAATTACAAAATTGTTATCCAAAATTTTTTAAATGAGTATAAAAGGTATTAGTAATAAAAGTTTCATTTAAAAATTTGAACCTATTTCAAGGTGGTTTTTAAAATTCTTTTACAAATTACAAATCTAAACATTTTAGCAAAAATTAGAAATAATATTTCTACTTTACTTTTTTTAAAGTAAAATAATTACTAACTTTATAAGTTATCTTATTATTTGAAATTTAAAAAAATTATAAATTAAGGATTTTAAAAAATGTTTAATTGGCAAGCTCTAGGTCAGCTAATCGCAACTGGTGTAATCATGTTATCAGGTCCAGCTGTAATTGTATTATTAGCTCTAAAAAAAGGTAATCTTTAATAAAATCAAAATCTAACTCTCACAATAAAAAGTTTTAAGGAATATTTATGATAACAGTTTTAACAGCTCTATTAGTTTTACTTTCATTAGCTTTAGTTGTTACGGTTCCAGTAGCGTTAGCAACTCCAGGAGATTGGGAACAATCTAAGAGTACATTCAATCGTGGCTTCCAAATTTGGGTAAGTCTTGTTTTAGTAATTGCAGCTGCAGATGGTATTGCATCATCAGCTAAGTAGAAATTATAGTTTAACTATAATTTCTAAATTTACTTAAAAAAACTATTGACAGAATTGATTAGTTTTTTGTAATATCTAATTAGTGTTAAGGTTATAAGTAAATTTAACCCATTGCGGGCATAGCTCAGTGGTAGAGCGCAACCTTGCCAAGGTTGATGTCGCGCGTTCGAATCGCGTTGCCCGCTCTCTAGTTTTTATATACTAGTAAATAAACATAAATTTAAGGCCCCCATCGTCTAGAGGCCTAGGACAGCTCCCTTTCACGGAGCAGACAGGGATTCGAATTCCCTTGGGGGTATTAAAACTAAAAAAATTAGGAATAAAGGTATAGACATTTCTAATTTTCTAAATATTTTTTAATTATCATAAATTAATTTATTTTTAAAAACATAGCGATAAATTTAAGCTAATCATATTTTAAATTTTAGGTTTGAATAAAAAATTTTTTATTTAACTCAGCATTAAATGAATTTTTTGAAAAATGACGTTTTAGTATATTAATAATACTAAAACGTAACATTAAATTTGACAGCTAAAAGAAGATAAGTAACAATTAGCCCCCATGTTAATCGATTTAAAAATTTTTCGGCTGAATTGGGAGAACCTAATATGTCAGTTTTTGTGCCTAAACTTGCTAAGCCACCATTATTCGGAGTACGGATAAAGATAATTGAAATTAAAAAGATATTTAATACAAACCAAACCAATTTTAGCATATTTTATCCTTAATATAAAAAAATAAGTTAATAGCTTAAAGATATTAACTTATTTTTATTTATTTAGTCTTCAATTTCAAAAATTTCTTTGAAAACTTTTGAAACTTTATCACCTGAATCGATAGATTCTAGTGGATCTTTTCGTAATCTATGACGTAAACATAAGGTAATAATTTGCCCGATATCATCGACAGTAACAACATTACGACCATTGTAAGCCGCATAGGCTTTAGCTGCTCGATTTGTTACAATATCACCACGTAATCCATCAACATCAAGACGACTACATACTTCCGAGATTTTTACTCGTAATTCATAGTCTAATTCAACTTCCGGTAATAATTTTTGAGCATCAATAATACGTGTACGTAATTCTTGTTGTTGCTCTTCATAATTTGCAAGCCAAAGTTCTGGAGTTTGATCGAATGAAGTTCTTTCTTCAACTACTTTTACTCGTAATATTGGATCTTTTACAGTTCGAATTTCTGCATGCATACCAAATCTATCTAATAGTTGTGGACGTAATTCACCTTCTTCGGGATTTCCTGAACCAACTAATACAAATCGAGCTGGATGGCGAATTGAGATACCTTCACGTTCTACAGTATTCCAACCTGATGCTGCAGAATCTAATAGAATATCAACTAAATGATCATCTAATAAATTTACTTCATCTACATATAATAAACCACGATTTGCTTTTGCTAATAAACCAGGCTCGAACGCTTTAATACCTTCAGTTAAAGCTTTTTCAATATCAATAGTACCACAAACTCGATCTTCTGTAGCACCTAATGGTAAATCTACCATTGGGATTTTCATTTGTTCCGTATCTATTGATTCACCATTTTGAATCGCTAATTTTACTTCATTACCCATTAAATCTAAATCAGATTTATGAGAATTAAATGGATCATCTTTCACAACTTCAATTGCAGGTAATAAATCAGCAATCGCACGAATAGTGGTAGATTTGCCCGTGCCACGATCACCCATGATCATAACACCCCCAATTTTTGGGTCAATTACATTTAATTGTAAAGCTAATTTCATTTGTTCTTGGCCTACAATAGCTGTAAAAGGAAAAACTGGAGTACTAAATTTTTTTAAATCTTGTGCTACCATAAATTATGTTCAATATAATGTTTGACTATTTTAGTTGAAATGAAATGTTTATTGGTAAAGTGTTGCGCCTAAACGAACTGCTAATACACTTGCTAATAATGCAATTAATAATGCTGTATATACTTGAGTGTCAGTAATCATAATATATTCTGATATTTAACTTAAAAATTGTTTCAATTCTAGGGACATGTTAAAATTTTAACAGTTGAATACTTATTTCTATCCTACATTATAGCATATTTTTTAAATTTCATAACATTCTCCGAATGTTACAAGATTTATTTCAGAAAGTAAGATTTTCAGACTTTAGTAATTTAGAGTTATTTACTTAAAATTTTTTTCTAAGATGCAAAATTCTAGAAAGATTAACGTATAATAATAGTCATAAGCTGACAAGATAAAAGTAAAAATTGAATCTATTAGATTTCAAGGTTTATTTATTAAATGATTTTATTTAAGGATTATAAAATATGACCATTGCTATTGGACAAAACCAAGAACGTGGCTTATTTGATCTTATTGATGATTGGTTAAAGAAAGATAGATTTGTCTTTGTTGGCTGGTCAGGTTTATTATTATTCCCAACTGCTTATTTAGCAGCAGGTGGATGGATGACAGGAACTACGTTTGTTACTTCTTGGTACACTCACGGTTTAGCTAGTTCTTACTTAGAAGGTTGTAACTTCTTAACTGCAGCAGTTTCTACACCTGCAAACAGTATGGGTCACTCATTATTATTATTATGGGGTCCTGAAGCACAAGGCGATTTTACTCGCTGGTGTCAAATTGGTGGTCTTTGGGCATTTATCGCATTACACGGTGCATTCGGTTTAATCGGTTTCTGTTTACGTCAATTTGAAATTGCACGATTAGTAGGTATTCGTCCATATAACGCAATTGCGTTCTCTGGTCCGATTGCAGTATTCGTTTCTGTATTCTTATTATACCCATTAGGTCAAGCAAGTTGGTTCTTCGCACCTAGTTTTGGTGTAGCAGCAATTTTCCGATTCTTATTATTCTTACAAGGTTTCCACAACTGGACATTAAACCCATTCCACATGATGGGTGTAGCTGGTATTTTAGGTGGTGCATTATTATGTGCTATCCACGGTGCTACTGTAGAAAATACATTATTTGAAGATGGTGATGCAGCGAACACATTCCGTGCGTTCACTCCAACACAATCAGAAGAAACATACTCTATGGTTACTGCTAACCGTTTCTGGTCACAAATTTTTGGTGTAGCGTTTTCTAACAAACGTTGGTTACACTTCTTCATGTTATTTGTACCTGTAACAGGTTTATGGACAAGTTCGATTGGTATTGTAGGTTTAGCATTAAACTTACGTGCTTACGATTTCGTATCACAAGAATTACGTGCTGCGGAAGATCCAGAGTTTGAAACATTCTACACAAAAAATATTTTATTAAACGAAGGTATTCGTTCATGGATGGCTGCACAAGATCAACCACATGAAAACTTCGTATTCCCTGAGGAGGTATTACCACGTGGAAACGCCCTTTAATAGTAGTATAGCAGGTCGCGACATTGAATCTACAGGCTTTGCTTGGTGGAGTGGAAACGCTCGTTTAATCAATGTATCAGGTAAGTTATTAGGTGCTCACGTTGCTCATGCCGGTTTAATGGTATTTTGGGCAGGTGCAATGGTATTATTCGAAGTATCTCACTTCGTTCCAGAGAAACCTTTATACGAACAAGGTTTTATTTTAATTCAACATTTAGCAACATTAGGTTACGGTATCGGACCTGGTGGTGAAATTACTACAACAGTTCCATATTTTGCTGTTGGTGTAGTTCACTTAATTTCTTCAGCAGTATTAGGTTTTGGTGGTATTTACCACTCTTTATTAGGTCCTGATACATTAGAAGAATCATTCCCATTCTTTGGTTACGATTGGCGTGATAAAAATAAAATGACAACTATCTTAGGTATTCACTTATGCCTTTTAGGTTTAGGTGCATTCTTATTAGTTATCAAAGCAATGTACTTTGGTGGTGTATATGATACATGGGCACCAGGTGGTGGTGATGTACGTTACATTACAACACCTACATTAAATCCAATTGTAATTTTTGGTTACGTATTCCGTTCTCCATTTGGTGGTGACGGTTGGGTAGTTTCTGTTAACAATATGGAAGATATCATTGGTGGTCACATCTGGGTTGGTATCTTATGTATTACAGGTGGTATTTGGCACATCTTTACTAAACCATTTGCATGGGCTCGTCGTGCATTTGTTTGGTCTGGTGAAGCTTACTTATCATACAGTTTAGCTGCAATCTCTTTAATGGGTTTCACAGCTTCTTTATACTCTTGGTACAACAATACAGCATACCCAAGTGAACTTTACGGTCCAACTGGTCCTGAAGCTTCTCAATCACAAGCATTTACTTTCTTAGTACGAGATCAACGTTTAGGTGCAAATGTTTCATCTGCACAAGGTCCAACTGGTTTAGGTAAATACTTAATGCGTTCTCCAAGTGGTGAGATCATCTTTGGTGGTGAAACAATGCGTTTCTGGGATTTACGTGCTCCATGGGTTGAACCATTACGTGGTCCAAATGGTTTAGATATTAACAAAATCAAAAATGATATCCAACCATGGCAAGAACGTCGTGCTGCAGAATACATGACACACGCACCATTAGGTTCGTTAAACTCAGTAGGTGGTGTAGCTACAGAAATTAACTCTGTAAACTACGTATCTCCACGTTCATGGTTATGTTGTTCACACTTCTTCTTAGGATTCTTCTTCCTAGTAGGTCACTGGTGGCACTCTGGTCGTGCACGTGCTGCTGCTGCAGGTTTCGAAAAAGGTATTAACCGTGCTAACGAACCTGTATTATCAATGCGTCCTATCGATTAGTTTTTTCCTTATTTTTATCCAATATTAAATATTGGATAAAAATAATATTTTTCAATTTAATTTTGATAAAAACGATTTTAGTTAATTAATCTTTAATTCTAAATTATAGACAAACTACACTAAACAATATATATTTATATACAATAGATAGAGTTACGCGGAGTAGAGCAGTCTGGTAGCTCGTTGGGCTCATAACCCGAAGGTCAATGGTTCAAATCCATTCTCCGCTAGAAAATTTTATAAATTAACGAAAAAATTATTAATTTTTTATTAAAATAGTATATTGAACGTTAAATAATAATAAGGTTTTACGTATGACATTAAATTTACAAACACCATTTCCGACTTTCGGTGGAAGTACTGGTGGCTGGCTACGTGCAGCTGAAGTTGAAGAAAAATATGCAATTACTTGGACAAGTAAAAAAGAGCAAATTTTTGAAATGCCTACAGGTGGAGCTGCCATTATGCGCAATGGCGAAAATCTTTTATACTTAGCTAGAAAAGAACAATGCCTTGCTTTAGGAACTCAGCTAAGAACTTTCAAAATAAATGATTACAAAATTTATCGAATTTTCCCTAGCGGTGAAGTTCAATACTTACATCCAAAAGATGGAGTATTTCCTGAAAAAGTTAATCCAGGTCGAACTGCAGTAAATAGTCGAGGATTTTCGATTGGTAAAAATCCAAATCCTGCTTCAATTAAATTTAGCGGAATTACTACATACGAAAGTTAATTTATATAAGATTAGTTACTTAACTAATCTTTTGGCGAGATGGCAGAGTTGGTCGATTGCGTCTGATTTGAAATCAGATGAATCTTTACGGATTCCGTGGGTTCGAATCCCACTCTCGCCTTTTATATTTAGATTCCAATCATTAGGTCAGAAAATTGCTTAGTTGTGTTTTGATCTTTTACAATATATTTTTATGGGTAAAGTATACGATTGGTTTGAAGAACGTTTAGAAGTTCAAGCAATTGCCGATGATATTTCTAGTAAATACGTACCACCGCACGTAAACATTTTCTACTGTTTTGGTGGTATTGTGTTCACATGTTTCTTAGTACAAGTTGCTACAGGTTTTGCTATGACATTTTACTACCGTCCAAGCGTTGTAGATGCTTTTGCTTCAGTAGAATACATTATGACAAGTGTTAATTTTGGATGGTTAATCCGTTCAATCCACCGTTGGTCTGCTAGTATGATGGTAATGATGATGGTTTTACATATTTTCCGAGTTTACTTAACTGGTGGTTTCAAAAAACCTCGAGAATTAACTTGGGTTACTGGTGTAATCTTAGCTGTTGTTACTGTAAGTTTTGGTGTAACTGGCTACTCTTTACCATGGGATCAAGTAGGTTTCTGGGCATGTAAAATTGTAACAGGTGTACCTGCTGCTGTACCAATTGTAGGCCCACCATTAGTATTAGTTTTACGTGGTGGTGAGAGTGTAGGTCAAAGTACTTTAACTCGTTTCTATAGTGCACACACGTTTGTATTACCAGTTGCAGCTGCAGCTTTAATTTTAACGCACTTCTTAATGATTCGTAAGCAAGGTATTTCAGGACCACTTTAAACTTTAAAGCTTGTTAATAAATTTAAGAAATTTTTAATACCAAGGAACATATATGTCAGTAATTAAAAAACCGGATTTAACAGATCCAAAATTAAGAGCAAAATTAGCTAAGGGTATGGGTCATAACTACTATGGTGAACCAGCTTGGCCAAACGATTTATTATACGTTTTCCCAATTTGTATTTTAGGTACATTTGCATGTTGTATTGGTTTAGCTGTTATGGCACCTACTCAATTAGGTGAGCCAGCTGATCCATTTAATACACCGTTAGAAATTTTACCTGAATGGTACTTTTTCCCAACATTTAATTTATTACGTGTATTACCAAATAAATTATTAGGTGTATTAGCGATGGCTGCTGTACCATTAGGATTAATTACAGTACCATTTATTGAAAATGTAAATAAATTCCAAAACCCATTCCGTCGTCCAATTGCAAGTTTAGTATTCATTTTTGGATTCTTTACGGCTGTTTGGTTCGGTATTGGTGCATGCTTACCTATTGATAAAGCAATATCGTTAGGTTTCTGGTAAATTATTCGAAACAAGTAAATTTCATACATTGAAATTTACTTGTTATCTATGAATTTATAAAAAGAAAACGAATTAAACTTTTTTCTAGTTAACACTATATAATTTTATTGATATTTTTAAATACAATCTGTTATTATATTTATTACTATCGAATTCTTAATTTTATTAATATGTTATTAATATTTAAACTTTTGTTAAATATGACGGTAGTTGATCCTACTACGTACGGTTATACTTCGGATATACCTGATTATGATCCAGGTTTATTTACGAATCCGTCTTATCGAGAAATTTTTCTAGATAAATTAAACCAAATAGTTACGACCGGTTTCACAATTGAAGAATTCCAAAAAGCGATGATTATATTATGTTTAATTCGTTTTATTATTTATTCAATTAAATATAATGTCATAACTTCATTTAAAATTTGTGCAATAGGTCTTTTTTCTTGTGTACTTTGGGGTATTGCGTTAAATGATTGTGTAGGTATTTATTTTCCTGTTTTAAAATTTAATCCTTTATTAACGAATATTTTATATGAAGAGGAAAAATTTAGGGAAGTCGCCGAATTTAGAGCTTATGAAAAAGTAACTGCTGATATGCTAAATCGATTAGCTGGAGAAGGAACACATTTTAGGTGGCTAAAACCTGTTTTCAATTTAGTTCCTGAGCAATATCATAATGTTACAGATCCAATTTATACTTATATTACTGAAGATTTGCTTGGAGTTCTTAAGAAATTCTACAAATCAAATTTACGCCAAATGATGCCATTTATCATTTATATTGGATACGTGCGAGTTGGCAAAAAATATTGTCCATATCATATCCGATGGCATTTCACTTTTGTAACTTTATATAACACTTTTGTAACATATATCTTTTCTTGTGTTAATCGTGCAAGAATGATATTACATGGAACATTAATTGCACAACATCGTTTTGAAGAAGCTGAAACGTTTCGGTTATATTTAGGAGCATTTGTTTTTGCGCATATAAGTTTTGTAATGTTTGCAATGCTACATGCTATCTTTTCACAATACTTCTATATCCCTTTTCTTACTTATAGTGTAGAACTTCATATCGGAAAACGGCCAAAAAATAGTATGTATAGTGGTGGTTACACAGCATGGCAAGATGATTTCCTTTTCTATGATATTAAATTCCGGGAAACTATGCGTTTATGGTGGGGTTGGTTAGGGCGAGGTACAAATAAATCGAAGCGTGGAAAAAATAAACGAAAGAAAAAATAGTTTTTTGTTAGAGTAAACATATGTTTACTCTAACTTATATAGTAAATAATTCTTTACTTATTAAAGTGAAGAACCTAAACCAGAATATGCACCGTAAATGAATAAACTAAGCATTGTAATTACGGCTAAACCACCTACTAAACCTACAAGCCATAAAGGAATTCTACCAGTATTAGACATATAAAAAACTCCTATCTATAAATTATTAATTGAAGAAATAACTTGAAAATAATACAGCTAAAACAAAAATTAGTAGAAGTCCCCAGTATAAAGAAGTTCGATTAAGTTCTACTGCTTGTTTATTAGGATTTGGACCTGTCATAAAATTTTACCTCTTATCTATATTATTAAATTATCTTTGAATGAATTGCATAGCTGTGATTCCACCTAAGAAAAATACGGTAGGAACAGCTAAACCATGAATTGTAAGCCAACGGAAAGTAAAAATCGGGTAAGCTACAGGTTGATTGACATTTTTTGACATAAAATTTACCTCTTATAAACCTTTAGTTAAATCTTCTAATTCTTGTTTCGCACTAAAACGATCATTTACTAATGGAACTTGTTGACGATCTTGTGTAAAGTATTCATTTGGTCTTGGAGTACCAAATACATCGTAAGCTAAACCTGTACTAATAAATAACCATCCAGACACGAAAAGAGACGGAATAGTAATACTATGAATAATCCAATAACGTACACTTGTAATAATATCCGAAAACGGACGTTCACCTGTAGATCCACCAGACATAATGTTATATTCTCCTGTAAAAAAACGATTGTTACTCATTCACATACTTAACCAAGAGCGGGCAGGGGGAATCGAACCCCCATCATTAGCTTGGAAGGCTAAGGTTTTACCACTAAACTATGCCCGCATATTTTAATTATAAATTTATGCGGGTATAAAAAGCAATAAAGTGTTATAAATTTTCTAATTTTAGTTCTAGAAATTTGGCTAAATCTGCAGCATTTTCTTCTAAATCTGAGATAGTACTCGGTTGTTCTACTGGTGTTAAAGGAATCTTTCGTTCATCTTTTAAACATAAATAAATAATTCGTTTCGGATTTAATCCTTCAGAAATTTTAATTCCAATAGCACGAATATTATTTAAAGGATATGTTAAAAGGATTTCACGGTTTTTCCCCGGGAAACCTTTTCGAACAATTTTTACAAGATTTTCAATTTTATTGTACTCGTTGTACCCACTACCAATATCCCATACAACAGTTAATAAAGTGTAAATGCTAATTGATAAACTCAAAGTACCATAGAACATCATTACTACACCTTGTGGTATAAATACTAATTCACTAGTATTCGTAAAAGGTAATAAATTGATTTTTAAGTAACTTGAAAGACCTGCTAACAAGAAACTAATGCCTCCAATAAATAGAACAAAAGTCCAGAAATAATTACTAAAACGCCGAGATCCTACAATTTTATCTTGACGAATATCTTTATTCATTTTTATGTTCTAATTAAATACTAAATTAACTTAATT
>ERZ887830.1328-NODE-1328-length-14086-cov-11.875704_pt1 | contig 14086 bp, 12 predicted proteins | sample MGYA00521101_ERZ887830 | MGnify/ENA primary metagenome ERZ887830 (study PRJEB32303, sample SAMEA104408592) | aquatic metagenome | biome: Marine water; feature: Pelagic; material: water | place: Baltic Sea | collected 2014-06-05T16:38:00 | depth 1,762 m ...
CGAAAGGCCGCATAAATGAGTTGAGAGACCGGAACGTAACCGTGACAAGACCAATATGCGTTGGCTCGCAGGTAAGATATCGAACACCTCGTCCCTGTCCCGCTGCATGAAGTTCCAAGTGGAATGGCAGTGCCGGATGAGGGAATGCGATTTGTATTGCGTGGCCAGCGCGATCTTGCGGATGTTAGAATTCACCGCGTTCGAAAGGGCAAAATCAATAATCCGCATCTTGCCGCCGAAATGCACAGCTGGTTTGCAGCGGTTGTTGGTCATTTCCCTTATGCGGCTGCCGCGTCCCCCTGCCAACACGAATGCAAGCGTCTCGCGCCCCAGAGATGATGATCGACGCGCCATGTTTGGCCCCATCCTTCGCATTAATTGTCGGTCCGGACGACGGAGCGCCCTCCAGACCGGCGCGTGTCGATTACTGGCCTTCAGCCTGGGCTAGAAGTTCGGTGTAGATGTCGTGGTTAGGCAACTCGATAGGTGGCATGTCATGGATCCGCTTGATCATTTCGCACATGCGGTCCGGGTCGCGACGCTCGGTCGGTCCATGACCCGAAACTATGATACGCGAGCCGAGTGCCTTGATCTTTTCTGCGGCGGCTGCGAGGTCGGCCTCTTTTACGTGCTCGTACCAGATGTGGTTCGCACGGTTCATGAAGAAGAACTGCTCTTCGAAGTCATTCTCGTTGATCTCGTCGGTAAAATGCGGAATGTCCTCTGCGACGATGCCGAAGCAGTCGGCGGCATAATAGATCTCACTTTTCGGATCCCAGATGCCGCAAGTGGCCGAGCTATCGTAGAGTGGTGGACGGATCGCGGACACGGTTCGATCACCGATGTCCAAGCTGTCGCCGTCGTTCAAAATATGAACACGGTGTGGGTCAATCGGGAATTCTTCATAGAGCTTGCCGAGACCAAGAAAATTCGTGACCAGTTTGGCGTTGGGGCATCGGTCCAAGACTTGCATGATTGAACCAGAATGGTCCCGATCCTCATGGCTGATGAACAACCACTTCACGTCTTCGGGCTCCACGATGTTGAACACTTCTTCGAGGAACATATCCCGGTGGACTGTCGCAAGCGTGTCGAGGATCATCGGCTCTTTCCCCATCAGAACCATGCTGCTCACGGGTAACTTACCGACGCCAAGCACGGGAAGTGATTGGGGAATGACATAAGCTTCTTCACTGACTTTGTATGCGAGAGCCATATAGACCTCCTGTTGTTGTGGTTTTTTACGTGGTGGTCGCGTAATCGAGCAGATTGATCAGGCTGTAGCGTTTAGTGGGCGAACGGCCCGGGGCGATCAGGAACGGCGCCCAATTGGGGTCCGCATTCAAGAATGATGAAGGATCGGACCTGAGCAGCCCACACATCACGCCGGCGACAATCCGTCCGCCAACAGGACCGAGGCACTGACCATCGCAAAGCAGGGCTGCTTCGCGCATAATGTAATATCCAAGCGGGGTTTCGCCGTCCCAATTGGGGAGCCCGATCTGGTCTGCACTGAGTGGTGTTTGTCCCATTGCGGCAGCAATCGCTTCGCCCGAGGGGAGTTCTACGAGATTGCCACGTTGCATGTCGCGGTTGGCGAGCGACTTGTAACCTTCGTCTTTGACTGGACCTGTGATCTCGCCAGGCATCGCAAGGAGCGCCGCAGGGAATTTCTCTGTGATCTTCATGGCCCGCTGGGCAGTTGATGTATCACGATCGAACATGATGCCCCAGTCGGTGATCGCGTGACCTTCGGGCAAAGGGCTGAAGCCAAGCATATGGGGGAAGAGGTCGACAGCTTCGCTGCCCGGGATCAACTTGTAGGACTCTCGTATCTGACTGTGACCGTAGCGGTAGGCTGCATCCGCAAATTCGTAGGGAATCGTCAGGCCAGCCCAGTTGGGGAAGACGTCCTCTTGTTCGCGGATTTCGCTGACCAAGGCGCCTCCTGCAACCTGTGGCAAGAACTCGTTGAGAACAACCCACTGATAATGCCAAAGAATATCCTGGCGGGCTTCATCAAACAGCACCTCTTCTTGGCGGCCCTCGGCCCGCAGTTCATCGACACGCTTGTTGTGCGCGCGCATGAAACTGACTTGAAGCTGGTTCATGACACGGTTGGAATCGTTGCGAGGGTCGGAAATAACTGCGATGCCTTGCGTATTTCGGGGTAAGTCCCAACCTCCGCTTGCAATCAGAAACTTCGCCCCGTCATTCCAATCGTACATAAATGGCGCACCGGTTGGTCCCACTCCGTAGAGGCATTCGAGGTTGAACTTCGGCTGACGAAAATTCTCAACATCCGCATGGTCGATGCGTTCCACCTGCGAGCGGTCTGCCGTCAGATCGTGGGCGATGTATTGACCAAAAAGCGGCCAACCAGCGGCGCCATCGGCCTCTTGCTGATCAGTCGATCCATCACACACGCCGCCGAGCCGTCCCAGCCTGATCAGATCAGCGGGGGGAACAGAGTAACCGGCAAGGTCTGGAAAAAGCCGAGAGTATCCGCCTGTCATCGCTGCGCGGTTGCGGCGAGGTGACAGGCAACTGTTGGCGCTATAATGAACCGAAACTTCTGTCATGCAAGATACTCCTTGGTCTTCGCTTTTAGGAACGCGAGGCTTTCGCCGGCCAGTTCGTCGGGTGAGGATGCGAAGTCGCGCCAAATACAGACCAGTTTTGCAAGCGCTTCGAGTTCGGAATTAAAGCTCTCGACCCCGATGCAGTAGTCGTAGCCGATATCCTTCAGTGCTTGGAAAGTCTGGTCCCACGGCACCATGTCCTGGCCCGCGATGCCGCGATGGCTACCGCAGGCGTGGAAGTAGGCCATATGGTCTCCGGTCGCGCGAATGGCGTCGCCGATGTTGTTTTCCTCGCGCAGCAAATGAAATGTGTCGAGATGTACACGGCAGTTGGGAAGTCCGACGGCTTCTATGAAAGCAACAGCATCCGCAGCGGTGTTCAGATAGTGCGACTCGAAACGGTTTAGCGTTTCGACCGCCAGGATCAGCGATGAGCCAGCCGCGTATTCCCCGATGGCATGGAAACAATCCACGCCCCATTTCCATTCATCATCGCTGCGACGATGACCGGGCAAATAACCCCATGCGGCATAGTTGGCACCACAGTAGATCTGCACACCTGCCTCCACGCACAGGTCAATGACATTTTTTGATAACTCAATGCTGGCCTTGCGGTTTTCCGGATCAGGCGAGATCGAATTTGCATGGAGTGGAAGTGCAAAGTTCGCGTTTAGTCCGAGTTCCAGTTCTTCGGCCCGCTTTCGCAATTCTTTTGCGGGAAAAAGCTCTGGATCGACCGGTGTAGCTTCGAACATGTCAAAACCAAGTGTCTTGACCCGCTCTAAAAGCTTCAAATCGTCCTTGGTCATTGAACCGGAAAAAAGCAGGGAATTCACAGCAAATCTCATGGCTTTCTCCTCATGGCTTAAGCAGGACCAGGCCCGTCGCGTCATCAACACTACGTTTCATGTGGACTTCGGACTCTTCGATGATCAGTTCCATTGTCGGGCTGACCCACCCTTTGATCAGATGTCCTCCTCGCGTGGTCGCATCACGGCAGCCAAGCACCGTATGGATGTGGAGATGGAAGCCTTCGCCCTCTTCCACAGCGACGTTGCCGATCATCGACAGCACTTCGGTTTGTTCGTTTATGTCATTTTGGACGAACTCTTTGGTCGTCGGATTGAAGTAACCTAGTTGCGTGTGGGAGAATGCCCCGATCCCTTGGATCGAAGCGCCTTCTACATCGTTGTCCTTGGCGAAGGCCGTCACAGTCTCGATCGCCTCTTCACCAGGTGCGAGTACGATAAGAAACTTTCTCCTGCCGCCGATGTCTTCGAGGATGCGATGTTTCATCTCAAACTCCTGCGACGTCGCGAAGGAACTTCCGCGCTTTCATAGCGTATTCGAGAGGGTTGGCCTTGGCGGCGTCCTGCTCGGCCTCGACCATCAGCCATCCCGCATAGTCGGCGTTGCCTAACGCATCAAAGATAGGTTTGAAGTCTATTGCGCCATCGCCGGGAACAGTGAAAACGCCTTCCTCTACACCTTCGATGAACGACAGATTCTTGGCGTTGGCCTCTTCCATCTTGTCTTGACGAATGTCTTTAAGGTGGACGTGTCGGATGCGGGTTGCGTAATCCTGTGCCAACTTCACAGGATCATCGCCGGCCCAATATAGGTGACCGGTGTCGAGCAAGAGGTGAACACCGTTCTCGTCGGTTTCGTTCATGAGCCGGTCGACCTCTGGGCGGAACATGACTCCAGTTCCCATGTGGTGGTGGTAGCAGAGCGTCATACCCGCATCGTTTGCGATTTTCCCGAGCGTATTCAGACCTTCGGTCAGTGCCTTCCACTGGTCTTCTGAGAAAATCGGTTTGTTTGCGACAGGCGGATAGCTCTGTTGATGGACTGCGTGGCCAAGCTCTGCGACCACCATGATGTCAGAGCCAAGGTATTTGATCCGCTTCATTGTCGTCTCGAACATTTCGATGGTGCGGTCGTGCATCTTATTGACGGTGAAAAAGGTGCTGGCCCATGGCTCGGAAACGCAAAGACCACGTCGGCCGAGCTCAAGCAGGATCTCGTCGTCATCTGAGGGGAACTTGTGGCCGATAGAGCATCCAACATACCCCGCGAGAGCCATCTCACTCACGATCTGGCCAAAGGAGATATCGTTCCCGAGCAATGGGGAGTCATCGTTCGTCCAACAAGTCGGGGTAATCCCGACGGAAACCTTGTTCTTATCGAGCATGATGGGTACTCCTTAATTCTCGACGAATTTCGGCGGATGGGCCCACATGCCGTAGCCAAGGGGTTTGGCGCCTTGTGGGTTGCCACCGATGGTCGGCCAAAGGAGGCCGGCGGTGTATGCCGTGATGCTAGGAATGATAGGGCCGTTTTCGCGTGAATTGCCGTAGACCTCGTACCAATCACTTGGCAGAGGCGCCCAAGTGCCAATGTACCAAAGCTTCAGGAGGTTGCGAGCAATAGCGCCGAAATGCGGATCGCCAAGGATTAGGTGACGCATGTCTCGTTCGAACGTGTCTGACTGAACGCAGCCATGGGCTTCGAGCATAGCTGCGATCGTCTCTTCGCCGCAGCGATCTACTGCAAGGTCCAGAAACGTCTCAGCGTTGCCCGTTCCAATAATACGGTATTCGGACATTCCCGTCAGATCGACGCTCAGACGGATGAAATCAACCAGTCTTGCGTTGGCCATCATGCACCGCCTTCCAGCACTGCATCTATTTCGAATGTTGGGGCTGCATGTATCGAGCCGTCATCATTGAGCGGCTGACGCATTAGAAGATAGAAGAGTTCCTTAATTTTGAACATCTCGCCGACAGCGTCTGTGAACTTTTCTGGATTGCCGTTGCAGGCGAAGCTAAGCATTCGCAGGAAGTTAGCATAAGCGCGGTTGAAGTTGGTGGCCTGTTCGCGCAGATCACTGCCATCTGCGTAGTCGGTCATCCGCGCGTTCATTTTCGCGGGGAAGACTGCATCCCAATCGACATCGACTTCGGGCCCTGTCGGTTTGTAAGGTTCATCGCCCTCCTGATAATAGCGGCCCGCGAAAAGCTGGTGGAAACGGAAGTAGTGGGCGATTTCGCCATCTTCGTCGAAGATATGCGCCGTAATACCTTCACCCTGTTCTGCGATCAGATCGAGAGCCCGCAAGGCCGAGGACATATCGGTGATCGCGGTGAGTTCGCCGCCGCCCGAGTAGTAGTATTCACTTGTGATCTGGTTGGCTGGATCACCGCTGAACAGTTCGTCGCCTATTTGCGCGTGAAGAACGCGCAGACCGTCTTCGATTGCCTTGTAGAACTGCCCGATGGAGAAAAAGTGTAACTCGGGATCTTCATCCTTGTATGGATGACAAGCAACAAGAACAGGGTGTGGCGCAGATTTACGGCGGATCGTGGCGCTGCCATCATCGAGGTCCGCAGGACGCTCGATCTTCATGAAGGCCTCGATCGCTTTCTGTGAAAAAGGTTGGCAATCGACGACAAAATCGTCTTCGCCATCGGGTAACATGGTAGGATACTGCGCAACGAAGCCTTTCTGGCTCATGTCAACCTTGCCACCAACAGCGTTCATCAAATTGCAGACCAGTGTCAGGTGCAGCATTTCCTCCACTGCGATGACGCGAAGGATATGCATGGCCTCCGCGTTCGTGCCCGGTTTGATAGAATAAAGCGCCGTGAGATATAGCGGGATAGTCGCATGTTCGAGCTGCATCGCTGCGTAGATATAGCGATGGAGGTCGTCGATATTCTTGATCTTGTGAAGGGACATCTGAGTACTCCTCAATCGCGGACTAGGTCGGAAAGAATGGTTTCTGCGGTTCTCAGGCAGAGCGCTGCGAGCGTTAATGTGGTGTTGGCCGTGCCAATGGAGGCCATAGAGCCCGCGCCGCAGAGAAACAGGTTCTTGTGTTCCCACGACCGCTGCTGACTATCGACGACCGAACTGCCAGCGTCGCTGCCCATGATATGCGTACCAGCCCAGTGATTGCCGCCACGGATCACGTAGTCTTCACCGTTATGGCTGACGTAGCCACATTCGAGCGGGCTGTACTTCGTGTAGTCCTCAGCACCGACGCGCGCGTAGATCTGTTTGGTCAAACGGCGCGAGAAGGCTGCGGTTTCGAGCGAGTAGCTTGGTACGTCGAAACTGACGATGGGACGCATGTTACCCAAAGCATCGCGGTAGGCGTCATCGACGCTGATGCGATTGCTTTCGTCGGGAAGTACCTCGATCATGCAGTCGAGCAAGATTTGACGTGACACGTGGTCGACAAGTGCGTCCTGAAGCTTTGCACCAAAGAGATTGGATTCGTCGATCAAGTGATCGAGGTCCGTATGTGGCGCCCCTGTGGCCCAGCCCCAACCATCATTGTGGATCGAATAACGGACAGCGGCCTGCCGAGCACGGAAATCGCCTGTGCGGAGGTCTTCGATCCCCGAAGTGCAAAGTGGACCGCGCATCGCGCCGATCGGCGTTGGCATGAGCGCCCACGTCAGCAAGTAGGCATGATCCATAAGGTTGCGGCCCATCAAACCGTTGCGGCCCTGAAGCCCCGAAGCCAACATCAGGCGCGGTGTTTCAACCGCATTGGCGGCGATCACATAAGTCTTGGCTTTCACCGTTCCCTCGGTGTGTGCAGGCCGATCCATATCGCTGTAGACTTTGCAGTCGATACCGGTGACGCGTCCCGTCGCAGTGTCGATATTCACCTTGGACGCGACGCAGCGAGCGATAAAATGCACCGCTCCGGTGTCCATTGCATCCTTAAGAGTGCGCCGAGCATCGTACTTGGCCTGTACAGGGCAGATCGGCACGCAGTTGGTGTTCCCCTGACAACGACCCCCAACGTCTGCCTGATGGAGGCTAACAGAACTGCGTGGCTTGTAGCCCTTACCACCGTCATAATTGCGGTTTGGCACTCCGTTGCGGGCCTGCGGAGTCGAGCGGATGTAGAGCTCGAACTCTTCCTCCCCGAGGTTCACCGTCATTCCGTTGACATCTTTTGCCACCACCTTGTCTAGGTACGATGGGGGCATGCGGAGCATCGGGTACACGTAGCCTTCTGGGAAACGAAGACCGGAATAGTGCTGATCTTCGACGTTGCCCGATACGCCCATCTCGTTTTCAGCAGTGCGGTAATACGGTTCCAGTTCGTCATAGCTAACCGGCCAGTCGCGACCGACGCCGAACTTTGACTTCATTGCGAAGTCGTCAGGCACCATACGCAAGGCTTTACCTTCCCAGTGTCGAGTGGTGCCGCCGACGGCGCGAGTGTAACTGCTGTCAAGCTCGAGTGGGCCTCGCTGCACGATGTATCCGCGGTCGTTCACCTGCCCGTCGCGCAGTTTCACGGTGTCCACGCCGCGAGGCATCTCTGCATTAGGGTTTCGGCTGAAGGCGGCGTTTCCGTCCTTGGCGGTGGCAGTGTAGAACCGTTCAACCGACTTCTCGTAGTTGGCCAGTTGAATGTCCTCACCTGGTCCAGCTTCGACGACGAGGACTTTCTTGCTTTGAGCGGCAAGCTGCTTGGCGATGATCGAGCCGGCTACACCGGACCCAATCACGACAACGTCGTAGTCGGTGGTGAAGGCAGTTTGGGCATCGATCAGGAAAGAAGCAGACTGTTGTCTCGTCATGGCTTGCGGCTCCGGGAGGCTCTGGATTGTTGGGGTTTGCGGGCTTGCTGTTCGATCAACACGGCAACGAGCCCTGTCCAGCCCGTCTGATGTGCAGCACCGACCCCGGCTCCGCTGTCACCGTCGAAGTACTCGAAGAACAGGATGTTATCGTTCCAGTCGTCGCCCGCGTTGAAGCGATCCATGCGGGTGTAGACTGGGCGCTTCCCGTCCTCGCCTTTCTCGAAGATGGAGATCAGTCGATTGGAGAAGTCGTCCGCGATTTGATCGAGGTTTTTGGTCGGGCCGCCTTGTGTCGGCATTGACGCTGTAACGCGATCCCCCAGTACCATTGAATAGTTACGAAGGGAGTCCACCAAGATATAGTTCATTGGCATCCATATTGGGCCACGCCAGTTAGAGTTGCCGCCAAACATTCCCGAGTTGCTTTCGGCGGGCTGGTATTCGACCGAATGGGTCTGCCCTTCGATGGTAATCTCGAACGGGTTGTCTTTGTGCAGACGGGAAATTGAGCGGATGCCGTAGGGTGAGAGGAACTCACTTTCGTCCAGCATTGGAGCAAGGACCCTCGACAATCTTTCCGGCGAGAGTATCGACAGAAGTGCCTGATCTTCACTGCCGTCGGCATATTCCAACACTTTGTGAACAAGGCCGCCGCGGTTGGACTTTAGCCATTCAAATCGTTCCTTGAATGTGCCGTGGGCCTCTCGGTCGAATACGTTCACATCAAGTGGCATCACCGCAATCAGGGGAATAAGGCTCACAAGTGAGCGAACCTTGAGTGGGATATGCTCGTCCCCCATGTGCAAGACATCATAGAACAAACCGTCATCTTCGTCCCAAAGCGAGACCTCCCCATCGGTCTGGTGGGAAATGTGCTCCATGGCGTCAGCGATGATGATGAAGTGCTGGAAGAACTTGGATGCGAAATCGACGTAGTCCTCATTTCGCTCCGACAAGATCAGTGCCAGCTCCATCATTTGAAGGGCAAAGAAGCCGACCCAAGTTGTCCCGTCGGACTGATAAAGGCGCCCACCACCTGGCAGGTAACCCGACGAACGGTCAAAAACAGCAATGTTGTCTAAGCCTAGGAAGCCACCCTCAAACAGGTTGTTTCCTTCGGCGTCTTTGCGGTTCACCCACCAGCTGAAATACAGGAGGCAGTGGTCGAAGAGGCTGGAACAGAACTTTTGGTCGACGGTGCCGAAGGTTTCCAATTCATACTGGGCAATTTGCAGTCCAGCCCACGCCTGAACTGGCGGGTTTACGTCATCAAATGCCCATTCATAGGCGGGCACTTGACCATTGGGATGCATAAACCATTCACGACAAAGAAGCAGAACCTGATCTTTGGCAAATTGTAGATCGACACGGGCGAGCGCGACGGTATGGAAGCTGAGATCCCAGCTGGCGAACCACGGATATTCCCATGCGTCGGGCATCGAGATGATGTCCTTGGAATAAAAGTGCCGCCATTGGTGGTTACGTCCCTCCTTGCGACCGTCAGGCGGCGGCAGGTCGTCACCATCCAGCCAGTCAGAAACATCGTAATAGAAGAACTGTTTGGACCAGAGCATCCCTGCCAGAGCCTGACGGTAGATGTTCTTACGGTCGTCGCTGGTTTCAGCAGGCAGGCGGGCACTATAGAAGGCGTCAGCCTCGGCGCGGCGATCTTTGAACAACTTGTTCTGAGTCGCAGGCTTTACCGCGTCAGAACTCGCACGGCTAAGGCGAAGCGTAACGACTTTTGTCTCGCCCGCTTCGATGTTCAAGTCATAGCGAGCCGCTGCTTTTGAACCGCTGCCATCTGGCGAAATAGTTTCTGCGTTATGGATGACGTAGTCATTGATTCCGTCTTTGGGGTATTGCGGCCCACCGTCGAAGCCAAAGACACGGGCAGTGTTTGTCTCGTTCTTGCAGAACAGTAGGCCGTTATTGTCAGGGCAGACCAAGCGGTAACCGTCGATTGAGGTTTCGCCGGAGGACACTGTGATTGTGTTCGCTCCCTTTTGCCTTAAAGTCGATTTAGGCGCATCTTTGGTCCAAGACCATGTGTTTCGTAACCAAAGGGTGGGCAGTAGCACGAGTCTATGCGCTTCGGGGCCTTTGTTAGTTGCTGAGATGCGGATGAAGATGTCGTCGGCATCACGCTTGGCGTATTCGACCTCGACATCAAAATATCGGTTTTCGTCAAACACACCGGTATCGAGCAGTTCGTATTCTGGCGCGGAGCCGTCGGTAGACTTGCGGCGACCGTTCTCGGTGACTAGGTCGCCGTATGGGAATTCTGCATGCGGATACTTGTATAGCATCTTCATGTAGCTGTGCGACGGTGTGCTGTCCTGGTAGAAATACAGTTCCTTAACGTCCTCGCCGTGATTTCCTTCAGAGTTTGTCAGGCCGAACATCCGCTCCTTGAGGATTGGATCGTTCCCATTCCAAAGCGCCAGCGAGAAGCACAAGAGTTGGTTGTCATCTGAAATGCCAGCGATGCCATCTTCGCCCCAACGATAGGCGCGTGATCGGGACTGATCATGCGGGAAGTAATCCCATGCTGTACCGCCCTCACTATAGTCTTCGCGAACTGTGCCCCATTGGCGCTCGGATAGGTAAGGCCCCCAGCGAAGCCACTGATTACGTTCGTCGAGCGATCCGCTCATGCGGCGATCTTCTAAGGTATCATACGACATATCAGACCTTTCTGGTCGTCTTGCTAGATTGAGCTGCCCGGATCAGATGCCACGCGCGAAGTACTTCCCCGACGCTCCACGCTTGGGCGATGCATCCTTTGGGTGCGTGTGGTTCAGCCGCTTCAAAGACTTCGTTGATGGTGCCAATACCCTCGACGCGGAGCTGATCAGCGAAGGGCGCCAATATCTGAGCGGAGCGTTTTGGTGCCTTAAACGTGGCGAGGTGAGCTTCAATGAATGGACCGATCAGCCAACCCCAGACGGTGCCTTGGTGATAAGCCGCGTCGCGTCGTTCAGACGCTCCCGTGAAGTTCAGCGTGTAACCGTTCTCGAATGGTGCAAGGCTGCGCAGGCCAGCAGGAGTTAGAAGGTTGCGCTCACATACAGAGACGACGGCTTCGGCCTGCTGCTGAGTCAGAAGATCGATGTCGGGGCGAGCCGCAAAGATCTGGTTGGGGCGAAGGGTAGCGTCATCGCCGTCTGGTCCGTCAATCACATCAAAGCAATAGCCGGTCTCTTCATTCCAGAACCGCTGGAAACCCTTGCGAGCATGTTCCAACAAACCGGAATAACGTTTGGCTTCAGCACCCTTTGCAACCTTGGAAAGCCATGTCAGGCCCTCTATCCATTTGGCGTTCACTTCAATTGGTTTGCCGCGGCGGGGTGTGACAACCCAGTCGCCGACCCGAGCATCCATCCATGTAAGCTGCACACTGTCGGAACCTGCAGAAATCAAGCCATCGTTCGGATCGATGTGAATGTTGTATCGCGTACCTTGCTCGAGGTGCTCAACGATGTCTGCAAACACCGGCATCATTTGCTTGAGGAAATCCTTGTCGCCGCTCGTCTCGACGTAGTCGCGTACGGCGGTGATGAACCAGAAGGTCGCGTCAACAGTGTTGTACTCGGGCGCTTCTCCGCCATCAGGGAAACGGTTCGGTACCATTCCGCCATCAATGACATCTGCAAAACTCATCAGGATGTCGTGGGCAATATCGTATTCGCCTGTCGTAAGGCAGGTGCCGGAGATCGAAATCATCGTGTCTCGGCCCCAGTCGGCGAACCAGTGATAACCTGCGATAATGGTCTTGCCGTGGCTGCCGTCGTTACGGGTGCGGGCCACAATAAACTGATCAGAAGCAAGCACGAGTTGCTTCACCCATTCGGGCGCGATCTGGAGGGAGTTGGCCTTGTGCCATGTATCGATCACGCCGAGTTGACGGGCAACTTCGGCGTCACGGCTTTCAGGTGCAAGCGTTGCCGGGGCAGAGCCAATGTTCGCCACAAGCGTGATGGTCTTATCTGTCTTGATCTCACAAGCTAGTTGACCTGCGAGGATGTGGTCTTCGGCATCGGTCAAGCCACGTTCGCGTTCTTTGGGAAGATCGAAGCCGCGGTATACAGTGCCGTCGGTGGTTACGGTCGCGCCGTCAATATGGACAAAAAGCGATTGGTCAATGTTGGGGTACTTGACGCTCAGGACAGAACTATAAACAGAGATCTCTGGATATGGGTCGCCATTGTATTCGCGGCTATGGTAATCGCGCGCGGCAGTTATTGGTGACACCTCGAGACGTGCATCTTCACGCGCCCATGTCAGGTTGTAAGAGATCGCCAATGTGTTTTGATCTCTCACCATCCATAGCGACTTTTCCAAGACAAAATCTGGACTTGAGAGGCGCCAGGTGGGCAGCGTGCCTTCAAAGCGAACTTCCTCAATCCAGACGTAACCTTCGGGTGCTGTCCATCCGCCGCTCCAAACGATCGTCGACAGATCGTAAGTCTTCTCACCCACCACAAGTTTCTCGATCAACGTTGGTAGAACGAGCATCCGTCCGACCGGCGGTTGGAGCGCTGAAACAAGCAAACCGTGGTAGCCGCGGGTGTTGTGACACAGAAGGCTTGCGGATGCGTAGGAACCTTGACCATTTGTGACTAGCCATTCCAACTGGCCAGCATCAGCAAGGGTCATGCGGTCGCGACCGAACCGGACATGAGGCAACGATACAGTCATTGGATGCTCCTCGTTCTAAGCGCGATCAGAACCGGGGCAAGTCCCCAAAAAAGAACTCCCAACCATGGGTCATGCATGACCGTTACGACGATCGAGGCAGTGATGACTCCGGTAAAGATTCTCAGCTGTAGATTCCGCCGCGCTCGCAAATGAACGTCTGCGTTCTCTGTGCTGTGAAGGTGAGGGGCGCCGATGATGATCGAATTGGCCAATGTCAGCAACAGAACGTTGCTTCCCATGACAGTGATGTAGAACAGAGAGCCGATGAGATGGGCATCGCTGGCATTCAGAACTTTTGAGGCGAAGGGAACCAGCGAAATGCAAGCCATTTCGAGCGCGACAATGACGACGAGACGAATGTCGAATTCTCGAGCAAACCGGAAAATCCAGTGGAACTCGTGCCAAAAAACAAAGGTCACGATAAAGCTGACGAGCCATTGGGCGATGTTTAGCCAGATTTCGCGTAGTTCGGCGCGTTCGAGGGTCCCCTCGACGACCGGGACCTCCAGTTCCAACACCAGGATGGTTGCAGCGATTGCGAATACGCCGTCAAAGGCACCGCGAAGCCTCTCGCTCTCGAACTTATCGAAACCCATAACCGTTATCCGTCAAAGAATATTGATGGGTCACTGATCTTTGAGGTTGTAGCGGTCTTTCATTTCGAACCGCTTCATCTCAAAGGTGTCCATGTCGATCAGCTCGGTGAAGGACTTTGTACCTTCGGATTCCACGAACTTGTTGATCGAAGCCTGAGCATCTTCGGCACTGCGCCAGTGTAACACGACAGTCCACTCACCATCTTCCGAGACGCCGGTTTCCCGGTCAATAAAACCCGGGAGCTTGCCGAGAAACTCGCGTTCGAGCTTTTTGGTTTCTTCGATATATACCGCCTCTTCTGTTTCAGGCTTTAGGCGGAACGTCACAATTTCGTAGGTCTTGTACATTCTAGCGAATCCACATCATCATTATTAGAAGGTTTGTGCAGTCTCCTCTGCTACGCTGGCCGGGGATATACTCTATTGATGGTATTGGCAGCCTATTGATCCCTGCAACTGAAAGGCATGTGGCCTCGCTGCTTGGGGGCGGGCAAGGCGGAATCACTGGGAAGTGTCCCGAACCGTTCAGGCGCGCCTAAGTTGCGGTAATTACTCACCCCCTCTTGCGCGGTTTGTTGATCTCTGAATCAATGAG
>ERZ887830.1329-NODE-1329-length-14083-cov-7.304391_pt1 | contig 14083 bp, 13 predicted proteins | sample MGYA00521101_ERZ887830 | MGnify/ENA primary metagenome ERZ887830 (study PRJEB32303, sample SAMEA104408592) | aquatic metagenome | biome: Marine water; feature: Pelagic; material: water | place: Baltic Sea | collected 2014-06-05T16:38:00 | depth 1,762 m ...
CGTCAGGCTCATAACCTGAAGGTCGTAGGTTCAAATCCTACTCCCGCAACCAAATCTCTTCCATAAGTTTATAGCTGATTTTAGACGCAATCCCTCGGGTTTGCGTCTTTTTTTATTGCCTAATTACTTTGGGCGGTATTAATGTTGTTCTCCTTAGTTTTAGTAGAACTGTCTAAACATTATTCTTAAACACCAATATATGAAGTGTTTTTCAGCAAGGTTGACTGTCGTAGCCCCCATTTTTTCTAAGGGAGAATACGACAACGCCACTATCTTTATCAGCCTTTTTTTTGAGCACCTGCTGCACTATCTTTTACACCCAATTCTCTATACTTACATCTGATTAAATGTGCTGTGGATTATATAAATTTGTACATGTCCTATCGGGATTTGGTATCTATCTTATGGGTGTAACTCGTGTTTCCGCTTTGGCTGCGGCTTTGATAGGATTGATTGAAATTCCATTAGCCCCTATTTGGGGATGGAAGTTTGTTCGGAGCAGATCAGCTGATTGGTGCTAGATGCGCGTAGTCTCAATCACAGGCACCGCCATTGTATATATCATAGGGACTCAGAAGGGGGTTGGTGAAGATGGTCCTATTTTTTAGTATGATTCGAGTTATCATCACCAAGTGTAGATTTACGTTTAGCTAATCCAGCTTCAAATAGGTCTTTATCAAAAATGCTCATTTATTTTTCTCTTTATAATTAGTTGAATAATATGCTGAAAACCATAATAGACATTTAGACTTTAACAATCTTTAATGGATGACGCATAAGAGGGTAATATTGGTATAATACGAGCCAAGATGTTTTATCCAAATGCTTTATCCAAGGGTGTTTTTTATCATCTGGATCCAATTCTCAGAGCAGATTTTATTAATTAATGGTTGATCATACCCATTGTGGCGCATGGCTGTAATTAGATTAGGCAGACCAGCACAGTCAGAAATATGACTTGAAATTTGTATGCCATCAAAGTCAGAGCCGAATGCCACGCCGTCCTCTCCTAAAATTTCAAGCAATCCATCAAGATGTCTACACATAGTGTCAAGCGGCAAGTTGCTATCTCTTTTCCCGTCCGGATGCAGAAAGCCAAGACCATAATTTAATCCAACAACGCCATTTGATTCAGCGATTGCTGCAAGCTGTGATTTAGTCAAATTACGTGGGGAAGCACAAAGAGAGTGAACATTTGAATGAGTGGCAACTAGGGGCTTATCAGAAATTTTTGCGACATCCCAGAAACCAGCTTCATTTAAATGTGATAGATCAATCAAGATGTGTTTTTGATTACAAAAACGAACTAATTTTTTGCCTATATCTGTTAATCCTCCCCCTTGGTCAGGTGTGCCAGGAAAGCTAAAATCAACCCCTTCAGCAAAAATATTTGGGCGTGACCATACAGGACCAATAGACCTCAATCCTAAATCGTAAAGCGCGTCAAGCTCATGTAAATCTGGACCAATTGCTTCAGCACCCTCAATATGCAGCAAAATGGCAACAGCTCCTTGTGCGATACAACTAGTAATCTGATTACTATCCGTACAGATTTTGACTTTATCAGCGTGTGTTTGCACTAGTTGATAGGCAATAGTTATCATTTCTTGTGTTGCCTCATATGCATAAGACTGAGAAATGGGTTTCGTATTTAAAAGATTATCTGATGTTTTAATCTCTCCTTTTTTATTAATTTCAGCTAGTAAAGCTGGATGGCGATGCCAAAATGAGTCAGGTGCTACAGTTTCGGCAGGGACGAACATCGCAAAAAAACCACCTACAAATCCCCCTTCTTTGCAACGGGGTAAATCAATATGTCCTTTTCCTCTGCCAGAAATGAACGAGGTGCCGTTGAGGTCATCTTCTCGCCAAAGCGCCAGCAACGTATCGTTATGACCGTCAAATACTATTGTTTCTGTCATTTTTTATCCTGATTGAAATTATTATGTTGCATTCGATAATGTGGGATATAGATATGTATTACCAACCTGCATTAATATCATACCTGTTTGCAGTTTACGTACAATAAAAATGCGTTATTTCTCCGATAGAAGTAAGGTGATGAAGTGCTAGCTTGCTAAGTGGATAAATGTATTTCTGTTATAAATAGGGTAATTAAATAGGGAGTTAAAATGAATGTTATTCACATAAGCAGGGAGACTGAATTACCAGAAGCTGTTTTGCTAGATATGGACGGGCTTTTATTAGATACAGAATCTGTTGCACGTGACGCATTTTTTGCAAGTTGCAAACATATTAATTTCGTTTGTGCAGAAAGTGATTACGCTCAACTTACAGGCCATGGCTCTGTTTTGCGAGATAAGATTTTATCAAAAATTCTGCCAGTAGAGACAGATATGACGTCTTTTAATCAGTTTTGGTGGGAGACGTTTCACCATATATTATCAAAAGAGGTTCGGGTTAAACAAGGAGCCTTAGATTTTCTTGAATTTATGTATCACCAGAAGGTAAAAATTGCTGTTGCTACGTCTTCTTATACCCAGTCCGCAGATACGTTATTAAGTCGGGCTAATTTGCGCCCCTATATTGGAATAATTATAGGTGGTGACCAAGTGATTAATGCAAAACCAGCTCCCGATATTTATTTAAAAGCGGCCTCATCTGTGAATGTTGCTGCTAAGAATTGTATTGCGTTTGAAGATTCAGACGTTGGTACAAAGGCAGCTCATGCAGCTGGTGTTCCTGTAATACAAATCCCTGATATTAGCGCTCCAAACGCAGAATCTATTGCTCTTGGTCATTTGATTTTTAATAGTTTGGATATAGCGCGTGATAAGCTTGGATGGCGGTAGCAGCATTATTATCAATAATGCTATTATATGAATCAATGAAAAAAAAGAAGGTATCAAATGGCTGGGAGTTTAATTATTCGAAAGGCGTTGATTATTTCTGGTAAGTCTGTTCAAGCAGACCAGCAAAGACAGGATATATTAGTTGAAGATGGAATTATTACAGCTATTGAGCCTTCTATTCCAAATCCTAATCAGCTTAAGGAATTAGATGCAACAGATATGCTGGTAATGCCTGGTTTTGTTAATGCACATATCCATACCTGGCAGACCGGATTGCGTGGATTGGCAGGTGACTGGACAGCAACTAATTATTTTAGAGCTATGCATGCAGGCTTAGCAACATTTTTTGAACCAGAAGATATCTATATTGCAAATCTAGTTGGGGCTCTCAATCAAATAAATAACGGCGTTACCACACTAGTTGATTGGCACCATTGTAACCGTACTCCAGATCACTCAGACGCAGCTATTGACGGTTTGATGGATTCTGGCATTCGCGCAGTGTTTATGCATGGGACACCAAAGCCAGATGCTGTGCCAGGTCAGCCTCACTTCTCTGAGGTGCCAATGCCAGCAGATGAAGTGGCGCGTCTTCGTCATGGAAGGCTGTCAAGTTCTGATAATAAAATAACAATGGGTCTTGCTATTCTTGGACCACAAATGGCTATTAATGATGTGTGTATGAAAGATTTCACGCTTGCTAAGGAAATGGATTTAGTGGCTAGTATGCATCATTCTAGTTCGCAAATGGTAAGTGCTGATGGATATGAGATGGTGTCCAATGCTGGCTTACTTGGTAATCACATTAATATTGTTCATGGCAATGAGCTTCTGGATAAGGATTTGGATATTCTAGTTGAAGGCGGTGTCACCTTTACTGTCACGGCAGAAGTTGAAATGCAGATGTCGTTTGGTAATCCTTTATCAGCTCGGCTGTTGCAAAAAAATCATTCCTTCTCGATTGGGTCTGATGTAGAAAGCGCCTATTCACCTGATATGTTTGCGATTGCTAGAACTACCATGCAAGTAGAAAGGCATTTTATGAGTCGCGAAGAGCAGGCAAAAACAGGTGAAAGACCTCACCCTATTCCGATTACAACAGCAGATGCCTTTAATTGGGCGACTTTAAATGGGGCAAAAGATTTCAGATTAGATAAAATAACAGGGTCTTTGGAAGTTGGCAAAAGAGCAGACATTACCTTTCTTAGAAACACTGATTTAAATTTGAAAAACAGCTTCAATCCACTTCATTCTGTTGTATGTTATGCTCACCCAGGTAATGTAGATACTGTCATTATTGAAGGTGATATAATGAAGCAAGATGGACAACTGAAATTTGCAGATTTAGTTAATAAATTATCCTTGCTTGAGACATCGGGAAGAAAAATTTATGCTGAGTTTAAAGCAAGAGCAGCAACAGCTGAATTTGGCTAATTTAATATGAGTGAATATGAGCAGATAATAAATGATATTCATATTGGCATTGATGCTATCTGCGCAGAATTTCCAATGGGATATTGGAGAGAGCTTGACAGACAACGTGCTTACCCGTCTGAATTTGTAGAGAAATTAACACGTACTGGATTTCTTGCTGCATTGATTCCAACCGAATTTGGGGGATCTGAAATTAGTCTTCGTGCGGCTTTAGAGATTCTTAAAAGAATACATTATAATGGGGCAAATGCAGCTGCGTGTCATGCCCAGATGTATATTATGGGCACCTTATTGAAATATGGTACTCCTGCGCAAAAGCAAAAATATCTCCCTGGAATTGCATCAGGTGATATTCGTTTGCAAGCCTTTGGCGTAACAGAGCCGAATTCTGGCACAGACACGCTTTCGCTTACAACCTTCGCTAAGAAAACAGATTCAGGTTATCTAATAAATGGGCAGAAAATATGGACATCGAGAGCTGAATATTCAGACTTATTAATGCTTTTGGCGCGCACTACTCCAATTGAGCAGGTCACCAAAAAGACGGATGGTCTGTCTGTTTTTTTAATAGATTTGCGTAAGGTAAATGATAAGCAAATCCAAATAAAACCGATTAGAACAATGGTTAATCATTCAACAACTGAAATTTTTATTGAAGGTTTGGAAGTGGCGCAAGATGCCTTGATTGGCAATGAGGGGGAGGGTTTTAAATATATTCTTTCTGGCATGAATGCGGAGCGTATTTTGATTGCAGCTGAATGTATTGGCGATGCGCAATGGTTTATTAATCAATCATGTAATTATGGAAATAATCGCATTTTGTTTAATGCCCCTATAACGAAAAATCAGGGTGTTCAGTTTCCGATATCAAAATCTTATGCACATATGAAGGCTGCTGAGTTAATGGTGCATAACGCAGCAGATAAATTCGATAGTGGTATAAATGACGGAGAGAGTGCAAATATCGCAAAATTACTTGCAGCAGATGCCTCATGGATGGCAGCAGAGGCATGTTTACAAACATTTGGTGGGTTTGGTTTTGCAGAGGAATATGATGTTGAAAGAAAATATAGAGAAACAAGATTATATCAAATCGCACCTATTTCAACAAATATGATTTTATCCTATATAGGGGAAAAAATTTTAGGAATGCCTAAATCATATGGATGATAAACCAATCTTATCAATAATAAAGGGCTTATCTGCTGATTGGGTTAAAAACAATAATATTATTATATTTTGTGACCTATCATACAGCATAGATAGGCGCTGGTAGGCAGGTTAAAAAATAAACAGTATAATCCCTGATTTTGTAGGGTTACTGGTTATGTAGGATGAGCTATGCAGGTGTGCCTAACAGATATGCTTCCAAGACACTGTCAGATACGGGTGTGGGGGTGTAATCAAAATCGAAAGACGCAGAATTGAATGTTGTCCAGATGCAGAAATTAAATCTCTGTCTTATTAGATGTTATTTTTAATGCCAAATGTACAACGGTTGAAATTACCTCACTGATCTCTAAATTGACAAAAACAATATTGCTTTTGTTGGCTTAAATAGATTAGAAGACGTGTTAACGCTCCCACAGATTAAATTCATACCTCGGTGCGTATAGGCTGAAAAGAATATGAGCTTTTTCGCGCTGCAGGCATTATAAAGGGTTAAAAAATATCATCTAGGTGAGGTGCTAGAGTTGGATCACCTTAGCTCTCAATAAAGAAAAAATTTGAAACATAAGGTAGAAACGAGATATTATTATGGATTTAGCTGATTTTGAAAATCAATTATTTATAGAAGCCAGAACACACCGCGCTTTTTCTGATCAAAAAATTGATGATGCAACGCTTCGTCATGTTTATGAGCTTGCTAAACTCGCACCGACGGCAAATAATTATTGTCCCATGCGCCTTTCCTTCGTTAAGTCTAAGGAAGCAAAGAGTAAGTTAATGGAAGTAGCTGCTGAGGGAAACCGCCCTAAGATTAGTTCATCTCCTGTAACGGTGATTGTCGCTTATGATGTGTCATTTTTTAAGCATATACCTGTTTTGGCGCCTCATATTGACGTCTCAAAAGTAGAAGCACAGTCAAAAGAAGATAGAGCTAAACGGCTAGATTTTACGGATGCATGTGAGGTCATCTAAAAAAATAGGCTGGGTACGGTGTATACTGTTTGCGAAAGTAACCAAATAACCAGTTTTAAAAGTGTAACTCCATTGTTGTGTAGAGGAAAATATTGAATGGAATTAAGTGATGAAATTATCATTCCTGGTAAGCGCGACGATGTGTTTGCTAAATTAATAGACCCTGAAATTCTGAAAGATTGTATCCCAGGGTGTGAAGAATTAATTCTAACTGCAGAGAATGAATATAGCGCTAAAGTGCTTTTGAAAATTGGACCAATTAAAGCAAAGTTTAGCGGATCCGTTGTTTTGAACACATCAAACGCGCCTAGTGGTTTAACTCTCACTGGAGCAGGCGAGGGCGGAATCGCGGGTTTTGCAAAAGGCGGAGCTGAAGTTGAATTAATTGATGAGGGTGATACAACCTTATTAAAATATGAAGCAAAAGCAGAAATAGGCGGAAAAATCGCTCAGCTCGGAAGCAGACTCATCACAAGTACATCTCGCAAATTAGCTAAGGCATTTTTTGATTCATTTGAAAAAATAATGACAGAAAATAGTAAATCCTAATTTACAGCCGAAACAGTTTTTTTTTCAACATTTTATAATACTAAAATGCAGGGATACCTGTTTGTGCTCTGCCTAGAATAAGCATGTGAATATCTGCTGTACCTTCATAAGTGTTGACTGTTTCAAGATTTGTAAGGTGACGCATGATTTGATAGTCTTGCTGGATGCCATTTGCACCATGCATATCGCGCGCGTTTCTGGCTATTGTTAATGCTTTCTCGCAATTATTTCGTTTTAATAAAGAGATAGCTTCTGGTGATGCTCTGCCTTCGTCTAATAATTCTCCTAAACGAATGCACCCTTGTAAGCCAAGCGTTATCTCTGTTTGCATATTGACAAGTTTCTGTTGATAAAGCTGAGTTCCAGCAAGAGGTCGACCAAATTGCGTGCGTTGCATGCCATAGCTATGACTTTTAATCCAGCAATCCTCGGCAGCGCCTATAACGCCCCAACATATTCCGTACCTAGCAAGATTCAAACAAGAAAAAGGTCCTTTAAGACCAATAGCTTCAGGTAAAATAGCAGTCTCGCTGACCGCCACATCATTAAGATAAATGGAGCCAGTAGCGGCTGTTTGCAGAGACATTTTTCCGTCTATTTTCTCTGTATCAAGTCCTTTTGTTCCGCGCTCGATAACAAACCCACGGATAGCTCCTCCTTCTTCTTCTAATTTCGCCCAAATGATAAATAAATCTGCAATTGGCGCATTTGAAATCCATGTTTTGCTGCCATTTAGGAGATATCCGTCAGCTGTTTTTTTTGCGGTTGTTCTCATTTTAGATGGGTCTGATCCAGCATCAGGCTCTGTTAAACCAAAGCATCCGATTAACGCACCAGTTGCTAGTTTTTTGAGGTAGGTTTGTTTTTGCCATTCTGATCCAAATTTAAAAATAGGATACATCACAAGTGAAGATTGAACAGAAAGAATGGATCTAAAACCTGAATCTAATCTTTCCACTTCTCTTGCTATTAGACCATAAGATATGTAAGAGGCACTGGCTCCGCCATATTCTTGTGGGAGTGTCACGCCAAATAACCCAGCATTTCCTATTGCCTCATATCCTTGCCTAGCAAGCCCATTCTCTGTAAAGGCGGATGATAAATATGGCGCTAGTTTTTTTTCTGTAAATTGAGCAGCAGAGCGCTGTATCAGCCTTTCATCCTCGCTCAATTGGTCCAGGGTTAATAGAGGATCTTTCCAGGTGAAATCATCCATTTATTAGCAGCCTTTAAAATCAATGTTAGAAGGGAGCTGTTAATGAAAACACGCATTAACTTCCCATATTTATGTTATATAATTCTAGTGTAATTTGTATCACAAATTATATTAATATAATTACTGTTTTTTCATCAAAAAAGAGAGAAAATCTTATGCCAATTTTCATTTTCATAATGACTTTTCTATCAGTGTCTTACTCCCATGCGCATGAAGTATCTTCTTGCTTATGTGATGATGCTTGTTATACGGATGAGGTTTCTAATCTGAAATGTAATTCTAGGTCAGCTTCTTTTAGGGCAAATGGCTTTCCAGATGAATCTCATATCTTGATGCATGGGATAATAGCTACTAACCAGCAATTTCCAAGATTACATCAATATGAATATAACATTACACGAACTCCTAAAAAAGCAGAAAAGCCTACATCTGTTGATGCAGGCGCTATTGGTGTTGCTGTTAATGGTGTGCCAATATTTGATCCTGCTACGCAAGGACCAGTTAATCCAGAAACAGGAAAAAGACCAAGCACACTTACTGCAGGCGAATTAGATAAGTGTGGTGGTCATGCAGGTCGTGGTGACGACTACCATTATCATATCGCTCCGATTTGCTTAATTGAAGAGTTAGGCATAGTCCATGTTGAACAGAAGAAGCGCCCGATAGGCTATGCTATGGATGGGTACCCTATTCATGCGTTAGGCTGGTTTAACAAAGCTAACGATATTGAAGCGCAGTTGGACGAATGTCGTGGTATGGAAGATGAAAAAGGGGCATATTTTTATAATGTAAAGAGTGACAATAGTTGGGATGTTATAACCTGTCTTACAGGGCAACCGCAAAAATTTTCCAAAGATAGATGGTCCTACAGAAAAGATAAATATGGGGATGAGTATGTTGGAATGCCCTTGAAATTTAAAATTGATACTTACACGCGGACGATACACGATACAGACATTTGTCATGTAATGTCAGGTATTTTAGAAAAAGAGCAAATTTTATTAACAGATGGCTCAACGCAACATATGAAAAATCAGGTGGGCTCGATATTTTACTGCAATCCAGGATGTTATGGTGTTTTTATGGAAGCAGAAAAAACACAATCCATTCGTGGACGTGCCATTTTATATGACCAGATTTTAGATAAATGTCCTACCACTTTTACAGAAACTACTTTGTTTGATATCCCAGTCTATACTGGCCCAAGGCAACAGGTTAATCAGAAAGTTAAATAATATCTTGCTTCAAATTAGAGTAAAATTTAATGAAAATTCCCTTATTTCAGGCATCGGTTTACGCATCAGTGATGGTTAATATCTAATTTACGACTTTTTACCTCTTATTTGGTCGTAAGTTAGACGCTAAATCTGCTCTAGCTAGATTACAAAATTTTTTGAATTCTTATTTGGAATAAACACAAAAAATTAAAGTTAGTGAGGGTAAAATGATATCTATTTCTCCGTCTGCTCGTACGCTACGTTCCCCTTATTATCAATCTACCATTGATGATGGTGTTGCCTCATTCACCTTGTATAATTCAATGTTTCTACCAACGAGTTTTGGCAATCCAGAAGCGGAATATTGGCGATTAATTAATGGGGTCTCTTTGTGGGATGTGGCTGTTCAACGTCAGGTTCAATTAAAAGGAAGAGATGCTGCAAAATTAGCCCAAATCCTATGTCCACGAAACATCTCGAATATGCGAATAGGACAAGGCAAATATATCCCTTTATGTAATCATTCTGGGGTTCTTATTAATGACCCAGTTTTACTAAAGATAGATGAAGATTGTTTTTGGTTTTCTATAGCGGATAGTGATGTTTGGTTATGGGCTAGGGCAATCAATAATGAGCGTCAACTGGACGTTGAGATTAGTGAGCCATCAGCTGCCCCACTTGCAATACAAGGACCTAAGGCGGAAATGCTGGTTGCAGATATATGCGGTGAATGGGTAAAAGATCTTAAATTTTTCTGGTTTAAACATTTTGAAATAGACGGCATTCCTATCCTCGTAGCTCGTTCTGGTTATTCTAAGCAAGGCGGATTTGAATTTTATTTGCTTGATAAAACAAAGGGCACAAAATTATGGAATTATATTAAAGAAGCAGGCAAGAAATATGACATTAGTGCCGGCTGCCCAAATTTGAGTGAGAGAGTTGAAAGTGGTCTTTTATCCTTTGGCGGAGATACTGACCATCTCACTAATCCATTTGAAATAAGACTTGGTGATTATGTGGATTTATCCTTAGAAGGGGATATTATTGGATTGTCTGCTTTAAAGAAAATCCATCAAGAAGGACCCAAGCGCCATCAGTTAGGGGCTGTCTTTGAGGATGAGACATCTAATAGCTCTCCTATTTTTGAATGGATGCCGATAACCCATAAAGAAAAACAAGTTGGCAGCCTTACTAACAGAACTTGGTCATATAAGTTAGAACGCGTAATTGGATTTGCACTTGTGTCCAGAGAAGTTGTTGCAGGTGACCATATAATGATCGAAACTGAGGCTGGGTTAAAAGAAGCAAAATTAGTTGATTTGCCATTCGTGTAATAAAAGGCATTTCGTATAGGACGGTTATCAAAAATGCATTATGGATTTATTGGATTAGGAAATTTGGGTGGCAAGCTTGCATTAAGCCTTTTAAAATCAGGATTTTCATTAACTATATTTGATAAAGATGAGGCTTTATGCGAGCCAGTACAGGCCGAAGGGGCAATGATTGCACCTGATGGTGAAGCATTAGCTGAAAATGTAGATCATATAATAACCTGTCTGCCATCCCCTGCTATTTCAAGACAGGTAATGCAAAAATGCCTTCCTAAAATGGCAGCAGGTGCTAGCTGGATTGAGATGTCCACAATCAGTAGAGAGGATGTCATTAATTTTTCTGAAATGGCGAAAAACTATAATGTGGAAATGCTTGAGTTACCCGTTACAGGAGGAGTTCACCTTGCTGCAAGGGGAGAGATTACCATGTTAGCTGGTGGCGATAAGGCATTGTTTGAGCTGCATTACCCTGCTTTGCAAGCAATGGGAAATAAAATCTTTCACATTGGTCCACTTGGCTCTGCTGCAGTTATCAAAGTTATTACTAATATGCTTGCATTTATTCATCTTGTAGCAGATGGCGAGGCTTTGATGCTTGCACAAAAAGGTGGAATTGATTTGGATACAGCATGGCAAGTAATTGCGGCATCTTCTGGCAATTCATTTGTTCATGAAACAGAAGGGCAACTAATTCTCAATGGAAGTTACAATGTTGGATTTACAATGGATTTAGCATTAAAAGATTTAGGCTTTGCAAGCCAGTTCTCGCAAGAATTTGGCGTACCTCTTAACCTTGTAGAAAAGGTAAAACAAATTTTTGAAGAAGGCAAAAATAGCTATGGAGGGCAGGCGCAATCTACTCAAATAGTTAAGCTACTTGAAGATGCGCTCGACACTGATTTGAGAGCAGACGGATATCCATCGCAACTAGAATAAATATTAAATAAGTGCAAATCCTAATAATATAAAAGCACATATTATATTAGCGTAAAGCCATAAGGTAGATTGTTTCATTTCCAAGGGCACCAGTTAAAAAAAGGCTAGATCGTTATCAATATCTATCCTTATCTCTAATTAAAGCGCTATTTTGCTGAAACTATGACCAAATTAAGTAAAATAGTTTAGCCTGATGATGGCTGCGCCTTAGCAATGAAAGGTGTGTTTTTATAAGCAGCTTTCCCATATTTATAAATCAAACCATCGCTGCTATACGTCATGCCGCCTGCAGCACGTAAAATGGCATCTCCTGCTGCTGTATCCCATTCCATTGTCGGACCAAACCTTGGATAGAAATCTGCTTGACCACTTGCGATTAAACAAAATTTTACAGAAGAGCCTGCCCGAATGGTATGGGTTACGTTATGAGCACTAAGCCAGTTATCTGTTTGGTTGTCGCGGTGGGAGGTACTAGCAATTGCAATGCGTTCAGTTTCTAGAAGTGTGCGGGGTATTAGTGGCTCGAAACAGCCATTAATTAATTCAAATGCCCCTTCTTCACGCGCTCCTATAAATAAACGGTTTAATGCAGGAGCAAGAATAATTCCCATTTCAGGATATCCATTTCGAATAAATCCTATATTGACTGTGAAACTTCCAGACCCATCTGCCTTCAAGAATTCTTTAGTTCCATCAAGTGGGTCCACTAAAAAAAATGCCTCAGCAGGCGCTAGCGAATGGCTTTGTGAATTTTCCTCAGAAATAATAGGCACATCATTTTTTGCTTTTTTCAGAGCAGCAAGCAGGATTTTTTCTGCTGCAAGGTCAGCCTCTGTGACAGGAGAGCCATCTTGTTTTATTTGAAACTCTTTTTGCTGATGATAAATTTTCATTATGGCATCACCAGCTAATTGAACATCTGGAATAAGAGATTTTGCAAGTTCTAATAACATTTAAAAGCCTTATTTTGAGTTAGTGATATTGATCAGTGGAAAGGTAAGTAGCCAGCTGAATAAACACATTAATGTAGCACAAGCAAGGCACGCAGTTAATCCGCCAAATTGATAGCTTGCTCCTGATAAAAAAGTGCCAATCAATCTGCCTGTAGCATTAGACATATAGTAAAACCCAACATCCAGTGTCACCCGCTCTGCGCCACTAAAAGCAAGGATTAGATAGGAATGTAGGGATGATGCAATAGCAAAAACAAAGCCAAATACAAAAAGACTAATTACGATTACATTAAAATATGCAAATTCAGAAATTAGGTTCATTGTAATAATCACGGCTAACATCAATAAAATTATCGTCAGTAGTAATATAGCTACACTGGTTAGTTTAACAATTTGACTGAATGGACGCTTCGCAGCCTTTAGAATTCGAGGTGTAAGAGCTTGTATACCCCCATAAAACATTATCCAAAAGGACATAAAAAAACCAATTTGAAAAAAAGCAATTTTATTTTGCTCTGCACTACCATCAGATAAAATAGAGTAAAAAAAGATTGGTATACCAACCACAAACCAAACATCACGGGCACCAAATAGGAATAGCCTAGCAGCCGATAACCAGTTTATTTCAGCGGAAGGGGAAAAGACATGATGAATCTTAACTTGCTTATTTTTAGGGGCTAGATTTTTTGGCATAATTTTTAATAATGATATTAATACCAGCGATAATAACCCTGCCAATAGCCATAATGCGCCGGCAAAACCTGCGAAGACTAAAAGCCCAGAACCTAGCAGAAATCCAAACCCCTTTATCGCATTTTTAGAGCCAGTCAGAACCGCAACCCATTTGAATAAAGCGCCATCGCTATCTGGAATAAACCATTTAAGGGCACTTTTAGCACTCATTTTTGTAAGGTCTTTTGCTATCCCTGATATACCTTGTGCGATTATTACATAGAAAAGTGAAAAGCCTGCTAGCCCGATACTAGAAAGACGCTCTTCTGAATATATAGCTAACATTAAAAGGGCAATTACTTGCAGGACAAGTCCAGAATATAAGGTAGAACTAAGTCCAAATCTTGCGGCAAGGTAGCCCGCAAAAAAGTTGGTGACCATACCCATAAATTCATAAAGCAAAAACATAGTTGCAAGTTCGATTGCAGAAAAGCCGAGCAGATGGAAATGAAATAATACCAACATACGTAAAGCGCCATCTGTGAGCATAAAGCTCCAATACGCGAATGTAACGGAAATATAAGATGAAAAAGAATTTGCGTAATTTTGCATCTGGCTCATTAAGATTATATTACCAACCTTGCTTGCATAGATAGCGTAGAATATCTGCTAATCTGCAGGCATATCCAAATTCATTATCATACCAGGCATATATTTTAACTTGAGTATTATTAATTACCATTGTTGACGGCGCATCTATAATAGCTGAACGTGTGTCATTTAGGTAATCAGCGGAAACCAATGGTCGTTCTTCATATCC
>ERZ887830.1330-NODE-1330-length-14066-cov-18.877239_pt1 | contig 14066 bp, 10 predicted proteins | sample MGYA00521101_ERZ887830 | MGnify/ENA primary metagenome ERZ887830 (study PRJEB32303, sample SAMEA104408592) | aquatic metagenome | biome: Marine water; feature: Pelagic; material: water | place: Baltic Sea | collected 2014-06-05T16:38:00 | depth 1,762 m ...
TGATAGAAGTCCTGCGCCTCATCAAACATTTCATCCATCTGATCTTGGGTCATATCATCTTTCAAGACGGCTCTTTCAGCCAAAACAGACATGCCAGTTGCTCCAATTTCCGCAAATCCACCAGTTACAACAAACTCCTGTACCGCATCGTTAACTTCGACCCGCAACAACCCTGGGCGCAACATTGTAATTGTTGGAGCATGACCTATCATGACCGTCATATCACCATCAGCGCCAGGCACTGTTACAGATGCTGCATCCAATGATGCAAGGTTCCGCTCTGGGGAGACCAATTCAAACTGCATCTGCGTTCTCCTTTGGTGTTTTAATTAATGTTCTCAGTAAGGTAATAGGGCAACTTGACATTACTTTTGGATCATAGAATAGAAATGCCTTTACCTTATGCGGCATCTGCAGCCATTTTTTCAGCTTTTTCAATTACTTCATCGATACCACCAACCATGTAAAATGCCCCTTCAGGTAAATGATCGTATTCTCCCGCCACAACCGCTTTGAATGATGAAATTGTATCTTCTAAAGGCACCTGAATTCCATCAGAGCCTGTAAATACTTTTGCAACATCAAATGGCTGGCTGAGAAATCTCTGTATCTTACGTGCCCGTGATACTGTTAACTTATCTTCTTCAGAAAGTTCATCCATTCCGAGAATTGCAATAATGTCTTGCAGAGATTTATAGCGTTGGAGAATTTGCTGGACATCCGACGCCACAGCATAATGCTCTTCACCCACAATTTGTGGATCCATAAGACGAGATGAACTGTCGAGCGGATCAACTGCTGGATAAATACCCAGCTCCGAAATAGCCCTAGACAAAACCGTCGTGGCGTCAAGGTGAGCAAAAGTGGTGGCTGGGGCAGGGTCAGTAAGGTCATCAGCGGGAACGTAAACCGCTTGAATTGAAGTAATTGACCCTGCTTTAGTTGACGTAATGCGTTCCTGCATCGCGCCCATGTCGGTAGCGAGCGTTGGCTGATATCCTACAGCCGACGGGATACGGCCCAACAAGGCCGAAACTTCAGAACCCGCTTGTGTAAAGCGGAAAATGTTATCGACAAAAAACAGTACATCCGAACCAGATGAATCTCGAAACTGCTCTGCAAGTGTTAGACCGGTCAAAGCCACACGAGCACGTGCGCCTGGAGGTTCATTCATCTGGCCATAAACTAGAGCAACTTGGCTTTCCTCTAAATTTTCGGGTTTGATAACATTAGACTCAATCATTTCGTGGTAAAGATCATTACCTTCACGCGTTCTCTCTCCCACACCCGCAAACACAGAATAACCAGAGTGTACTTTGGCGATGTTGTTGATGAGCTCCATGATCAAAACGGTTTTGCCAACGCCAGCTCCACCAAACAATCCGATTTTACCACCTTTGGCATATGGTGCTAAAAGGTCAACAACTTTGATTCCTGTAACCAGAACTTCGGATTCAGTTGACTGCTCGGAGAACGCGGGGGCATCAGCATGTATTGAGCGAAATTCTTCAGCATCCACAGGGCCACCTTCATCGACGGGTTGTCCAACAACGTTCAATATACGACCCAGGGTTTTTGGCCCAACGGGTACCATGATAGGCCCACCCGTATCAGTCACAATTTGACCACGTACCAGTCCCTCAGAACTATCCATTGCGATCGTCCGAACAGTATTTTCTCCCAAGTGCTGTGCGACTTCAAGTATTAGTCGGTTGCCATGGTTATCTGTTTCCAATGCATTTAAAATTTCTGGCAAGTGGTCGTCAAACTTTACGTCAACAACGGCCCCAATAACCTGCGTGATTTTCCCTTTAGCGTTTGCCATTTTTGGTCTCCGATTTTCTTATAGCGCTTCCGCGCCAGAAATAATTTCGATCAGCTCACTCGTAATCACAGCTTGCCGCGAGCGGTTATATTCGATGGTCAGTTTGTCAATCATCTCACCAGCATTTCGGGTTGCGTTATCCATAGCAGACATTCGTGCGCCTTGCTCAGATGCACCATTCTCAAGAAGAGCCGAAAAAATCGACGTTGAAATTGCTCTTGGCAATAAGTCTGCCAAGATAGCCTCTTCATCTGGTTCGTAATCATAAAGAGTATCCGCCGCCGCATACCCATCCGGTATTTTGAATGGTATAATTTGCTGTGCAGTCGGAATTTGCGTTACTACGTTTTGAAATCGGGAATAAAAGAGTGTAGCAACATCAAATTGGTTATCATCAAACCGATTTAATATATCCCTTGCCACAGTTTGTGCATCCGAATAGCTCATGCGCTTCACCTCGGACATATCAATATGTCCTACGAACATGTCACTGTAATCACGTTTCAGTTGATCACGGCCTTTTTTGCCAACAGTAAAAATCTTTACTGTTTTACCGGCTGCAATCAAATCCTGTGCATGCTTACGCGCAAGTTTAGTAATATTAGTATTAAAACCACCGCACAGCCCGCGCTCCGAGGTGAGTACAATAAGCAACTGACTTTTATCGGATCCCGTACCCGACAACAATTTAGGCGCGCTATCAGATCCGCTTACAGAAGAAGCTAATCCACCCATTACCGCGTCAAATCGCTCAGCGTAAGAACGCGACTGTTCTGCTGCTTCTTGCGCACGGCGCAGTTTTGCAGCAGCAACCATTTGCATGGCCTTAGTAATCTTGCGAGTCGATTTGACCGAAGCAATCCTATTTTTTAGGTCCTTGAGATTTGGCATTGCCTTATCTCCCTATGCAAAATCAGCAACAAAAATATCAAGAGCAGCTTTAATCTTGTCCTCAAGCTCATCTTTTACTTTGCGATCATTATTAGAGATATCAGCCAGCAGATCTGCATTGCTCTGACGCAAATGTGTCAACATTGCCATTTCAAACCGTCCCACGTCTTTTACATCAACATTATCCAAATACCCATTGGTACCTGCATAAATCACACAGACAATCTCCGCATTACTTAGGGGTGAATACTGAGCCTGCTTCATAAGTTCCGTGAGCCTTGCACCACGGGCAAGCAATTGTTGCGTGGCAGCATCAAGATCAGAGCCAAATTGAGCAAAAGCAGCCATCTCTCGGTACTGTGCCAAAGACAGCTTCACCGGCCCAGCGACTGAAGACATTGCTTTTGTTTGAGCGGATGAACCCACTCGCGACACAGATAATCCAGTATTAACTGCGGGGCGTATGCCTTGGTAAAACAACTCCGTTTCAAGGAAAATTTGTCCGTCGGTAATAGAAATCACATTAGTTGGAATAAACGCAGAAACATCGCCGCCTTGGGTTTCAATAATTGGTAAGGCCGTCAGCGATCCTGATCCGTTATCTTCGTTTAACTTGGCTGAGCGCTCCAACAAGCGCGAATGAAGATAAAAAACGTCTCCAGGATAAGCTTCGCGGCCCGGTGGGCGGCGCAAAAGCAAAGACATTTGACGGTATGAAACGGCTTGTTTCGACAAATCATCATATACAATCAGTGCGTGGCGACCGTTATCACGAAAGTGTTCCGCCATAGCCGTTGCCGCGTATGGCGCTAAGAACTGCATGGGTGCTGGCTCAGATGCTGTGGCAGCCACAACAATAGAATATTCAATAGCGCCGCTTTCCTCCAGCTTTTTAACTAGTTGAGCCACGGTAGAGCGCTTTTGACCAATAGCGACATAGACGCAATAGAGTTTCTTACTCTCATCGTCACCGGCCGCATCATTATATGATTTTTGGTTCAATATTGCGTCCAAAGCAACTGCAGTCTTACCAGTCTGCCGATCACCAATGATTAGCTCACGTTGGCCTCGACCGATAGGTATCATGGCATCGACGGCTTTTAAACCAGTCGCCATTGGTTCATGGACCGATTTACGTGGAATAATACCAGGCGCTTTTACATCAGCCACACTTCGATTCGCAGTCTTAATTGGACCCTTGCCATCCAAAGGATTGCCAAGACCATCAACTACCCGTCCTAAAAGTTCATCACCAGATGGAACATCTACGATTGAATTCGTGCGTTTGACTGTGTCGCCTTCTTTGATATCTCTATCTGAACCAAAAATTACAACTCCGACGTTATCAGCTTCAAGGTTCAGAGCCATACCCTGAATACCACCAGGAAACTCAACCATTTCCCCAGCTTGGACATTGTCAAGGCCGTACACTCGCGCGATTCCGTCGCCAACTGATAGGACGCGGCCAACTTCTGCCACTTCCGCTTCCTGACCAAAATTTTTAATCTGACCTTTTAAGATTGCAGAAATTTCTGCTGCTTGGATACCCATTTATCCGACCTCTTTCATTGCACTTTGGAGGGAAGTAAGCTTGGAGCTAATTGACGTATCAATCATCTTAGAGCCTACTTTAACAATCAATCCGCCGATGAGACTTTCATCGACAGACGCATTTATAGTTATAGTTTTACCCAGACTTTCTTTAAGAGACTTAGAAAGCTTGTCTGATTGCGCTTTCGTGAGCGACTTGGCCGATGTGACATCGGCAGTCACTTCGCCTTTAGCGGCAGAAATTTCTTCTCGCAAGGTTTGTAAAAACTGAGGCAGGACGAATAAACGGCGCTTGTTAGCCATAAGAGCCATTGTATTAACCATCACTGAGCTTAGGCCAGCCTTACGTGCCACTGCAACGATCGCAGATTGTTGCTCATGGCGGCTGTAAATCGGTGACTGAAGTAAAGCATTGAAGTCGTCACTATCCGTCATGGCAGATGCCAAGATGTCTATGTCAATCTCAAGCCTGTCGACCTCATTTGCCTCTTTGGCCAGTTCATACACAGCGATAGCATAGCGCCCAGCGATGCTTTTGGAAATCGAAGCTGGTTCAGACACAGGCACCCTTTCGATGTCTAAGCCCCATAACAGAACGCAATTAAGCGAGAACAGGGAACGTTGAAACGGTTTATTTCAATCAACGCATTAAAATCAATGCGGATGTAGCAGAGCGTTTCGGACCCCGCAATATATCTTTATCAACAATCGCTTATGCACTTATCAAGCAATTTCAGTACGTTAGATAAAGTGCGGCGGTTTGTGCCAAATGAAACTTCGAAAATATTTGAAAAACTCGCAATTTTTTATTGCGATTCCAAACCAAAATATATGGTTTGATATGCTTAATCTAAATATTTCAAAGAAAATTTACTGCATGTAAACGTTGGTATAGTGAATAAAATCTAATTCCTACCATCATTTATTGTCCAAATTTTGATTCGTTGTTGTTATTAAAAGTAGATATTTAAAAACGTAAAATGGTCGAAGCCGTTACCCCTTGTGGCACTTTTTGTCTTTTAACAATGCTGCGAACCAGCCGACCCTTGGGCGGGTAAATCAATTTAGAAGCTTCAACCATAAATGCCCCTCCTGCAATCATTCCAGGCATTGTTCGACCCACTTTTTCGAACATTGCCGCTGTTTTCATACTAATCCGACGAGTTGAAGGAAATTGATAAAGCGCGCCCACGTGTCGCTCTGGCAAAAATTGATGTTTTCTTAATTGTGTTTCAAGCTGTCCTGCCGAATAGGGACGTCCGTAACCGAAGGGCGTACGATCACGTCTTGACCAGAGGCCAGCCCGGTTAGGGACAATAAATAGTGCTTTACCGCCTGGTCCGAGAACACGCCACGCCTCTTCAAGCAAATCATCGGCTCGCTCTGATGTTTCTAGTCCATGTAAAACAATTAATTTATCAACGTGCCCAGTTTCTATCGGCCAAAACGTTTCTTCCACAAGCACAGAGATGTTTTCGGCGTCTAGCGGCCACGGCATCACGCCTTGTGGACCGGGCATCAAAGCCATTACGCGGCGCGCCTCTGCAAGATATGGCCGCAATAACGGAATCGCAAAACCAAAACCTACAACACTCTGACCTTTGGATTCTGGCCATAATTCCAAAAGACGCCGTCGCATTGATGACTGCGCTGAACGCCCCAGAGCGCTACGATAATAAAAGTCTCGCAGATCTTGTACATCCAGATGCATTATCACCCCTTGCCCTTTTTCTTTTTGAAGGTCACGCTCTATCATAACCTACACATGACAAGGCAAATTTCCATGCCCTTAGATATCCGTACTATACCGTGCCTAGCTGATAACTATGCTTTCTTAGCCCATGATCCAGAGACTGGAGCAACCGCGCTGATTGACGTGCCCGAATCGGAACCTATTCTCTCTGCCCTTGAAGATACTAATTGGTCACTCACCGACATTTTGATTACGCACCATCACTGGGACCACACAAGCGGGCTTGCAGAAGTTCTAGCCAAACATCCTGCTCGAGTGATAGGGTCTGCCGCTGACTCGATTAGACTGCCACCGCTTGACCTCGCTGTCAGTGAAAATGATTCTTTTCAGGTCGGTTCAGAAACCTTCTCTGTTATCGATGTGTCCGGTCATACAATCAATCATTTAGCTTTTTTTTGTGAACGCTCAAAAGCAGTTTTCACAGCAGACAGTCTAATGGCTTTAGGCTGTGGCCGTGTTTTCGAAGGAACAAAGCCACAAATGTGGAAAAGTCTAAAAAAGTTAATGGCATTGCCAAGTAACACCCTCGTTTATTCTGGTCATGAATACACAGCAGCTAACGCTGAATTTGCTTTAACAATTGATGCTGAAAATCCAGAACTTATCGCTCGTATAAATGAAGTAAATCAACAGCGAGCATCCAGTTTACCGACTGTGCCATCGCGATTATCTCTTGAGTTATCAACGAACCCATTCTTACGTGCTTCTGATCCAAAAATCCAAAATAATTTGGCAATGATTGGAGCCAACCCCCAAGACGTTTTTACTGAAATCCGAAACCGCAAAGATAATTTCTAATAAAAAATGAAATAAAAAACCTGTTTAAATTTAAAAAAACTCGATTCATTCATTTTATATGTAATAATGAGAAGAAAAACCTTGAAGCTTTTTGATGTCCAACCATCTCAATCACTATAATACTCAGTTGAAATTTCATTAATTATCAACAACAGAAGATAGGAGCAGCGCAGTGCCGTCATTTTCGACCACTCTAGAGAAAGCAATTCACCAGGCGCTTGCATTGGCCAACGACCGCAAGCATGAGTTTGCAACGCTTGAACATTTGTTGCTGGCACTTGTTGCGGAACCAGACGCGCATCGGGTCATGCAGGCATGCTCCGTTAATGTCGATGACCTGCGCAGTTCGTTAGTTGATTTCGTAGATACTGACTTGTCAAACCTTGTGACTGACATTGAGGGATCAGAAGCGGTACCAACTGCAGCCTTTCAACGCGTGATTCAGCGAGCAGCTATACACGTCCAGTCTTCAGGCCGGACAGAGGTAACTGGAGCAAACGTGTTAGTGGCCATCTTCGCAGAGCGTGAATCAAATGCGGCATATTTTCTCCAAGAACAAGAAATGACACGCTATGACGCAGTGAATTTTATAGCCCATGGCGTTGCAAAAGATCTTGAGTTTGGCGAAGATCGTCCAATATCCGGAGCTCCAAATAATGAACAAGAACCTCAAGGCGTTACCGAGGGAGAAAAAAAGGAAGCTGCACTTTCAAAATACTGCGTTGATTTGAACGAAAAATCTCGCGAAGGAGACATCGATCCACTTATCGGGCGAGATACTGAGGTCGAGAGATGTATCCAGGTGCTGTGCCGTCGCCGTAAGAATAATCCACTGTTGGTTGGTGACCCTGGTGTTGGTAAAACTGCTATTGCAGAAGGGTTAGCCCATAAAATTGTTGCAGGAGAAACGCCAGAGGTACTTTCCAAAACCACTATCTATTCTCTAGACATGGGCGCGCTCTTAGCCGGCACACGTTACCGTGGTGATTTTGAAGAGCGGTTGAAAGCTGTTGTTACTGAACTTGAAGCGCATAAGGACGCCGTTCTATTCATTGATGAAATTCACACCGTAATCGGAGCTGGGGCTACTTCTGGCGGCGCAATGGACGCGTCAAACTTGCTGAAACCTGCTCTGCAAGGCGGCAAACTACGCACCATGGGATCTACAACTTACAAAGAATTTCGCCAACATTTTGAAAAAGACCGAGCACTAGCCCGAAGGTTTCAAAAAATTGATGTTAGTGAGCCATCAGTGGGCGACGCAACAAAAATTCTTAGGGGTCTAAAACCCTATTTTGAAGATCATCATGGAGTAAAGTATACGGCTGATGCGATTAAAACATCAGTGGAGCTCGCCAGTCGGTATATAAACGATAGAAAATTACCAGATAGCGCAATAGATGTAATAGATGAAGCGGGTGCAGCACAACATCTGGTTACCGCAGCCAAACGGCGCAAGACGATTGGCACCAGAGAGATTGAGAATGTTGTTGCAAAAATTGCTCGTATTCCACCAAAAAATATCTCAAAAGATGACGCAGCGACCCTTAAAGACTTAGAAGTTTCACTTAAGCGTGTCGTGTTTGGGCAGGATAATGCAATTGATGCACTGTCGTCTGCCATCAAATTGGCTCGTGCAGGTCTCCGCGAACCAGAAAAACCAATTGGCAACTACCTTTTCGCAGGCCCAACTGGTGTAGGTAAAACAGAAGTTGCAAAGCAGCTGGCTGATACACTTGGGGTGGAGATGCTCCGATTTGACATGTCCGAATACATGGAAAAACACGCTGTATCTCGTTTGATTGGTGCCCCTCCTGGTTATGTTGGCTTTGACCAAGGCGGCTTACTCACTGATGGCGTGGACCAGCATCCACACTGTGTTTTGCTGCTAGATGAAATCGAAAAAGCACATCCCGACGTATTCAATATACTTCTTCAAGTTATGGACCACGGAAAATTAACAGATCACAATGGACGCGCCGTTGATTTTAGAAACGTCGTATTAATCATGACATCTAACGCCGGTGCATCGGAGCAAGCAAAAGCTGCAATCGGATTTGGACGTGACAGGCGTGAGGGCGAAGACACAGCTGCGATCGAACGTACTTTCACTCCCGAATTTCGTAATCGTCTAGATGCAGTGATCAGTTTTGCAGCGCTTTCTAAAGATGTAATTTTGCAAGTTGTCGAAAAATTTGTTCTACAACTTGAAGCGCAGTTAATGGATCGTAATGTTTCCATTGAACTGACGCGCGCCGCAGCCGAATGGCTCGCAAACAAAGGATATGATGACACAATGGGAGCGCGGCCACTTGGGCGGGTAATACAAGAGCATATTAAAAAGCCACTCGCTGAAGAGTTGCTTTTTGGTAAGTTGATGAAAGGTGGTATTGTAAAAGTTGGTGTTAAAAATGGTGAGCTAGATTTACGAGTGGAATCGCCCGATAAACCTCTGCTCACTGGCGATAAACCACCGCTTTTGACTGCAGACTAATAGGTTCAAAATTTAATAACTTGAAGCTTATTTTTCTGTAAACTTTAATTCGATACGTCGGTTTTGAGCTCGCGCTTCGGGTGTGTCTGCGGAATTAAGAGGTTGATACTGACCAAAGCCATTTGCAGACAAATGATTTGGTGGGATACCCAGAGAGTTAATCATAAACTTGACCACAGAGAGAGCACGACCTTGACTTAATTCCCAGTTGTCGGCAAATGGGCCCGTACCAGAGAATGATACATTATCGGTATGACCATCTACCTGAATTACCCAGTCAATTTCCGGTGGAATGTCATCTACAACATTCATGAGAATGTCTGCTACCTTAGTAATTTCTTTCGCACCCAGGTCAGATAGTTCCGCGTCTCCTGGTGGAAACAAAACTTCTGAAGAGAACACAAACCGATCTCCAACAATCCTGACACCTTCTTGCCTTCCAAGGACGTCGCGGAGACGGCCAAAAAACTCTGAACGGTACTTTTCTAAATCTTTTGCCTCGGCCTCAAGTCGTAATCGCTCTGCTTGTTGCAATGCTTTTTGTTGGAGCGCATCCTTCTCGATCCGCAAGCGTTGCGCTTCTTCCAATTCCCGTCGCCGGCGTTCTTCCGCAGCAACACGGGCTAAAGCAGTATTAAGGTCTGAACCAAGCGACTGCAATTGTACTTCCCGTGTCTCATCACGTTCAGTTGCGTCGTCCAGTAATATTTGCAATTGACCCAACTGCTCACGCAGTGCTGAAACCTGTTGATTTAAAAGTTCAGTCTGACGTTGTGCCTCAAAAGTTGTGGCCTCTTTTGCGGCAAGTACTTTTTGCGCCTCTGCCAGCAAAACCTCGTTACGTTCAGCTTTGGTATTTTGTTCAATTATCAAATTATCTGCCGCATATTTTTCAGCTAAAGCATTAGCTAATTGCGCTCTTGCATCCATAGTGTCCATACTTAAGGCATTCAGCTCATTTTCAGCTGCTAACTTAGCTGCCAGCGCTGCAACCAGTTGCGCGCGCACATCTTCATTAGTACGGTCTACTGAGGCATTATCAGCTTGGGCTAAATCGCGCTCAGCAATGGCTTTAGCCAACTCAATCTTTAGGCTATCGAGCCCTGTTTGTTGGGCTGAAAGTTGGCTCTCAGCAGTAACTTTCGCTGCTAACGCAGCAGCCAATCGGTTTCTAATTTCACCCATTGCAAGATCAGAAACTCGTAAACGCGCCTCTATTGTTGTTAAACGAGTTTGTAAATTTTCGACTTCAATATTAGAGGTTGACCGCTCATTCCGCGCATTTTCCAACATTACCTTCAGATCATCAACTTCACCAATCCTCGCGCTTAAATCTTGTCGGGCAGTAGTAAGCTCAGCTTGCAGTTCCTCAGTTTTAACAGTCCGTCCATCCAATGCATCCTCAGCAGCAAGCACACGTGCTTCAAGGGTCGAGGAGACTGTTCTAGTTGCATCAAGTTCAGCTAAAACAAGGGATAATTGTGCCTCCAAATCAATCATAGTAGCAGCGTTACTCTCCGAGCTTAGCAATAGTGCAGCCAAATGCTCCTCAAGAGCAACACGTTCAGTTTTAAGATTACCATTTTCACTTTTTACAGCTTCCAAAGATGTTAGCGCAGATACCAATTCAGCCTCAATATCCAACATCTGTGCCTGAGTGCTCGCAGCAGTGTTATCAGCCATGTTAATAGCAAGCAAAGCTGCCATTAGCTGCGAATCCAGATCCTGTTCTGCAGCTCTTGCAGCAGCCAATAAAGTCAAAGTGACCTCTGCCTCTTGCCTTTGCGCTTCCAGCGTTAGCGTCATTGCCGTCAGCTCCGCGTTTGCATTTTGCAAGCGAGTTCGCAATGCTTCAGCAGCGGCTGACTCTGCCAAAAGCGCAATCTCTTTAACATTTAAGGCTTCCTGCGTCGCTTCCAGATTCACTTTTAATTTGGCTGCATCATCTACCATCTCAGAATTTTGCTTTCCCAAATCATCAATTAATGCCTGAAGCGCTTCCGTACGAGCTGCCGCTAGGCGAGCCTCTTGAACTTGAATATCAACTTCATCTCGCACTTTAGAAAGAGCAAGATTCAACGCTTCTTTTTCTGATATTAGGCGGCTCTGTTCATCCTCTAATATAGCGATATTTGTAAGTGCACCCTCACGCTGTATAATTAAGGCTGCTACTTGTGCTTCAAAGCTACTAATCTCAATCTTTGCAGTAGCCAAATCAGCGGTACGCTCATCCCGTTCGGACGTTAAAGCTGCAATTTCAGCAGTCTGACTTTCAATCCGCAACTGTGCATCTTGTAAGGTACTATTCAAAAACGTCAGACGGGAGTCCAAATCATTTGTGCGTGATTTTTCCAAACCCAGCGCTTCTGCAAGCTTGGCCACTTCTCCTGACAATTGATTTAGCTCGGATTCTTGTCCTGTAATCGTTTCTCTTAAAACAAACTGCACAACCATAAAGATAGTCAGAACAAACATAAGTACCAGCAACAACCCAGTCATTGCATCGACAAACCCAGGCCAAATTGACGCCTGAAATCTTTGGCCTGTACGACGCGACAGCGCCATACTCAGATATCCCCTTCGTTCTGGTTTTGTATCTCAATGTTGTCACTGTTTGCTAGATTACTAGCCTGGCTTAATGACCGGCTCAGAACAGTAGTAAGTGCGGCTATATCTTCACGCAGTTCGGAAGTCATAACTCGGCGTCCTACGCTTATTTCTTCTAATATTTGCAACATCTGAACGTCAATGGACCGAAGACGCATCCGACTTTCCGCATCAATGCTATCACCCGCGCCTCGTTGTTCAATTAAACTGATCAATCGTTCTTGCCCATCAACCATCTGGTGCAGGACACCGACACCTCTGTTTTGTTCTTTTATTTGTTTAATAATTTGTTCGATAGACCCAGCCAGCCTCCCCACTTTTTCATCCATATTAGAACGAATAACATCAGATTGGCTGAACATAGACTGCAAATTTTCTGTTTGGAGGGTCAGATGATTTACGATACTCGCTATTGCAGCTTGATCCGTTACATTCTCGCCGTCAGACGCGAAACCGACACGCGTAATAGAACTCAACCACTCTTCCAATTCTCGGTAAAAGCGATTCTGACCATGACCAGCAAAAAGCTCCAGTAGGCCAACAACTAAGGAACCTGCCAAACCTAACAGAGAAGACGCGAAAGCTACACCCATTCCACCTAGCTGTTCTTCAAGCCCACTCATTAGGCGCGCAAATACCTCAAAACCAGCCTCGCCATCTTGGGGCGCAAGTCCACGAATTGTATCAACCAGGGCCGGAACAGTAGTTGCCAACCCGTAAAAGGTGCCCAAAAGGCCTAGGAAAATTAATAAGTTGACAATATATCGCGTAATTTCTCGCACTTCATCAATTCGGGTAGCCACCGAATCTAAAATTGATCGTGTCGACGTGGCGTTTAACTGCATTTCTGCCCCACGCGAGCGCAGAAGCGATGCCAATGATGCCAACAACTGTGGCGCTTTTCCAGACGAAGCAGGGCCATCCCCAGCAAAACGCTCAATCCAACGTACTGACTGGATCAATTGAAAGACCATCCAGAAACAAGCAATCACGCCAGTTGCAAAAACGAACATGATAAACCCATTAAGATATGGGTTCGCTTCAAAAACAGGCAGTACACGCGGCAACGCTAAAACAACGCCAAACCCCGAAAGACCCAAGACGATTACCATTAACGTGACTTGCCGTACCGGCTGCGAAAAATGCGGTTGGGCTTTTACTAAGGGCTGCGCCATGGGTTAGCTCCTGCACCCTTGTTATACATTAGTTAATGCAGCTTATCGGACTTTTTTAAGAAGTGCCAAGGATTTATGAAGATAATGCTGCAACGCGGCTTACTAGCCAATCCAATTCTTTATCCGCGACACCCATCTTGTGTAATTGAGAAGCAGTTTTGTAAAGGTATTCACTGTTTGCTCCACGCCCACCCCAAGCTTTTGCAATAATTTGTGCCTGTTCTTCGAGCGGTAAGCCACCGCAGTATTGGACGTGTTCTGGATCGACCACATAGGTCAGGGCTGTAACAACTCTACCATCGAGTAATGTCACATCTAACATTTTTTCAACATACGCAGACGAAATCAACTCACGTTCGCGCAAATAGGACAAAGCGTTATCCTCATCTCCGGTCATAACCCGCAAAACTACACCGTTACAATATGCATTGAGGGTTTGATCCAGCGCCAACACTAATCCTGGTTTTTCGTCGGACCCACGATGATGGATTGACCTCATACAAAATGATCGGGCATATCCAGACAGTGATGCTAAAACTTTTTCAGCCACATTAATTCCCGGGTTCCAAAGCAAACTACCATAGCCAAATACCCACATCGTCATTGTTATTTATCCCTCATAGCCAGCAACGATAAATCCGATTTCACACCCAAGTGAGAGGGCAAGAATTATGGTTATTGTAACATTGTAGTCTGATTACTGTAATGGATACGGCATCCTTTGCCGATATTTTGTCACATCAATAATCTTATTTGAATGGATGATTTAAAAGTAAATAGTTTTTGAAAAGTCTTGGAAATTGTGTTTTTTATCGATATACTTATTGAGTTAATTCATACATGGACCAACGACCCACTGTTATAAACTTGCACTTCATACTATAGATTTACAATAGCATGATAAAGTTTAGGCTTCACATCCTTAGCCTAAATACCGCGGCTATTTTAATGTAACAAATTTGGCTGTTTTAA
>ERZ887830.1335-NODE-1335-length-14028-cov-21.714091_pt1 | contig 14028 bp, 10 predicted proteins | sample MGYA00521101_ERZ887830 | MGnify/ENA primary metagenome ERZ887830 (study PRJEB32303, sample SAMEA104408592) | aquatic metagenome | biome: Marine water; feature: Pelagic; material: water | place: Baltic Sea | collected 2014-06-05T16:38:00 | depth 1,762 m ...
CTGACTCTCATTGTTTTGAGCTACAAAGCCACCATCGTAAACGTAGTATCCCTCATCAGATTATCGAATATGGGGAACTAATTTGCCGACACCCCCTAATCACTTGGTAGCTGGCGCCGCTTTGAAATGGCGTTCATCGGTGGACTTTGGCAAAGCCGGACTGAGTCGTTACGATCTTCTTCCCATAAATTCTAGATGGCCGCGAACTCATCGTCATCGAGCGGCCAGTTGACGATCCGGTCGCTGCCCCCCCGCCCTTGAATTTGGAGGCGTCCCTTTAAAGTCGGGATTCGCTCATTTGCGCAGCTAACGACGCAGAAACACGCTATTCAGAGACAACGGTGGTACTACCGTGCGGCACACACCATTCGTATGCATGGAGCATTATTTTAAATTATTGATTTAAAATAAAAAAATGGTCGGTGTGAGAGGATTCGAACCTCCGACCCCTTCCTCCCGAAGGAAGTGCGCTACCAGGCTGCGCCACACACCGAGACGCGCAGAATACCAAAACACGAAATACGGGCCAAGATGGTCGCCTCGGGCTCAGTAAATACCCGCCCACTGGGCAATACCTTGGCTGAGCAAGCTAAAACCTGTCACCACTGCGATGAGTATCACAATCAAAAAAACGGGGCGGAACGGTCTGCGCTCAACCGAATTGACGCCACGCGCCAAAAAGCCATCTACCCGGTTCTGGTCTTCGTTAGACAGTGTTTTTGATGCTGTCTCATCACTGGGTTGGTTGGCGTCGGACATAGTAAAAAGCAGCTTGAATCGAGAGAGACCACTCTAAACCTTGACGTATCCAAGACCAAGTATTTCTCATCAGTGCCCCGTTTTGACTGCGCATGACGCACGCGGATGTTTTCTTACTGGCCTTTACAACACAAGATGAGTGCTCGCTATCAGAGGCCCCTGCGGTAACGGTATGCCCCCCCAAAACCACCGGTCAATTAATCCGCCAAACGGTGGCGCGCACGAAACGCCCGCACGCTCGCAACCGATGCCACCACAGCACTGCGGCCGTCGCGCCTTGCAAGCTGTGTTGGAGCAAGCAACGAGCGCCATGCAATGGCTGGCACCCGCAGTCTGTATCCTCTGCCAACAAACACATCAGGCTACCGGTGCAATCTGTGACGGCTGTGATCAGCGCTTACCGCGTAACCCTATCGCCTGCCCCCGCTGTGGGCTTCCCTCATCCGGCATCGCCTCCGTGACCCCGCGCAATCGCTGCAAACACTGTCATCAGCACCGGCTCTATTTTGCAAAGACACGGGCGCCCTTTTTAATGCAAACGGGAATCAGGGACCTCATTCATCTGTGGAAATTCCAGCATCAGCCTCAGCTGTCGCCATTGCTCGCAGCACTGTTTATCAGAGAAATCTTTCCCACGCCGCCGCCAACGAGCCCCCTGATATTGGTACCCATCCCGACTCAGTGGCGTCGCCAGCTGCGTCGCGGCTTTGACCACACTAGAGTGCTGGCACAAGCGATCGGTGCAGCACATCCTCATTCGTTACCGATCAAACCGTGGTTGCGTAATACACGCGGTGGGGCCAGCCAGCATCGTCTCACTCGTTCAGCTCGCTGGCATAACCAACATCAGCGCTTCGCGGCCAGCACGGATGTTAAAGGCCATCGGGTGGTATTAATCGACGATGTCATGACCACAGGCGCCACGGTTAATGCGGCCGCCGCTACCTGCCTCGAGGCCGGTGCCAAAGCGGTAACGATATGGTGTTTGGCGAGAACACCCCAACCGGGCGCACCCCTTACGCGGTACCATGGCGGCCTGTGCAATGGGGAGGCCCATCATGAACCATCCCTACGAGAGCCTAACGCCCGATAACGTCATTAGCTGTGTGGAGTCCATCGGATTACTCGGCGACCTGCGCATTTTGGCGCTCAACAGTTACGAGAACCGGGTCTATCAATTTGGCTTAGAGGATGCCGAACCGGTCATTGCCAAATTTTATCGCCCCGGACGCTGGACGCGCGCACAGATCCAAGAAGAACATGACTTTACACAAGAGCTTACTGCGGCAGAGCTCTCCGTCGTGGCGCCTATGAGTATCAACGGGCAAACCCTGCATGAAGCGGGGGGCTACCTCATCGCTATTTTTCCCCGTCGCGGGGGTCACGCTCCAGAGCTCGATAATGCCGACCACCTTTTGGGTCTGGGCCGCACGCTCGGGCGGATGCACGGGGTTGGACGCGTGAAGCGCTTTGACGAACGCATCGACTACTCGCTGCAGCGTTGGTTAGTTGAGCCAATTCACTACCTAGCAGAACACTGGATACCCAATGAGTTGCAGCCCGCCTGGAACACCCTAGGCAAGGATCTGGTCGAGCGCGCCAGCGCACTGATGATGGATTACGACCCCCAACAGGGTATTCGTGTGCATGGCGACTGCCACGTGGGTAATATTTTGTGGCGCGACGAGACGCCCCACTTTGTCGACTTAGACGACTGCGTGACCGGGCCTGCTATTCAGGATCTGTGGATGTTTTTATCGGGCGATCGCAATCAGCGGGAACGACAACTATCGGAACTGATTGCGGGCTATGAGGAATTTCAAGATTTCGATACGCGGGAGGTGAAGTGGATCGAAGCGCTGCGCACCGCCCGCATGGTCTACTACAGCGCCTGGTTGGCGCGACGGTGGGATGACCCCGCTTTTCCTGCCGCTTTTCCTTGGTTCGGCCAACCGCGTTATTGGGCCGATCAAATTCTCGCACTCAGAGAGCAGTTATCGCTGCTAGAGGAGCCTCCACTGAGGCTCTTGTGACTCACCGCTCGCGCCGGGCGCGCGGATAAAGCAGCGTCCAAAACCAACTCCAAAAGGTGTTTTTGTTGAGCACATAGTGGTCCAACTCTTTAAATTGCTGAGCGGTTTTGGCGGGGTCTGCATACAAATCGGAGCGCGTGTAGCGCTCGACATCAGGGTCGAGTGCTTTGATGACTTTAGCGGGATTACCCGCCACGACAACGTTGGCAGGCACATCGCTTGTCACGACGGCTTGGGCCGCGACAATACTATTGTCGCCAATCGTCACCCCTTTTAGCACGGTAGCATGGTCGCCCACCCACACATTGGCACCCAGATAAACCGGTGTGGGTTCGTCAGCGCGATCGATACGGTCATACAAGCCATGCCAATCTGAGTCAGTGATATAGGCGCCGTTGGCGAGCATGCAGCCGTCGCCCAACGTAATACTATCGCTGGCGCTGATACGCGACCCCGGGCTCATCAAACAGGCATTGCCCAGAGTAATCTGACCCTCACCGGGCGCCCGACCCCAGACACCAATCTGCACTCGCTGGCTGGCGGTGTTGATGGCGGTAAAAGAATGCCCAATCGCGATATTCGGTCCCGAGATATCCACATACCAAGGCGACATGATGTTGGCGTGGGGCCCCAACTGAACACAGCGAGGCCTGACAAACCAATCAATCCAACGGTCTCTCAAAACAAGATAAGCCCGTTTAACCCAGTAGGGGCGGAGATCCTCTCGCACTGATGTCTTCCTCATCCGTAAAGCATGTCATAGCGCGGTATGATGGCAAGGTGAATTCAACTGCGCAAACAGAACCGTCCGACGTCACCCATGCGGTCATCCAGACCCGGCAAGCGTCACCGCACCCAGATCTAGAGCGCATTGTGCGCCATCATCTTGCGCACCCGTGGCGCAAACCGTGCCCACGCCATACACAAAACGCTTTTGAACAACTGCAATCACGCTATCTCGATAACCCTAGGCCCCTCATCTTAGATTCCTACTGCGGCACGGGCATGAGTACCGCGATGCTCGCCGCGCAGCACCCAGAGGCGTTAGTGGTGGGAATCGATCAATCCGCTTACCGATTAGCCAAGCATCAAGTGCTGGGGCAGGCAAATTATCTGCTCTTACAAGCGGAAGCGGAATCCTTTTGGCGCTGCCTGATCGAGGCAGACATCTCGTTAACGGCCCACTGGATGCTGTATCCGAATCCTTGGCCCAAGGCCTCACAATTGAGACGCAGAGTTCACGGTCATGGTGCTTTTCCACTACTGGCCAAACTGGGCGGCCAGCTGGAAATGCGCAGTAACTGGCAGGTGTACGCAACTGAATTTGCACAAGCGGCCGAATTGATCGGGTTATCAGGCAGCCTAGAAACCTTTGCGCCCAATCCGCCGCACACCTTGTTTGAGCGCAAATATCATGAGCGCGGGCAAACGTTATGGCGTTTCCAAGGGACATTCTCCCGCTAGTATCCGGGCAAAACCTGATATACGCTCTGTTTTCGCTACACTTATTAGCACGGTGAACGAGCACTGTGCGACAGAGCGTTAGACCATGACCGCAACACATCGCGACAACATTAAGCAGATCGAACAGGGCGACCCCATCTGGGCGCGTATTCGTCGAGAGACACGCGATACTGCCGCTGCCGAGCCCATTTTAGCGAGTTTTCTGCACGCGACGATTCTTAATCACGACGAACTAGAGAGTGCTTTAAGCTTTCATCTTGCGAACTTGCTGGGCAGCCCCACTGCGCCAGCGATGATGCTGCGTGAGGTCATTTTAGAAGCGCTGCAAGATGACAGCGGTATCCGCAGCGCTATTCGCGATGACTTGAACGCCATTATCGATCGCGACTCTGCCTGCCATGAACTTTACCTGCCGTTTCTGTACTTTAAGGGCTTTCAGGCGCTGCAAATTCACCGCATTGGTCATTGGCTGTGGACACACAACCGTAAACCCTTAGCGCATTTTTTGCAGAGCCAAATGGCACGGCAGTTTGGTATCGATATTCATCCTGCTGCGCGCTTCGGGCATGGCATTATGCTTGACCACGCTACAGGCCTGGTCATCGGAGAAACCGCCGTCGTAGGCAATCGCGTATCGATATTACAGTCAGTGACCTTAGGCGGCACCGGAAAAGAAGACGGCGATCGTCACCCTAAAATTGGCGATGGCGTTTTAATCAGCGCGGGCGCCACGATCCTGGGCAATATTCATGTAGGCGAAGGGGCCAAGGTAGGCGCTGGCTCAGTGGTACTGCAAGATGTGCCGGCCCACACCACCGTCGCAGGTGTCCCAGCAAGAGTCGTTGGCAAACCGACGTCAAACTCTCCCGCGCTCGATATGGATCATGCGATCCCAGAGCCTCAGTGGTAGGCGGGCGAAAGCTCCACTACCGCATCCACCATCGCAGCAACATGATCAGGATTAATGCCCGGCGTAATGCCGTGTCCTAAATTGAACACATGACCGCTGCCTTGTCCGAATGAGGTCAGAATCTGCTCCACTTCCTCTCGAATACGCTCAGGTGACGCATTGAGTAGCGTTGGATCCATATTGCCCTGAAGACAGACGCGATCCCCTACTCTCTCCCGCGCGGCACCGATATCAGTCGTCCAATCCAACCCCACCGCATCCGCGCCGCAATCAGCAATAGCTTCTAACCATTGGCCACCGCCCTTGGTAAAAACGATCACCGGCACTTTACGGCCATCCGCCTCTCTTGGCAGCTGATCAATAATCTCTGTCATATAGCGCAAGGAAAACTCGCGATAGGCGTTATGACTCAATGCCCCGCCCCAGGTATCAAATATTTGTACCGCCTGCGCGCCACTATGAATCTGCTCACTCAAATAAGCCGCCACTGATGTGGCTAACTTGGATAGCAGCTGATGCATCAGCTCGGGCTCATTGAAGGCCAGTGACTTCACTTTGGCAAAATCTTTACTCGAGCCGCCCTCCACCATGTAAGTGGCCAGGGTCCAGGGGCTACCGGCAAAACCGATCAATGGAATACTGCCTTTGAGCTCTCGACGAATCAGCGATACCGCATCCATGACATAGCCGAGTTCACTCGCGGCACGCGCTGGATCGAGGGCATTAATTTCGGCGGCGGTAGAGAGGGGTCGCTCAAAGCGGGGGCCCTCTCCCTCTGAAAAGTACAAGCCGAGTCCCAGCGCGTCTGGCACGGTCAAAATATCGGAGAACAAAATAGCTGCGTCCATCGCGTAGCGCCGCAGCGGCTGCAACGTCACTTCGCAAGCAAGCTCAGGGTTAGTACATAAGTTCATAAAGCTGCCTGCCTCGGCCCGTATCTCGCGATACTCTGGCAGGTAGCGGCCCGCTTGGCGCATCATCCAAAGCGGCGTTCGATCTACGGGTTCACGCAGGAGTGCACGCAAAAATCGATCGTTTTCTAAGCTGGCCATGTTGTCGACTCTCTTCTCTATTCTTAGTTCTTAACGCGGTACTGGTCGTATCCTGTTCCGCAGTAACGGCAGCAGGCCTATCGCCTACACCTCGAGGTAATCGAGAATACCTTCAGCCGCCTGCCGACCTTCCCAGATCGCAGTTACCACCAAATCAGACCCGCGTACCATATCACCCCCGGCAAAAATCTTGGGGTTTGCGGTCTGGAATTTGAACGCTTGATGTTCAGGGGCAATCACCGCATCCCAATCATTGCAGGCCACCCCAACCTCACCGAACCAATCCGCGGGATCCGGCTGAAAACCAAATGCCATGATAATAGCGTCAGCTTCGATCACCACTTCACTGCCCGGCACTGGCTCTGGCCTGCGTCGGCCATCAGTACCAGGCTCACTGAGCTGGGTTTCGACCACCTTCACACCGATCGCCTCACCAAAGTAGTCCATCACCTCAACGGGCTGTCGATTAAACAAAAACTGAACGCCTTCCTCTTTGGCATTCGCCACTTCCCGACGCGATCCCGGCATGTTCTCTTCATCGCGACGGTACACACAATAGACGCGGTCAGCTTGCTGACGGACCGCTGTGCGGACGCAGTCCATCGCGGTATCGCCGCCACCCAACACCACCACTGTCTTTTCTTTCAGGTCGATAAACTCGTCGGGGTCTCTCGGGTAATCCATTTTCTCATTGACATTTGCAATGAGGTAATCGAGCGCCTTGTGCACACCGGGAAGATCCTCCCCCGCAAAATCGCCCCGCATCGCCTTGTATGTCCCCATCCCCAAAAATACCGCATCGTAATCGGCGAGGAGTTGGTCGATGGTGATGTCGCGGCCGATTTCAGTGTTGAGCTGAAACTCAATGCCCATACCCTCAAAGACTTCGCGGCGACGCTCCATTACCTGCTTTTCCAGCTTAAATTGGGGAATCCCGAAGGTCAGTAAGCCACCAATTTCTGGGTAACGATCAAATACCGTGGCCTTCACGCCATTACGCGTCAAAATGTCGGCGCAACCCAGGCCGGCGGGACCGGCACCAATAATGGCCACTTTTTTATCGGTGGGAATGACGTCAGATAAATCGGGGCGCCAGCCCATCGCTAATGCGGTGTCGGTGATATATTTTTCTGAGTTGCCAATCGTGACTGCGCCGAAGCCCTCGTTAAGGGTACAAGCGCCTTCACACAGCCGGTCTTGTGGGCACACCCGACCACAGACCTCGGGCAAGGTATTGGTTTGATGACTCAGCTCTGCTGCTTCAAATAGATTGCCCTCTGCTAACAGCTTTAACCAATTCGGAATAAAATTATGTACCGGGCATTTCCACTCGCAGTAGGGATTGCCGCACTCGAGGCAACGGTGTGACTGTTCAGCGGCCTGAACTTCCGAAAAAGGGTCGTAGATTTCTACAAACGCTTCGGTGCGGGTTTCCATGTTCTTTTTACCCGGGTCTTTCCGATCAACATCCAAAAACTGAAATGGGTTTGCTAAACGCGCACTCATGGGGGTATGCCTCAGTCTGTCTCTCGCAATCGCGAGAGGAGTTGATTAATGTCGGCTGCCTTGGGTTTGACCAACCAGAATTTACCGACGTAGTCTTCGAAGTTTTCGAGCAAATGAGCGCCCCAAGCTGAGCCGGTTTCGTCGACAAACTCACGGATGTTGTCGCGCAAAAAGTGACGGTGGGCCTCCATAGACTCAGCCGCTACGCGATGAATTTCGACCAACTCACTGTTGTACCGGTCAATAAACGCGCGGTCTTCGTCGAGGACAAAAGCCAAGCCGCCAGTCATGCCCGCACCAAAGTTGACGCCGGTCGGGCCGAGCACCGTCACGAGCCCGCCCGTCATATATTCACAGCAGTGATCCCCCGCACCCTCAATCACGGCGTGAGCACCTGAATTTCGCACGGCAAAGCGCTCGCCGGCAACGCCTGCTGCAAAAAGCCGCCCACCGGTCGCGCCATAGAGACAGGTGTTGCCAATAATGCTGGTGTGCCGACTTTCAAAGCGGCTGCCCCGGGGGGGAGAAATGACCAACTTACCTGCAGCCATGCCCTTACCGACATAGTCATTGCTGTCGCCCTCAAGGTACATGTGCAATCCGCCCGCGTTCCAGACGCCAAAACTCTGACCCGCTGTACCGGTTAGGCGAATGGTAATAGGGTTAATTTCCATCCCCGTATTACCATGCCGTTTCGCAATTTCACCCGACAGCCGCGCACCGATCGAGCGATCACAGTTGGTAATACTGTAAGCAAACTCGCCACCACTGCCCGCGTCGATCGCAGGCAAGATATCCGTAATCATTTGATTCGCCTTATCGGCGGTATCGAACGGATCGTTGCTGTCGACCTGACAATACTGCGGCTGATCTGTCGCCTGCTCATCAACCCACAAAATAGGGTCTAGATCCAAGCTTTGCTGTTTTGCGGTTTCTCCGGGGAGGCGCTCTAGTAAGTCAACGCGACCAATTAACTCCTCGAGTTTACGAACGCCCAACTTGGCGAGCCACTCTCGAGTTTCAGTCGCCACAAAGGTAAAGAAATTGACCACGCGCTCCACATCACCCACAAAATGCGTTTCACGCAATTGCGCATTCTGAGTCGCGACACCGGTGGCGCAATTATTGAGATGGCAAATACGCAAATACTTGCAGCCCATCGCCACCATGGGTGCGGTACCAAATCCAAAGCTCTCTGCGCCCAAGATGGCCGCTTTCACCACATCGAGCCCCGTTTTCATGCCACCGTCGGCCTGCAATCGAACCCGACCACGAAGCCGGTTACCGCGCAATGTTTGCTGCACCTCTGCCAAGCCCAACTCCCAGGGCGAGCCCGCGTAGCGGATTGAGGTCAGTGGGCTGGCGGCTGTACCGCCGTCATAGCCAGAGATGGTGATTAAGTCGGCGTAAGCTTTTGTCACACCGGCAGCAATGGTGCCGACACCAGGCTCCGAGACTAGCTTGACCGATACTAAGGCATCAGGGTTCACTTGCTTTAAATCGAAAATCAGCTGCGCCAGGTCTTCAATCGAGTAGATATCATGATGTGGCGGTGGTGAGATGAGCGTCACACCGGGAACAGAATAGCGAAGCCGAGCGATGAGCTCATTGACTTTACCACCCGGTAGCTGACCCCCCTCGCCAGGCTTCGCTCCCTGCGCCACCTTAATTTGCAGCACTTCGGCGTTGACTAAATAGTGCGGCGTCACACCAAAGCGACCTGAGGCGATTTGTTTGATTTTGGAGACGCGGTTAGTGCCAAACCGGCGCGGGTCTTCTCCGCCCTCACCGCTGTTCGATCTGGCACCAATTTGGTTCATGCCCATGGCCAGTGACTCGTGCGCTTCTGGCGAGAGCGCGCCGAGGGACATGCCTGCAGAATCAAACCGGCGGAAGATCGCCTCGATCGGCTCTACTTCCCCGAGGGGCACAGGCGTCTCTGCCAGCTTCAGCGTGAGTAAATCTCGTAAAGCGGCCACAGGCCGGTCATTACAATGCGCAGCGTAGGCTTGATAGTCACGATACTCGCCACTCACGACCGCGGCCTGCAGGCTCATGACCACATCGGGGTTGTAAGCGTGATACTCCCCGCCATGGACGTACTTAAGCAGGCCTCCTTGATCCATCGTTTTACGACGAGATCGGGCGCGGCTCGCCACTTGCCATTGGTCCTTTTCTAACTGCTCAAGCGATACGCCGCCTATGCGCGACGTGACGCCGGTGAAAGCAATATCCACCAATTCATTATCAAGACCTACGGCCTCAAAGAGCTGCGCCCCACGATACGAATTAACGGCTGATATGCCCATCTTGGACATGATCTTGAGAAGACCCTTGTTAATGCCCTTACGAAAGTTTTTCTGGCAGACCTGGGGGTCACCCAGCAACTCACCGCGCGCCAGGAGGTCTTCGATCACGCTATAGGCGACATAAGGGTAAATAGCCGTTGCGCCGAATCCCAGCAAACAGGCCACATGATGCGAATCACGGGCACTGCCCGACTCAATGACAAGGTTGCACTCCGACCGCAACCCCACTCGAATCAAATGGTGATGCACCGCACCCGTCACTAACAAGCTATGGATGGGCACTCGCGTTTCGGCAATTTGTCGATCCGATAAGACTAGAATCTGGAACCCTTCGCGAATCGCTGCCTCTGCGCTGGAGCAAAGCGCCTCCAGTGTTTCACGCAGATTTGCCTTACTGGGATCATAGGTCGCATCGATCACCGTGCTGCGAAATCGCTCCTCTGACAATTCGACGATCGTCTGAAATTTTGCCTGAGACAAAACCGGTGACGTTAGGCTAATGCGCTCAGCATGCTCTGCAGACTCAATGAAAACGTTGCGCTCCGGACCGAGATCCACTTCCAGCGACATCACAATAGACTCTCGCAAGGGATCGATGGGTGGGTTGGTCACCTGCGCAAATTTCTGACGAAAAAACTCGTAGAGTGATCGCTCATGGCGAGACAGCACTGCCATCGGCGTATCGTCACCCATCGAGCCGACCGCTTCGTTGCCAGACTCAGCGAGAGGCCGCAGTACTTGATCTCGCTCCTCAAAACTGACCTGAAACATTTTTTGAGTCATATCGAGCTCAGCACCCGATATAGCAGCGACGGCTTCACCCCTGAAGCTGCCTGAAATGAGCCGGGCATGCTGTCGTAACCATTTCTTATAAGGCTGGCGTGCCTTGAGTAACTCGTCCATGTCCTCGGTGTGCAGAACCTGTCCTGTTTCGGTATCCACCACTAAAATCTGTCCCGGACCTACCCGCCCCTTGGCAATAACTTGCTCAGGCCGATAACCATGGGTACCAATTTCTGATGCAACGGTGATGAAACCGTCATCGGTTGTCACCCAGCGCGCCGGACGTAATCCATTTCGATCCAGCAGACAGCAGGCGTATCGACCATCCGTCAGGACAATACCCGCGGGGCCATCCCAGGGTTCCATGTGCATCGCGTTGTATTGATAAAAGGCTTTGAGGTCAGGATCGATCCCTTCAATATTTTGCCAAGCGGGGGGAATCAGCATCCGCAGGGCGCGCGGTAGTTCAATCCCTCCCGTAGTGAGTAGCTCGAGCATATTATCTAGGCTAGAAGAGTCTGAACCCTCGGTATTGACCAACGGCAATAGCGATTGCAAATCGGGGAGAAGCGGCGAAGCCAGCTTGGGTGTGCGGGCTCTCGACCAGCTGCGATTGCCTTCAATCGTATTAATCTCACCATTGTGGGCCAACATGCGAAACGGCTGCGCCAGCGGCCATCGAGGGAGCGTGTTGGTCGAAAAGCGCTGGTGAAACACACACACTGCGGTCTCTAGTGAGGGATCATTGAGGTCGGGGTAAAAGCGCGCAAGATCAGCGGGCATCACCAAACCTTTATAAGAGATCACGCGATCAGAAAGACTACAAATGTAAAAATCGGGATCGTCGACGACCGCCATCTCTGCGCGTCGACGCGCCGTAAACAATTTTCCTAAACAGTGCTCGTGGTCAATCCCCGTTGCATCGACAAAAACCTGTTCGATGCGCGGTAATTGGTCCAGTGCGATTTCACCGCAAACATCGGGTTCGACTGGCACCTCGCGCCAGCCCAATACCGAGAGACCCTCCGCGCCCAAGGCAGAGGCCATCGCCTCTCGCGCCTGAGTCTGGAGCGATGGGTCCTGGCTCAGAAACAGCATGCCGACGGCATAATGATCGCCAAGATCAATACCGAGTGTGGTTTTTGCTTGGGCGCGCATGAAGGCATCGGGCATTTGCAGCAACAAACCGCAGCCATCGCCCGTTCGACCGTCCGCCGCAATACCGCCTCGGTGTGTCATACAGGTTAACGACTCAATCGCCGTTTGTAGCAGACGATGACTCACCTCGCCCTTGATATGAGCGATCAAACCGAATCCGCAGTTATCCCGAAATTCTTCAGGGCGGTAGAGGCCTCGCGGCGCTGCCGCAGCGCCGGTGTCCGATGTTAAGTCTTGAGTCATAGCACGTTTCGTCTGTGAACCGGCGCGTCAAGCCGGCAAAACGACCCCATACGGGGCCAGAACAAAAGGGGACGTAGTGTACACGCCCTAAAAGGGGCGCTCAATTGCCGTTATATTCGCCGATCAAGCGTCGATTACGGCGGCAATGTCGTCTAGTGTGACGTCTTCAGCCACGCAGGCTTCACCCAACTGATTGAGTAAAATATAGCGGATTTTACCCGCAGTGACTTTTTTATCGCTCGCCATGGCATCTAAGAAGTCAGCCGCCGTGAGCCCAGCAGGCGGTTTGACAGGTAAACCCACCTGTTGCTGAAACGATAAGAGTTGATCAACTACCGCGGATTCGAGGTTGCCCCGGCGCACCGAGAGGCGCGCTGCCATGACCATACCCGCCGCGACGGCCTCGCCATGGAGCCACTCTCCGTAACCTTGCAGTCGCTCGATGGCATGCCCAAAGGTATGCCCAAAATTTAAATGCGCTCGCACACCTCGCTCCTGCTCATCCTCCATCACAACAGCGGCTTTAATCGCACAACTGCGCTCAATGGCCGATGCCAAGGTCGGTATATCACGTGCCTGCAAGGCACTGACCTGCGCCACCAACCATTGAAAAAACGCCGCATCGCGAATCAGTCCGTACTTAATGACCTCAGCGAGTCCGGCGGCATATTCTCGATCGCCCAAGGTAGACAGCGTATCGAGATCGATGATGACGCGCTTGGGTTGATGAAACGCGCCGATCAGATTTTTCCCCATGGGGTGGTTAACCCCTGTTTTACCTCCTACCGAGGAATCGACTTGGGCTAGCAAGGTCGTCGGTATCTGAACAAACTCCGCACCACGTAAAAATAGCGACGCGGCGAATCCGGTCATATCGCCAACAACACCCCCACCGAGTGCTAAAAAAAGACTCTGGCGTTCGTGGCGATCCGCCAGCGCGGCATCTAAGATCTGCTGCACTGACGCCATCGATTTCTGCTGCTCGCCGGCGGGCAAGGTAATGTGCGTGAACCGATCCAGAGTGGGTAACGCCGACTGTAAGCGCTCTGCATACAGCGGGCCAACCTGATCGTCGGTGACCAACACCACGCCGCGCGAACCGATAATTTCTGACCACAGGTGGCTGTCAACCAACAATCCGCGACCTATGGTAATGGCGTAACTGCGATCTTTGCCGCGGCCTTCACCCCCATTTTTGCCGCCATCTATACCCGCATCGGCACCGAGGTTAACGCCTACTGTGTGAAACTGTTCCGACATCGATAGATCGCTCTCGAATAATCATCATGATGTGCTTTAGGGCAACAAGTCGCGCTCGACTAACTGAGCATGGATTTGTTTAGCGACTTTTCTCGCGTTACCCGACCCCCCCGACACAGTGACGTCTGCTAACGCGCTATACAGCGGCGCTCTCTCTGCCATCAGTCTGGCAAGCGTCTCCTCTCGGTCGCCACATTGTAGCAAGGGGCGACCTTCACCTGATCCTGTTCTTTTCATTTGCTGATCGACACTCACATCAAGGTAAACCACCACTCCCGAGCGCGCCATTAGTGTGCGGTTTTCCTCGCTGACGACCGCGCCGCCGCCGGTTGCGATCACCGCCTGCGGGTGTTGAGCGAGGTCTTGGAGCACCGCGATTTCGCGACGCCGAAATCCAGCCTCCCCCTCAACGTCAAAGATCCAAGGAATGTCGGCACCGGTGCGGGCCACAATTTCTGTGTCTGAGTCGATAAAGGGGCAGCGTAATAGTCCGGCCAGGTGTCGACCCACAGTCGACTTTCCCGAGCCCATAGGACCCACCATATAAAGCC
>ERZ887830.1336-NODE-1336-length-14027-cov-53.525408_pt1 | contig 14027 bp, 14 predicted proteins | sample MGYA00521101_ERZ887830 | MGnify/ENA primary metagenome ERZ887830 (study PRJEB32303, sample SAMEA104408592) | aquatic metagenome | biome: Marine water; feature: Pelagic; material: water | place: Baltic Sea | collected 2014-06-05T16:38:00 | depth 1,762 m ...
CAGCGCAAAGGTCCGCAGCGCAGATGCCTTCTGCGCAGATGCCGCCAGTTCAACAGCCTTCCGCGAGACAGCCTTCAACTCAGTTACAGCAGGGGCAAACGGCTATATCGCCTCCGCCCCAGGGCGATGGAATCGATCGGTCTGATGAGCTGATCAGCGAGCCGACTGCGCTGGAGAGCTACGGCCGTGACCTCACCGCTGCTGCGGCCGCTGGACTGCTCGATCCCGTGATCGGCAGGGATGGCGAGATTCGCAGCTTGATCAAGGTGCTGTCCCGACGCGGCAAAAACAACCCTGTGCTGATTGGTGCGCCTGGCGTCGGTAAAACCGCGGTGGCAGAGCTCCTGGCGCAACGGATCGTTGCTGGTGAGGTCCCTGAATCACTGCAGGGTTTGCGGCTTGTTGCCCTGGATGGAGGTGCCTTGATCGCCGGAGCCAAGTTTCGCGGTCAGTTTGAGGAACGCCTTCGGGCCGTTCTTGATGAGGTGAGCGATCCGGAAGCGGCCGTTGTGCTGTTCATTGATGAACTCCACACCGTGGTGAACAGTGATCGATCTAGTGCGGATGCAGCCAGTTTGTTGAAGCCAGCCCTGGCACGCGGGGAGTTGCGTTGTATCGCCGCCACCACTCCAGAGGACTATCGCCGCACCGTGGAAAAGGATCCGGCTTTGAACAGGCGCTTTCAGAAGGTGCCGATTCAGGAGCCATCGATAGAACTCAGCGTGGACATCCTCCGGGGCTTGAAGGAGCGCTACGAGTTGCATCACGGGGTGACCATCACCGATGAGGCGGTGCTGGCGGCAGCCCGGTTGGCGGATCGCTACATCAGTGACCGCTGTTTGCCGGATAAGGCGATCGATTTGATCGATGAAGCTGCCGCTCAGTTGAAAATGGATGTGACCTCCAAGCCCCAGGTGGTGGAGGATGCAGAGGCTGAGCTACGCCGAGTGGAGTTGGCGGTTCTCGCTGCGGAGCAGGCACCAGAAGGGGAGCGGGTTCAGCTTCAGCGCAATCGTCTTGAGGCGTCTGACCGTCTGAGTCAGCTCCGGGAGCGTTGGCAGGCGGAACGAGAGCAGCTGGAGGAGTTGCGTCAGTTGCTCCAGGACGATGAAGACCTCCGCCATGCCATGGCCGAAGCAGAACGAGATGGAAATTTGGAGGAGGCTGCCCGTCTTCAGTACGACCAATTGCATCGTGTCCAGCAACGCCGCGCCGATCTTGAACAGTCGCTGAATGAGGCACAAGAGGAAGGGTCTGCCCTGTTGCGAGAACAGGTGGAGGCGGCTGATATTGCTGATGTTGTGGCGCGTTGGACTGGGATTCCGATCCAGCGTCTTCTCGCTGGTGAGCGTCAAAAGCTGTTGGAACTTGAGCAGCGTCTGGCTGAACGGGTGATTGGCCAGCCGGAGGCGGTGCAGGCTGTTGCAGCGGCCATTCGTCGTGCCCGTGCTGGCATGAAAGATCCACGCCGTCCGGTGGGCTCATTCTTGTTTTTAGGACCGACAGGAGTGGGCAAGACGGAGTTGGCGAAAGCGCTTGGAGCTCTGTTGTTCGATGAGGAGGAGGCCCTCATTCGTCTGGATATGAGTGAGTTCATGGAGCGCAATGCCGTGGCTCGCTTGCTTGGTGCTCCTCCGGGGTATGTGGGCTACGAGGAGGGCGGCCAGCTCACCGAGGCTGTGCGCCGGCGTCCCTACGCGCTGTTGCTGCTGGATGAAGTGGAGAAAGCCCATCCGGATGTGTTCAACGTGCTGCTGCAAGTGCTTGACGATGGACGGCTCACCGACTCGCAGGGCCGCACCGTTGACTTCCGCCACACCGTGGTGGTGATGACCAGCAATTTGGCCAGCAGGGCCATTCTCGATTCGGCCAGGCAAGCCCAATCGGGGGATGCGTCCGGAGCAGCTCAGGCGCTAGACGCCGCAGTGGAGAGTGCATTGGCTCACCATTTCAGACCAGAGTTTTTGAATCGGATCGATGAAGTGATTCGCTTCCGTCCGCTTGGAGTGGAAGACCTGGAACGGATTGTGCGTTTGCAGCTCGCCGATCTAGCCAGCTTGCTGGCCGAACAAGGACTTGAACTGCGGGTGGATGATGCGGTGGCGCATGAATTGGCGACCCTGGGCTATGAGCCGGAATATGGGGCCAGGCCATTGCGTCGGGTGCTGCGCCGTCGCATCGAAAATCCGCTGGCGACCGAATTGCTTGAAGAGCGATTCAACGGGGCTCAGGCGGTTCGGGTCTACTCCGGAGACACCTCGACGGAAGCGTTTCGATTCGAAGCTGAATAAATGCTTGTTAAGCGTCCAGTAGGATGCTTGTTTGCCGTCACGTGCCCAAGGCACCGGCGTCAGTTCCGGCATCGCAAGATTCGTGACCAGCCCTACTTCCGAGGACACCGAAACAGCTTCCCCGCAAACACCGGCTGAAACAGGCCGAAGGGGTGGTTTTTTAGCTGCCACTTTTGAAGAGCTGAAGTTGGTGGTCTGGCCCAGCCGTCAGCAGCTATTCAGTGAATCAGTGGCTGTGATCTTGATGGTGAGCCTTTCGGCCGCGGCTATCTCAGCCCTCAGCCGTTTCTACGGTTGGGCCGCTTCTCAGGTGTTCCGTTGATCTGTTGCTCTTACAACAGATCGCCTTTGTCCCAATTGTTCGTCCGCATCCGTGTCTGACCTCGAAACCACCCAGCAGGAGAGCACCGAGGTGCTTGATCTGCCAGCGCCCAATGAGGGAGAGGACGGCACGCTTGAGTCGATGCCTGCACGTACATCCGTTGCCCGTTGGTACGCGGTGCAGGTGGCCTCAAGCTGTGAGAAAAAGGTCAAGGCCACCCTTGAGCAGCGCGCCGTGACGCTGGGGGTGAGTACTCGCATCCTTGAAATCGAGATTCCTGAGACACCGGCGATCAAAGTTAAAAAAGACGGCAGTCGTCAATCCACCGAGGAGAAAGTGTTCCCGGGTTACGTGTTGGTCCGAATGGTTTTGGATGAAGACACAATGATGGCGGTGAGAAGCACGCCAAACGTCATCAATTTTGTTGGTGCGGAAGATCGTCGTGCCACTGGTAAGGCCCGTGGTCATATCAAGCCCCGTCCCCTGAGTCGTCAGGAGGTGGATCGGATTTTCAAGCGCGCCGCCGAGAAGAAGACGGTTGTCAAAGTCGATCTCGCAGAGGGCGATCAAATTCTTGTGACCGCTGGTCCTTTCAAAGACTTCCAAGGCGAGGTCATCGAGGTGTCCGGAGAACGCAGCAAGCTCAAAGCGTTGTTGTCGATCTTTGGTCGAGAAACTCCAGTTGAACTTGAGTTCTCTCAAATCAGTAAACAGAACTGATTGATTCGGCGGCCGTTTCCTGCGGAGGACGGCCTTAGAGATGGTTCGCCATTTCGCCGCACCGCCCTTCGGGGTCGGTGATCCGCAGATGTTTAACTCCGCTTGCCGATGGCCAAGAAAGTCGTAGCTGTGATCAAGCTGGCCCTTCAGGCCGGCAAAGCCAACCCCGCACCGCCGGTGGGTCCTGCCCTCGGTCAGCACGGGGTCAACATCATGGCGTTCTGCAAGGAGTACAACGCTCGCACCCAGGACAAGGCCGGATATGTGATTCCGGTTGAAATTTCGGTTTTCGAAGACCGCAGTTTCACCTTCATCACCAAAACTCCGCCTGCCTCGGTTCTGATTACCAAGGCCGCTGGAATTCAAAAGGGTTCCGGTGAGTCCGCTAAGGGCAGTGTTGGCTCCATCAATCGCTCCCAACTTGAGGAGATTGCCAAGACCAAGCTTCCCGACCTCAACTGCTCCAGCGTTGAGTCGGCCATGCGCATCATTGAAGGCACCGCCCGCAACATGGGTGTTGCCGTTAGCGACTGAACGCATTGCGTTCGTTGTTTGTTCCGTTCACTGATTTCGGGGGAGGCCTCAGTGCCGCTTGAACCCCACACCTGACATGCCAAAACTTTCCAAACGCCTGGCCAGCCTCGTTACCAAAATCGAGGACCGTGCCTATCAGCCTCTTGAAGCCATTCAGTTGGTGAAAGAGAACGCCAACGCCAAATTTGACGAAACCATGGAGGCGCATGTGCGCCTTGGTATCGATCCCAAATACACCGACCAGCAACTGCGGACGACGGTTGCGCTTCCTCAGGGAACGGGTCAGACCGTTCGTATCGCGGTGATCACCCGCGGTGAAAAAGTTGCTGAGGCCAAGGCCGCCGGCGCTGAGCTTTCTGGTGATGAGGACCTTGTTGAGGCCATCTCCAAGGGCGAAATGAATTTCGACCTTCTGATCGCGACCCCGGACATGATGCCGAAGGTGGCCAAATTGGGTCGTGTTCTTGGTCCACGGGGCTTGATGCCTAATCCCAAAGCCGGAACGGTTACCACCGATTTGGCTGGAGCGATTCAGGAATTCAAGGCAGGCAAGCTTGAATTCCGTGCTGATCGCACCGGAATTGTCCACGTCCGCTTTGGCAAAGCAAGTTTCACGGCTGAGGCCTTGTTGGAAAACCTCAAGACCTTGCAGGAAACCATTGATCGCAACAAGCCCAGTGGCGCTAAAGGTCGTTACTGGAAAAGTTTGTATGTCACATCCACGATGGGACCTTCTGTCGAAGTTGATATCGCTTTGCTGCAAGACATCGAGCAGGAAGCTTGAACACAGTGATGTAAATTTGTGGACTGGCAATAGCCAGTCCACGGGCACGCGCCCGGCCTAAGACAGCAGGTTGTTCCATCTCAACAGCGTTGAGCATGTTTCATAAGCCCTGCCGAGGAAAATGCGACGATTTTTTCCCATTGGGTTGGATCGACACGCGGCCTCGTCTCCCTCGGGAGCACTGAACGTCCGCGTGTCCAGCTTGTTCCTCCGATCTAATCCCTATGGGCCGCACTCTGGAGAGCAAGCAACAGATCGTCGAGGAGCTTAAACAGCTTCTTGGCGAGGCCGAAATGGCACTGGTCCTGGATTATCAGGGCCTCTCCATCAAGGAAATGTCTGATTTGCGGACTCGTCTGCAGGCCAGCAACGGCGTTTGCAAGGTGACTAAAAACACCTTGATGCGTCGTGCCATTGATGGCGACAGTGTCTGGTCAAGCCTCGACTCTCTTCTGAGTGGCACCAACGCTTTCATCCTCATTAAGGGTGATGTTGGCGGTGCTTGTAAAGCTGTTCAAGCTTTCCAGAAAGAGACGAAAAAATCCGAGACCAAGGGCGGCCTTTTTGAAGGCAAGCTTCTGTCTCAGGATGAGATCAAAGCTATTGGGGAACTTCCTTCCAAGGAAGCGCTCATGGCCCAGATCGCAGGCGCCATCAACGCAGTTACCACCAAGGTTGCTGTGGGTGTCAACGAGGTTCCATCCGGTCTTGCAAGAGCGCTCAAGCAGCACGCCGATAGCGGCGAAAGCTGAACGTCTTCGACCTCACTTTTTTTTCCTGATCTGTTGCTGATTCCCAATCATGTCTGCAAAAACCGACGAAATTCTTGAATCACTGAAAAAGCTCTCATTGCTTGAAGCTTCCGAGCTTGTCAAGCAAATCGAGGACGCTTTTGGTGTGTCTGCTGCTGCATCTGCTGGTGTAGTGATGGCTGCTCCTGGCGCTGCCGGTGGTGGTGAAGCGGCTGAAGAGAAGACCGAATTTGATGTTGTGCTGGAAAGCTTTGATGCTGCCGCCAAGATCAAAGTGCTCAAGGCTGTTCGCGAAGCCACAGGTCTCGGCCTGGGCGATGCAAAGGCCATGGTCGAGGCTGCTCCAAAGGCCATCAAGGAAGGTGTCTCCAAGGATGACGCTGAAGCCTTGAAAAAGGCCATCGAAGAGGTGGGTGGCAAGGTCACCATCAAGTGATCTGTTGGAGCCCCTGCTTTTAAGCATCAGCGCTCCACTCAATCCATTCTCCCTAGCCGGTTTTTTAAGCCGGCTTTTTTATGGCGTAACGCGGGCTGCTGTTCGCCAATAAAAAAACCCTGCCAAAGGCAAGGCTTTTTAAGAACAACGCATTCAGGAGTCTTTCCTTGTTTCGACCCTGAAGAGGCGTACAGCACTCCTCACAGAATGAACCTAGGCAGAATTGCTTGGCTGGGGTGATTGCAGGTTGTCGCTCATCCAACTGTCCTCAATGCTTTGTTCAGGGGCGGAATGGAATGACTTCGAGCGGGATGGGCCCTTTGCCGGCATACGTGGATGGTGGTCTTGGTGCTCTTGGTGCTTGGGCCACTGTCGACATCCGCACCGAACGGCTGGGACGCTTTGAGGCCTTCGCTACTAACTGATTCAAGGACTCACTATTGGCGAAATACACGTGGCTCAGGGTTCGCCCTTGATAGGCCCGACGCTCAAGTTGCCAACCCGGCTCCAGTTTGAGCTTGACGAAAGCATTTTTGTTGCGTCTGGCTTGTCTGGCCGTGGCCACCACAACGGCTGTGTTGCGGTTGGGGTCTAATGCGTGAAGCTCGAGTCCATTGCGCCCTTGCCGCAGCCGTAAGCGAACGGATTTTTTTGTGTCTTCTCCTGCCGTACGCAGTGAGTAGCCATTGCTGTCGAGATATCGGCTGCAAATGCCCGTGAAATCAAAGCTGTTCAGCGATGGTTCAACCAATCCATCGGCTTGATCTTTCCAACAAAGTGGACGGGCTTTGATCTGCTCAAGGACCAAGAGTTTCCAACCGTCTCGGCCAACGGCGCGGGCCAGGATCGCAAACTGGTCTTGCTTGAGGGGCTTGCTGTCAAACAGCGAACGGGTCCACCCAGGCAGCGCAGAGGAACTGGCCGCCAACATCACTGCTGTTCCGCTCAGAAGGAGCCGCCGGAGGTAGGTTCGCCGCATAAACGGGGGCTCCAAATTGGAGAACAACGACCTGTTGTACCGAACATCCGGTGGTGGAATCAATGGCTGATGGACCTGATGGACGTGGTCGCGTCGTGGCTGCAGCCACCGATGGTGCCTGTAGCGGTAATCCAGGCCCAGGCGGTTGGGGTGCGTTGATTCGTTTCGAGGACGGCAGCGTGGAGGAATTTGGCGGTGCGGATCCGGCGACGACCAACAACCGTATGGAGTTACAGGCGGCGCTTGCCACCTTGCAACGCTTGGCTGAATTGCCCCTTCATCCGGATCTCACCCTGCGCACCGACAGCAAATATTTGATCGACGGACTCGGCAGTTGGATGGCCGGTTGGAAGCGCAAGGGCTGGCGCACTGCGGCAGGCAAGCCAGTGCTCAATCAGGACCTTTGGCAGGCGCTGGATCAGGCTCGGCTTGCTGAGGTGCCGCTCAGCTATGTGAAAGGTCACAGCGGAGACCCGGATAACGACCGGGTGGATCAAATTGCTGTGGCCTACTCCAAAGGACGGAAGCAAACGCCTCCAGCTTCAGCTGCCCAACGTTCAGCTTCTCAACCTCAGCTCGTGGTGGACGCCGCACCGGTGTCCCTGCAGAAGCTCCTCACACGCATGGAATTGGCTGATCGCTTGGCATCCGGAGGGTATGCGTTATCGGCTGTGGAGTTGGCTCAGTTGGTGGAGCAGCCCCTCAATCGTCTGGCAGAACGACAAGGTTCTTGGCGATGGCGTGACTGGCTGGTGGAGCCTGTAGAGACTGATCGTTGGCGGTTGCGACGCGATCCGTCAGGATCGAAACAGACCTAGGAGCCCAGATGGCTGATGCGTCATCCCCCGGGGTGTTATCCACCGCTGGTTTTTATCGGCGCTGGTTGGGCCCGCAATTGTCCCGGGATGATGGGGTGGATGCCGAACAGCTCAGCCAAACGGCGTTGCAGGCTCTCGCTCAGGTGAGCTTGCGCCGTCGTTGGCCTGGGATCTCCTCCGTGCTGGATGGTGTGACCACGGAGCTTCAGCGTCGGGATCTGCGACTTGAGCAAGTTTTGTTTGGCTGTCGATTCAGCAATCCAGTGGGTTTGGCGGCGGGGTTCGATAAAAACGGAGTTGCCGCTGGGGTGTGGGATTGCTTTGGGTTCGGATTTGCCGAAGTGGGCACCGTCACTTGGCATGGTCAACCAGGCAACCCCAGGCCCCGTCTGTTTCGTTTAGCCGCGGAACGGGCTGCTCTTAATCGCATGGGGTTCAACAACAACGGTGCTGAGGCGATGCAACGCACCCTTGAGCGGCAGGCGTTGCCGGCGCCAGGTCATCGCCCAGCGGTGCTTGGGATCAATTTTGGGAAGTCGAAACTCACGCCTCTGGACCAGGCCCCTGATGACTACGCCGCGTCATTGGAATGTCTTGCGCCCATGGCGGACTACGCCGTGATCAATGTGAGCTCTCCCAATACTCCTGGCTTGCGAGATCTGCAGGATTCAACGCAATTGCGTCGTTTGGTTGAGCGCTTGCGTCGGCTGCCAGCTTGCCCGCCTCTGCTGGTGAAGATCGCGCCGGATCTTGAGGATGATGCCATTGATGGCATCGCTCGATTGGCTTACGAGGAGGGTTTGGCTGGCGTCATCGCCGTCAATACCAGTCTGGATCGACTGGGCTTGGGACAGCGGCTCATCGTGCAGACCGGCCGAACCCTTGCGGAAGAGGCGGGTGGCCTCAGCGGTGACCCTCTGCGCCATCGCGCTGTAGAGGTGATTCGGCGACTGCGTGCCAGTGCCGGTCCGGCTTTGCCGTTGATTGGAGTGGGGGGAATCTCATCGGCCGAGGCGGCCTGGGAACGCATCGCTGCTGGCGCGTCCCTCGTGCAGCTCTACACCGGTTGGATTTTTGAAGGTCCCGATTTGGTTCCACGCATCCTGGAGGGTTTGATCAGCCAGCTCGATCTCCATGGCTTTCGCCATCTGAGTGAGGCGATCGGAAGCGGCGCGCCCTGGAAGTAGTCGATACGCTTCCTGCACATCCTTTATGACGCATCGAGGAGCAGAACTTGGAGCTGGCTGATCTGCGTGATCGCTTCCCTGCCCTCGATGGCCTGCTGGTTCAGATCACCGGCTTGCTCACTCGGCAGCGTGTGGTTCTTGCTGCTTCTGATCGTGTTCTGAGTTTGGCGTGGTGGGAACAGGGTGAGCAGCGCATCATCAATACTGATCTTCCTCCGGATCTTTGTCAGGGCGGGGTGCCGCTCCAACGCGAGGTGCTGGCTGAGCTGGTTGCGGATCTGCTGATCGAACAGGGTATTTCCTCTGTGTCTGTGGAGTTGGAACTGTTGCTGCCTCTGCCGATTTGCGACTGGCGATTGTTGGAGGGTGCTGCTGGTCTGGGTGATGCCACTTCCCTGCGAGCGCTTGCGCCCGAGATGACCTGGCCGCTGCAATGGCAGGAGTCCTATGTCGCGTTGACCGCATTGAACGACAGGGATATGGCGATTGTTGTGGGCGCTGATCGGTTGATCCTGCAGGCCTGGATCGACACGGTGGCGTCAGCAGATCTCAATCTCTGCCAAGCGGAGTGGCTTTTGGTTGCTGCCTGGCGAGCCCTGCAGGCTCTCAACGCATCACTTGAGGGAGAGTGGGTTTGGTTGATTGAGTCCGAAGGGATTTGGCGTCTTGTGTTGCTGCGCGAGGGACTGCCTGAACTGGATGTTGCCTTGAAAGCCACGCAGCTCCCATCCGTCAGAGATGAGGTGCTGTTCCTTCTCGATGCATGGGACCAGAAACAACGGCAGATCGGTGTTAGGCGCAGCTGGTGGATTACAGCGGGGCCAAGCTGGAAGGGACGTTGGCAGGAAGGTCATGGTGCGGGTCTCCATGGCCCGCTTGTTTCCGATGGTGAGATGTCACTGCTTCAGTTGGCCTTGAAGGCTCCTTCCGCGGAGAACAAGTCGTGAGGAAGCATGCAGAAGCCCCCGTTGATTTGCTCCGGGAGCGGCGCATCGAGTTGGGCTTGCCTGCTCAGCCCGACCCGTTTGTTCCTGCTCGCCTTTTGCTCAGGCGGGGTGCATTGCTGGGTGGGGCTGCTCTTCTTGTAAGTCTTGTCTTGACAGCTGTCTTGAACTGGCGGGGGCAGCAGCAGCAGCAGCAGTTGGAGTCTCTGGCGCCGTTGGCACAACGGCTCACAGCGGCAGAAGCCCAGATGCGGCGGCTAAGAACGAAGAGCGCTGCGGTGAACAAGGAGACCATCAGGATTGCGCAACAGCTGGTGGCTTTTCCCGGCGGATCTCCCCTGTTGGAGCAGCTCCGACGCGTCACGCCTGTTGGCGTGCAATTGCAAGAGTTGTCGGTTGGTGAAGCGCAAATTCAACTATCTGGTCGGGTGCAGATCGGAGACAATCCAGGGCCTCTGGAACGCATCAATGCCTTTGCGCTCTCCCTGTCTCAACTTCCCATGACCCGAGAACAGGGCGTCAAGGTGATGAAGATCACCAGGGAGGACGGGGATGATCCTGCTGTGACTTTCAGCATGGAGTGGGCGCTCAATCCGAAGGTGCGCTTATCTCTGGTCCAACTTCAGGAGCTGGGAGCCATCGGCCTGGCAGAGCGCTACCGCCTGATCGAACAGCGTGGGGTGAAGTTATGACGAACTTGAGTGGCACAGGCAGCCCTTGGCAGCACTACTTCACCCGTCAGCGGGTGTTGGTCGGCACCCCACTCCTCGTTGGTGTGCTGATCGGTGCTGGTGTGTTTGCGATTGCCGGACTTCCCCATTGGCTGGCATCAGGGGAACGGACGCGTCGAATCGCTGAGCTCAAAGTGCAGCAGCAGTCTCTGCCGTTGATCGAAGCTCGGGCGAAGCAAGAGCAGCAAAAGCTTGTGGCGGCCGAGCAACAGCAAGATTTGGTGGTGAATTTGGTGGCGGGCCGCGGCCAGATCGAGACCTTCCTCACTCAGTTGAGTCGTACGGCGGCGGAGACGGGTGTGGTGATCGAACGCTACGAGCCCGCTGCAGCCGCTCCTGGTGTGACGGATCCTCCCGAGCAGGGAACCAACAATCAGGACGAAGAAGGTGAGGGCAAGGCCCAAGCCCCTCCAGACATGAAGGGATATGAGAAAACGGCGGTGCTGCTGCAAGTGAGTGGCCCCTATGTGGGGGTGCTGCAGTTCTTGCGCGCTATGGAGAAACTGGAACTCCTGGTGCAGCCCAGTGATCTAGAGCTCAAGGCCGTCCCGCCAGAGACCAACGCCGACGGGGCCCCTGCGGGCCCACCGCTGACCGAGCTCAAGCTCAGGTTGAGCTTTTTTGACAAGACAACTGAGGGGGATCAGGACGCCAAAGAACCCACTGAATCCGCTCCTCAGTCCAGGGTCAGGGCTCCATCCTGAATCGCCCTAATGCTGTGTTTTAGGGCTGGCTCATAAGGGTTTCGCTCGATACCATCCGCTCACAGTGTTTGTGAATCAGGCGTGGGCATCCCCTCGAGACCCTCCCGGCTGATTCCATTGGCGTTGATTGGCAGCCTTGCCCTCGCTGAATGCGATGTGGTGTTAGGGCTTGGAGGGGCTGGGGCGATCAGAGCTCAGAGCCAGGGCTCCATGAACTTGCGCTTGCGCCGTGGCAACGAAGGCGTGGAACTCGTGATTGAAGGAGTTGGAGCGCAGCCTCAGCTTCAGCAGCGCATGAATGGGCAAGCTTGGGAAGGGAGTTTGCAGACTCGGGGTGAGCCCGGGGTGCGCAATGGTCAGGTGCGGCTCACCGATCCAGTTACTGGAATTCAGTCCGCCACGTTGGTTGGTAGCGGCAGCTCCTACGCGTTGAAGGTCACGCCTAGTCCTGGTCGTCCTTTGAAAGATCCTGTGGTCAGTGCCGATGGTCGGGATCTCATTCTCCAGTTTTCAGGTTTAGGTGTTGCTCCCACCTTGCAAACAGGTCGCCTCAATCTGAACACGCCAGGGCGTGTCCCCCAAACGCAGTACGCCCCTCCCTTGCGTCCTCGCGCCGTTGCCCCGCCATTAGGTGATATGGCAGTGGGAACCATGGTGTTGCAGAACCGCAGTTACGTGAATGTGAGCGGGCCGCCGGTAACCCTCACGCTTAATAATGCGCCTGCAAAAGATGCCTTGATGGCTTTGGCAAGGCTTGGTGGTTATGGCTTTGTCTATGTATCAGATAGTGCTGAGTCTGGTCGTGATCCCGATGCGGCATCAACGGCCAACTCGGTGTCAATAGCGTTTCAAAATGAGACTTACTCCAGAGCCTTGAACGGAGTGTTGTTGGCAGCTGGACTTCAGGGAAAGTTGGATGGCAAAACCCTGTTGGTTGGTTCTGCGGTCTCAGCAAAGACCTTCGGGCCTCAAGTCTCAAAGGTGTACCGACTGAACCAGGCGAGTGCGGCTTCTGCTGCTGATTATCTTGCGAGCCTGGGAGCTTCAATTAGCAAAGTGAATACCACTCGGCTGACATCTCAAGAAACAGCATCAACGGGAACGCCAGCTAACAGCACAGCCAACGTTACGGCTAGCACGTCAACGCTAACAAGCGTTGAAACGTATGGATCAACACTTGGTCCTTTGAGAGGACTTTCCGGAACCACTGATTCTCGTTTGCAGACGATTACGCTTGTAGGTGATTCAAGGCTTGTTGCTGTTGGTGAAAGCTACCTCAAGCAAATTGATCTCCGTCAAAGGCAGGTTGCGCTCACAGTTCAGATTCTTGATATTAATTTGGACAACGATTCTCAGATCTCCAATAGCTTTGCTTTCCGCTCTGGAAATGCATTCATTGTGAGTCAAGATGGACAATTGCTTGCTAATTTTGGTGCCTACAAGCCTCCAGGAAGTGCTGAGGCTGGTGCGCCCGGAACCTATTCAGGAGCTGAAAACACCACCCCTTTGTCAGGTATTGGCACTTTGGGTGGTGGAGAGGGATTTGTTGATGAACCTCAATCGGCATTTCCTTTGCCTGGATCATCGACGACCGTCGGAGGCTTTCCTGTAGGACCCTATAGGCCTGATTTTGGTACATACGATAATCCACTTCAGCCCGGTGTTAGTGAGATTGACGAAGAGGGGAAAGTTACTTACCAATCTCCCACTCGCTTTCGATATCCAGAGGATCAATTTTTTGATTTTTTGAGGGCAAGTATTACATCAAGCACCACCAAGATTTTGGCTAACCCCACATTGATTTTGCAGGAGGGTGATGAGAAGTCTGTTGGTAGCGATTCCGGGAAAATCTCTGCGGATGGAAAAATTGGTAGAGAGAAGAGTAATGAAGCTTTGGTCTCTGTAGGAAGTCGGTTGATTACCGGCTATAGCGTCAAGCAAGATGGGAATGGGAATTCATTCTGTGAACCAACGTTTGGCAATGCGGGGCTGACATTTGGGGCAAGAGTTGAAAAAATTGATGATAATGGATTTGTTTCTTTTTCTCTCTCTCCTGAGATATCGGCCTCAGTTCGTTCTCAACCTGCCGGAAACTGTGGCAATGTAGATGTAATTAATAGTCGTACACTTGATACTGGACGCGTTCGTGTCCGTGACGGCCAAACTCTGATTTTGACAGGTGTGATCTCAGATACTGATATTCAGGCGGTGACCAAATGGCCGATCCTTGGCGACTTGCCCTTGATTGGTCAGTTTTTCCGATCTTCTGGAGGAGATAGGCGCAAGAGTGAGTTGGTCATCCTCGTTACTCCACGAATCATGAATGATCAACAGGGAGGACGCTTTGGCTATGGATATCGGCCCAGTCTTCCTGCGGCCAAGCAAGTGATGAGCGGTTTCTGATGAACTCACTTCTAAATTTAAAGTCCTAATCCAAGTGGAATCAGAGCTTTCGCTGCCAATGGGGCAAGCATCCTGAGGCCGCTGATCGTGCCTTGAAGAAGTTGATTGCCTACGCCATTCCCAGAATGTTGATTGTTTTGTTGGTAGCGGCGTGAGCCGATTGAGTCCGCAGCTTGATTGAGTTGTTCTGCCCAATCCTTGGCTCCTTGTTTTTCAAACAGCAAAGCGGCATAACCGAAGTCTTGACTTGCTAGATCATCTTTTGCTTGTTCACTGCGACTGATCCCTCGAGCAACCCAGCTCAATGGCTCCTCTGGTGAACGAAGAATTGCGGCGCCAAATAGTTGTTCAGCCTGAGACCAACGACCTGATTGAGAAGCCTCCACGCCGGCATTGTGTAGAGCGGCATGGCTTTGAATGCC
>ERZ887830.1337-NODE-1337-length-14026-cov-36.002577_pt1 | contig 14026 bp, 16 predicted proteins | sample MGYA00521101_ERZ887830 | MGnify/ENA primary metagenome ERZ887830 (study PRJEB32303, sample SAMEA104408592) | aquatic metagenome | biome: Marine water; feature: Pelagic; material: water | place: Baltic Sea | collected 2014-06-05T16:38:00 | depth 1,762 m ...
TGTGCTGGTGATTGTGCTGGTGATTGTGCTGGTGATTGTGCTGGTGATTGTGCTGCTGTTGGGTCCCGCGCCCTCTTCCTCTCCCTCGCCCTCTTCCTCTCCCTCTCCCTCTCCCTCTCCCTCTCGCTCTTCCTCGTGCCCCACTTCTTTCCTAGAGCAATCGCCACCCTTTTCCGTGGCGCTATCTGTATTGACGCGCTTGCGCTTGCTCGCTCGCTCGCCCCTCCCTTCGCCCTCGCCCCTCCCTTCATATTTTTCTTACGCGATAATTGTTTTTTTTGTGTTATTTTTTTTTTCATAATTATTAACAATATCTATTATATATTGATTTTATATTTTTCGCAAAGATATTTTCTTATATCTTCAACATTATTTTCATGCACCCAATTATTTCTTATATCTTTTTTATCATCTTTTTCATCATTATATTTCATAAATTTGGGTTGCTTCATTTTTTTAGTTTTATAATAAACATAATATCCATATTTACTTTCTCTAATTGAATATTCTGAATTTAATGTTATTAAAATACTCTTATTTTTTGTTTCTTTTCCGGTTTCAACGAATTTCATAATTAAATCAAGTTCTTCAGGAGATACTTCTTGAGAGTTATCATTAATTTTATTTTCAATACTAAATCCTTTAAAATCTTTCAAACTAACTTTTGTCTTTCCATTTTTTCCATAACATAAATAATATCCGTATTTACCCGATTTTATATATACCGCATTATCATTAATTTTTCCACAATATAATGAAGTGTCGCATACCTTTTTGATTTGTTCTGGATTATTCTTATAATTTGTCTTTGTATTTTCTATTAAAGACTCAACATTTTTTATATATTCGCTTAATAGGTCACAATTATTTATTTCTTTAGATTCGATTTTGTCTAAACCAGATTCCATATTATTCGTAAATTCATAGTTAAATATAGATTCAAAATGTTGATAACAAAATTCACAAACTTGTTTTCCTAATGGCGTTATTTGCAATTTACTCTTTTCAGAATTAAGACATTCTTCCTTGCAAATAGTTTCTATTTCTTTGTTATTATTTAATCTATAATTTACAATATTCTTTTTATGACCTTCAATATTACCCTTCAATACATATTTTTTATCTTGTATGTTTTGAACTATACTAGAAAATGTGGATGGTCTTCCAATATTTTGTTTTTCTAATAATTGTATCAAAGACGCTTCGCTCAAATGTTTCGGACTTGATATCAACTTTTCTAAAGCTTCTAAATAATTCATATAAAATTCTGTACCATTTGAATACAGGTTATCCAAATATAATCTAAACGAAGAGCTCATATTATCATTTTCTAGGATCTTCCATCCGTCAAATAAAGACAAATTTTCTTTATATTTGAAAATATATTCTTTATTTGATGAACTTAAAGCACCGCTATTGATAAAATATTGATAATCTTGGCTAATAGAATATGCCATTCCACATTGAATACAATGTTTGTATATAAATTTATAAAGACGATTTGCACTAGAATTTTTTAATTTTGTTTCTGAGACAGACAAGTCACAAACACGAATTCCTTCATGTGCTTCTTGAGCTTTTCCATTATTTTTATTTATTGAAAGTTGTTCTATATTTGGCAGTAAATATTTTTCTCCAAAATTATCTTTTATATGTTTTTTTAAAGTCGCGATAAAGTCCCTAGAATAACAGCTACTATCAGTACGCATGTATGTAATAAAACCATTTTCATATAATTCTTGAGCGCATTTCATAGTCATCTTTGGACTCATTCTTAAAATATTGGATGCCTTTTGCTGAAGAGAGCTTGTAATCAAAATTTGAGGAGGTTTTTCATTTATTTTATTCACATTTACATCATTTATAATCCATGATTTTTTGTCTTTTGTTTGTTCTATAAAATTTAAAATATATTCCTTTTCAATATTTGTTGTTAAAGAAAATAATATATTCTTAGACGTAAAACTAGAATTTACTTTATACTCTGTTTCGCCGTCAGAAGAATCAAACTTTTTCTGATTATCGTATATAAGCCTTAAAGCAGGAGTTTGACAGCGACCAGCTGATAATTTATGTTGAACGTATTTCCATAATACAGGACTAATTTTATAGCCTAGAAATATATCTAATATCTGCCTCGCTTGCTGACTTTTCACCCGATCCATGTCAATATGATGAACGTTTTCAAGAGAATTCAATAAAGCGGATTTTGTAATTTCTTGAAATGTTATTTTTTTAGTTTCTTTAATATTTAATTTACAAAAGTTGCAAATAGTCCAACCAATCGCTTCTCCCTCGCGATCATCGTCTGTTGCTATAATAACATCTTTCGCATCTTTAATATTATCTCGCAATTGTTTTACTACTTTTTGATTATCAATCTTATATTTTATTGTAAAGTTCTCAAAGTCTATTTGTTGCAAGTCATCTAATTTTGTAAAATGGCCGTAACTTGCAATTACTTTGTATTCAGAACCTAAATATTGTTCTATTTTTTTACACTTAGACGGAGATTCTACAATAAGTAATATTTTATTCTTTGCGCTCGTGTATGCCATATTATCATGATATATTAATATAATTTTATTTCAATTTTACAATAAATAATTGCTGATAACAATATAATGATTTATTATCAATGTCAATAATACAAATAATGGAAAATATATTTACATTTCGTAATATTAAAACAAGTGATTACGAAAGATGTAAAAATATTTTATCTCAATTAACCCATAAAAATGAGGATTTTAATATTGACAAATTTTCTAGATTATGTTCTTTTCTTAATTCAAATCATAGAATAATTTGTTGTATATATCATGACATTGAGGCAGAAATTGAAATTATTGTTGGGATGAGTACCATTTTTATAGAACCTAAGTTGATTCATAATTGTAGTTGTGTAGGACATATAGAAGACGTGGTGGTTGATGAAAAATATAGAAAAATGAACGTTGGTAAATTAATGATTAATGAATTAGTAAATTATGCAAAACAAAGGGGCGCTTATAAGGTAATTTTAGATTGCGATGAGGACAAAGTAGGGTTTTATCGCAGATGCGGCTTCTATAAAAGTAGCGCGCAAATGAGAATAAATATTTGATTAATAAAATAGTTTAATAATATTATTCTTTATTATTGTAATAAAAAAATGAAAGGTGTTATTAATCCTGTTATATCATTCTTGAAAACTCATTACAATAATAGTAAAGGATGTGAAGTATACAACACAGAAACGAATCAATTTGAAATTATGACCTATACAGAGCCTTTGAAACATATTATTCTTTCAGATATGTTTACGGCTGGGGTTTTATATTATATTTTATACCATTTGTAAAATAATAGCTAGATATCAATGGTATATTTAATTCCAGTAAGTATTTTTACAAGAATGTCTAAAAAATCCCGGTTAAAATCAATCGCCGGAGTCCATTGTTCTTCGGCAAAGTAAATCTCATTGTGTGTATCAATTATATAATCATAATATTTTGAAATATCTTCAATCAATATATTATCATTATATTCCAAAATAGACCAATACGGCGGTTCAAATGGATAATCGTGTGGAAATTTAACAACAATAGATATATTTATAGTTTCTTCAGCATATTTTGCAATATCCATAAGAATATATTTACTTATTTTTTTTCTTAATATATTAGTTTGCGGAAATCTTGTAAACTTGATATTAAATTTAAATTTAAAATGATCTATCATATGTATTTTTATTTTTAATCTTTTATCTTTAATATTATAATACTTTTCCAGAGACCCATTGTCCTTCTCATTTTTTAACAGGGTTTTATACATTTTCAATATTCGCGTTTCTGACATATTGATTATCGCGCAACAACTATTCAAACTATTGTGTTGGTGATATATATTTCAATTTTAAAATTTCTTTATTAATATTTGACAAATAGCTTTGTTAAATTAATAAACCATTGAACGTTGAGTAAAAAGAATATTATAGAGACAGTTTGAAAATAAATACTGTATTTAAATGAGCGAATTATCAAATATGTACCATTTGCGACTCTGAAAAAGAAAAAACTTAAAATAGATAAAAACGCATTAATTTTAAATATACGTGTTTCTTTTTTTTTCATATGATATAAAACCCATCCAAAATCTAAAATTGGAACAGTAACTTCAAATAGAAATGCTTGTGCCATAACAAGTGAATTTTCTTCTGTAACCAATAGTGGTCCAAAAATTAATAAATTATGATGAACCAATAACGGAAAATACCCCCTTTTGAATATATTATAATGAATTGTAACTAGCGACAAATCAAACATTCCAAACGAAGAACAAATAGGAAGGCATAGCCACCAATAGTCGTAACTAATAAAATTCAAAAGGTATATGGACGAATAAAAAGACAAAATGATTGCATGACTTGAACTAATAATACGACTTTTCGCGTCAATGATTTTATTCGATTGAAGTTTATGAATAAACCCAAATATTTTGTTATCTTGATGGCTTATAATAAGATAATAAAAACACCATGCCATTAAATAATAAAATGATTGCGTGTAATATAATAAAAAATTTTCAAAAATAAATTTGTCCTCGTATAAGACTTGATATATCATTTATATAACTCCTTGTAAAATGACAAAAATATTTTAAATTATATTATTTATTGATATCTGAGAAATCAATGTGTTTGTGTTTATCCAAACTTCTCTTTAAATTCGGCATAACTTATATTATTTGAACGCATTTTGGGTTTGTCTTTTTCATTATTTGTCTTTTCGTTTTGGTTATAAATCTTTTTATCAACATACAACGATTTCAATAACATACCTATATTATACGAGGCTTCGTGTTGATTTTGCGACCCATCTTCAATTTTAGCAAGCTCGTCAAGAAAAGTATACATAACTTTTATATCAATCTGATCTTTTAATAATTTATTGTAAATATTTGGATAGTTTGTGTATAAAAACGAGCATTTTCTTATAGCCTCTTTATCAAGCGTTTTAAAATCTTTGCTGCGATTTTGTCTTTTTATATTTTGTATAATTGCAACATCCTTTCTGATTTTAGAACTATGTTTCAATGATTTTATAGTTTTTGTATTATCTTGAACGTCATTTTCCTTTATTAGACGGTTTAATACTTTCGCTTGATCTGAATCCATAATTATATGTAATAAATGTTTATAACATTATATTATTTTTTACGCATTATCATATATTTTCAATATTTGAGATAAAAGGTTATAAATAATAATTACCATATTTTATTATTATCTATTTTATGAAAGATATTTTGATTATTGGCGGGTTTAATTGGTTGGGATATGAATTGACCGAGTTTTTTATAAAAAATAATGTATTTACAAATATAATAATTATAGACGTACTCAAAGATTATTTATTGAAAGATAATAAAATAAAATCAAATTTTGATAATTACGCGCATCTTTACAATGAAAATATTTTTCACTATAACATAAATATAAAAGACAAAAATGGATTAGAAGAGATATATAAAGTACACAATATTCAGTGCGTGCTAAACAATATAAAATTTAACCGTAACATTTCTGAAATAGAAAAAAAAGAACTATTGGGCGGATTTGCAAATATTTCCCGTTTAAACGAAATCTATATGATAGAAAGATATGTTTATTTAACCAAAACCCATACACACGAAAAACTTTTATTCTCTAACAAAAAAACTGAAAAATTTTTAGAAGAAAACTTTATTTTCAATGAAAGTGCTTATTTAATAAATGAAAATAAGGGTACATTAATAAATTTACCCGATTATATTTTTGGAAATAAGTGTTATGATTCAAATAATTTTTTTTATAAGATGATGAATACAATAAATTCAAAATCTCCTATTTATGTTCCATTATGCAATATATATTGTATTTGTGATGATTTATTATTAATGATAATTATTGAAGCGTTGACAACAAGTACAGATGATAAATACATAAATAATGCAATAAATGAAAATGTTATTGGCCCACATCAATATTTTGATATTTTAGAATATATGAAAAAACTAACCAAAAATAACAATAGAATAATTTTAGAAAAAAAAAACAAATCTAATTCTCATGAAATACCCCCCTTAAATATAACAAATGTAAGTTTATTTGGAAAATATTTGCATTCGCTTGGTTTATTTTTATATTAAAATATTAATTATATTGATATATATAAACATGACATCTTTTACAACGGATAAAGCGACAGTTGGAAAGAGTTCGGTAAATAATAATAGTATTCTCAGTGGTCAAAATGTAATGCCGATGAAAGGACAAACCTCATCAAGCGGAGGTAATTTTTCAATGATGCGCCAGATTTATCAAAGAACGCCAAAAGACAACCCTTCAAATCATGATAGCACTCACAAAGGAAAACAAGAGTCTGTATATCAAGACAACTCTATGTATATATCAAAAAAAAAAGCACAAGCAATCGGAAAAAAGGCATATTCCTCTCCATTATCATTCAATTCTAAACCAAAAAATGATGTAAAGAGTGCATTAAAAAGAGTGCGTTCAAGTGGTGCAGTGCCGCCACGTAAGACAAATTAAACAATTTTTCTAAATTTATAAATGAAAAATAAATAAAGACAAAAATAAATACACATGTAGATATGATTAATAGATTTTTTAGAAAATCGTCAAAACATCTAGAAAATGTTTGTATGGAGTACCCCGAGCATTTTTGTTTATCTATGTATTTTTCCGGAAATCTTTTGATCGCAAGTATTCAAGCATTTATCCACGCATGGGTGCCATGTTGGTACAATTCGTCTACAACAGATTTAGTTTCAAAATTTCAATTAATTATAAATAATATTGGGTGTGAAAAAAGAAAATAAAAAGAAAAATTAAATAATGAATTATAAAATGTTTTTTACAAAATTTATTTATTTTTTACTAGCTTTTAATAGTAAAGGAAATTATACAACATATTTCAAATTTATAAAACATAATAATAAAAATGGTTGCGTAGAAGCAAACACTACACAAAGAATGGCAAATAAGTTTAATGTTATAAAGGGATTTTGTCATGAACAAAATTGTACGAATTTCAAAGGTATATATACATTACCTTTTTGTTGTAAGGTATATGGTTATGAGTGCGACGACAATGTCATAAATAATGCCTAGAATAATTCCAATAATTATAAAACAATATTTATATGAAATAAAATGTTTTATCATATAGTTATCCCGAAGAAAATATCCTTGTTTTTCGTAATAACTTCTTACACCAATGCCAGATATTACAACCGTTCCTTTTTTGAAGTGATTATATAAACTAATTTGTTCCGCCTTTTTAAGCAGCTTTCGCCCTATTCCACTATGCTGGATACCTTGTATGTTAGCATGTTTAAGTTGATTTACACCAACCAATGAACCGTATACATGAAGTTCACGAATTAATCCCATATTATAAAGCGTAGAATCATATACCGATTTCGCGTTTTGTTTCTGAGGAACAATGCGAAGGCGACAAAACCCAAACAGCGCAACATTGTCCTTACTTTCAAAACTTATAAAATATTCTGTTCCATTTGACGCCTTATACCGCCTTACAAATAATTTTGCATCTTTTTGCATATATTTAGGATGTCTTCCGATTTCTCGCGAACGAATATCCTTTCCTATAAATCCTTTTTCCCCTTCAATATTTTGGCGCATATTCCCGCACTTCAACCCGGCTGAAATGTATTGATCTGGTATATCTCGCATTACTCGCGGTAAACGAATCCATGGTGGGCACCTTTTCATAGAATGTGAAATTACATCTTTGATAATTTCCTTATTTTCGCCATAAGGTATATATTTACCAGATTTATACCATTTCTCAATAACCGTCCAAGGAACTACTTCACATGGATATACTTTCATTTGGTCGGGCTGATATTTTTCGGACGTATATAACTCATCAAACATTGCCTTGTCGGTTTCTGGATCACTCCCAGGCAAATCCGGCATAATATGAATGTCAATTTTGAAACAATTATTTTTACATATTTCAATTGCTTCAATAACCTTTTCAATATTGTGCCCTCTATTTATTTTTTTCAATATTCTATTTTCAATATGTTGGACTCCTAACTGAAGGCGCGTTACCCCCCAATTAAGAAGTGTTTTAATCCACGGAATACCATCTTCATCCTCTAATAAAATTGAGTCTGGACGAGTTTCAATGCAAATTCCAATAATTTTACAGCGCGCATATTTATTAATATTAATTTCTTCTTCTAATGACTTACGAGTAGTTAATTTTGAAGAACCAAAGCCATACTTAATAATTTCAAAGAAATTGTTACAAGTATAAATAAAATCCCGAAAATAATTATATAAATATTTTTTAGGGTATTCGGTAAATGTACCCCCCTCTAAAATAAACTCCAATTTATCACATTTATGTCCGCATATCAATAAAGATTTTAAACGGTCAAACGTTTGTAAATCTGCTTCAAAATTATTACGATTTGCGCGCAAGACCGCGGGCTCACTATATAAATAACTGCGCGGCTGAGGCGTCCAGTTATTCTCTTCATGCGCCGGTTCATTCGGACAATAATAACAATCATGTTTACAACTAAAGTCCTGCGCGTGTGGGTGAGGAGATGTCAAGATAGTAATCTGATTAATTCCAGAAATGTCGCGACTTGGCGACTTCATCAACATGAGCTCTAAATATTTGTCCTCTTTTATTTTGTCCAATAGGACAAACTTCTTATAATAAAATAGCAACGATGTTTTTTTGTATTGTTTCTGATGTTTATTGGTACATTTTTGCAAATAATTCGGAAACTTTCTTTTTAATTTACTTACAATTATTCTAGCATTTTCATTTTCATTTTCATTTTCAATGTGGTCTTTTACAAATAGAGATAATGAAATTAAGTATTTTTCAATGTGTTCTTCATCTATATCTGTAATTGTATTCATTTCGTCGTGTTTAAAAAGATCTTCTAATTCTTGGAGCGAGTTTCCAAGAGTACACATTATTATGGTGAAATTATAATGATATAAATATTTAGAAAGATTTCAATTTTATTCAATTTCTTCCGAGAATACTCGCAATTTTGGATTTATCAACGTAGATATTCCCATATATTTGATAATATTATCACATTTTTTTTCTTGAAAATAGTTATTGTAGTTTGAAAGAATTTTGCGTTTCATTTGTTATTATATAGTTTAGAATAAATATTTAATTATTTATTAAAAAATAATACTTTGTATTGTATATATGGACAAAATACACGAAATATTCTTTTCACCTTTAACTAAAGAATATTGTGCGTACTTTTACGTTATTACAGTTATTGTGTTTGTTGTCTTAATTTTAGCGATGTTTGCTTCTCTTATGATTATGTTTAAAGGTAAAGGTAAGAAAAATTACATTCTATTAGCGAGTAATGTTTTTACCCTCGCATTGGTATATTTTCAAAATAGATTATTATATTCAATGTGCGTGAATTAATAGCATATTATTTTGTTTTATTTAAAAAAAACATAATTTATTTTAAATAAAATGGATTGTAAAATAAGTTGTAGTTTCGGAGAAATAATTGATAAGGTTACTATATTAACTATAAAAAATGTAAAAGCGCAAAATGAGCGCGCAAGGATAAATATTCAGACCGAATTGAAAATGATTGAGCGCGATAATTCGCTAGTGAAAAAAAAAGATGAGTTATTTGATTTATTGTATGAAATAAATACGAAATTATGGGAACTAGAAGATAAAATACGGTTTAAAAGTTTGAAAAAGGAATATGACGAAGAATATATAAAATGTTCTGAATTGATTCATGTTACAAATGATGAACGATATAAAATCAAAAAGAAAATAAATGAGAAATATAACTCGTTTATAAAGGAAGAAAAGATATACAAAATAGACAAAGACGCGGCGAATCTTGATGATTTTGATATATTACAAAAAAGCAAACGCCATTATAGTAGTGGAAGTTATAAAGAGTGTTATAATATGATAAAACCGCTTATGAAAAAATATAAAAAATGTAAAATATACAACGAGTTTTATATTGATTTATTATTTTCTTGTATGAATTCCTGTAGCATTTTCAATATAAGTTTTCCATATCATGATAAAATAGAATATATTATGAGTGATCTAAAAAATCTATCTATAAGCGAAGAGTATAAAGAATGGTGTCGTCTTTTATACTGCCTGTATTGCTTAGAAAATGAAAAATACACAGAAAGCTATGATTATTTAAATGAAAATAATATTGCAGAACCTAAAACAAAAATAAACGGTAAAATAGTAAATAAATATAATATGGGGTTTTTTGAAAAAAAAGAAAAAAATAAGACTATATTAATTTATGGTGGTGGTGGAATTGGAGATAGATATATGTATTGCAGATTTTTACCAATTATTTGTGAAAAATATCCAGAAAATAAGATAATTTATTTTTGTGAAAATAATGAATCGTGGATATATAAAAAAGCATTTGTAAATTATCCGCAAATAAACATTAAATATTTTACAGATAATGATGTTCCTGAATTTGATTATCATTGCAATATGATATGTTTAATAAAATATTTAGAATATACGTGGGATTCTATTCCATTTATTCCGGTTTTCAAAAATATAAAATTTACACCAAATTATTTATGTAAAGATATTATTGATGATATTTTAAGAAAACGTGAGAATAATATTAAAACGTATATATTTAATTGGAAGGGAAACAAAAATAATAATCATGAATCAAAAAATAGAAAAATGGAACTTGTAAATGCTATAAAATTATTTGATATAAAAAATACCAATTGGATTATAATAACAAAAAACATAACAGATGAAGAAAATAAAATATTGAACGATTATGATAATATAAATTATTATGGTAATATTACAGATATAAATGACACTTATATAGATACTGCGTGCATTATACAACACGTTGACTGCGTTATTTCAACAGATACCTCATTATTACATTTATCTGGAAGTATGGATAAAAATACATATGCTCTATTAACAATTGGGTGTGAATGGAGATGGACGCGTAACAATTCAAAAACAAATTGGTATCCAAATATGAAATTAATTAGACAAAATAAATTCGGTCGCTGGGATAATGTAATATTGAAATTGACCGACGAATTAACAGCAAATATGGCTTAAAGATATTTGATAAATATTATAAATATTAGTCAAAAACAATGATTACAAGACTGGTAATATATAGCGGTTTATTGACATGTGTAAATGGATTTAATCTACCAAATAGTCATATAAAAAATAAAAAAATTAACATAAAATTTGGAAGAAATGCGATAATTAAAAATTTTTCATTAGAAAATCAAGATATTCAATCTCCCTCAATTTTATCAAAAAAAATATTTGATGAATTATCAAATTATGGTATTCCACAAGGGTACAGTGAAATGCAAAATAGTATTATATCGCAACAAATAGAAGGTGCTAGTTTATTAACCCAAAACGAAAAAGTAAAAGGTATTATTACAATTGATAAATTACATAATATTGGAACTTACGACATTTCAAATTTTCATGTAACAAAAATAATACCATCATTAGTATCAAGCGTTTTGTATAATTTGGATAAAAATAATATAAATTATGATATTTTGTATTTGCCAGATCCAATTAGTCCAAACATGGTAATCTCTAATATTATTCAGTTTGTTGCATTGTATTTTATTGGCAGTATTATACTCCAGGACATTATTCCTCAATTAAAAAATAATAATCCAATGAATATGGTTGCTGGCGCAGGAGGAAATTCATTTACAGAAGTTGACTCCTCCGATGTAGCGGTTAATTTTACAAGTATAGCCGGTTGCGATGAGGCCAAATATGAATTGGTTGAAGTAGTCGACTTTTTGAAACAACCGGATAAATATGAAAGAGTTGGGGCAAAGATTCCAAAGGGCGTATTATTGGAAGGCCCTCCCGGAACTGGCAAAACTTTACTAGCACAAGCCGTTGCCGGCGAAGCAAATGTGAATTATCTATATGCATCGGGATCGCAATTTATTGAAATGTTTGTAGGAGTTGGTGCATCTCGTGTACGAAACTTATTTCAACGCGCAAAAGAATTATCACCGTGTGTAATTTTTCTAGACGAAATTGATGCAATCGGTAGACAGCGCGGAACAGGCGTCGCTGGTGGTAACGACGAACGAGAGCAAACATTAAATGAAATATTAACAAATATGGACGGATTTATCAAAAATGAAGGAATAATTGTTATTGCGGCTACAAACCGCGCAGATATCTTAGATAATGCTTTGACACGCCCAGGGAGATTTGATCGCAAAGTGGTTGTACCCCTTCCCGACATTGATGGGCGTAGAAAAATAATTGATATACATTTTAAGGATAAAAGCGTTCATGATGTATTTAAAACCGGATATATGGATGAATTGGCAAAACTAACAGGTGGGTTTTCTGGTGCAGATATAGCAAATTTAGCAAACGAGGCTGCTATTTTAACTGTTAGATACAATGAAACGTATATTACCAGCAAGACAATATATGATGCTTTTGAAAAAATGACAATCGGGCTACCAAGTTTTAGTGAAAATCGTCCAAAAGATGTTATTAATTTAGTATCGGCACACGAAATCGGACATGCGCTCATAGCTCATTTATTTAATGATATGTTTACTATCCAAAAGGTAACCATAAATTCAAATAAAAATGGCGCTGGTGGATATACATTGTTTACGCCAAAAGATAAATATGAATCATTTCCTACAAAGAAATTCTTATTAGCAAATTTGATGATATCCTTGGGGGGTAGAGCTGCCGAACAACTATATTATAAATATAAAAGTAATCCAACCCAGTTAGACAATGCTATATTTAAAAACATACCAGATCTCGATGTTACGACCGGAGCGTCAAATGATTTGAAACAAGCAAACAGTATTGCAAGGCGCTATGTTTCTATGTTTGGTATGGGTAAAAATATTGGATTATACGACGGAACCGATTCATCTCGACCATTTCTAGGAAGAAATATTGCTACAAATAGTGATAGATTGAGCGAATATAGTAAGAAAGAAATTGATAATGAAATTGAAGAATTGGTAACATGGGCGTACGAACAAACGCGAAGTATATTAGAAAAAAATGCTGGCGCGTTTGATAAACTTACTAAATTATTAGTAGAAGAACGTAATTTAGATTCAAAAGACTTTGATGAAATTATTTTGAAATATTAATATATAAATGAGTAAAAAAAAAACACTATTTGATGGAGTAGAATTAAAAAACAGCGATGATGAAAGGGAAGAAAAAAAAGTTGAAGAAGAAGAAAAAAAAAAGTATTATAATGGATTTGAAAACATGCTTAAAAATTTCCCAAATGAATATGAAAATGTACCTCCAGAAAAATCTCTTAAAGAAGAAATAAATTTATTGAAACAGAGAATAGAATCCATTGAAGGAGAACTTGATAAATTGAAAAAAAAATCAAATAAAAAAAGTACAAGAAAAGTTAAAAAGGATGAAAAAAAAACAGGTAAAAATAAAACAAGTAAAACTTCTAATTCTTCTTCTTCAAATTAATAATATTTTATTATTGAGAACAGTGTAGATTTTATTATTGAGAACAATGTAGATTTTCATTTAGGTTATTATCAATAGCACAATTATTACAAATAAATTGTTGAATATCATCTATTATGTTAATAATAATTTTATTCGTCTTACGACTGCAAATAGAACATTCTAAACCATTTGATATTTCGCCGCAAACTTTTTTATGAGCGACCCAATCTGAATTCTGACAATCTTTACTACAATATCTTACTTTAAGACATCCAGCACATTTTTTAAATTTTTTAAAATTAGAAGAACTTTTACCACAGTGCCAACAATGATTAGAGATAGTTTTTATATATTTCATATTTGCTGGAGAGGCCATATTGGTGTTTTATTTATATTAAAAACAGAACTTTAAATATATCAATTTTTTTTAATATAAATATTATATTTTTTGATAA
>ERZ887830.1341-NODE-1341-length-14012-cov-6.895106_pt1 | contig 14012 bp, 14 predicted proteins | sample MGYA00521101_ERZ887830 | MGnify/ENA primary metagenome ERZ887830 (study PRJEB32303, sample SAMEA104408592) | aquatic metagenome | biome: Marine water; feature: Pelagic; material: water | place: Baltic Sea | collected 2014-06-05T16:38:00 | depth 1,762 m ...
GGATAGACCGGGGCACATAGTCCATGGAGACCCACGCATGAAGGTACTCGTACCCGTCAAGCGCGTGATCGACTATAACGTGAAAGTCCGCGTCAAGGCGGATGGCACCGGTGTCGATCTGGCGAATGTAAAGATGTCGATGAACCCCTTTGACGAGATTGCCGTCGAAGAGGCGATCCGCCTGCGCGAGGCCGGAAAGGCCACAGAGATCATCGCGGTCTCCATCGGCGTCAAGCAGAACCAGGAAACCCTGCGCACGGCCTTGGCCATGGGCGCGGACCGTGCCATTCTGGTTATTGCCACCGACGATGTGCACACCGATATCGAACCGCTGGCCGTTGCCAAGATCCTCAAGGGGATCGTGGACGAGGAACAGCCCGGTCTGGTCCTGTGTGGCAAGCAGGAGACGGCATACGATATGAACGCCACGGGCCAGATGCTGGCCGCGCTGCTGGGCTGGTCGCAGGCGACCTTTGCCTCTGATGTGGATATCGACGGCGAGCACGCTGTTGTCACCCGCGAGGTAGACGGCGGGTTGCAGACCATCAAAGTCAAGATGCCAACCGTTGCGACCGTCGATCTGCGTCTGAACGAGCCGCGCTATGCGTCGCTGCCCAACATCATGAAGGCCAAGAAAAAGCCTTTGGATGAAAAGACACCCGCCGACTACGGCGTCGATGTCACGGCGCGTCTGAGCGTGGTGAAAACCACAGAGCCCGACACGCGCAAGGCTGGGATCATCGTGGGATCGGTCGACGAGCTGGTCGCGAAACTTAAAGAAGTGGGGGCTGTGTGATGGCTGTTCTTTTGCTTGCCGAAATCACTGGTGGTGCATTGGCCACCGATGCGGTCGCAAAGACCCTGACCGCTGTCACGCCTCTGGGTGAGATCCATGTGCTTGTGGCTGGACAGGATGGCGATGCCGCCGCTGCCGAGGCCGCAACGCTGGCTGGTGTGTCCAAGGTGCTCTTTGCCGCGGATCACGGCTATTGCCACGCTATGGCCGAACCTGTCGCGGATCTGATCGTCAGCCTTGCGGGCAACTATGATCACATCGTCGCGCCCGGTACATCCGACGCCAAGAACGTGATGCCCCGCGTTGCCGCCTTGCTGGACGTGATGATGATTTCCGAGGTGACGGCTGTGATCGACGCCGACACATTCGAGCGTCCGATCTACGCTGGAAACGCCATTCAGACGGTGAAATCCACTGATGGCAAAAAGGTCATGACCATCCGCACCGCTGGCTTTGACGCTGCCGGTGCTGGCAATTCCGCCCCGGTCGAGGCGCTTGGCACTGCGGCAAATCTGGGTCTGTCCGAATGGGTCGAGGATAAGGTCGCCGCCAGTGACCGTCCCGAACTGACCAGCGCCGGGATCGTTGTGTCCGGCGGGCGTGGCGTCGGGTCAGAGGATGACTTTGCCCTGATCGAAGGTCTTGCGGACAAGCTGGGCGCCGCTGTCGGTGCCTCGCGCGCCGCTGTGGATTCTGGCTATGCGCCGAACGACTGGCAAGTGGGTCAGACCGGCAAGGTGGTTGCGCCCGATCTTTATGTGGCTGTCGGTATTTCCGGTGCGATCCAGCATCTCGCAGGCATGAAGGACAGCAAAGTCATCGTTGCCATCAACAAAGACGAAGAGGCCCCGATCTTTCAGGTGGCCGATTTCGGGCTGGTTGCGGACCTGTTCAACGCTGTGCCGGAATTGACCAGCAAGCTGTAAACGCCGTCGCGTCACAGACACCGAAAGGCCCGCCATTGCAGCGGGCCTTTCGCGTTATAGCACGGCCTTCTTAATCACCTCTGACAGGGCATCCGCCACACGACGATGCACCACAGGGCCCAGCATTTCTTCGGCAGCGGGTTCCTCCAGATCACTGAACACCATTTCATCCCGCCCCTGCATGATTTCATCCTGCGTCGCCACGATTTCGACCACCGAGGTCGTCACACTGGACAAAGCCGTGATCATCGCCCGATCAATGAACATTGGTTCGTCGTTCAAATCACTTCTCAACGTGGGATCGCCCGGAGCGTGATCCGACAGCCAAAGCAGTATCACTTTGCCGCCAATTCGGTCGATCAACCCTTGCATCCGACCGACCCAAGCCTGTTTCAACTCTTGTTCAACAATCTCAAATTTCTCTGGAGACAGGTTGGACAGCGACGTCATCAGGTGCCGTGTGAAATTGAAATCCGTGAAATCAACATCGCCGTAAATCGCCTTTAGCTGTGATGATGCGTGCAAAAACCGGTCGTTGCGTCGGGGATGCACCGCATAATAGCGATTCGACATGTTTTGCGCACCCATCGTCTGAATGACCGTCAACTTGGCCTCTTTACAAATATCAAGCAGCATCCGATCCGTCGAATATGCGTCAATCCCCACATTGACACACCCCAGATTGATGGATTTCAGCCCGGTTTCATGTTCTACCAACGTGGAAAACGGCATTTCCACAAACCGCCCATATGTTTCCGCCCCGCCAAGATAGGCGGCGTAATCACCGACCGGACGGCGTTTGGGACCTCGAAACAGCAGTTTCGACTTGCCGTAACGACATGGAAAATAGTCCAGCGTACTTTGAATCAGATTCTCGAAGGCCATTTATGCCTACCCCACTTTTATCTTCACCCGTCGCTAGGATTCGCAGGCAGAGCTTTCCAAAAAGCTAAAGCAAGACTTTATAAAGAATTGGATCCTTTCCTGGCAAAGAGGGCCTTGCACCTGTGCTGCGCCGCCGCATACTGTCCGCCTTATAAGAAAAGGGGTCAGCTATGGACATTTCGACAGTGGGCGTGGTTGGCGCAGGCCAGATGGGCAATGGGATTGCGCATGTGATGGCCTTGGCCGGGTACGATGTTCTTATGACGGATATCAGCGCGGAGGCCCTGCAATCTGCCGTCAATTTGATTGACCGCAATCTGGAACGGCAAGTCTCGCGCGAAAAGATCACTCAGATCGATAAAGACGCAGCCATGGCGCGGATTCGCACGACGCAAACGCTGACCGATCTGGGCAAGACTGATCTGGTGATTGAGGCCGCGACAGAACGCGAAACGGTCAAACAGGCGATTTTCGAAGACCTCGTGCCGCATCTTTTGCCGCATACGATCCTGACCTCGAACACTTCATCGATTTCGATCACGCGGCTGGCCTCGCGCACGGACCGACCCGAAAAATTCATGGGCTTTCACTTTATGAATCCTGTGCCCGTGATGCAGCTGGTCGAATTGATCCGCGGCATTGCGACGGACGAACCAACCTATGCCGCCTGTCTTGCCGTGGTGAACAAGCTTGGCAAAACCGCCGCCATGTCAGAAGATTTTCCCGCCTTTATCGTCAACCGCATCCTGATGCCGATGATCAACGAGGCGGTCTATACGCTGTACGAAGGCGTTGGAAACGTCGCCTCTATCGACTCTGCGATGAAGCTGGGTACGAATCATCCGATGGGACCGCTGGAACTGGCCGATTTCATCGGTCTGGACACCTGCCTTGCCATAATGAATGTGCTGCATGACGGATTGGCCGATACGAAATACCGCCCCTGCCCGCTGCTGACCAAGTATGTCGAAGCTGGGTGGCTGGGACGCAAGACAGACCGCGGCTTTTACGATTATCGTGGAGAGGTCCCCGTTCCGACCCGCTAAAACTTGTCAGGATCGTCTTTCAAAGACAGGGTATGCTGGCGCAGCCACGTCATGAATTCGCGCGGGTCCTCGATGCGAGCAGCGATCTCTTCGGGGGGGATGGGATTGCCGACCACGGGCGATTGTGGCTTGCGACAGGCTGCAACGATCTCGTGCAGCAAAAGCCCCTGACGCAACGTCGCAGAGATCCGGTTGGCAATCTGATACCACCGGGAATTGGACCCGGGGAAAAATAGCGGAACAACCTGTGCCCCTGACCTGCGGATCATTTTGGCGGTAAAGACGTTCCACTCTTGCTCTATAGCCGGACCGAACATGGTCTCTGACGAGGCAACGACTCCAGAGGGGAACAGGGCAATTGCCCCACCGTCTTCCAAAGTCTTCATTGTGGCCGCACGCATCTCGATCCCTTTGCGCTGGGAATCCTCCTCGTGTGGGAACGGCACAGAGATCATAAAACTGGCCGCAACGTCGTCGATATGGGTCAGGATTCCGCGCGTCAAAATCTTGAAGTCCGCACGAACATTGACGATCAGTTCCGCAATCACCATCCCGTCCACCAATCCATGTGGATGGTTGGCCACAAAAATCACAGGACCAGTCTTGGGGATACGAGCGATCTGTTCTGGTGGGGTCAGAATATCGACGCCCATAACCTCTAGCGCTTGCCGCCACATGGTTGTCCGGGTCTTGGGGCGGTTCTTGAATTCACGCAGCATCAGGATAATCCGGATCTTGCCCGTCATCCATTCTAATGCCCGGATTATATTCGCTTTCCAGACGTTTTCAAAAGTGTTCGCATAGGTCAGGGCACGGCGGTCATAGCTCTTTTGCCCGGACTCAAGAGACAGGTTCTCTGATGCAGACTCCGCAGATTCGTCGGCATTCTGCCGCCGCTGAACCATCGCGGGACGCTGTTGCGCGCTGCTGTCGACCAATGCTCACCGCCTCCCTAAGGGGTTGTGCTGCTACATTTCTTCGCCGAAGCGATCCGCAACCAAAGCCTCCAGCGCATCTGCAAGTCGCTCTGCGTCCGGGCCTTCGGTTCGCACCTCAATAGAGGTTCCTTTCGAAGCTGCCAACATCAAAAGGCCCATGATACTATCGCCAGAGGCGTCAAGCCCATCGCGCGCGACAGTTGCCGTGGCATCATGCGCCTCGACCACTTCGACCAGCTTGGCCGACGCGCGTGCATGCAGCCCTTTTTCATTTACGATCTTCAGCACACGCAAGGTTGATGCCGTCATTTTCCATCCTTCAATCGACCGCACCGTCACTGCTATCGATATATTTGCGGCCTGCATTTAGCGCGAAACTGACGGCGTCCTTCACATCAAGATGGCGCGATTTTGTCAGTTTGACCAGCATTGGCAAATTTGCGCCATACAGGATCTTGCGATTCGATGGCGCGCAGGCCCGCAGGCTTAGATTGCTGGGCGAACCACCAAACATATCGGTAACCACGACAACGCCGTCACCAGTGTCGACACTATCGGCAGCCGCGCAGATTTCGGACTGTTTGGACGCACGGTCATGGTCGGGCTCGATCGAAATCGCCCGCATCCCGTTCTGCGCCCCGACCACATGCTCTACTGCGGCCAGATATTCCCGCGCAAGGCCGCCGTGGGCCACGATTACAATGCCGATCACGCGATCACCCCACCGCATCCGGCGGCACGGATCGGGCGCGCCGCTCTAATTCTCTGTGGCGTTTAGAAACCTGCCAACCCGCCATTGCAAGCGTATTCGCCAGCTTTTCCGTCAGGGCAACAGACCTGTGTTGCCCTCCTGTACAGCCAAAACCGATGGTCAGATGAGTCTTTCCTTCGTCCCGATAGGCAGGTAGCAACAGCTCCGTCAATTTTGCGACACCGTCAAAGAACGGCTGACAACGAGGGTCCTGTGCGATGTAGTCCATCACTCGCGAATCGCGCCCGTCGAGTGGGCGCAACTCTGCCTCCCAATGGGGGTTGCGCAAAAACCGGCAATCAAACACCGTATCGACGCCACGCGGCACCCCGCGTTTGTAGGAAAACGACTGCACAGAGACCGCAAGTCGGCCCGTCGTGTCTTTCTCGAACCAGTTTTGCAATTCAGCCTTCAGATCGTGGGGGGACAGATCGGACGTGTCGATCAGCACTGTCGCCTGCGCCCGCACAGGGGCCAGCAAATCAAACTCGCGCGCGATGCCAGTTTCCGGGGCTTCAGAGGGGGCCATCGGATGACGGCGCCTGGTTTCCGAATACCGACGCAAAAGGATTTCTGCATTGCAATCCAGATAGAGCACATCCGCATCGACATTCGGATTGTCGACCAACCGACGCATCAGATCCAGCAACCCATTGACGGTAAAGTCCCGGTTGCGCACATCCAGCCCAAGCGCCATCGGTCGTGTCAGGGCAGGGCCTTCCAGCAACCGGGGGATAAGGCTCAGCGGCATATTGTCGATAGCCTCAAAACCGAGGTCTTCCAAAACATTGACCGCTGTGGATCGCCCAGCCCCAGACGGGCCCGTGACCAGCACAACGCGCGCGATATCTTCGGCAGGAAGAGGAAAGTCAGACATCAGACGGCACCTTTCCCTTCTTTAGATATTGCAAAATCGCGGCCGGGAAAGCCTCTGTTTCTGCTTTGTGAAACAACGGAATCGACCGTGAGTGGACTTGTAGCTGACGATCAGGCGGCAGACGTTCTGTTTCTATATGGTCAAGGTCCACCACCATGACAAGACGCGCCTCTTTCAATGGATCTGCGTCCAAAAGACCAAAATATCGCGCTTCGATCATCCCTAGGATTGGCGCGGCACACCGGACCCAAGGCCCATCGTCTTTTTCGCGGATCAAGACCTGATCATCAGCCACCAACCTCGCCCCATATGCCATCAATTGAAGCGCAAGACTGGATTTCCCGCTGCCGGACCTACCTTTGATAAGGACAGCGCGGGTGTCATATGCGACGCAACTGGCGTGAAGCCGCATCCCGCTACCTGAAACAGTCGTTGCCTGATCGATGACCGTGCAAGCGATACCTATGCGTCATACCGGCAGACCCACGACAAACCGCGCGCCAAGTGGATCAGAGGTGACATCCGCGTCGGTTGGGCGAATATTCTCTGCCCAGATAACACCAGAGTGCGCCTCGACAATCTGCTTGGAAATCGACAGGCCAAGGCCAGAATTATTGCCAAACTGACCCTCGGGTCGTTGCGAGTAAAAGCGACTGAATATCTTGCTCAGCGCCTCTTCTGGAATGCCCGGACCAGTATCTTCGACAACGACCAGAACGCGGTTGTCACGGCGGCGCGCCCAGACCCGGATCGCATCACCCTCGTCACAGAAAGAGGTGGCGTTCGAAATAAGGTTGACAAAGACCTGCGCAAGGCGCCCCTCAAGACCGTGCACCATAATAGGTTCGGCAGGGAGGTCCGCAATAAATTCAACCCCCTTTTCCTGTGCTTCATTGCCCAGAAATTCGGTCAGGTTGCGTAGCATGGTCAGCAGATCGAACTGTTCTTCTTCTTCTTTAACCAGTTCGCTATCCAATCGCGAGGCGTTAGAGATATCGCTAACAAGCCGATCCAGACGCCGCACATCATGTTCAATCACCTCAAGCAACCGCTCGCGTTGATCGTCCCGTTTCGCGACGCGCATCGTACCAATCGCGGACCTGAGAGAGGCCAGCGGGTTTTTGATTTCGTGGGCCACGTCGGCGGCAAATTGTTCGTTGCTGTCCATCCTCTCGTAAAGCGCGCTGACCATTCCACGCAGCGCGCCTGAGAGACGGCCAATTTCATCCGGCCGACCGCTTAGATCCGGGATGCGGACACGGGCCGGGCTTTTCTTGCGTGACTTGCTGTTCCCGCCAAACTCTGCGGCGGCGGCAAGATCGCTAAGCGGGTTGGCAATGGTGGACGCCAGAATAAGACTAAGCCCGATCGACACCAGAATTGCGATGACGAACATCTGCAAAACCTGTTCGCGTTCGCTGCGCACAAGGTCGTCGATTTCGCCAGCCGGGCTGGACAGGGCGATGACACCAACAGCTTTGCTGCCTTGCATGATCGGCGCCGCGACAGAAAAGACAGACCCTTTTGCCGTCTGAATGCCACCAAGCACCTGTGTCTCGCCCTGCATGGAGGCGGGCAAGAGAACACTGATTTCCTTTTCCATGTCCACCGCAGCGGCAGGTTCAGGCTTGCTGGTGAAAATACGCGCCAAGGTTTCCCACAGCGTGTTCAGCATATCGGTCAGAATCGTATTTCGACCGCCCGGCTCCATATCTGGAATGGCATCAAGTGCAACGCGCGACTGACCCACGGTGCGGGCCACAAGCAGACCTGATTCATCAAAGACGAAAACCTCGACCCCAAGCGACAGATTGAGACCCGCGAGGGTCGATACCACGTCAATACCGTCGCCCGTGACAAAGTTTACCGGCGCCGTCGCAGGCAACTGCGCCTCGAACACATCGGCGACCAGATGCGCCTCTGCGATCAACCCAGCCTCGCGTTGTACCACAAGATTATCGCGCACCGGGTTCAGCCACAGTACGCCCGCCACCAGCACAATCAGGCCAAGCAGGTTGAAGGTGATGATCTTGCGCGCCAAAGGCGAGCGGTTGATCGAGATAAAGCCACGCCGTCGGCTCCGCGCCCACATGGCGGGGTCGGAGTCGCTTTGCGGCGTTTCCCAATCTTCGCCCAGGACAAGATCATTGTCCCGAACGGGCTTGGCCTCACGCATATCGATTTCGGACGCGAGGGTCATTATTCCTCGTTATATCTATATCCGATGCCATACAGCGTCTCGATTGCCGAAAATTCGTTATCGACAGACCGCATTTTTTTGCGAAGACGCTTGATGTGGCTGTCGATCGTACGGTCATCAACATAGACTTGGTCATCATAGGCGACATCCATCAACTGATCGCGACTTTTCACGAAACCGGGCCGCTGCGCAAGCGCCTGCAACAGCAGAAATTCCGTCACAGTCAGTGAAACATCCATGTTTTTCCACGACACAGAGTGACGCAAAGGATCCATCGACAATTCACCACGCACCATGATTTTGCTGGCTTCCGTTTCGCCCACTTCACCAGTTTCGATGGCATCCTGACGCCGCAATAGGGCGCGGATCCGTTCGACCAGCAGGCGCTGTGAAAACGGTTCCTTGACGTAGTCATCAGCGCCCATACGCAGGCCCAGAACCTCGTCGATCTCATCGTCTTTAAAGGTCAGAAAAATCACCGGCATGGTGGTTTTCTGGCGCACGCGTTGCAACAGGTCCATCCCATCCATACGCGGCATTTTGATATCAAATACGGCCATATCCGGCAGACGCTTGTTGAATGCATCCAGCGCCGCCTGACCGTCATTATAGGTTTCGACCTCAAAGCCTTCGGCCTCAAGTGTCATAGAAACGGACGTCAGGATATTCCTGTCGTCGTCGACCAACGCAATCCTCGACATGGGGGATTCCTTATACTGCTCTGGTTGTTGCCTGTTTTTTTTCTTACTATTCAAACTCCGGCCTTTGGAATCAACTGCTAAGTGCGAATCACAGGCGCCTACCCCCGCATTGAGGCACGAAAAGTGGTAACCAATGGCTAATTTACCTCACTTTATGTCCTTAATGTTACAAATATCCCGATCCAAAACAGGCGGATCGTGGAATGGTTGCGCTAACCTTAATTTGGTTGCGCTAACTGTGCGGATGGGTCCTGTTCACTAGCAATTTCACCCTGTTATACCAAATCATCGGGCGGAGTGAGCCGCCCCACGGGCACAAAACCCTTAATACTGTCACACGTCGCACTGCAATTTTGGTGGAGGAAAACGACATGGAAACCGGACGGGTCAATCCGCAGCACCGCTTGGAAGATCAAGGCATCACGGGGCTGGGTCATGTCTATTACAACCTGATAGAGCCAGCCTTGGTTCAAAGCGCGATTGAGCGTGGCGAAGGCACATTGGGCAAAGGCGGCACATTGCTTGTCGAAACCGGTAAGCACACCGGGCGCTCTCCAAAAGATAAATTTATCGTTAAAACACCGTCGGTCGAGCCCAACATTTGGTGGGAAAACAACGGCGCGATGGACCCAGAGGCCTTTGACCGCCTTCACGCCGATATGCTGGAACATATGAAGGGCCGCGATTATTTCGTGCAGGACCTTTATGCAGGGGCAGATCCTGCGCACCGTCTGGATGTGCGCCTTGTCAATGAGTTGGCGTGGCACAACCTGTTCATCCGCCACATGCTGCGCCGTCCCGCGCGCAACCAGTTGGATGATTATGTCCCGGAATTCACCATCCTGAACTGCCCGACCTTCAAGGCAGATCCAGAACGCCACGGCTGTCGGTCCGAAACCGTAATCGCCGTACATATGGACAAGAAACTGATCCTGATCGGCGACAGTGAATATGCGGGTGAGAACAAGAAATCCGTCTTTTCACTGCTGAACTACATTCTGCCGGAAAAAGGAGTGATGCCGATGCATTGCTCTGCCAACCATGCGCCGGGCAATCCTGTGGATACGGCGATCTTCTTTGGCCTCAGCGGCACCGGCAAAACGACGCTGTCCGCTGACCCAAATCGCGTGCTGATCGGTGACGATGAACATGGCTGGTCGGATCGTGGCTCTTTCAACTTTGAGGGCGGGTGTTATGCCAAGACCATCAGCCTGAGCAAAGAGGCAGAACCAGAGATCTACGCAACCTGCGAAATGTTCGGCACGGTGATCGAGAATATGGTCCACGATCCAGAAACGCTGGAACTGGACTTTGAGGACGACAGCAAGACCGCCAACATGCGCTGCGCCTACCCGATGGAGTTCATCTCTAACGCGTCGACAACGGCGTTGGGCGGACATCCAAAGAATATCATCATGCTCACCTGTGATGCGTATGGCGTGCTGCCCCCGATTGCACGGCTGACACCAGCGCAGGCAGAATACCACTTCCTCTCTGGCTTCACCTCCAAGGCACCCGGCACGGAAATCGGCATCGTTGAACCAATCCCAACGTTTTCGACCTGCTTTGGCGCGCCGTTCATGCCGCGTCGTCCAGAGGTCTATGGTGCCTTGCTGCGCAAGAAGATCGCAAAGCACGGCGCGACCTGCTGGCTGGTGAACACCGGCTGGACAGGCGGCGCCTTTGGAACCGGCTCGCGGATGCCGATCAAAGCCACCCGTGCCCTTCTTAGTGCGGCGCTGGACGGAACGCTGGCAGAGGTCGAGTTCCGCAAGGATCCTAACTTTGGGTTCGAGGTGCCTGTCAGCGTGCCCGGTGTCGCCACGATCCTTCTGGATCCGCGCCGCACATGGGACGATGCCGAGGCCTATGACATACAGGCCGCGAAACTGGTCAGCATGTTCGCCGCAAATTTCGAGCAGTATCTGGCCCAGATCGACGACGACGTAAAAGCGATCGCCATCGGATAGACACCCGTTTGGTTCCGTGCGGCACGATCCTGCACAGACGCATTCTGACGCTTCCAGCCTGACCGGGAAACGGTTAGGCTGGTAGTATGTTTGGCAAAATGAAATTCTGGATAGCTTGCGGCTGCGTTTTGGCCGCGTCCCCCGTTTCTGCGAATATCGTCACTTTTGGCGCAGAATCCGCAGACTTCGGTGTCTATTGCGCCGTTGACGCCGATGTCGAGGTTCCCGCCGAGGGCACGATCTCTGGTGTTGTGAACCTTGTGACCGAACCGCCTCACTTTGAACGCCGAATAAATCTGGTGCCCGCCCAGATCGGGATCGGCTTTGGCGTCCATCTGATGGTCTCGCCGGACTATCAAGGCCAGATTGTCGTACAAACCATCCATCCCCCCATGGGACCAGAGGGCGTCACCCACGAAAGCTGGGTCACCGAGGTAACAGAGGATCGGATGGCCCTGCATGGGTTCAGCTTTGAGTACGACTATGAAATGGTGCGCGGCGATTGGTCGATTTCCGCCTCTGTCGATGGGCGTCTGATCTATCACGCGGACTTCATCGTGGTTGATCCCGCCACGGTTCCCCCCGTCGCCTGTACCGGGCAAATGCTAAGCTAGGGCAGTGCTGCACCTGCACGATGCTCTATGGTATGGCCCTATAGAACCCACCCGAAACTTCCGTCACGCAATTTAAAATCGTTTTTTTGAAATTTAACGTATTTTAATTGCGCTGCAACTGCGAAATGGGTAAACTACCGGAAACCAAAAGAGGGAGACCGCACAATGGCACATGACGGACAGGACATGACCACCCAACTAGCCCTTTTGCCGGATCTTCTGGCGATCACGGCGCAGGCGATTGCCCCGGCCAATACCCTGCTGGACCGCGCGGTTACCATCGTAAAAGCCCATGTCAGCCTTGGCGGCAAGATTTCTGCCAACGCCTTGGAAGAGCATCAAACCGCCGTGCATGGCCTTGCCTGGCTCGCCACATATGTCGAATCCCTGCGTCAAATGCAGGGCTGGGCCGAACGCCTAGAGGCAGACGGCAAATTCGGCGAGATCGAGCAGCTGATCCACCAGATCGCCTTTGGCGAATACCTATGGCAGATGTATGGTGGCATCCCGATAAGCCAGAACGAAATAATCCGCCCGCAGGACATGGGCCTGACGCAGGATGACCAGCGCCTGCTGATGACCCCCGCCGTCATGTCGCTGACCCAGAACGGCAACACTCAGGCCGCGCGGATGCGTCTTGTGGAACTGATGCAATCCAACGACGGGCGCGCCACTGTCGGGGCCTCTGGTCTGGACGACGAGTTGGAAATGATCCGCGACCAGTTCCGCCGTTTTGCCGATGAAAAAGTCGTGCCCTTCGCTCATGACTGGCACCTGAAGGACGAATTGATCCCGATGGAAATCATCGAGGATCTGGCAGAAATGGGTGTCTTTGGCCTGACCATCCCCGAAGAATTCGGCGGGTTCGGCCTGTCCAAAGCCTCTATGGTCGTGGTCAGCGAGGAATTGTCGCGCGGATATGTTGGCGTCGGTTCTCTTGCTACGCGCTCTGAAATCGCGGCAGAGTTGATCCTCTGCGGTGGCACCGACGCGCAAAAGGAAAAATGGCTGCCGGGTCTGGCCTCTGGTGAGATCCTGCCCACGGCTGTTTTCACCGAACCCAACACCGGCAGCGACCTAGGCGCGCTGCGCACCCGCGCCGTGAAATCAGGTGATGACTACACCGTCACCGGCAACAAGACATGGATCACACACGCCGCACGCACCCATGTGATGACGCTGCTGGCCCGCACCGATCCGGACACCACCGATTATCGCGGGCTGTCCATGTTTCTGGCCGAAAAGACCCCCGGCACGGATGAGGCCCCCTTTCCGACCGAGGGCATGACGGGTGGCGAAATCGAAGTGCTCGGCTATCGCGGGATGAAGGAATACGAACTGGCCTTTGATGGCTTTGCCGTCAAGGGCGAGAACCTGCTGGGCGGGGTCGAGGGTCAGGGGTTCAAGCAGTTGATGCAGACCTTTGAAAGTGCGCGCATCCAGACAGCCGCCCGCGCCATCGGTGTGGCGCAGAACGCGATGGAGGTCGGGATGCAATATGCGGTGGATCGCAAGCAATTCGGTAAATCCCTGATCGCCTTCCCCCGCGTTGCCAGCAAGCTGGCGATGATGGCGGTAGAGATCATGGTCGCACGCCAGCTTACCTATTTCTCTGCCCGCGAAAAGGACGAGGATCGTCGTTGTGATCTAGAGGCTGGCATGGCCAAATTGCTGGGCGCGCGCGTCGCTTGGGCCAGTGCGGACAACGCCCTGCAAATCCACGGCGGCAACGGCTTTGCCCTAGAATACCAGATCAGCCGTATCCTGTGCGATGCCCGTATCCTGAATATCTTTGAAGGGGCCGCAGAAATTCAGGCGCAGGTCATCGCGCGGCGGTTGTTGGGGTAAGGGTGGGGGCAGGCATACGGCACACGTCCCCATCACACCAAATGCAGAGCGCGTCCAGAATTGTCTAGGTCCGGTCTTTGGCTTCCATATCCGGGGCGACGATCACACCGCGCTTCACCATGAAAGACCCGGTGATATATAGCTGCTTGGCGTAGAATTCCTGATCGTCTCCCATGGTGCTGTTCTTGTCATAATTGCGGTTCTTTACCTTTTCCTGCGTCGCGGCCCGCAGTTCGTAGCGATAGACACCGTCGGCGATGCTGCGCCCGCGCAGCTGAAAGACCGGGCTGCCGCGTTCGGCATAGACATCAACGATATCGCCATCCGGCGTGGCCACGCGCATAGAGGCATTGCTGAGCCCGATCCAGTTATCAAACCAGACAGAGTTGGAATTATATGTAAGCCGTGTCTGGAAGGCACTGAGGTTTCAGCTTGACGGCTGGAAGTTCCAGGGAAGCAA
>ERZ887830.1342-NODE-1342-length-14012-cov-4.331088_pt1 | contig 14012 bp, 12 predicted proteins | sample MGYA00521101_ERZ887830 | MGnify/ENA primary metagenome ERZ887830 (study PRJEB32303, sample SAMEA104408592) | aquatic metagenome | biome: Marine water; feature: Pelagic; material: water | place: Baltic Sea | collected 2014-06-05T16:38:00 | depth 1,762 m ...
TGTTTGCGTTGAAAAATGGGGAAGTCGTTTTGCCGCGGCAATATATGTTTCCTGTAGTACGTCTGAATCAGAAATTCTCGCCGCGATGCGATAGTCAATCCGAAACTGGATGATGCGGCGAAGCCGCTCTCGGTAGTCGGAAAAAACGGTGGCCAAAGCATCTTTATTTCCCTCTCTCATGCGAGCAGTGAGCTCAGTTTCGATGCCAATTGAGCTGTTGGACATGGAAGATGCCACGAAAAATGAGAAGAGAGGACAGGTACATACACCTCTATTTAATACCGCGAAATGGCGCAGGGTTTCGGCTTTTAATGGCAGGAACTACTGACCAATAAGAGAGGAATGGAGATTTATGAGAAAGTTGAGGATTCTCGGTCCTCTCAAAGCAACACAAGCCGTTTCAGTAAACGCGGGGTTGGTTCATCAACACGATTTCCGAAACGACGATGGGGCTCGTAGTCTAATCAGACTCTTCAAGCTGGTATCAGCATGCCTGGCACTAGGACTTTTTGCATTTTTGGTTTCCGCCGAGGAGAAGCTTGGGGGAACGGAGCGTTGCAGTTCGGAGCGTTGTAGTTTCGATGCAAAGCAGGATGAGCCAGTCGCGAGGGAACCTGCAGAGATGGTGAAAAAAAAATTGTCCGAGTTCGACAATGATGCAGACAGCATGCTCAGCGTGCGGGAGTTGACTACGATGTTTACAGCAATACGGAAACGGTCTCTGCAGAGCAGGGTAGGGCAGAGCAGGGCAAAGCCAGTTCGGCGGGGCTTGGGAGCCAAGAAATGCTCAAATGAACAAAGCCGCCCCCCCGGCGGGTGTGCAACGCTATCGGAAACTGAGGGGGGATTTTCGGCCCAATCGAATCAGTCTTTGCGTGAGAAGTCCGATAAAAGTCGGACAGGGCGTGGTCATGGCCCACGTGGTGCCTCCCAGCCAAGGGAACGCCCTGGTGGTACTCACCCGGACCCACCGAACGCAGAATGAAGTCGTCTTCATCAGGTATTCTGAGGTACCCTTCCATTGAGTTCTGTTCCGTATCAGGCCGACCAAGTTGGATTCCAGCCATGATTTCATTACGCCACCTGTTGTTGATTGTGTTAGCGATCGCTGCTGTGCCGACTTATGCCGAGCAATTGACACCTGATGAGTTGAAATTCTTTGAAGCGAAGATTCGTCCTGTGTTGATCAGAGAATGTTACGGATGTCACTCGAATCAATCTGGAAATGTTCGCGGCGGTTTACGGCTTGATACGAAGGAACTAATGTTGATTGGTGGCAGTAGTGGCCCCGCGATTGTGCCGGGTGATCTCGAGGAGAGCCTGCTTTTCAATGCGATGGTGCATGAAGATTTTGTCATGCCACCGAAGCGAAAACTCTCTGGTAGCGTTATCGCTGACTTTCGTGAATGGATCGAGATGGGGGCTCCGGATCCTCGGGTAAATCAGATTTCCAAAGTTCAATCCTCGATTACAACCGAAGACATTGATAACGCCCGCAATACGTTCTGGGCGTATCAAACGCCGAAGAAGCAGCAACCTCCGCGTGTCACTGATGTGGAATGGTCAGCAACATCGATTGATCGCTTTATTCTCGCCGACTTGGAACAGGCTGGCATTGAGCCTGCACAGGATGCGGAGGCGTATCGGGTGCTGCGTCGACTTTGCTTTGATCTGATCGGGTTGCCGCCCACGCCCCAGCAGGTCGAATACTTTGAAGCGAAATGGCAATCGAGTCCTGAGCAGGCGATCACGCATGTTGTTGATAATTTGTTGAGGTACGAACAATTTGGTGAGCGTTGGGGACGGCATTGGCTTGATGTTGCCCGTTTCGCTGAATCGACTGGGCGCGAGGTAAATCAGACCTATCCCCATGCATGGCGTTATCGCGACTTCGTCATTGATTCTTTCAATGCAGACAAACCTTTCAATCAATTTGTCAAGGAACAGGTTGCAGGAGACTTGTTGCCAGCCAAAAGCGATGAGCAGTGGGCCTCAAATCTTGTGGCTACAACCTTCCTCGCGATGGGCCCGAAGAATTTAAATGAGCGCAATCGAGTCCAGTTTGCAGCCGATCAGATTGACGAACAGATTGATGCGACCACAAGAGTCTTTTTAGGTACGTCGGTGGCGTGTGCCCGTTGCCATGATCATAAATTCGATGCGATTCCACAAACCGACTATTACGCATTGGCAGGTGTGTTCGCCAACTCCAACACCTATTGGGGGTCGCCACCGTCAGAGTTTGGAACGTTTAGTACTGCACAAGCGAGACGGAACAGCAGTTTGTTGCTGTTGCCAATTGAGGATCCAAATCCCTACGACCCACGCTATACCGCCATAGAATTAGCAGACCTTCGCGCAGAGATTACTTCAACAATTGAAGAGGCGTCCCAGTCACGTCGTGATCGGGCATCAGGAAAAATTGAAGCTCAGGATGCTGTCCGGAATCGACTGCGAACTGCAAACCGACTGGCAACACTATCAACCAAGCTTGCCGTAGTGGATGAAAATGGAAATCCGCACAGTTACTGCATGGGGGTTCAGGAAAATAGCAAACCGGGTGATCTGAGGCTTCTGGTTCGTGGTGAAATTGATCAACCTGCGCAAACGGTCCCCCGTGGTTTTCCAAAAGTTTTGTGCTCTACACCAGCACGTATTACGGACGGATCGAGCGGTCGACTTGAGTTCGCGAATTGGCTTGGCAGCGAGGATAATCCACTGACAGCGAGGGTGATGGTCAATCGCATATGGCAACACATGATCGGTCAAGGCATCGTCACTTCGACGGAGAATTTCGGCGTGACAGGGCAATCGCCAAGTCATCCAGCTTTACTCGATTATCTGGCCGTGGAGTTCATGGAGTCTGGTTGGTCTGTCAAAAGTTTGATTCGCGAAATAGCAAACTCACGGACTTATCGCATGAGCACTGCCTACGACGAGCATCACCATGAATATGATCCTGAAAATGCATTGCTTTGGCGAGCCAATACAAGGCGACTTGATGCCGAAGCAATACGTGACGCAATGTTGAGCATCAGCGCCGAAATTGAATTGGACCGTCCGCGTGGTTCGGAGGTTGCCGAGGCCGGCTATGTGCGAGTACGCGATGGTTCGTTGGGAGACCCGAGAGCAAATGCCCGTGAAGTGGTTGAGTTGGCAAAGAAAAAAGTGATGGATGCTATCCAGCGGGAGAACCGAGCCGCTGCGGGTGGTAATGGAAGTCGATCGAATGCGAGTGGGAATTCGCGTCTGAATAATTTTCGCAACGGATTGGGACGCCCAAGCTTGGGATCGCGAGACCGACAAATGAATTCCAATTCGCGATACGGTAGCCAAAGAGGACGCGGTAACCTTCCCATCGGGCAACGTAATGGACGATTGACGATGGAGGGGGCGACTAGCAGCCAGAAGGCGATGTTTGAGTCTGCGGTCCGTGAAGCGACGTCCCAGATTGGCAGTGGGCTTGATATGGAGCAAGCCAAGTATCGGAGTGTTTATTTGCCAATTGTTCGTGATCAGACTCCACGCTCGCTGGACGTCTTTGATTTTGCCGATGCTAGTGCAGTGACCGGGGTGCGGGAGTCATCAAATACTGCGAATCAGGCTCTCTATATGATGAATAATCCCTTTGTGATCAGGCAAAGCAAAGGGTTTGCCAGCCGAGTGAAACGTAGTGGTGGAAACGTAAGTGATCAAATTGAATTCATGTTCTTGCTTGCCTATGGACGTCCGCCAACATCGGGTGAACGGCGGGCAACCGAGCGACTTGTGGGGTCGTACGGGGGTCAGGCACGTTCTTTGAGTGATTCTACTCTATCTGTTTTGTGCCAGAGTTTATTTGCATCTGCTGAATTTCGTTATGTCGACTGATGCTAGTTGTGGGCCCATCAAGAAGCCTGTCTTCGAAACGCTTTTGGAATCGTTCTCATGTATTCTCGTCGAAATTTGCTGAAAACTGCCTCTGCTGGATTTGGTTACCTTGCTTTCGCTGGCATGGCGAATCGTGCGAATGCAGAAGGGGCGGGCGACCTGAATCCACTCTCTCCAAAATTACCGCACTTCGCTCCGCGTGCCAAACGAGTGATTTTCTTGTGCATGCAAGGTGGACCTTCGCACGTTGATACCTTTGATTACAAACCACAGTTGGCCAAGGATCACGGAAAACGTGGTAAGTATGGAGGTTCTTTGCTGAAGTCACCTTGGCAATTCCGGCAGCGAGGCGACAGTGGGTTGTGGATTTCCGATGTGTTCCCGGAAGTCGCAAAGCAGGCAGATGACCTTTGTCTGATCCGATCGATGCAGTGTGATCAGCCGGTGCATCCAGGTGCGATGACTCAGATGCACACAGGGACTGCACAGTTCATTCGACCTTCGTTGGGTGCTTGGACGCTCTATGGTCTTGGGACCCAAAACGACAGTTTGCCTGGGTTTGTCTCATTGAGTCCCCCTTCGGGGACATCCAGGAATTATGGCAGTTCGTTCCTGCCTGCTATTTACGGAGGAACCAAGGTAGGACGTACTGGACGTAGCATTCCCCGCTTCTCGAGAGGCGGTAGTGGTGAGTCAGTACCCGACATCAAGAACCCAAATCTTTCAGATAAGCAACAACGACGGCAATTGGATTACATCCAGTCGCTGAACCGGGGGAAGCTGCAACGAGAGCAGTATCATCCGGGCGTTGAGGGTGTGATCGAATCTTATGAACTTGCATTCCGAATGCAGGATGCGATGCCGGAATTGATGGATACGTCGGGTGAAAGCGAAAAAACGCTTGCCATGTATGGGGTCAATGAAACGGCGACGTCCAATTTCGGTAAGCAATGCCTGCTGGCGCGACGCTTTGTTGAGGCAGGGGTGCGATTCGTTGAGGTCACACACGGCAACTGGGACCAACATGTGAATTTAACAACAGATCACAAGGCTCGTGCCGAGGCCTGCGACCTACCAATCGCTGGTCTCTTGCGAGATTTGAAACAGCGCGACTTGCTGAAGGATACCCTCGTGATTTGGGGTGGAGAGTTCGGACGCACACCAGCGGCTCAGGGCGGCGACGGTCGTAATCACAACAACAAAGGCTATACAACATGGATGGCTGGCGGAGGTGTCAAAGGTGGTTTTAGCTACGGAGCAACCGATGAACATGGCTATGAAGCGATTGAGAATAAATGCCACATTCACGACTGGCACGCAACCATCTTGCATCTAATGGGACTCGATCACGAGCAATTGACGTATCGGTATGCGGGTCGTGATTTTCGTCTGACAGATGTTCATGGCACTATTGCGACAGATATTCTTGCCTGATGCCTGAATCTGGTTTCTGACCAGCCCTGTGCTGTGTGTGGTAATCCGGTCTTAATGGCTTTTGATCGCTTTGATCAATTGCTTGTATTCGGCACGTGTTGAGTCATTTGTTTTCGGAATGATCAGGAAGACTCGTTCACGCGGCAACAGCACGTGGCCTTTAGGAGTCCTGTAGATTTTCAGGTTGTTGGTCAGCCAATGAAAGGTACCAACTGGAGTTGTGAGGGTAACTTGGCCTGCGGACATGAAGACGGTGCAGACCGCGCCATCGACCATTCCATAGCGGCTCAGGTTTTCACGACATTCAATTTTGGATCGGCGCAACAAAGCTGAATAAACAAACGCCGCGCCCCACAGTGTCATGAACAGCGAAGTGACGAAGGGATACTTGCCGTAGGACAGAGCTACGATGAAAATCACGGTACTCAGAGCAATGATTACCAGTGAATCGATGATCCGGCGATTTGAAGATGAATGGGTCAGGTACTTCGATTCACCCGCTCGAAGAATACGCCGTGTTAGGCGGAACTGTATCTCGGACAGGGTATGCTCACTTTCATGAGCTACCGAGGCGACTGGCTGATAGGGATTGATGGGATCCTGAGTCATAGCTTGTTGGTTACAGCGAGCAAAATGTTCCGAAGGTAATCTTTGTGGATCACGGTAATTTTCGAAGTTTGGTTTGACTCTGACTGGGCGTCATCTTGTAGGAGCAGATCCTACTTATTTCATCGAATCCGCACTTTGATTCTTGATGTTGGGCGAAGTCACGGTGTTTGTCTTTTTGAAACAGATTTGATTTTACCAAGCATAGAATGGCCAAGGACCTCCCCCATCCTGTTTGGGTGGAATCTCGACAAAGCCATCGCTGTTACCAAGGGACACCAGGTCTCCTGATCCTTGTGTGATGACAGGTTCAGCCACGCCATTCTCAACCAGTTTTACCAAACGTAGCCAAGTCAATGGAATGGACTTGTTTCCACTATTCTCAAGTTGCACGACCGGTACTTTGGGTAGCCACTTACGTTTTCCCGCCATGTATGCAAGTAGAGGAATTCCCAGCCTTTGGCATCCAATGGTTGCGCTGACGGGATTTCCCGGTAAGCCTAACAGTAATTTTCCATCGTTCGTTGCGGCACCAAGTACAGGTTTGCCGGGTCGGATCGGGAGACCATGAAAAACCACTTTGCCACCGAGGTCTCTGATCACGTCGGGAACATAGTCGTAGTCTCCCATCGATACCCCACCAGTCATCAGGATGGCATCTGAGGTTTTCAGACGCTCAGCGAGCGTATCATGAAGTTGTTTTTGATCATCGATGCAATGCTCGACAGAGACGGTGGAAATCCAGTTTGGGGCGGCTAGCAGAGTGGCTATCGATTCTCGATTACTATTCCTCAACTGCCACGGCATCGGAGCCTCTTTTTGGAAGGTTCCAACTTCGTTTCCAGTGGTCAGAATGGTGACTCGAACGGGCCGATAAGTATCAATGATGGAGCATCCAAAGTTGGCCATTGTCGCTTTGTGAGCTCCATTGATCTCGATACCGGGATCTAGCACGGTTGAGCCTTTGGGAGCATTTTCGCCAGCACGGCGAATATGTAGCCCTTTGGCTATTTTAGTTGTATCCAACTTAAGTCGAATTTCTGAGCCCAGCTCTTCGGTATCCTCTCGCTTGACAACGGCATCACATCCTTCTGGCACGATAGCACCAGTGAAAATACGCAATGCACCATGGGATGGCATCTCTGGTGCTGGTGAGCCGGCGGCTGATTCACCCATGATCGGCAGTACGGCTTTTTCACTCAACTGAGTCAAGCGAACGGCGTAGCCGTCCATCGCTGATACATTCGCAGCTGGACTGTCGCGATCAGCGATCACGGTGCTTGCAAGAACTCTGCCTTGGTGAGAAGTTTCAAGTGACTCGATTTCGACGGGCTGTAATTCTTTCGACAATGCAACTAAAGCATCGTTGGGGAATTCAAATTTCATGTCGTGGGGCTTCAATTGATGGGGAAAGACGCATGATTGAGTAGAAGCGATGCGAAACTTAAGGAATACTACCAATCGGTACAAGCGTTACATACAGTACAGTCACGACAGATTTCCTATTCGGAATGCCAATTATGGAGGATAAGAACCCCCCGCTGGCGTAGTCGACGTAGGGTTTTTCAACTAGTCAACTTTTTCATGTTCTCCCGCTATCCACTTTATTTTCCACGATAAAGGCAAACCGCGCGTAAGCGTGGGACGCAAAGTCATGGGTCCACTTTTGAGGGATCGCCAGACCGCCGAACGGTTGAATTGAAGAAGTGACCTCGAGTCACATTTGTTTGGGAGTATTTCGATGATGCATCGCTTTAACGTCGTGCTGCACAAACCAAGTTTTGTACTGATTGTGGGAGTGTTGTTCGGGGGTACATTGGGCCTATGCGGAAACCTGCCGGGTCAAAAATCATTGGCAGCAGAGCCAACTGTCTATAAAGTGGAAGAGGATTGGGAGCTCGTGGTTAACCAACCAGATGCTTCCAGTAATTCTCCTCAAATTACTTTCTTTACGTCTCCCAGCCACCTGTTGGAAGATAGCTATTTCCAGTTGCAAATGAACTACCACGCAGCTGATGATTACTCCAGCGGTGGGTTCCATGTTGCCTCGGTCAGTGATGATCAAACGGTGGATGACGCCCGCAGCATGACTCGGAAAAATTTGGCCACCAATGATGATTTGATTCGTTGGACTAGCGTCATGGCAGTGATTGACAATCGCGCGTTATTCGCGGTACGTGATGGGTATGGTCGCGAGTGGGGAAGCTTTGGCGGTCCTGATTATTTGGTGCGTATGGTGCCTAGCCCCGTTCCTGATCTTTCGAACTATCGATACCAGGAGAGCATGAAGAGTGTGGATATCGGGTTTGGTCGAAACAGAGTGTCTCGAATCACACTGAAAGCCGTCCGGCTGTTCTATACGAATGGTCATGTTGCAGTTGTTTCTGAGAATCAAAATCTTTGAATCTGGATTCTCTGAGCAACCTCTGCTTGTGGTTTTTAGATTCGTTTTGGAGCATTAACTATGTCGGTTATTGATTCACAAGAGGGTTTGGTGGGACTGTTTGTTTTTCGTCCATCGAATCACCGATTGCATGGAGGTGCGGCCGCTATTCTGGGGCTGGTGTTGCTACTTTCGTTGGCAGCACTCATGGCGATTGCCATCGATTTTGGTTACATCCATGTCGCCGAAACAGAGTTGCGAAGGTCCGCTGATGCTGCAGCGATGGCAGGCTGTTGGGAGGTGTTCGCGCAACAGGACAAAGATGAGGAATTGAATAACGCGTTACCGGCATTTGTCGTGAATGCTGCCAATCGCATCGCTGCCAATAATTTTGTAGGTGAGATCGCTCCGCTGCTGACACCTGACGATGTTGAACTTGGAAAATACGATCCCGTGAATGGTTGGGGCGTGTGCAGTTTCAGTCATGCCAATGCTGTGCGTGTGACATTACGCAGAGACAATGGCTCAAATTCAGAATTACCTCTCTTATTTGCTGCCGTGACTGGGCGCGAAAGTCAGGCGATGCAAGTGACGGCGGTAGCAGCGATGTTCAACTCGATTGGGGGATTTGTTAAGCCACCCAATGTTCTGGAAACACGGGGGATTCTGCCAATCGCCCTCGACCTCGAAAGCTGGGAGGCTGCAGTGGCAGCTAATACGGTGGACGAGTACCAACTGAAAGACGGAGAGGTGGTGAGTGGCAGTGATGGTGTGTTCGAAACTAATCTTTATCCCAAAGGAACGGGAGCACCGGGCAATCGTGGAACGGTGGATATAGGAGATTCGAATAACAGCACAAGTGATTTGTCGCGACAAATCCTGCATGGCATTTCCCGCCAAGACTTTGTCGATCTGGGGAAACCGCTGGTGTTTGACTCCAATGGGGAATTGCATCTCAATGGTGATACAGGCATCAGCGCGGGTATCAAGGATGAGTTGGCCAGTCTGATCGGAAAGAAAAGAATTGTGCCAATCTTTACGGAGGTTTCTGGTCAGGGAAATAATTCAAGCTTCACTATCGTGAAGTTTGAAGGGGTTCGTGTCCTTGACGTTAAACTGACTGGAAAAAAGAGTCAGAAAAGAGTCATTGTGCAGCCAGCAAAGGTGATTGGACGAGGCGCCAAAATTGACTGGTCAGGCAATAACACAACAAGTCATTTGCTGACACCAGTGATGTTAGTTGAATAGTTGGAAAGGGAAAACTGCGATGAGAAATCTATTGATCCAACCCCGTTTACTTGGAAGACGAGGGAGTTCTGCCGTCGAATTTGCCGTCATTGCTCCATTGATGATTCTCTTTACGTTTGGTCTTGTGGAGATCGGTCGGTTGATGCTTGTCAAACAAACGGTGACGCATGCGACACGGGAAGGAGCACGCGTGGCAGTTCGACCGACTGCAGATCTTGCGGATGTGACGCAGCGTGTCCGGGATGAGCTTTTGACATTGGAGATCGAAGACGTGGTGATCGAAACTGAACCTGCTTCCCTTGAGTTGGTTGAACCTGGTGGCGAGGTGACTGTTCGGGTGCGCGTCGGTATCGATACCGTCAGTTGGATTCCGGGTTATTTCAATTTTTCAGTGAATGATATTGTGGCTGAAACCTGCATGCGGCGTGAATACACCCAGTGAGCTGAAGCGACGGCGGGCAAGCTTGCGTCAGGTTAAATCTTCAGGTCGATTGATGTTCCGGCAATGAGACTCATCCAGAGCTATTTGGGTCGCGTGCTGGTTTTCGATCCAGCGCATCAGGCTGGGGTCTGTTCTCGCGTGCAGAGAAATTGCTGCATGCAGATCAAGGGGATAGATCCCGACCAGGGGCTGACGTTTTCGTTCCGGGCCACTGACTGCGTAAGTAAGACCGGTATATGTCTGCCAGCCGAGTAGGATCGCTCTGAGATCGCTAGTTGTGAGACGTGGCATGTCTACAGGTGTAACTAGGCATGCCTCATGTTTTTGGTTTACCAAGGTTTGGTTGGTTGCATATTCAATGGCCTGAAGCAATCCAAAGATAGGGCCTTGATTTGAAGTTGGGTCAGGTAATGTGACCACATCAGTTGAGGGGTATAGCCTGCCTGCAAGGACGACTTCGTTGCAGATTGGCCTTAGCCTGTTGATGGCATGTTCGATGAACGTCATGCCATTGTCTAGGCGAATCATCGCTTTGTCGCGTCCCATGCGAGACGATTTTCCACCGCACAGAACGACGCCTAAAACAGACTGCATGATGAGGTTAACTATCGGTCTGTTTGGAAATGATTGCTTCAACCCATGATTTTGATCGCATCATGGATGGGAAGCCGAGTGTTGGGGCTGTAAGAATTGCGACATGCCTTAAGTCATCCTGTTCGCATCCTGCTTCCACGGCTTTGCGACAGTGTGAATGAGAGGCTCCTTCCAGTCCCGCTCCCAGCGATATGGCCAATTTGACTAAAGCGATTTCTCTCTCGGATAACGGGCCGGCCTCTTTGGCGGCTCGGCCAAAAGATTCGTATGCCTGCATCAGTTCAGGGTGTGATTTGTGCATCTGTTGATAACGTTTTGGAATCATTTTTCTGCTTTCACTAGTGCTTCGACTAATGCCTCGATGGTGTATGGATTCGCCTCTGCAGTGATCGAGTAGCCAAGATCGACAAGTGTTTTTGAGGTCACGGGACTGAGACTTGCTATTTTCATGTCGTTCATTGATTCAGAAAACATGTGGTGCAAGCTTTGCGCTGTAGCACTGCTTGTTACTGTCACCCAATCAATTTCTCCATTCAAAGCAGCCGCTTCAACACTTGCAGCACACTCTGGTACATCGCTGTGTTGATAAGCGATCACTTGCGTTACATCCGCGCCAAGTGTTTCCAATTGCCTGGACAGTTGGTCGTTGCCACGACTTGCCCGGATCACCATGATGCGTTTTGAATTGGCCCGAGGCCCAATATGGTTCGCCATTGCCTCGGCATGAAACGTGTCGGGCAGTAGGTCAGTTTGGAGGTGGAATTGGTGAAGTGCTGATGCCGTTTTTCTTCCAATGCAGCCGATCTCAAGCCCGGCCAACGCTCGCATGTCTTCGCCTCGTTCTTCGAGGCGGTTGAGGAAAAATTGAACGCCATTGTGGCTGCAGAAAATCAACATGTCATATTCGCTTAGCTGAGCGATTGCTGAATCGACTGGTTTCCAGTCTTCTGGCGATTCGATGGCGATGGCGGGCTGCAGTAGGACGCGAGCGCCTTGATCACGCAACGGTTTCGCCAAAGCTTCGGCTTGCCCCTGCGGGCGTGTAACGAGCACTGTTTTGCCCAGAAGCGGGCGATCCTGAATCCAACTCATGGTTTTCGCCAATTGTGTAACAGCACCGAGAATCACGATCACAGGCGGTCGAAAGCGGCTAGCAGGGTTGAGCTGAGCTGCAACCTCATCCAATCGGCAATGAATCGTTTGCTGGTCAGGAAGACTACAACGCCTGACCAGAGCAGCTGGAGTATCAGGAGCTTTTCCTGCCTGAAGCAGAGCCTGGGTCCAAGATTCAGCCGTGGTGACACCCATGTAAATCACCAAAGTGCCCGGAAATTTGGCCAACGCATCCCAATCCAGAGCGGATTCGGACTTGGAGGGTTCTTCGTGGCCCGTGACCAAAGCCACGGCTGACGCCAAACCACGGTGGGTGACGGGAATCCCCGCAAAAGAGCCAGCAGCCAAGGCGGCGGTGATTCCGGGAACAATTTCTAATGGCAGCCCCGCTTCAATGACTGCCTCGACTTCTTCTGCTGTGCGAGCGAACACTGCCGGGTCACCCCCTTTGAGTCGAACCACGATTTTGCCTGCTTTCGCATGCCGAAGAATCTCGTCGATGATCTCATTTTGCCTCCAAATACGGGTTTTTCCGTGTTTTCCGACACAGATTTGCTCCGCTTTTGGGGCATGCTGCAGCAGTTCCGGGTTGCTGAGCCCGTCATACAGGACTATGTCAGCCTTAGCTAACAACTCAGCTCCCCGAACGGTTATCAGGCCGGGATCTCCCGGGCCTGCTCCGATTAGGTAAACGGCGCCATTCATAAATAGCATTTTGCGCTTTACAGATCGACTCTGGACAGATGACTCACAGATTGCCATACTACGCGGCCTGAAAAAAACTGACATACCCCCAAACTCTGTCTTCGACGCCTGATCCGCGTCCGCCCGAAATATGCCAAATACAGCCAGCGCCAAGAAACGACTTCGCCAAAACGACAAGCGTCGGACTCACAACCGTGCCGGAAAAAGCAACATGCGGACGCAGATTCGTCGAGTACGAGAGGCTGTGGCGGCCGGAAATAGCGATTTGGCACAAGCCGAGTACATCGTTGCACAGAAGAAAATTGACCGTGCAGCAAACAAAAACCTCATCCATCGAAATGCAGCTGCACGCACGAAGAGTCGTTTGGTTGCAATGGTAAAAAGTGTCGGTTAGACGGGCAGTACCAGTTTACAGAGCTTAAAAAGCCGCTCGTTTTCTACGAGTGGCTTTTTTATTTGGCTTGTGATTCATGAATCGCCGCTCCATCTGCACGGCAGCTCGCGAGATAAAACCTGCTTTTGATGGCGGAGCAGGTAAGGCTCGGCGTAACTGCATTTTACTTGTGTGGCATGCTACAGACTGTTACCAGGTCAAACCTGCGTCCCCAAGGCGACGTTTCGTATCCTCCATCAGGGCATCTTCATCGGCTTCTGTGGCTGCGACATAGGTGACGCTGAATCGCAGGTAAGCTCCTGCATTATCCCACGGAACTGTCACGATGCCGAATTCCTCAATCAGGTAACGGGTTGCATCTTCTGCGGCAGCGAAGGATTTTCCGGATTGAGTGCCCACAGGTGATTTCGCGTACAGAAAATAAGTACCACCTGGCACTTCGCATTCGAAGCCACATTCGTTGAGTGTGGTGACCAGTTTTTCAAGTCTACGGCGATACTTCTTATTGACTTGGTCCGGAATGGAATCGTTGTCCAACGCCGCAGCCGCAGCCTTCTGGGTCGCGATGAATTGACCACTATCGCTATTATCTTTAACATCAGCGAATGCCGATACGATTTTGGGATGGCCACATACAAACCCCATCCGCCATCCAATCATGTCATAGCCCTTGCTCATGGAGTGAACTTCGACACCCACGTCCATGGCGCCCGGCGTTTGCAGAAAGCTGAGTGGTTCGCCGTCGAATGTCAGCATGATGTGGGCTGCATCCTGCACGACCACAAACTGTTTTTCTTTCGCAAGGGCGACAACTTTTGCGTAAAAGTCAGCCGTTGCGGTTCTTCCAGTCGGTGAATTTGGATAATTAAGAACCAGAAGTTTCGTTCTTCGGTAGACGTCGTCTGGAACCGCATCGAGGTCTGGCATGAAATTGTTTTCCGCCAGCAGCGGCAGATTAAATACTTCACCACCATAATATCGGGTGTGAGTTGCCGCGACGGGATAGCCGGGCACGGTAATCAGCGTGATGTCACCGGGGTTGATGAAGCATGCAGGAAGCATCGCGTAGGCTGGTTTGCTACCGATGCAGTGGTTGATCTGGGTGTCTGGATCAAGTTGCACATCAAATTGGCGTTTCATGAAACGCGCTGCTGCTTCTTTGAATTCGGTCACACCATTGTCGGCATAGCCGCGGTTTTCAGGCTGATTGACTTCCTGTGCCA
>ERZ887830.1343-NODE-1343-length-13999-cov-6.016208_pt1 | contig 13999 bp, 12 predicted proteins | sample MGYA00521101_ERZ887830 | MGnify/ENA primary metagenome ERZ887830 (study PRJEB32303, sample SAMEA104408592) | aquatic metagenome | biome: Marine water; feature: Pelagic; material: water | place: Baltic Sea | collected 2014-06-05T16:38:00 | depth 1,762 m ...
ACCTGAGAAATAGAGGAAAAATAGAGCGGCGGACAACTACGCTGACACAGGGGGTTGCCGTGCGCCGTGGTGGAGTGGCCGGACGGATCAATCCAGCGTGTCCTTAGTAAAGTCGCCATGACCACGATGAACTTGGCAAGCCGGTTCGCAGAACGGGGTCTTTTGGGGTCTATCTGTCTGGTCGCCAAGATGATCCGTCGCGGGGGCTGCGGGCAGATTTATCATTTTCAAAGAAACTCATTACAGTCGTTGTGGGAATTTTCGCTAAAATATAGAGCATATGCCAAAATATTGGGCAAAAAGAGCAAAAATCTATCAGGATCGCGGCGCTTTCCCGGCCTATGCCGCGAGATTTCGCACCTGCGGCATTGACTTTCACGGGAATAGACGCATTTTTACGACATGATTGTTACGTAAGCGACATCACTAGAGCCAGCCAACTTACGTTTGGCTTCCGTAAGCGCCCCACAAACCTGCGTTTTGGCCCTTCCTTCTTTTTGACCTTGAGGACATCTATGAAAGATCACATCGCCAGTGGCGCCTCTTCTCCCTATTGTGCGCAGCCCTATCACAGGGTCGCGGTTATCGGTGCTGGCTCTTGGGGCACCGCACTTGCGGTGACTCTGGCGCGGGCAGGGGGCGAGACGCGGCTATATGGGCGCGATCCGGCGGTCATTGATGAAATCAACGCAAATGCAACCACAGAGGGCTTTTTGCCGGGTGTTTCGCTTCCCGAAAACCTGCTTGGCGTCAAGGATATGGCGCTTGCGTTAGAGGGGGCCGAGGCCATTCTGATCGTTGTGCCCTCATCGAGCGTGCGCAGTGTGGCGCGGCAGGTCTCGGCTCATGCTCCGGAAGGCGTCCCGATCGCGGTCTGCGCCAAGGGGATCGAGCCCGAAACCGGATTGCTGATGACCCAGGTTGCCGAAGAGGAACTGGGCGATCACCCGATGGGCTGCGTATCGGGGCCGACCTTTGCGCTGGAAACGGCTATGGGCCATCCGACGGCGGCGACTGTGGCCTTTCCGTTTTCCTACGAGGATCGCCTGAAACTGGACGAAAGTCCGGCCGTGCGGCTGGCGGTGTCCTTGTCGACAGAAAGCTTCCGCGCCTATGTGTCTGACGATCTGGTCGGCGTCGAGGTTGGTGGTGCGGTGAAGAATATCATCGCCATCGCCTGCGGTTTGATGACCGGGGCGGGGTTTGCCGAAAACACCCGCGCCGCCCTGATAACCTGCGGTCTGGACGAGATGAAGGCGCTGGCCGAAGCCCTTGGCGGGCGGCGCGAGACGGTTACCGGGCTGTCGGGCATCGGGGATCTGGCGCTGACCTGTTCCAGTTCGACCTCGCGCAATATGGCGTTGGGCCAGCAATTGGGTCAGGGTCTGCGACGGGCTGACTGTTTTGACGGCAAACCCGTGGTGGTCGAGGGCGAATTGAATGCGAAATCGGTCACCGACCTTGCCCGTCGCCTGAACCTTGTCCTGCCGATTTGCGAAACGGTGCGGTCTATCCTGCATGACGGCGCAGACGTCGGCCACGCCTTTGCCCATCTCTGGGCCCTCCCAATCGAGGCAGAACTCCGCGCGATGGATGTGTCGTTCGACCATCCTGCCACCGACCAAGATATTGCAACTCTTGCAGAAAGGATCTCATGACCCGCCACGAAAACTTTGACACACCTGCCATCCACGACAAGGATTTTGTGCTTGCCACCGACCTTGACGGGACGTTTTTGGGCGGCACAGAAAACCACCGCGCGGATCTGTACCGCTGGATCGAGGCAAACCGGAGTCGGGTGGGCCTGATTTTTGTTACCGGGCGCGATCCCGGCTTTATCCATGATCTGACCCGTAAACGGGGCGTGCCGCGCCCCGATTATGTGATTGCGGATGTGGGCACCACGATTGCCACGATGGATCACAAGCATTTTGTGACGCCTATCGCCGAACTCGAAGACGAGATCGCGGCCGCTTGGGGCGATGCCGGCCCGCAGGCGCAGTTTGCGCTGTCCGGTCATGCGGGGCTGACGCTGCAATCGACCCTGTTTCGTTATCGGCTGAGTTATGACATGGACCCGGTGCGGTTCGATCACAGCGCGGTGCAGAAGATCGCGGATCTGGGGTTGGATACGATTATTTCCGACAACCGCTTTTTCGATGTCCTGCCAAAGGGCGTCAGCAAAGGCCCATCTTTGCTACGGCTCTTGTCTCATCTGAACATCGACCAACGCCGTGTGCTGGTTGCGGGTGACACGATGAACGATCTGTCGATGCTCACGGTCGGCCTGCCTGCCGTGGCTGTTGGCGGGTCAGAGCCGTCCCTGATCGCCGCGGTGCAAGGGCTTGAGCATGTGCATGCGGCGCAGGCTGTCGGGGCTGCGGGTATTGCCGAGGCGATCTTGCACCACAAACTGTTCCCTGCGCATTGAAAGGACCGTCCGATGTCATCTGATATGGTTATCGTCTATCATCGCCAGCCCTACGAAGAAGTCGAAGAGAACGGCGAGATTGCACTGCGCGAGAACAAAAGCCCCAATGGGATCGTGCCGACGCTGAAAAGTTTTTTCAGCAAGGTAGATCACGGCGCATGGATTGCGTGGAAGCTGGCCGAGGATCCGGAAAACCCTGATTTTGATAAGAAAATCGAGATCAACGATGCCTACGGCAGTTACTCCGTGTCGCGTCTGGCCTTGTCAGAGGATCAGGTGCGCGAGTTTTATCACGTGACCTCGAAAGAAGCATTCTGGCCGATCCTTCACGGATTCAAAGAACGCTACAACTATGACCCGGTGGATTGGGCGAACTTTCAGTCCGTGAACCGCCAATTCGCAGAGGCCGCCGCCGCAGAGGCTGCACAGGGTGCGCTTGTGTGGGTTCACGACTATAATCTCTGGCTGGTGCCCGGTTACCTGCGCGAGATGCGTCCCGATGTGCGGATCGCGTTTTTCCATCACACACCCTTTCCCTCTGCGGATATGTTCAATCTGCTGCCGTGGCGCAAAGAAATCGTCAGCAGTCTACTGGCCTGTGATGACATCGGCTTTCATATTCCGCGTTATGCGGGAAATTTCGTCTCTGTCGCGCGCAGTCTGTTTGACGTGGATGTCACGGAACGCACGAATGTTCCGGATAAATGGATCTTTGAGGGCACCGCCCTGACAGAGCGGATATGGCCTAGCGCGATCCACTACGACGGTCGTGACGTGGCAATCAGCGTGACTCCGGTGGGGGTTGATAACGAATATATAGATGAAATTGCGCGCTCGCCCGAGACGGCAGAGCAAACTCAGGATATCCAGCAAGAGCTGGGTGAGATGAAGCTGATCCTTTCGGTCGGGCGCACCGACTATACCAAAGGCGGGATCGAGCAGTTGAACAGTTTTGAGCGTCTGTTGGAGTTCAACCCGGACCTGCGCGGAAAAATCCGGCTGATGCATGTGTCAGTGTCCGCAAATCGCAATATGTCGGCCTACGAAGAGATCCAAACCGAGATCGAACAGATCGCAGGCCGGATCAAAGGGAGGTTTGGCAGACTGGACTGGCAGCCCCTGACCTTGATTTCTCGGGCTGTGCCCTTTGCCAAGCTCGTGTCCTATTATCAGGCGGCCGACGTGGCATGGATCACGCCGCTGGCGGATGGGATGAATTTGGTGGCCAAGGAATTTATCGCCTCTCGGATCGATGGCGACGGTGTGCTTGTCCTGTCCGAGTTCGCGGGTGCAGCGGTTGAGTTGGCCGATGCGGTTATCACCAATCCATTTTCGAACCGGGCGATGGATCTGACCATCCTCAGCGCGCTTGAGATGCCGGAAATCGAACGGCGTCAGCGCATGAAAAACCTGCGTCAAGCTGTGAGAGAGACAAATGTGCGTCATTGGGTGCCCGGCACCCTGCGACTGAAGCCAGAAAAGAAAAGCGCCTCTGCCGCATAAACTTATGTTTGCGGGGTGCGGGATGCAAGGTATGGGCGCAGGCAAATCAGGCCCGAGCCCGTCTGAAATCCGAGCGCGATCCGAAAAATGCGGCCTCAGCGATCCCTTCGGTTGAACAAGGCTCGGATTCTGGGCAATCTTTGTGCTAGAGTTTCAAGAGTAAGTCTGGAGAACCCGCATGACCCGATTCCTTTGTATGCTGACTGCTCTTTCCGTTCTTGGCGGATGCGCGATGTTTGACCGCTTCACGTCGCGCAATGCGGATGTCAGCAGTTTTAACGAACCGGTCCTTTCGCCTGTGACACAAGGGGAATTTCCTCTTGGGATCGGGTTCCGCACCAAGGACGACCCTTGCCGTTTTACCGGTATGTCCGATGTGACCAAGGACCATATCACGCGCGAATCGAACCTGGTGTCCTGCCCGCTCGACTATGACGGACGCGGACGCTTTGCCATTGATTCGGACGCGATAGAGCGGGTGCGCACCGAGGAATATGTCGTTTATACGGTTCCAATCCCGTAAATACGGGCTGGAAACGCAGTGTTTCTGACTAGCGTGTAATCCGACCCCACAGATCATACTCCCCGGCCTCATCCACCTCGACGGTGACGATATCGCCGGGGTTTAGTGTGGCGAAATCCTCGTCGATGAACAGATTCCCGTCAATTTCGGGGGCATCCGCCATGGTGCGACAGGTGGCTCCGTCCTCTTCGATGCTGTCGACGATGACCTGCACCCGCTGACCGACCTTCGCTTCCAGCTTGGCCTCTGAAATCGCCTGCGCCTTTTCCATGAAACGGTCCCAGCGGTCCTGTTTGACCTCAGCGGACACATGGCCGGGCAGGGCGTTTGATCGGGCACCCGCGACGTTCTCATACTGAAAACACCCGACCCGGTCCAATTGCGCCTCGTCCAGCCAATCCAACAGCACCTGAAACTCTGCCTCGGTCTCGCCGGGATAGCCGACGATAAAGGTCGAACGCAGGGTCAGATCTGGGCAAATGCTGCGCCATGCTGCGATCTCGACCAGCGTTTTGGCGGCCGCCGCAGGACGCGCCATGCGTTTCAACACATCCGGGTGGGCATGTTGGAACGGAATATCCAGATATGGCAAAACCCCGTTTGCCGGGTCCGCCATGATCGGGATCAGGTCACGCACATGGGGGTAGGGGTAGACGTAGTGCAGCCGCACCCACGCGCCCAAAGACCCAAGATCACGCGCCAGATCGGTGATATGGGCGCGGTGACCGCGATCCTCTGCGTGTTTGATATCAACGCCATAGGCAGAGGTGTCCTGCGAAATCACCAGCAACTCGCGCACGCCCGCCTCGACCAGTCGCTCTGCCTCGCGGATCACTGCATGGGCGGGACGAGAGGCCAGACGGCCACGCATATCGGGGATGATGCAGAATTTGCATTTATGGTTACAACCCTCTGAAATCTTGAGGTAACTGTAATGGCGCGGCGTCAGCGACACGCCCGACGCAGGCAACAGGTCGATAAACGGATCGGGGTTGGGCGGCACGGCGCCATGCACCGCGTCCAGCACCTGCTCATATTGTTGCGGACCGGTCACGGCGAGGATCTTGGGGTGATGTTCGCGGATGTAATCCGGCTCTGCCCCCAGACAGCCCGTCACGATGACCTTGCCGTTTTCCTTCAGGGCCTCGCCAATGGCATCAAGGCTTTCGGCTTTGGCGGTGTCGAGAAATCCGCAGGTGTTGACGATCACCGCATCCGCGCCCTGGTAATCGGGCGAAATGCCGTAACCTTCGGCGCGCAGCCGGGTCAGAATGCGTTCGCTGTCCACAAGTGCCTTGGGACAGCCAAGCGAGACCATGCCGATGGTCGGCTGCCCCTCTCGTACGGTCGAGGGCATCCGGGCATGGGACTGGTCGGGGCGCAGGTCAGGCGGGTTCTGGGTCATGGCTTGCGCTATAAGGCCAAGGCGATAGGGCAGCAAGCGGTCTGACGCGGGGGGTGTGTGCGTATTGGCGCGTGGTTTGGGCTGATTTCGGCAATTTTTGGCGTGTCGGCGGGATCGTGCTTGTCGGCTGACCGCACACTGCTATCCTTTTCTTAACAAACAATAGGGTGGTGTGGCGATGATACGGTGGGTGCTTCGGGTTGTTGTAGGGCTGATCGTGCTGGTGATCGGCGCGGTCGTGCTGCTGTTCGTGCTGCCAGCGGATCGGATCGCCAAGGTTGTCACTGACCAGTTCGAGGCTGCAACAGGTCGCGCGATGACCCTGCAAGGGGATGTGCGCCCCACGCTATGGCCTGAACTGGGTGTCAACACCGGGCCGGTCACCATTGCCAACGCAGATTGGTCGCCCTCTGGCCCCATGCTGACGGCGCAGAGTCTGTCGATAGGCGTTGATATCGGCGCTCTGATCGGTGGAACCATCCATGTAAAACGGATCGAGGCCGAGGCCCCCAAGATCATCCTTGAGGTCGCACGCGATGGCCGCGCCAACTGGGATCTGGGTGGCGGTTCTGCTGATGATGCCAGTCCCAATGACTCTGGCGTCAATGATTCCGGGGCCAATGAAAGCACCGGTTTGCCACAGATTTCGCTGGATCGCGCCACAATGACCGGGGCCAGCGTCACCTTTGTCGACTACGCCTCTGGTGGCCGCACAGAATTGAACCAGATCGAGGCGAGCCTCAGCCTGCCCAGCGTGCAAGGCACCGCCAATCTGGCGCTTTCCGCCGTGATGCAGGGCCAGCCTTTCTCGGTGGACGCCACGATCAACGGCTTTGCCGATTTCCTGTCCAAAGGCGTCGTACCGGTCAGCGCGGACGCTAAAATCGGCGGCTCTGCCATCGCGTTCAAGGGCCGCGGGGGATTGGTGCCCTTTGCACTGGGCGGCGCGCTGGATGCGGATCTGGCGGATATGGCGGCGGTGTTCCGGCTGGTCGGGCAGGCGGCCCCGGACCTGCCACTGGGTTTTGGCCAAAAGGTGGCTGTCACCGGCAATATCACCGTCACCGACACAGGCGGCGTGACCCTGCGTGACGGGGTGATCCGGCTGGATCAGAATGTGCTGACCGGGGCCGTGGATCTGAACACCTCCGGCGATCGTCCCAGCATCACTGCCAAACTTTCTGCCGGGGCGCTGGATTTCTCGAATGCGATCGGCGGCGAGGCCAGTGCGGCACCCGGCGACACCACCGGCGCAAGTGGCTGGTCCCGAGACCGCATCGACGTTAGCGCCTTGGGGACAGTGGACGCCGATATCGCCCTTGCCGCCGCCAGCATCGACATCGGCCTTGCGCAATTTGGGCGCACCAGCATCATCAGCAAACTGGACGCAGGCCGCGCCGTCACCGAGATCAAGGAACTTGTGGCTTATGGTGGCCAGATCGGTGGCAGCTTTGTCATCAACAGCCGGGGCGGCCTGTCGGCCCGTGCGACGCTTGCGGGCGACGGCGTGGCGCTGGAACCTCTGCTGAACCAACTGGCGGGCTATGACCGTTTGCTGGCAAATGGCACGGTGACGATCAACGTGCTGGGTGTGGGCAACGATATGTTTACGCTGATGAATTCCCTCAACGGCGACGGCACGCTAAAGCTGGGCAAAGGCGAGTTGAAGGGCCTCGATCTGGTGGGAATGCTGCGCAACCTCGACCCGTCCTTTATCGGTGCGGGGGCCAGCACGATCTTTAACAGCATCACCGGGACCTTCAAAGTCGTCGACGGCGTTATGAGCAACGTGGACCTGCAACTGCTGTCGCCTCTGTTGAACGCGACGGGCAGCGGCGAGATCGGGATCGGTGGGCAAACGCTGGATTACCGCGTCGTGGCCAAGCTGCTGGAGGGTCAAACCAACGGTGGCATTTCCGTGCCGGTCATTATCTCGGGCTCATGGACCAAGCCGAAGTTTCGGCTGGATCTGGAGGCTATCGCAAAACAGCAATTTGGCGATGAGATCGAAGAGGTGAAAACACGGGCCGAAAGCGAAGTGGTCAAGAAGATCAACGAAGAACTGGGAACCAATGTCGAATCCCTCGACAATATCGAAGATACTCTGAAAAAAGAGCTGGAACAGCGTGCCACCAAGGGTCTGCTGGACCTGTTGGGCGGGAATTGACCCTTTGCGAAAGCCGCGTTCGAACATGAAAAAGCCCCGGCGGATCACCGGGGCTTAATTCTTTGGTCGCTTAGGGCAACACCTACCGACGACGGTCGCGCCGCGAGCTCATCGGTTGAAAGGCAACGCTAACGTGGGCTTCGCAATAGGGTTTGCCGGCTTTGACATTCAGGCCGCAAAACCAGAAATCATCGGTCGCCGGGTCGCCGATGGGCCATTTGCAGGTGCGTTCGGTCAATTCCATCAGGCTGATCCGCTTGGCCTTCTTTTCAACCTCGCGCACAGAGGCCAGCGCCTCTGGGCTGATCTCATTGGCAGAGGGCTGCGGGGGTAAGGGCTGCCCGGCGGGGATGATCTGCTTGCGCGAAATCGGCGTCACCGGCACCACCTCGGAAGAGGGGATGGAGTGGGACTGCACCGGCTCGGGCTCTGGCGCGGCCTCTTTCACGACCGCGGGTTTTTCCTTTGGCGTGGCAGGTTTGGGCGCTGTTGCAGCGGCGGTAGCCGGGCTGGCCGCAGCCGGGGTCGCGCCGCCCGCACGGTTGGACAGGCCAAGGCGATGCACCTTGCCGATCACCGCATTGCGCGTCACACCGCCCAGTTCCTTGGCGATCTGGCTTGCACTTTGCCCCTCGCCCCACATCTTTTTCAGAAGCTCTACGCGCTCGTCGGTCCAGGACATTTTGGTTCCTCAATTCGAAAACGACCCTGTGGCCGAACGCAACGCGCTCAGCCCATCCATGGCCGTTCTGATAACTCTGGTCAGTCTCTATTCTAATCACCTTGGCGGCGGATACAAGCACCGCCGCGCATTGCCCTAACGAGACCGCGCCAATTGTGCCTCGCGAAACGCCAAAAGCGCGGCCCCCGCAATGATCACCACCGCCCCGGAGATCGATATGACGTCTGGTACCACATCATAGATCAACAGATCGTAAAGCGTGGCAAAAACCAATGTCCCATAGCTGAAGGGCACCACAAGGCTTGAATCCGCCCGCGCCAGCGAATGCACAAAGCACGTCTGCGCCATGGCCATAAAGATACCCAAACTCGCCAAAGCAGCCCATTGTAAGGCAGTCGGCATCTGCCAGACGAAACTGGCGGCAAAAGTCGCGATACAGACGCCCAGCATATTGTTGATCAGCAAGATCTGGATCGCCTTTTCCCGCCCCGACAGAAACTTGATTATGGTGATCTCGATCCCGAACAGCATCGCCGCCCCCAGCGCCAGCAATGCTGCGGGCTGAAACGTCGAGGGGCCGGGGCGCAACAGGATCAAAGCCCCGATCAGGGCAATCGCCGCTGCCGTCCAGCGGATGCGCCCAACCTTTTCGCCCAGCACAAAGATCGCAAGGATCATCGCAAAAACGGGGTTGAGAAAGCTGATCGCGCTGGCATCGGTCAGCGGGATAAACGCCACAGAGGCAAACATCAGGCTGACCCCCGCCCAGCCAAGCAGGGTGCGCCGCAGATGCAACTTCATATTTGGCGCGCGAATTTTGGCGCGCATCAGGACTGCGACTGATCCAATCGCCATAAGCGCGAAAATAAACCGCCCCTGACTGATCTGCAAGGCATGCAAGGGCGGCCCCAGCGTGTCTGTCCCCAACGCCTTGGCCAGCAAGGTCGTCGCCGCGATAAACACGGTGGCCAGCACCATCAGAGCGATGGCAAGAGTTGGGTTTTCGCGTTTTGCGGTCATACCGTGCTATGAAACTACGGCGTGACTTCCGCAAGGGGCCTTTGAGGGGGCCGGGACCAAGTACCAGCAGAGTACTCGCGCTTGACGTGCGCGCAGGATCGTAAAACGGTGCGTCAGATTGGTTTAGAAGTAACATTTCTTATCCCAACGCCTCTGGCCTCGCAAATGGAAACAAGATGACAAAGCGAACGGCCTCCTGCGCCCGCTGTGCCATCCATATCACGGCACGTCGCGCCGCCGCGACCGTCTCGATGTGTCACTGTCTGCAATGCCAGAAACGCACTGGCAGCACTTATTGCGTCCACGCCTATTTCGCGCGGGATGCGCTGGTCGTCACCGGGCCAAGGTCGTCCTACACCCGCGCCGGGGATATGGGGTGCTTCATCACCTTCCGATTTTGCCCTACATGCGCCTCGACAACAGACTGGGATGTCGAGGCGGTGCCGGACGTGGTGGGTGTGCCCGTGGGCCGGTTTGCCGATCCAGAGTTCACCGCGCCGACCGTCTCTATCTTTATGCCGCACAAACACCCTTGGGTCGCCGCCCCCGACGGTGTGCCGCAAAATCCGGGCCACTCCGACGGTTTTCTGGCGGCGGCCAAAGTGACACTGCACAGTCGCCAGACGCGGTCCAAGTAGCCTGCGCCAGACAAAGCCACTTGCTTTTCCAACAACCCCGCGCTATCGCCGGAGAATGATCACTCGCACACATACGCCTCTGCGACGCCGACGCTAACCTGCGTCCCTGCGCAACTGTGATCCAGCGCCCTTTTGCGCCCATCTCTCCATCTCTACAAAACATTGACATAAGTCTGCCACTCCGGCACGATTTTGGCTTCATTCCATAAGGACCAATGCCATGATCCCGTCCGTTCTTCCGACCTATAACCGCGCCCCTCTTGCCTTTGAAAAGGGCGACGGAAGCTGGCTGATAGAGGCGGATGGCACCCGATATCTCGACCTTGGGGGCGGCATTGCCGTGACCGCGCTGGGCCATGCAAACCCCGTGCTGGTGCAGGCGATCACCGAGCAGGCGAACAAGCTGTGGCATGTGTCCAACCTCTATCAGATCCCCAAACAGCAGGCGCTGGCGGACGCTCTGGTCGAACATACCTTTGCCGACACGGTGTTTTTCACCAACTCCGGCACCGAAACCTGCGAACTGGCCGTGAAAATGGCGCGCAAGTATTTCTACGACAAGGGTCAGCCGGAACGGGTCGACATCATCACCTTTTCCGGCAGCTTCCATGGCCGCTCTTCTGCCGGGATCGCCGCTGCGGGGTCAGAGAAAATGACCAAGGGCTTCGGCCCGCTTCTGCCCGGGTTCGTGCATCTGACCTGGGGCGATCACGAGGCGCTAAAAACCGCCATCACCGACACCACTGCCGCGATCCTGATAGAGCCTGTGATGGGCGAGGGCGGCATCAAACCGGTGCCCGATCAATGCCTCAAGGGCTTGCGCGACCTCTGTGACGAACACGGCATCCTGTTGATCCTCGACGAGGTGCAATGCGGCGTCGGGCGCACGGGCAAGCTTTTCGCCCATGAATGGGCCGGCATCACCCCCGATATCATGATGGTCGCCAAAGGCATCGGCGGCGGCTTTCCCCTCGGCGCTGTGCTTGCCACCGAGAACGCCGGCAGCGGCATGACCGCCGGCACCCATGGCTCGACCTATGGCGGCAATCCCCTGGGCTGCGCGGTCGGTCTCGCCGTGATGAACACCGTCTCTGACCCCGCCTTCCTTGACGAGGTGAACCGCAAATCTGGCCTTCTGCGCCAAAAACTAGAGGGCCTGATCGCCTCTCACCCAGACGTCTTTGACAGCGTGCGTGGCTCTGGCCTGATGCTCGGGATCATCTGCAAAGTGCCCAATATGGATGTGGTCACCACCGGCTACGCCAATCATGTCCTGACTGTGCCCGCCGCCGAAAACACCATTCGCCTGCTTCCCGCCCTCAATATCCCGGACGAAGACATCGCCGAGGCCATCAATCGCCTCGACGCCACCGCAACCCAGATCGAAAAGGCCGGGGCTTAAGGGATTAAAACCGGCCCATCTTTTCATCCTGGTCCAAATACTCCGGGGGCGTGGGGGCTGGCCCCCACCCTTTGCCAGCACCCTTTGCCAGACACAAAGCGACACCATATGACCCATTTCCTCGACATCCACACCACTCCAGCCGCTGACCTGCGGACCATCATCGACAGCGCACAATCCATGAAAACCGCCCGCGCCGGTCTGCCCAAAGGCACTCCTGACGCGGAACAGCCGCTCGCCAATCACATGGTCGCGCTGATCTTCGAAAAACCCTCAACCCGCACCCGCGTGTCTTTTGACGTCGGTGTGCGCCAGCTTGGGGGCCAAACCCTCGTGCTCTCTGGCGCGGATATGCAACTGGGCCACGGCGAGACCATCGCCGACACCGCCCGCGTCATGTCGCGTTATGTGGACCTTATCATGATCCGCACCTTCGAAGAGGCAACGCTTCTGGAAATGGCCGAACACGCCACCGTGCCCGTCATCAACGGGCTCACCAACCGCACGCATCCCTGCCAGATAATGGCGGATGTGATGACATTCGAGGAACGCAACGGCCCGATCAAAGGCAAAAAAGTGGTCTGGTCCGGCGATGGCAACAACGTCTTTGCCAGCTTTGCCCATGCCGCGAAACAATTCGAGTTCGACCTGACCTTCACAGGCCCTCCAACCCTTGATCCGGAAGGCGCACTGGATGGCCTTTACACGATTGAGCGCAATCCGCAAAAAGCCGTCGAAGGCGCGGATCTTGTCGTCACGGACACATGGGTCTCGATGCACGATCCGCAATCCGCGCGCGAGCGTCGCCATAACCAATTACGCGGCTATCAGGTTAATGAGGCGCTTATGGCCCATGCCAAGCCCGACTCTCTTTTCATGCATTGCCTGCCCGCCCACCGCGATGACGAGGCGACAAGTGCCGTCATGGATGGCCCCCATTCCGTGATCTTCGACGAGGCCGAGAACCGTCTGCATGCTCAAAAAGCCATCATGCGCTATTGTCTGGGTGTCTGACGCCTGACGCGCGCCGCGAGGACGCCCGCAGGGCGGATCGAGCGGCGCGCCAGTGCAACAAAAAGGCCTTGCCCGAATGAACCCCACACTCTGGCTGCGCCTTGCCCCCATTGCCTTCCTGATCCTGTGGTCCGGCGGCTATGTGGTCGCCAAGGTCGCGCTGCACTACGCCTCGCCCATGGCGATCCTCAGCCTCCGCTATGGCTGCGTCGTGGTCATCATGGCCGTCGCCTACCTGATCTTCCGCCCACCCTTTCCGAAAAAACCCGTTGACTGGCTGCACCTCGCCGTGGTCGGCATCCTGATCCAGACCGTCTACTTCGGCATGACCTATCTGGCTTTCGTCAACGGTGTGGCCGCAGGCACGGCCGCGCTGATGCTTGCCTGGCAGCCCATCCTCGTCGCCCTTATCGCCCCGCGATGGAGCGGCGAAAGCGTCGGCTGGCGGCAATGGGGGGGGCTGATTATCGCGCTGCTTGGCACGACCATCGTCATCATCTCGCGCCTAGAGATCGGCCCGCCACCGGTCTTTGGCTTTGCCCTCATCCTGATCGGCCTTGCAGGCATCACGGGGGCCACGCTCTGGGAAAAACGCTTTGGCATCTCGCAGCATCCCATCATTGCCAATCTGGTCGGCTACGCTGCAGGTCTCGCCTGTATCCTGCCGTTTCTGGCGCTGGAACAAGGCATCCACATCGACTGGACATGGCAATTCAGCGCTGCGATGCTCTACCTCATCCTCGGCAATTCAGTCATCGCCGTCGGCTTGCTGCTGGCCATGATCCGCGCCGGAGAGGTCTCTCGTGTCTCCGCCCTCATGTTCCTCGTGCCCCCCGGTGCCGCCCTGTCCGCCTGGGTGGTCCTCGCAGAGGTCATGCCCCCCTGGGCCTGGGTCGGCATGGCCATCGCCGGGACGGGCGTGCTGATTGCCACGCGGAAATGACAATTCGATACGGTATTCACTTGAATACCGACGCCTCCTTGGTACGTTAGCCCTAACACATCATCAGGGAGAACGCGGATGGCCAAGGCAAGAATCGGGCTGATCGGGCTGGGAGTCATGGGGGCCAATCTGGCGCTGAACATCGCTGACAATGGCTTTCCCGTCGCGGTCTACAACCGCACCACCGACCGTATCTACGACTTTATCGACGGCGCGGGTGATCTGGCCAATATGCTGGTCGGGGCCAAGTCCCCCGAGGCGCTCATCGACG
>ERZ887830.1344-NODE-1344-length-13996-cov-5.646725_pt1 | contig 13996 bp, 3 predicted proteins | sample MGYA00521101_ERZ887830 | MGnify/ENA primary metagenome ERZ887830 (study PRJEB32303, sample SAMEA104408592) | aquatic metagenome | biome: Marine water; feature: Pelagic; material: water | place: Baltic Sea | collected 2014-06-05T16:38:00 | depth 1,762 m ...
GTCGGGCAACTCGCCGCGCCAGTTCATGCATGACTGGGCGGCTGCTGCCGCGCCAGCTTCGCCGGCCGCGGCGGCGCCCGTGGCCGCCGATATCGGAACCCCTCGGCGCGCCGCCGCGCGTCCGACGGCGCAGCACATGGCCCCGGCCACGCCCACAGGCCCCACCGGGCCAGTGCCCGCCCTTACCAGGGCCAACGCCGTTGGGCGCCGGGTCTTGGTGCCCTCGGCCCTCTACCCGCAGTACGTGTGCTCCGAGCACGCGGGTGCGTGATGGGAAGGCCAGCTGCTTTCGGCCACCTCTGTCACCGCAGTGGTGCGCTTCTTGTACGCGCGCTCCGCTGACGGTAGGCCGTACGCCGACGAGCGACTACCGCTCGACAGGTTAACGCCTCTCGCGTGAACCACGTTCGCCCGTCGGCCGGCCGCACAGCCGGCCGCGGGCCAGCCCGCCCGCCCTTGCGCGTGGCTGGTGGGAGGGAGATGCTACGCGGCCACTCTCGCAAATGGGAGTGTTCAAGCGTGCGCTCGTGGGCTCCCTCTCAATAAACAATCATCCCTACATCCTCACCTTGGAGCCGTTCAACGAGAAGGTGTTTTCCCTCAGGATTTACTTTCTCGCCAGGCTCCGGCTCGGGTGGTAGGGTGGGGGCGTACGTCGCCCGCCTAGGGCGACGACGCATGGAGAGCGCCGCCGCGCCAAAACGCGGCGTGCGCGCGCCGGGACGGCAATAAGAACAAACAGCAGTTATAACTGCCGCGGCAGTTACAATCAGCAATCAGCACAGAAGTCTTGGTATCGATACTTTGGTATCGATACCAAACAAAGTTTGACTGTGCGCTTGCGCCTTCGATACTGATCGTTCGTCTGGTGGCTAGCGCCTGTGTTTGTTCGACCCGCCCGCCCTGTCCCGTGTGTAGAGGGGAGTGTTCAAGCGTGCGCTCGTGGGCTCCCTCTCAATAAACAATCATCCCTACATCCTCACCTTGGAGCCGTTCAACGAGAAGGTGTTTTCCCTCAGGATTTACTTTCTCGCCAGGCTCCGGCTCGGGTGGTAGGGTGGGGGCGTACGTCGCCCGCCTAGGGCGACGACGCATGGAGAGCGCCGCCGCGCCAAAACGCGGCGTGCGCGCGCCGGGACGGCAATAAGAACAAACAGCAGTTATAACTGCCGCGGCAGTTACAATCAGCAATCAGCACAGAAGTCTTGGTATCGATACTTTGGTATCGATACCAAACAAAGTTTGACTGTGCGCTTGCGCCTTCGATACTGATCGTTCGTCTGGTGGCTAGCGCCTGTGTTTGTTCGAGTGGGGAGGCTCTCACTCCGTGGACAGAATGGCCGCCATCGCTGTCGCCGCGCCTGTCATTCCCCCCACGGTCGTGGCAGTTCCTGCTGCTGGTGGAGCCATTACCTCCACCCTCGATGTTTTCCTCGCTTCTAATGACCCGATTGTCCTGGCTTTCCCGTGCCTGCCGTGGGACCAACATGCCGCCGCTGGTGGTGCGCCGGCTCGCGCGTCGCTGCCCCACTTCATCTTCGTGCGCATGTTCTTGCCACGGAACCAGGTGGGTACCCTTCCCGCTGATATCCTCGCTGCCCGTCAAGTGGGACCACTAACGACAGTCTTCACCGCCGCCGCATGGTCCCAATGGCTCACGGAACTGGTGGCCAGTGGATTGCTGGCAGATGCCCCTTTCCACAAGAGGCGCGATGCCGAGCGGGCGCTGGACGCAATCGCCATCGCAAACCCGAACCAGCTATTCATCCTCGCTGCCCATTACGCCCAGGCCGAACCGTTCGATACGCCGGGCGTTGCTGGGGTGCCTGCCGTCCCAGGCGTGGTCGGCGTCCGTGCGGCTGCCGCACGCGCCGGTCGACCACGGGTGGTTGCCGTCCGCGCCCGTGCCGCCGTTCCTGCCGTTCCGGCAGTGCCCGGCAATCCCGGGCCAGCAGACCTCGCTTATTTGGACATGGCCACCCTGGAGCGTATGTGCCTTCGTGGCTCCGCTTCTCCGTTGGCGGCCTTCTGCAAGTTAGTGGGGGCCCTGGGTCCCTGCAGTACTCAGGCCATCCGCGCGGACGTCCAATCCACGGTTCACATCACCGGCCTCACGCTGCGCAACCAGATCGCGAAGGCAGGCGGACACGCGTTGCCGTTCGCCGCCGGTCGTGCCAACGACGCCGCCTTGGCCCACGCTTTGGCCAACTCTGTACTGTCTGCCTTCGATGCTCTCTCGGATGTGCTGGCCCTCGACCTCGTCACCGAGATCGGACTGCAGGAGGAGATCTTCGACGCCTTCTCGTTCTTTCAGGGGACGGAGGCGGAGCGCGATACTGTTATCACACGCCGTCTTGGATTCATCGATAACAGGTGAGCTCCGCCACGCTCCATCCACGCTCCCCCTAGGCGTGGCCGCGCGCGCGACTTGCAATCCCGCGGTGCACACGCAAATAGTGGCACCACGCATTCAGCTGCAATCGCGGGGGCAATTCGCCCCGCTTGCACCGATTCGCCGAGGGTGGCTCCGACCCCCACCACGAATGCAAGCCCTCAGTGCTTCGCTTCACGGCTACTAACGCAAAGCCTTCAGTGCCTTGTGGATCCTTCCAAATTCACTTGGTGGATCTTGCTGGGGGTCGCTCCGACCCCGGCTATTAACACCCGGGCCTTCAGTGCCCTGGGTGCCCCCCCCTTGAGCCACGCTCGAGGGGGGGGGTGAGAGGCTTGGGGCCATCCTGGCCCTGGGTCCAGCAGAGGCCCTCAGTGCCCTCGCTGTACCGCATCGGCCCTCAGCGCCCCTGCTGGTTCAAGACCCGAGCAAGCCTTCAGTGCTGCCCGGTCTTTCGGCTTTGAAGCCGCACCCGCGACGGCCCACAGCGCCCCGCGGGCAAGGATCTCACATGTGGTTCCTGGGTGCGCAGGGCTCCGACCCTCCACCAATTTATTATCTCAACGGCGGCCAACCCGCCCCAAGCGCGGCGACAACTCCTGCGCTTCGCCCAATCGACGCTGCGCTCGGAGTTGCGGGACCAGCCATTGTTGGTGATCCTCCCCGACTTAGAGGAGGCGGCCGTCGCCCACCGCGACAACTTCGCCACCGCCGCGGCTGCCGTGGGCGCCAATTCCCAGACGATCGTCTCGGCCGTGCTCAAGGAGCACGTCGCCATTGAGCATGGCTCTCTCGGCTCTCACCGCGGCGACGACCAATCGCCCCTCAACCTGGGGGCCGACACGGTTACGGAAGACGCCTACAAACGCGCTTTCCTGGCTCCTCGGTTCCGCAACTTTGCTGTGGCGATGGGCGGCCTGACGAACGCCACCAGCCTGGAGCGCCGCAACATCATCCTTCAAGGCTTCGGCTCAGGGACCGCTGTGTGCGCCAAGCAGCTCTTCACCGGTGCCGTCACCCTGGCCAAGAAGCATGCGGTGCTGGGCCGTCTCAATGATGCCCGCGGCGCGCTTCCCGAATACTTCGGTTACGTGATGGCCGTGGACCCAGTCACCGGGATGGTCCCGTCGCTCCTCACCGAGTGGAAATGGAACGGGCCCAGCGGTCTCAATACCGCGATGATGGATCAGTGGCTCGCGCTCGAGTTTCCCACGCTGGATTGGTTCAACGGCCCCAGCGGCATCAATGCGCTCACGGCCTGGCGGACCAACCAGAAGGCCAACATTGCCCTCTCGGATCCGCTCGACTTCTTCTGCACCATCCAGAATGTGGAGTCACTGTCCACATTCGGCCATTCGCTCTTTCGCGGCGTGGGTGCGGCGGACGTCCTTCCGATGGCCTCTGGTTTCACGTTTAAGTCCTGGTGCGAGTTCTACCTGGACCACATCAAGAAGGCTCGCGAGCTCGCCTCGCTTAAGGAGCAAATCTCGTGGCTCCAAGACGCATCAGTCCAGTTCGTGCTGTGGCTCGGAGAGGTCGCTGCCACGGTCGCGCGATTCCTTCAAAGCTCGGAGCCGGACACGGCTACCCTGACCGCGTTGACCACCGCTGACTGCGCCCCGGCCGAGCATCTACGCCGGCAGCAAGCCAGCAAAGTGACTTTGGACGAGTCACGTCTCGCCTTCAGCTGGATGAACGCCTCCGCCAGCTCCGACTCGCCGCCCGATCCAAGTAACTTACCAAAACTCTCGGATCATGCCAAGCTCTTGGCTGAATTGAGCAGCTCGTGGCCGAGCACGGCCAAGTTGATTAAGGTGCCGGCTGGTTACCGGCCTAAGCGAAAGCACGACAAGCCCGACAAGAAGAAGGGCAAGGACGAGGCCGACCACGGCTCGAAGAAGCCCAAGGCAGCCGCCGCCGCCCCTGGTTCAGAGTCCCACGTAGTGACCTGGCTCACGGCCACCGTGCTCCTCTTTGGCAAGACGGTCTGGGACGTGGGTAAGATCTGCACCGATTTCAACGTCGAGCAGTCAAGCCGCTGCTGGAACGTCGTGTGCAGTTCGCGCTTCGGGAAAGGGCGCCTGGCCTTGTGCGGGGACCATGATCATGCCGATCACCAGGACCCCGACAAGGGGGCCCATGCCCCGGTCCCGGGCTTCGACCCAATGGACAAGGCCACTCGCGAGAAGTACGCCCGACGGGCCACCGACGCCGAGCTGGCCAAGTCGCCGTCTGCGGCGAAGTCCAATGGCAACCAGTCCGAGCAGGGGCGCGGACGCGGCCGAGGGCGCGGCGGCAAGAGTCGCGGCCGAGGGCGCGGGCGCTCGTCTTTTCGGGGGCGGGCATGAGCGGCGGGGGCCCTCATGTCCGCGACCCCACAGACCCCCAACGGTCAGTTCCATCGAGCGACGTGGTACCTGGAGAGCCCGTCGCACCGCGAACCGTCTCCACTTTGCCCGCGCCCAACCTCGTGCGCGGTGGCGAAAACCCACCTACTTCGACGGCGACGGCGTTCCCACTGCCAACGCCAATTCTGCCGATGGCCGCCTTTAAGGCGGCCTCCCCGCTCTCGCCCTTCTTCCAAAACTGCAGCTTGCGCCTCGCTCCATCGCGTGGCTACCTGGACTGCGGGGGCGGAGGGGACTGCTGCTTCAACGCCGTGGCCGTGGGACTAGTGCTGTGCGGACGCCTCCTCTCGGCCGAGAGCGACCCTACGGCCTCGATCCAGCGACACGCCGGATGGTACGGGGAGATCGTCCGCGCCGCTGTGGTCGCCCACGGCCACCTGCCGAGCACCCAGATGGCGGTCCTTGCCGACAGCATGTCCACCGAGCCGGTGCTGTTCGCTGAAGCAATCGTCTCGTCCATGGCTTCGTGGTCAGACCTACCCCGGATCCTTGCTTCCTTAAACCACGACGAGGTCTCTATCGAGGGTTGGTTGCGAATGATGAGCATCCGATCTTCGGACAGCGAGCTGGGCACCTATGGGGACTCCGCCGCGATCCTCCTGCTCGCGGACATCTATCGTGTTCGCATCGTTTGCCACCTCCTGCGTCCAACGGGGGACAGTCTTCCGGGCTCGCCCCAGATCTTCGACCCACGCGCATCGATCGCGCCAGAGTTCGAGATCGTGTTGGCTTGCCAACCTGAGGTACACTTCGTCCTTGAGGTCGGCATCTCTCAATTGACGGACCCCCCGGCTCCGCCTACCACGGCCCTCTCTCAAGCTTATCTTGAATGCTGCGCCAAGGTCCGCAAACTGGGCGAGAAGTTTCGGGCAGAGCAGGAGGGCTTACGAACCAAACGCGTCGCGCTCGAGGCAGCTGCCGCCGCTGCCGCGTCGCCCGTCCCGCTCCCTCAGCCTGAGACGGCCGAGTGCAGTGCATGCGGAGACACTGGTTTGGTAAAAGGTGAAGCCTGCTACATGTGCGAGATTGCTCGCCTCGGGCGGCTCTCTGTTGGCGACAGTGACATGAGCGAGGCAGTGGCCGCATCCCTGGCCGACGCTGACGCCACGGCCGTCCGCTTGGCGACAGAGGCGTCACTCCTCCTCGGCTTGGCGACGGAGCCGATCGAGACCCGGGACATGGAGGTCTGCACTGACAGTTGTCCTCCTGCCGAAGAGGCACCTTCGGACCCTCGCGAGGCCGCTGCTCTCTCCGTAGCGCTCCACCTGTCTCTACTTGGACGTCGAGCTGATGAACAAGCAGAGCAGGCCGACTCCGACGAACGGACTCAAATCGCCATCGAAGCCTTGTCCGAGGTCTCTCGCCCAGAGCCGAACGCCAGACGCTACCAGCTGCCCTCTGCGGGGGCGCCCCGTTACCGCAGTGCGTGCTCCATCATCTTCGGCTTCTCCTCCCGGCTAGGACGGGCTGTCATCATGCTGATCCAGCCGACCCGCCCTGCTGGCCACTTGTCTACAATCTCGGAGGGTTTGGAGATCACCGACTCTGATGAGCGCGAGACGGCCCTTCGTGGTGTGGCGGAGGAGTTGCTGGGGCTTCCGGAGCACTCGGCAGCGGCGCTTCAAGAGACATCTAGGCTGGCTGCCCGCCTGGACGAAGGGGGTTTCCTAATGGAGCACCTCGGTGCTAACCCCTCGTCGCCACATCGTTGCTTCGCGCTACCAGCCGATCTACTATTCGGTGCGCACGGTGGCATCGACGCCGCGTGCCGCGCGTTCCGCCCCAATCGCGAGGTGGCGCAGGTGACCCTCCTACCTTTGGAGGCGATTACCGGGCAGCCTGGAGAAATCTCATTGCGCGACGTCCGCGGAGTCGTGTGGCCCCTCCGTGGGAACCGGCACTTGGGCCAAAAGAGGATAGACTTCATCAAGCGCTACTTGAAGAGGCGCCATTGCCTCCCGCCAGCGCCTCCGCCGGCGCCACCGGCGCCCCCACCGTCTGCACCGCCTCGAGGCCCTCCTAGCTCGGGTGGACCGCGCCCATCGGGTGGAGGCCCGGACGCTGCTCCTGCGGCCGCCGACGACACCTTGATGCCACCGACTTTGGGCGAGCACTCGGGGGCGGGGGGTCGCGATTGGTCCACCGAACAGCGCCTCCTCGGCTCGTTCATATGGCCGCTTACATCCCTCCAGGACGTCCGACGGCTCCTCAGCCTTGAAGCTATTGCCCCTAGTGACCTGGTGGGCTTCGAGTTCTCCGGAGCTGTTCGCTCGGCGCTCGAGGCTAGCGGTCGCCGCGCTCTCTCGGTGGACTACCGCGCCTGCGACGTTGGTGGCATGCACGCTATCCTTGACGTTCGCGAGGTGCTGGCTCTTCAGCGGTGGTCAAGAGTCTTCCTATTCCCACCGTGCTACCAGCAGCTAAGGGCGGACGCGGACTGCCTCGACGCCAAGATCGAGGACGGTCGAGCCTTCTGGGGGTGCCTCCTGGTGCTCTTCTGTTTCTGCGTCGACGCTGATGTCCTCGTCGTGGAGCAGCCGGACACCATCGTCGCGGACTACGTGCCTATGGATTACACCACGTTCCGGACTTCGTCGTTTGGCGATGAGCCCGACAAGTTCGTCCGTCTGCTCCTGCGCAACTGCTCGCTCACGCCGCCGTTCCGGCCCGACCCTTCGGCCCGCCGGCGTCCGCCTCATTACCTTACCTTCGCCAATTCGGACGAGCGGGACCGGTCCAAAAGCTCATGGGCCCCGTTCACCAACCTGAGCCGCGCCGTTGCACGTTTGCTCCCGGCGGCGGTGCCAGCCCCTTCGCCGCCGTGCTACCTCAACGCCGTGGAACGTTTTGCTGCGGCGTGGCACGCCGCCGGCCATCCCGTTCCCCGTGGCTACGCCAACTCTAATGCCCTTCCACCGAAAGGGTCTCGGCGCTATCAGACGGTGCGCGGCCCTGGTGACGGACGCCGCGTGGACGCGGTGGTGCCCCACCTCGCCTCTCGTCTTGTAACAGCGAACGCGCGAGGAGGAGCCGCTCCCGCCCCAACAGCCAGTCAGCCTATGGAGGGCACGGCACCGGTCGACCTCCCGACGATCGATGTGCGTGTGGCGACTGACGCTATGGTGCTGTTACTGTTCGTCTCGGTGTTGCTGCAGCCGCTCATTTACGCTCACGCCAATGGGTTTACGATTCACGCGGCCCTGCTACCCGAGTCCTCCGCGCGCCCGTCTTACGTGCGCGCAGCCCAGGCCATGGTCGTCGCGGCGGTCGGAGTGGGCCACAGTGCCTTCCTCGTGGGGGAGTATGTGGGCGGCGCTCGACTAACCGTGGCGCCGCTGGACTTTCGCCCGCCTCGTGCCGCCGTCTGCCGCGACCGGGCGAAACGCATCTCCCTCTTGGCGGCAGGAGGGACCTTTGCTTGGTTCACCCTGAGTGCTCTGGGCGGGACGCCCCTGGGCGACGCGGCCGCCCGGGCAACTCTCGCCTGCGATGCCTTCGTTAAACCTGGTCACCAACTGGCGGACTTCGCCCCCGATGGGTGGTTGAACCGACTCACCTTCCGGTGCGGCGCCGCGCCAGCTACCAGTGTGCTTCCGCGGCCGCAGCTGGACCACGTCACGAGTCCACCCGCGTGGCGAGCGATCGCGCGTTCCATGCGGGACAGCGACCTCCTAATCCGGGCTCTCAACGCCGCCAGCGAAGACGCCCTGCTCGCGGGTTGGGTAGATCGGATCAAGCCACTCGACCCTTCTGACGTCCCGGAGCGGTTCTTGAACGCCCTACCCGGCTACGATGATGTGGGGCTGGAGACGCTCCCGTTCTCACCCGTGTACGCTCCGCTACAAACCAAATGGTCGCCGCTGCCGCCTTCGCAGCTACCCATCCCGGGTTCGGCTCCTGCCTGTGTGCGCTCTCCTTTCGAGATGATGCTACCGGCGACCCAAGTCCTTGTCACCGCGTGGCTTCGCCATGCCCTAAACGATCTGGTCAGGGTCCGGCAGGCTGTCGCTGCCGGTCGTGCTCCCCATCTGGTGGATGGGACCGAACGCCGCGATCGCCCTCGAGCAATAGCCGTCGGTCGCGAGGAGCTGCACGAGTGGGCTCGAGACCGCGTCTGGGACTGTCGGGCGGCATGCTGCCGAAACCTCGACTTTCAAGCGCCGATCAAGACACACCTCGACCTGAGTTACCTCCGGCGGCGCCTGCAGGACTACCCAGACCAGCACCTCGTCTCCAATATACTGGAAGGCGCGAGACTAGACGCCGATGTGGAGCTGCAGTCGGTGTTTGTTCCCCACCTGGTCTCTCTCCCGCTGGGGTACGCTTCGGTGGGCAAGGAGGTCCGGCGTCTGCGCGCCTTGGGGTGGTACGACTTCTTCCCCGACTTCCCCTTCTGGCCGCTCTACCTTAACGGACAGGGCGCCACCGCGAGGAAGTTGGAGCCGGACCGATTCCGCCGCACGACGGAGGGAGGCGGGCCCCGGCAGCCTACGTTTGACCTGGCGGGCCTCCTCGCCATCTCCATCAACGCCGCGTCGTTCATTCTCCACATCCCAGCCCACTTCCGTCGCGACAAGCGGCCTGCGATGAAAGAGTGGCTCACCGCGCGAGGCCTACTCCCCGAGCCGACAGTGATCGACCCAGGCCGCTCCAAATGGCCGAAAGAAACGAAGCCCCAGCTGTCGCAGCTCATCCGCGATCTAGCCATCCTAAAGCGGGCGGCCTGGCTGCTCGGGGAGCCCCTATATGTCTTTGGTGACGATTTCAAGGACTACTTCAACCAGCTGGCCATGGCGGAGTGCGAGCTTCACAAGCTTGGGATCGTTTTCCTCCAGGACGGCGATGATCCGGAGATGGCCTCCGGCTCGGCGCACGTGCCGACCGCCGAGGCCGGCCAGCTGGTTTTCATTTCCGAGTTGAGACTCGGATTCGGTACCCACGGCGCCTCCAACATCGCGCAGCGGTTCAGCGACGCCTTGCTCCACCTATTCCGGGAAGACATGGACGCCGTTGAGGCCCCGATCTTCGACCAAGCCGACTCAAAGCTTACCCAATGGATGGAGGAGCGGCGGCAGGCCGCCGCGGCCGCAGTCAAGCGCGAGAGCGCCCCCGCCGGCGTGGAGCCCGAGAGCACCACGAAACCCTCAGCCAACGACCGACAAGAACGCCTATGGCGTCGGGTTTGGCTCCAGCAACGGCGGCTCTACAGCTGCTACGTCTACTCGGACGATCCCGTCTTCATCACTGTCGGGGTCGACAGAACGCTACGGGCGCTCCGCGTCTGGCGCCAGCTCACTCAAAATGCCAACCTGATCATGGCCATCCCGGAGAAGCGGCATTTGGGCACGCATGCCGCATGGCTCGGTATACTCGTCCTCTGCTGCTTAGGCCTCATCGTTGTGCCCAAAGCCAAACTGCTTAGAGCCTCCGGCGTGATCGCTACCGTCTTGAAGGGCGGCCAACCCTTCCATATCTACCGCTCGCTGATAGGCCTCCTCGAACATTTCCGAGCGGTCAATCTGCGAGGGCGCAACGTGATGCATGGCCTCTACGCACCCCACGGTGCTGAGGGTGCCGCTCGCTTCGGTCCCAACGGGCGCGTCTTCTGTGACGAGCTAATGGCTAAGCAGCTCCTCAGATGGCAAGCTCTCTTGCGCCACTCGGCGGGCGTCAGCGCCCGATCCGCCTTTCATAGATCGGAAGTTGAGCCGCATTCAACCTTCACCGCGTTCGCTTGCTCCGATGCTTGCTTCGGTGACGAAGACCCGTCGGGCATGGGTGGTTACTGCCACGGGCTCTTTTGGCAGTTTGTCATCCCTGACTCCGACCTAAGCGCGGTAAACACCCCGCTCTTGGAGTTTCTGGCGGTGGTGTTCAACATCTTTTGCTTCATTGAATTTGCTGTGCCGCTGTGTGGGGAGACGGGCACCTTTCTTCTACGCACAGACGCTCTAACGACAGCGTTGGTCTTGCCCAATGAAAGTCAGCGCAGCCTGGCTTTGATCGACGCGTTCCAGTTGCTTATCGACTCGGACGAGTGGCGCCGTTTCTCTCCCCGGCTGAAGATCCAACATATCTACGGCGACGCAAACGCGCTCTCAGACCCGCTCTCCAGATCGCGTTGGCGGGAGTTTCGGCTACGCTGCCGCCAGCTGAATGTTAGGCCGATGCGAGTGGCCATACCACCCGAAGCCATGCGTCTATACAACCGCGTCGTTCATCTCCAGCGGGCGCGGCTAGCGGCAGCGCGAAGCCCGATCATCCCCATACGAGCCGGGGGCGACGCCAGCGACACGCGGCGCGGCGTAAGTCGCCGCATCACCAGCGCGCCCGACCGTTTCCGCGCCTCGCCTGATGAGCATGTGCCAAACCTGGCCCTGCTGCAGCGCTGGAACGCATCCCTCATGCTGCCTATCTACGTGTACCCAGTGGAGGGCAAAGGCGTGGGCGTGATAGCCCGGCGCAACCTTCCGGTGGGCACGGTGGTAGCTGCTTATGGCTATCGCATCGTCAAAAGTAGCACGTGCCTGCCGGGGGACTACCGCGTTGAGATCGCCGGTATGCATGGAGTGGTCGGCAAGATCGACTCGCACACCTTTGGGCCGCCCAGCCTTGAAGGAGTGGCACAGGTCGGCGCGTTGCTAAACGAACCGTCCAAGGGTAAGGCACCCAACTGCGTGCGCACCGCCGGCTTAAACGATCCCCGGCCGCGGGCGCATCGCCGTGGCCACTTCGAGCTGGTCACCAGCTGCGCCGTGCTCGCCGGCGACGAGCTAACGTGGGACTATGGTCGGAAGTACCGCCGTGACTATGAACACGGCAGCACGGAAGTGGCGGCAACGCTCCTCAGCCTTCACCACGGGCCACCAGCCCCCGCCTCTGCCGATCCGCCTTCCGAGCCGGTCTCGCCCCCTTCTCCAGAATTCGACGAGGAGACTGACGAAGAGGCTGAAGTCGAGGTGGTGGACGTCGAGGTCGAAACTTCGGAGCCTGCAGCGCCGCAGCCCCAGCCGCCACAGCCACCGCCGCAGCCGCAGCCGCCGTCGCAAAGCCAGACAATGGAAGTAGATGCGGGCGAGCCCCTGCTCGCTTATCGAAGATCGATGGAGGACGACCTGCGGTTCATCTGGGATACAGTTCACCAGAATGTCGCCTTCGTCTACGCCACAGATGGTACGCCCCAAGCGGTATACCCCGTTGCGTTGATCGACGAGAGCTCACCAATCCATTTCGCTGGCGAACGTCTGCTGAAAGCACTGGAATCGGAAGCTCCGGTCGGACAATGGGCGTCCAGCTGGGGAGTGTCGCTGCGACAACGCTCCTCGCGCACGTTCTTCATTGCCGTGTTCGCGCGGTATGTGTTCCCCCAGGTGCTGAAAGAGGATCAGACGGCCGCGCGAGCTTTCTTCCCAGAACGCCCAACTTCGGATTCGTCTGCCCGCACCTTCAAGCGGCGAAAGGCGCCGCTGAAACGCCACCTAGAGCGGCTACAAGCCGAGACGCAGCTGGCACTAGTCTTGCCCAGCGACCCACCGCCGCCGAGCCCGCCGCTCTCACCGGCGCCTTACAGCTGTCCTCGGTGTGGCGTCATCTTTTGGGCCAACGTCGACAAGTGCCTTTGCCCGGCCTCGCCGGACCCCGACGATGCTACGGAACAGACGTATGCTGTGCTGTCTGTAGGAGGGCAATCGGGCAATACGCCTCCCGACGTCCAGCGTTTCTCTGATCGGTTGCTCACCGTGAGAGACGACCTCCTCTTCTGGCTATACGCCTTGCCACGCAGCGAGCACGCGAGTGCGCTGCTGAATCGAACCGGCTCCACCGCCTTCAGTCGATGGGCGACTCGGTCGGCCGCTTGGTTCGCTACCCGCATGCATGCCGCCGAGCGTGCCGAATACTTTCGCTCACCGGGGCCTGACTTTGATGGTGATTGCCCGCAGTGCAGTTCCACCACTGCTGAAGTGTGGAGCTCGACTGAGCTCGCGTGCTGCGCGTGCGGGCAAGTCCGACCGCGGCAGCCGAGCAGCACGCCGGACGTCGTGCCCCTCGTGGGGCCAGGTGAACGGCGCATGCACTGGCCTAACGCTTCTCCCCCGCCGCCACTCTCGCCGTCTGACGACAGCCTTCGCACCGGTGCGCTGGCCCGCTTCGCGGGCACGGCGCGAGGGGTCGAGGCTTCCTTGATCCCGAAGACGCCGGCGAACCAGCCCAACGGGCCTATCCTCCTTCAGTTCCGAAACGCGAAACGCGTTGCCCGAGCCCTGGCCGCAACGACGTTTGCCACACTGCCGCGGCAAACGACGGCCCGTGCGATGGGCAACCACAGCGCCGCCGCCTCTGCATCCACCGTCGTGTGGCAATATGATGACCCGTGTGTGGTCGCGACGCTGTTCCTCACCGTGCTCGTCGTTCTTGCGGCCGCCATGGTAGGCTGTCATATTCGGCTGCACTTGTATATACGCAGGCTCGACCGACCCCTGCTCGCGCATAACGGCGGCCTGAACTACGGTGCGGAACCGAGTGCCGGCCCCACGCAGCCGCCACCTCCTGAGCTGCCGGCGAGCCCGCCGGCGCCGCCGGCGATCTTCCTCCAGTGTAGAGGCGGTGCGAACTTCCTCCTAGATTTGGGTGCCATGCCACCAGCCGTCGCGCCCTCCTCACGCCCGCCACCAATAGACTGGAATCGGGTAACAAGGCCGCCGGTAGAAGCAGTGGCCCCTCAGGCCCAAGCCCCCTTCCTTCTAAATCTCCGTCCGCGGCAGCCCGGCGCCCCGCCGGCAGCCACGATGCCGTCGCCGGCCAACCGCCCTATTGCCGGTCTGGCTTTCCCCGGCTCGCCGCCAATCGGAGAAGTCCTGCGCCGCCGGCTCCAAACTAGCAACCTGGCGGCGGTCGCTGGGCGGTATGCTCGCGCTCGGGCCTTGGCCCTCACGGCCGGACCCGACCCCACTCAAAACTTGCGTGCCGACATTAATGATGTCTACCGCATGGGCGATGCGCTCAACGAGTTTGCTGAGTTCGGGGCTAACGTAAACACCCTGAAGAAGGACGACCGCGCGTGGGACTTCTGGGAGCTTGTGTGTGACAGCCTCGGTACCAGCCCGATGCGCACGGCAGACGACGTGCACACCAACCCCGAGCGGCAAGCCTTTCTGCTAGCCGCCCTCATGATGTACGCGTCGGCAGTCTGCGTGCC
>ERZ887830.1347-NODE-1347-length-13969-cov-5.923171_pt1 | contig 13969 bp, 13 predicted proteins | sample MGYA00521101_ERZ887830 | MGnify/ENA primary metagenome ERZ887830 (study PRJEB32303, sample SAMEA104408592) | aquatic metagenome | biome: Marine water; feature: Pelagic; material: water | place: Baltic Sea | collected 2014-06-05T16:38:00 | depth 1,762 m ...
CTACGGTTCCGCTTTGGTGTTCTTTGGCCTGATGACTTTTATCGGGCTGGGCAAAGGTCTGGTCATGCCAAACGCCAACGCGGGCCTTTTGGGTGTGCGCCCACATCTGGCCGGATCGGCAAGCGGGCTGGGCGGCGCAATCATGATCGGCGGGGGGGCGGCCCTGTCGGCTCTGGCAGGGGCGGTCCTGAAGCCGGGCACAGGGGCCTTCCCCTTGCTTTGGATCATGTTTATCACCGCGGTCCTTTCGCTTGCCTCCATCCTTTACGTGCTGCGTCGCGAAAAAGTGCTGGGCGTCAGCTAGGTCTTGCTCTGCGGTTTGCAAAAGCTATGATGGCTTTGCGCAAATCTGCAAAGGCCCGGCCACATGGCAACCCAAAAACTCTATGCCGGAGTCAAGCTGCGCGAATTGCGCCTGCGGCTTGACCTGACACAAAAGGGATTCGCTGAAAAGCTTGGCGTGTCCCTGCCCTATCTCAACCAGATGGAAAACAATCACCGTCCTGTGTCGACAGGCGTGGTGTTGGCTATGGCACAAGAGTTTGGCTTTGACGTGACAGAGTTGAAGGCGGGCGATGCAGAGCGTCTTGTCATCGACATGCGAGAGGCGCTGGCCGATCCGGTGTTTGCCGATGCCGCCCCACCCTTAGGCGATCTTCGGCTGGCCGCATCCAACGCACCGGCTCTTGCGCGCGCCTTTCTGGACCTGCACCGGGCCTACCGTCAGACACAAGAGCGGCTGGCCTCGCTGGATGAGGCCTTGGGTCGGGATGGGACCGGAGTAGCCCCCTCACCCTGGGAAGAGGTGCGGGATTTCTTTCACTATTGCGACAATTACATTGATCCGGTGGATCGTGCGGCAGAGCAGTTTTCGCGCGAGGTGTCGAAATCAAACACAGCCCTTAACGCGGCAATTTCCTATCTGCGGATAAGTCAAATTGATGTTCAATTCAAAGATGATGCCCGGCTACGTTCATTTGATGCCTCAACTGGCATTCTGACCCTGTCTGCACGGGCGGATCGTGCAAGTCAGGCGTTTCAGGCCCTGCATCAGATTGCCCTTATCACACAAAATGACCTGCTAGAGGCAACGCTTGATCTTGCTCGTTTGCAAAGCAGCGAAGCCCGCGCCATCGCAAAAATCGGACTGGCAAACTACTTTGCCGGGGCGGCGCTGCTGCCGTATCGTGCGTTCCTGAAGGCCGCCCAAGAGACCCGGCATGACCTTGAACGGCTCGCGGATCTGTTTGGCGCCTCAATCGAACAAGTCGCCCATCGTCTCAGCACATTGCAGCGCCCCGGTGCAAAGGGGGTGCCGTTCTTTTTTGTAAGGGTCGATCAGGCGGGCACGATCACCAAAAGACATTCGGCAACCCGGTTGCAATTCGCACGATTTGGTGGGGCTTGTCCGCTATGGAATGTGCATCAGGCGTTTGAAACACCCGGTCGCTTTTTGCGGCAACTGGCAGAGACTCCGGACGGGGTGCGCTATCTTTGCCTTACGCGGGACGTGTCCAAACCGGGGGGCAGCTTTACCGCCCCAGTGCGGCGGTTTGCGATTGGCCTTGGCTGTGAAGTGCGCCATGCCAGCCAGTTGGTTTACGCGGATGATCTGGACGTGGGCAAGGATGCCGCCTTTGAACCGATCGGGATTTCCTGTCGAATTTGCGAACGGCGCGAGTGTCATCAACGCTCTGTTCCGCCATTGGAACGGCCACTCAGCGTCGATCACAACAGTCGCGGCACGCTGCCCTACGAGATTGGTTGACGATCAAAGCGCGCGACCAATCCGAATTTTCGTCGAAAACTCGTTTATCGTTTCGCCCGCCGCCATCCGGCATTCACCGCGTCAGACTCACTACAAAACCAGCGCTCGCCGCGGGAATTGTTAATCTTGGTGACCGCATAGTTTTCCTGACCGGGCATGTGGTAGATCCTGCCACCGCCAGAGATATTGCCCTTGATCGCGCAAGAGGTATCAGGTGCAGGTGGGGCAAGCCGCGCCTCGGCGCGGAAGTCTGCTGGATTTTGCATGGTCGCGCGCCATGTTCCACGGGCTGAAAACAGCGCCTGTTTTTCCAGATTGATGTACTCTGCCGAGTATTTACGAAAGGCCCTGGCGATCCCGGCATAGACCAGATCCGCCCCCACATCGCGGCCCTCAACAGCGCAACGCGCCACCATACGCCCGTAGCGATCCGTATCCGTGCGCTGGCAAACCGCTGATTTCCCCTGATAAAGATCTCGTGCCTGCTCTGTCGCCCAAGTCCCGCACGCCCAAATGCTGCCGTTTTTCAACCGACAGGTTTGCGCACGTTCCGGTGCATCAATCCCATGCAGCCGGACTTTGACATCGTCGACCCAGAACGTATCCGCATCCACCACGCGGATCACGCCGTTGGCAGTTTGGCCCTGCGCGCTGAGGGTGAGCAAAAAGGTGAACGCCAGACACAATCTTAACATAGGTTAAGATCGCCCACCTCATCACAGGCTTCAAGATGAATTGGTCATAAAGCTTAACAAAGTGTTAAGATTTTTGCGCTCTACCGTTGAGCCTCTCGCCAATTGGGATGGATCCAAGGCTCTACATTTGCCGCAGCCAAAGGCGTGCGCCCCAAAATATGGTCTGCTGCCTTTTCCCCCACCATGATCGAGGGGCCATTCAGATTGCCATTGGTGATCTGTGGAAAAATCGAACTATCCGCCAAACGCAGACCATCGACGCCAATAACACGAGCCTCTGAGTCGACCACCGCCATCGGATCGTCCCGCCGTCCCATGCGCGCCGTGCCGCAGGGGTGATAAGCGCTTTCCACATGCTTACGTACCGCCGCGTCCAGTTCTGCGTCACTTTGCACGCCATCTCCGGGCTGTAGTTCTTTGCCCGAATAAGGCTGAAACGCGTCTTGCCCCAGTATCTCTCGGGTCAGGCGAATACAGGCGCGGAACTCCTCCCAGTCGTCCGGGTGGCTCATGTAATTAAAGCGGATCATCGGGTCCGCCGCGGGGTCGGCAGACCGCAGGGTCACAGCCCCGCGGCTTTTGGATCGCATCGGCCCCACATGGGCCTGATATCCATGGCCGCTTGACGCGGCCTGCCCGTCATACCGCACGGCGATGGGGAGAAAGTGATACTGAATATCGGGATAATCTATGCCCGCGCGCGAGCGGATAAAGCCCGCGCTTTCGAACTGGTTGGACGCGCCGATGCCGCCGCGCGACAGCACCCATTGCGCACCCACGACCGCTTTGCCAATAAGATTCCAGTATTTATAGAGGCTTACGGGTTTGGTAGCCGCCATCTGAATCGTCAGTTCCAAATGATCCTGCAGGTTTTGCCCAACGCCTGCCCGATCCGCGACAACCTCGACCCCATGCTCTGCCAGATGCGCGGCGGGGCCGATGCCCGACAACATAAGCAGCTTTGGCGAATTGATCGAGGAGGCCGCCAAAATCACCTCGCGCCGCGCGCGGATCACCTCGCGTTTGCCACCCCGGTGGATCTGCACGCCGGTTGCGCGCCCGTCTTTGATCACAATTTTCTCTGCCAACCCCCGGATCACCGCGCAATTGTCACGCTTCAGGGCTGGTTTCAGATAGGCATTGGCAGCCGACCAGCGCCGACCCTGCCAGATCGTCGCCTCCATCGCGCCAAAGCCCTCTTGCTGCTGGCCGTTGTAATCCTGCGTCACCGGATATCCCGCTTGCCGACCCGCCTCGACAAAGGCGCGGGTCAGCGGGTTGTCTTGCGGCCCGCGCGAGATATGCAATGGGCCGTCGGTGCCACGCCACGACCTGTCGCCCTGCGCGTCGCAATGCCAGTTTTCCATCCGGCGGAAATAGGGCAGTACATCGGCAAATGACCACCCCTGCGCCCCCATGTCGGCCCATGTGTCAAAGTCGCGCGCATGGCCGCGCACATAAACCATGCCGTTGATACTGGACGACCCACCGATCACCTTGCCACGCGGACAGGCCAGTCGGCGGTTGTTCAGATGCGGCTCTGGTTCGGTCCTATATCCCCAGTCATAGCGCTTCATGTTCATCGGATAGCTGAGCGCGCCGGGCATCTGGATAAACGGCCCCGCATCGGTTCCGCCATGTTCGATCACCAGCACAGACGCGCCACTTTCGGCCAAGCGATAGGCCATGGCACAACCCGCAGAACCCGCCCCGATGATGACAAAATCCGCGACTGAATTCGCCTCGCTCATGCGTCAGCGGCCCGCAGCGGCGTATAATCGACCATAACATGCTGCCGATAGGCCGGGCGTTGGGTAAGGCTTTGATAATACGCCTCTATATTGGGTCGCGGGCGACGCGCAATATCGATATCGAACCAGCGGAACAGCACGTGCCCGATGACGATATCGGCGGTGGTCAGCGCACCAGAGGTCACAAACTCGCGCCCCTCCATCTGCGGCTCCAGCAGGTCCAGATGCGCCTCGAACTTGGCAATGGCCACAGCAAGCGTCGCCTCGTCCCGGTCTTTGGCCGCCGTGCGCACGCGCGGCCAAAAGATCGGCGCGGTAAAGCTCTGCGCAAGCTCGTTCTTGCCCCATTCCGCCCACATATCAACCCGCGCCCGCGCCGCCGGATCGGCAGGCCAGAAGGCCCCGCCATCCCCATAAGCACTTGCCAGATAGCGCAGGATCGCACAGCTTTCCCAGACCACCAGATCACCGTCGCGCAGAACTGGCACCAACCCGCGCGGGTTCATCGCGCGGTATTGCGGCGTGTCCGTCCCGCCGTGCACATGCCCGTAATCCAGCCGCTCGTGGTCCAGCCCCATCTCGGCGATGGCCCACATCACCAGTTGCACATTGGACGAGGTCGCCCGGCCGTAAATCGTCAGCATATCGAGGTCTCGCTTTCTTGAGGGGGTAAAATGCGGTCAAGGGTGAGCAGGCTCAACCTGACGGCATCTTGCGGGTTCACCGGGGTGGTCCCGATCGCTGCGCGAATGTAAAACCCGTCGATCAGGGCCGCGAGGATCTGTGCGCAGTCAACGGCACGCACCCCCACCAGAGGGCGCAGATCATGGATCAGGTTAGAGCGTAGCCGACGTTGATACACCGCCAAAAGCCGCGCGGCATCTGGTGACAATTGCGCCTGCACATAGAAATTAAGCCAGGCGCTGATGATGGGCGCGCGAAACTGTTCTGTATCGAAACTGGCGCGCAGGATCGACTCCAGCCGCGCGCGTGGCGTGTTGGCCCCGGCCCGTTGCGCCCGCACCACTTGGCCAAATCCAAAAAGGATGTGGCGCATGGCCGCCAGAAAGATCTGATCCTTCGCCCCGAAATAATGATGCGCCAGCGCCGAGGACATGCCCGCCGCCTTGGCAATCTCGCTGACCGTCACATCAAGCGAGCCCGCCTTGCCGATACAATCAATCGTCGCATCCACCAAGGCCGCGCGGCGCAGCGGTTCCATTCCGACTTTGGGCATGTGGCAAGGCTCCTGCACAGGGGTGTGCAAAAGCTAGCGGTTTTTTATTGACTCGTCAATCAAGAAAAATCACTACCACGGACGACCCGGTTTCATCTTGGCGAAAATACTCCGGGGGGGGCGTCAAAGACGCGGGGGCAGCGCCCCCATCCGCCCACGATACAAGCGTTACCGGACCCGGCGAAACACCAGCGCCGATCCACCCCTCACGGGCGCCAGTTCCAAACTGCGCCCATCCGCCTTTGCGAGGGTAAAACAGTCGGTCCGCTTTTCGCCCGGCGTGGTCTTGACCAGAACCGGCCCCGCCCCGCGCAAGCCCTCGCAGGTCTCTGCCACCCTCAGGAATCGCGCTTTCTGGAATTTACCCTTGTTGCGTTCATATAGTTCTGATCCGCGAATGGTGATCTCGGCCTCTCGATCAGACGTCGATTCCCAATCGCCCTGCAACGCCCGCCTTAACGACGCATGTGGATCGCTTCCGGGGCGCAATTGCACAGCGCGGATCACCACGGCTGCGATCTGATTGCGCAGGTCCGCCTCATCCCCGGTCAGCAGAACGGCAGTGTTCAAAGGCATCTCTTCGAGCGCAAAAAACACATCATCCGGCGTTGGCCCGCTGTAAAAAGCGCGCATTTTCACACCCTCGCTGTGAAAGCTGCAATAGGCGCGCCCGTCCTCCAACTCGCAGCCCTGAAACAACGCCGCGACGGTGAAGGGTGTGCCATGCTCTCCGGCAGGCAGGTCGGTGGTCAGATCGCCCGCGTTGATATCCAGATCGGGCGTGCGCGGCAGTTCATTCACCGACTGTACGATCCCGGCATCCGTGTTTCCCTCGGGCGCGGGGCTTTCGGACGTTGGCAAATCGGGCAGGACAGCCAGTTGAGTGCCACCGCCCCCCGGCCCTCTGGCCCCGGTGACAGCCCCTGCCAGCCCGGCATCCACCAGCGTCAGGGTAAAGGCAATCGCGGTTTCACCGGTATCGATCTCGCGGAATTGGGTCGCGTCAAATCCACGGCCCTCACACTCTGTGTCGCCGGTGATGGTGAACTCTTTGCCCTGCGTACAAAACATAAAGCTCTGTCCGCGAAACCCGCCACCGTCGGACCTTGCGTGGTAATAATAGTACCTCTTTTTCAGCTTACCGGGCACAGGCGTGGCACAATCGCCCGGTTTGATGTTCCACCAGCCTTCCGAGGTCCAGTCGGTCTCACCCTTGTAACCGATGGCGATGCTTTGCAGCAGATCGGTCTTGTTGCAAATCTCCAGCCCCGCCTGCGCGGACGCTGGCAGACCGGGGGTCAAGGCAAACGCCCCCCCCAGCAAAAAGAGACGCAAAAGGTTTAAGCGGCTAGGCATCATCCCTGTCTCCTGGCACAGACTGCGGGCAGAACGGCAAAGCCCTGCCCGATTGATCTTGATCTAGCCGCGCGATCCACCGCGCCGCCCGCCCCCTGTTGGCTCTGGCTCTGGATCCAGAATGACCGCTGGCAAAGGTACCGGGTCTGGCTCGACGGCAAGACCATCGGGCACGGGATCCGGATTGGGGTTCTCAACCACGACAGGGTCCTGCACAGGGGCGACGTCCGGCGCAGGCGCCTCTGGCACGCTGTCGCCAGACCGGTCGAACTCTGCGCCGCCGCCGGTGACGGTCAAGGCAGGCGGGTTTGGATCAATACCGGGAGCAGGCACGACGGGGGCAGGCACGACAGCCGGGGCCGCGCTGGACGGGGCCACCAGTGTAAAGGTGAACAGCCCGGTGTCGCCGCCCGTGTCGATCTCGCGGAAATCCTCGCTGTCAAAGCCGCGCTCGGCACAGCCCGTATCCCCGACGATGGTATAGGGATCGGGTTGGGTGCAGAACAAATAGTTCTGCCCGTCAAATTCGCCCCCATCAACCTCGGCGCGGTAATAGAAATAGCGGCGGTTCTTGCCATCCAGCGCAGGCGTCGTGCAGGCCCCCGGCTCTACGTTCCACCAGCCTTCGGATGTCCAGCCATCGTCTGCCTCGTAGCCCACAGAGATGCTTTGGATCGCCGTGGTGTCATTGCAGAATTCCAGCCCCGCACCCGCGTCAGAGATATCGTCGGTGACAGCGATCGGGTCCTGGCCCGGCGTATCGGCCACATCGCCGCGTCCGGTGTCTGCAGCAATATCCGGAGCAGGCACGTCGCGGTCATTACCCTCGGCGGCCAGCGTATAGGTATACCGGGTGCTGCCCGCGCCGATGTCGACCTCGACAAAGTTTTCCCGGTCGTACCCGCGCGCCTCGCAGTTCTGATCGCCCACGATGGTGTAGGCGTCCGGCGTGGTGCAGAAATAAAACTCGTCCCCCGCGAAATCGCCGCCATCCACCTCGGCGCGCAGATAATAGTATTGCTTGGTCAGATCGCCCGCAATCAGCGTGGCACAGGCTCCGGGCTCTACGTTCCACCACCCCTCAGAGGTCCAGTCTTCACTGCCTTCGTACCCGATGGAAAAGCTTTGCTTGGCAGCGGTTTCGTTACAGACCCGAAACCCGCCACCAGCCTCTGCCGTATCAACGGCGGGGACCTCGGCAGGTGTGTCCAGACCGTCCAGAAGGGCAAGCGCATCGGCCACCAACCCGATAGAATGGCGATAGCCCGTTGTTCCGACCCCGACGTTCAGCTCTGCAAAATCCTCGCTGACATAGCCGCGCGCCTCGCAGTTCTGATCGCCCACGATGGTATAGGCCTTGGGGGTCGTGCAAAAGATCGCGTTATCGCCATCAAAGTCGCCACCGTCCACTTCGGCGCGGTAGTAGTAGTATTGCTTTGTCAACGCCGTTCCGATGACTTTGGAACAGGCCTCTGGTTCCACGTTCCACCAGCCTTCAGAGGTAAAGCCCTCGTCTCCCTCATAGCCGATCGACACGCTTTGGGTCTCAAGGGTCAGGTTACAGATCTCTAGCCCGACCAGATCGCTCGTCGTGTCAGGAGCCACACCGGGGGCCGGATCTATCGTCGGGACTTGTGGCGGTGCAAGGGCTGCGCCCTGTGGCACCGTATCCAAGGTGTAGGTAAAGACGGATTTATTCGCCCCGACAAAAATCTGACGGAAATCTTCGTTATCATATCCGCGTGCCGCGCAATTCTGATCTCCGACGATCTGATAGGCCTCTCTTGTGGTGCAAAAGAAATGGCCGTCGCCCGGAACGCTGACACCGTCAACCTCGGCGCGGAAGTAATAGTATTCCTTGTCCAACTCGCCCAAGGGCGTTTTGCATTCCCCCGCCGGGATGTTCCACCAGCCCTCAGAGGTCCAGCCGTCTTCGGCCTCATACCCGATGGACAGGCTTTGCTCGCTTTGGGTTTCATTGCAAAAGATCAGGCCGCGCGAAACTGCTTTCTGGATCGCCGTCGTATTTGTGTCGGTCATGCGGTAAGTGTAATCCGCAGACCCCTCGCCTGCGTCGATCTCTATGAAATCCTCGCGGTCATAGTCGCGCGCCACGCAATCCGTGTCACCGACGATCAGGTATTCCTTGGGCGAGGTGCAGAAATAAAATCCGTCGCCCTCAAATTCACCGGCCTTCACCTCGGCCCGCAGGTAATAATAGCGGTCCTTCAGATCGCCGCCGATGACGATCTTGCATTCGGTTGGCTCGACGTTCCACCATCCCTCAGAGGTCCAGCCATCCGACGTCTCATAGCCCACAGAAACGCTCTGAAGCGCCGTGGTGTCATTGCAGATTTCCAGACTGGCCTGCGCGGCCCCCGTCATGCCGATCAGCGCCGTCGCCCCGATCAGGCCGCCCGTAAAAAGTGACTTTGAATAAATAATCATACCAACCTCCGCTTTGAATTGAGTGTACTCAGCGAAATGGGCATCGGTAAAGTAGCCAGACAGAGGCAAGGGGTCAGAGTTTACGTGACAAATCCCGTCACAGACCCGTTTTGCGGCAAAAACAAGGGCAGAATCAGGGGGAGGTTGCCATTGTCATAGCTTTGTCGCCACCGACAGCGGAGTCATCGCGCGCCGTTTCAGCACCGCCTCGCGCCATGTGATGAAGCTGACAGAGGCCAGAATCAGCGTGCCGCCCATGATGACCCACGCGTCAATTGGTTCTGAAAACACCAGAACGCCGATCAAGGTCGCCCAGACAAGCTGTAAAAAGGTGACCGGCTGCGTCACCGCAATGGGCGCGGCGGTCAGGGCCAGCGTCATGGTGTAATGTCCTGCCGTGGCAAAAGCCGCCACAAGAAAGAACCAGCCGATGTCGTTCCATGTGACGGGCACCCAGACCGCATAGGCAAAGGGGGCCAGAAAGAGCGTCACCATGATCGACAACCAGCCCACGACAACGGCGGCAGAGACCCGGTCGGCCATGATCTTGGCAATCAGGTAAGAGGTGGCGAAAAACACCCCGTTGGCCAGCATCGCCAGATGGCCCGTCGACACCTCGCGCACACCGGGGCGCAGGATGATCAGCGCCCCCAACAGGGCCAGCGCAATGGCAAAGATCCGTCGCACGGCCAGCTTTTCGCCCAGAAAAATTGCCGCCGCGATGGTGATGTTCACGGGCGTGAAATAGCCCATGGCGGTGACCTCTGCCAATGGGATCTGGGTCATCGCGTAGAACCACAGCATCACCCCAAAGGAATGCGCCAGCCCGCGAAACGCAAAGAGTTTCATTGCGCCCTGCGCCAGTCCTGCCCGCATCATCGGGCGGATCATCGGCAGCAAAAACACCAGCCCCAGCGCATAGCGCATGAACGCCGCTTGCGGTGCGGGCACGGTACTGCCAACGTGTTTGACAGTCGCCGTCACGGCAACAAACAGGAACCCTGTCAGCAGCATCCAAAGGACAGCTGCCACCGGGCGGGAATTTTGAAGATCAGTGCTCATGTGACGCGACTAGAACGCAACCGCGCGCGACCCACAAGAGGCATCGCGACGAAGTTTGGTCTCTGTTATGCATGGCGGATGATTAACAGGGAAACCGCGATGAGCTGGATCAAAACAATTGCCTATGAAGACGCCGATGAACGCCTGCGCCTGCTTTATGACCGGGTCAGCGGGCCGGACAGGAATGTGGACAATATCATGATGTCCCACGCCCTGCGCCCGCATTCGATGGAGGGACATATGGGGCTGTATAAGGCGGTTCTGCACAACGCCGCCAACAGCCTGCCAAAGTGGTTTTTAGAAACCATCGGGGTCTGGGTCAGCCTGCGCAATCACTGTCAGTATTGTGTCGAACATCATTTTGTCGGCCTCAAACGCGGCTTGCGCGATGACGCCAAAGCCGATGCCATCCGTGCCGGGTTCGAGGGGGGCGCGGTGACTTTGCCAAACCTGTCAGAGGCGCAGAATGCCGCGATGATCTATGCCGCCGCTCTGACCGATGATCCTGCCCATGTTGACGAAGGGCTGATCCACGCCATGCGCCGCGCGGGGCTAAGTGACGGAGAGATCCTTGAGGTCAATCAGGTCACCGCCTATTTCGCCTATGCCAACCGCACCGTATTGGGGCTGGGCTGTTCGCTGATCGGGGATGACATCGTGCTGTCGCCCAACAACTCTGACGACCCGAACGACTGGGCGCATCGCTAGTTTCGCGTCCAGATCGCACGCTGGCCTCAGGCAAACACCAGCTTGACCGCGATGGCCCACATGGTGACGCCCACGACGCCCTCTAGCACACGCCACGCCATCGGCTTGGCGAACAGGGGCCGCAGCAGACGCGCGCCATAGCCAAGCGAGAAGAAGAACACAAAGGACGCCATCACCGCGCCAAGCCCAAACGCCAGTTGCTGCCCTTCGTATTGGATCGAGATCGAGCCCAGCAAGATCACCGTATCGAGGTACACATGCGGATTAAGCCAGGTCAGCGCCAAGACCGTGCCCACCGCGCGGCCCAGCGCCCCCGCGCCGCTGTCTGCCGGTTCCAGCGCGCCGTCAGCGCCGAAAGCCGCGCGAAACGACAGCGCGCCGTAGACAAACAAAAACGCCGCCCCGCCCCAGCGCATGAGCGGCGCCAGACCGGGGATCGCCTCGTTCACGGCGGCAAATCCGGCCACGCCAATGGTGATCAAAATGGCATCGCTGATCGCGCAGGTCAGCACCACGGCCAGCACATGCTGCCCGCGCAAACCTTGGCGCAGCACAAAGGCATTCTGCGCCCCAATCGCGAGGATCAGAGAAAAGCTAAGGGCAAATCCGGCGAAAAAGGCAATCATGGCGGCTCCTTGCGACACAGGCTTTCCATTGCACCGAACCGGTGAATGCGCAACTCTGCGCCATGCCCGAACCCATCCATTGCACCGGCCTGTTGCGCCTTTCGACCGCTGATCAAAAGCGCACCTCGGGGCATTTCGCCAAGCTGGTCACAGAGAATGCGTCCACCTTTGCGCGCCACCTTGGGGCAGAGATCTATCCCGGCTCTCTGAACGTAGAGATCGGCGACCCGCTGGGCCTGCAATATATGCTGGATGCGCGCCTGATTGCGCCTGATTGCGCCTGCGGGGATCATCCGACGCGCCGAGTTGCGCAATATGCCGCGTTATATCGGGCAAAGCGCGTTTTGGCGGGCTCAGTTGCACTATGGCGCGGCCACCCTGCCCGTCTGGGTGTTTCGGCGGCGCAAATCCAAAGTGCCCGCCGGGGTGATAGAGCTGCTGTCGCCCACACGATTGCGCGACGTCCATGGGATGCGCGACAAAGACCCGATCACCCTAACGCTTCACTTTGGCCCCGGATCAGTCCCCGCACCGGGGGATGACGGGGTGTAGGAGAATTCCTTGGCCTGTTCGACCTCGCGGTCATAGTCAAACCCGAACTCGTCACACAGCGCACGGGCCTGCGCCTGTCGCACGGCGGCGTCCTCGCCTACCCGCGCGCGGGTCAACAGGCCAGAAACCAGCCAATCCGCTGTTGCCACGAATTCACCGGGCTTGTGCCCGTCGATATAGACAGAGCGCCACAGGTGCAGCGCCTCTGACAGCAAGGGTTCTGCCCTCTCTGCCGCACCGGATGTCAACGCCATGCTTCCGGTGTTCATCAAGCCATAGCCCAAGCGCGCATCCCCCGCAGGCAGGACCTGCCGCCAGATCGTAAGGGAAAACTCACACAGACGCAGCGCCGCCGCCCCCTGCCCCAAGGCATAGCGCACCGTGCCAATATTGTTCAGCGCCCGCGCCCGCGCCTCACTGGCGCGCGGCACGTGACGACGCAGGATCGCCGCCAATTTTTGACGGGCACGCAAAGACTGCCACAGGGCGTCAGGCGCGCCACCGCGCCCCTTGTCCAGCAGAACAACGCCGAGCAAATCATAAGACTCCGCCAGATCAACACTCTCTGGTCAATGCGCCTCGTCCAGCGCCTCGGCCCGGCGCAAGGACTCCTCTGCCCCCTCCAGATCCCCGTTGCGATTTAGCGAAAGACCCAAATTCGTATGTCCCACGGCGATCACGCGATCCTCTTCCGGCAAGCGCGCCTCTTTCAACGACAAAGACGCCCGCGCCAGTTCGACAGAACCACCCATATCGCCAGTCGCTCCCAAAAAGAGTGAGGCCTGATTGAGCAAAAAATCCATCGCGGCGATTTTCGGAGCGTCTCCACTGCCCCAAAGCGCGCGCAGATGCGGTGTCAACCGCCGACATTCAGGCCAATTGCCGGAATACGCAGGTGTTGACCCACCCGGATAGACCGCCGCCAAAAGCGCGGCTGCGGCGGCGTTCAGCGGGGCGTCACCTTGCATCGCGCGCAGGGCTGCCGCGCTCATCCGGTGCAATTCATATCCCACCGTGCCGCGTCGCAGGATAGAGCGATCCACCAAAGCCTCTATCACCGCCGCAACCCGCCCCGGCGCTTGCGCAAGCTCTTGCAGATTTTCTGGCATATCTGTTTTGTGAAACTCCCAACGCCCACCCGGAGCATCCACAATCAACCCCGCCTGCAACCCCTCGGGCGCAAACCACGCAAACACATCCGCGATCTGTTGGGCGTCGGGGGGAAGGGTATCATAGCTGAGTTGCACCGTCGCAAGGATAGAGCGGGGGTATTCCGGGTGGGCGTCCGCATCGGATAGTATCGTATCCACCTGTGCAGCAAAACCGGCAAAGCTTTGATCCACCTTGCGCCGCAGCAGGTTCCCCGCAATCACAAGCGCCAAGGGCAGACCGCCCAGCGTCTCTGCCAGATCGCGTGCGCCTACCCGATCTTCGCTGCGGTGCGAGGTTTCCAGCAAAACCTCTACCGCCGGATCGTCAAGTTCTTTGTAAGCCAGTGCACCCGGATGCATGACCGCGAAATCGCCCCACCCATTGGCCGCGCGCGTTGTCACGATCAAATGCCCCGGCGGGATCAGATCGCGGAGGGTGGCATAGTCAGGGATGTTGTCAAAGACAAACAACCACCGCTCTCGCCGGGTGCCCATCAGGTCAAACAGGAGTGTGACCATAGATTCGGTCTTTTGATCGTCTGTCAGGATGTCTTGTTTGATGTGGGCATAGAGGCGACAAAGGTCCGTGATCAGGGACGATCTGTTCTGCGCATT
>ERZ887830.1349-NODE-1349-length-13966-cov-6.066710_pt1 | contig 13966 bp, 12 predicted proteins | sample MGYA00521101_ERZ887830 | MGnify/ENA primary metagenome ERZ887830 (study PRJEB32303, sample SAMEA104408592) | aquatic metagenome | biome: Marine water; feature: Pelagic; material: water | place: Baltic Sea | collected 2014-06-05T16:38:00 | depth 1,762 m ...
TGCGCAACTTGATGGGGTTGGATAAAACTAGGTGAAGGAATTTTTTGTTCTAATGGAAGATTAATTTTAAAATGAGTCTCACCAACTGAAGAATTAACTGAAATAGCACCTCCATGTTCAGAAACAACGCAAGCAACAAGGGCAAGACCTAAACCAGAGCCATTTAGCTTATTTGATATAAATGGCTCAAAAATATAATTTTGAAGTTCAGGAGAAATACCGCTACCAGTATCAATAATGTCAATTTGAAACGGCAATTGGTTCAATCCATATTGGTTAGAAGCAGAGTGCGGTGTGGATAATGCATAGGATGTTTTTACAATCAATTTATCATTTTGCTTTGTTGCTTCTGATGCGTTTTTAAACAAATTTAAAAAAAGTTGAATAAACAAGTCACGGTCAGCAGATATCATTGGCAGAGAGGGATCAAAGTCTCTTTTTACAACTAGGTGCCTTCCAAATGAGGTAGAGCTTACCGCCAAACAATGGTCTAGCACTTCATGAATATTTACCTGTTCTAGATGTAATGGTTTATCCGCAGATAATTTTTCTATTCTCTCTAACAAGATGATAATTCTATCTGTCTCGGTAACAATTAGATTACTTAACTCTCTGTTTTCATCTCCTAGTTCTAATTCTAAAAGCTGGGCTGCACCTTTAATGCCTGCAAGTGGGTTGCGGATTTCATGCGCAAGAAGGGCTGTTATTTTAGACATAGATAATGCCGCACCCTTAAATAAAGTTCTGGATTTTGCCACCTGCTCAAGCGAGTTTTTTTGCACTGAAATTACTATAAAATCATCACTTGAAAATAGCGGTCCAACTTGAATATTTACGATGGTTTCTTTTAACCGTGGGGCAGATAAATTAACTGAATGTTCACTCAGAGAAGTTGCTGTTTGCCAAACACGCGATATCATTTTTAATAAAACAGAATCTGAGTTAAAATAATCTGTTGCCAATGTTCCATAAATAATGGCTAAGCTTGAGTTAAAAAAACTCTCTCCTGCGTGATTTAGCCATATAAAGCGATTTGATTTATCAAGTAAGATAACAGGATAGGGCAATGAATCTAATACAGCATATCCAGCTGGGAGGTTAATATTTTCATGGATTAGGTGATATTGCACTAAGCAGCCTCACTCTGTTCTTCAAAGAATCTATCTACTGCTGCAAAAACGACATATGATTCTTGTGTATTATTCGCAATCTCTCTTAGGGATGCAGAACCTGGAAGACCATGTGCATACCAAGCAATATGCTTGCGAGCAAGGCGCATACCATTACTTCCATAACACGTTAACATATCTTCTAAATGAGATAGCATGATTTCTTTTCTTTGAGAAATTGACGGGGTTTGTGCTATTTTTCGGTCAGAAAGAAAATCCCCCGCCTGCCCTAAAATCCAAGGTCTTCCCTGTGCTCCTCTGCCAATCATCACGCCTGCAGCTCCAGACTGGCTTAATGCATCAGAAATATCATTAAGACTACAGATATCTCCATTAACCAATACGGGTATTCTAACCCTTGCTACAGTTTTTCGTATTTCCTTCCAATCTGCACTGCCTTTATACATCTGATTTCTTGTCCTGCCATGCACAGCTAGCATTTTTATTCCAGCTTGTTCCGCAAGAACACCAATTTCAGGCGCATTTTTATTTAGCTCATTCCAACCAAGTCGCATTTTCAAGGTTACAGGAATAGAAGTAGCATTAACCACCGCTGCGCAAATTTCTGCTGTTAATTCTGGGCTTTGCATCAAAGCAGAACCAGAATATCGACCTGTAACTTTCTTCGCTGGACAGCCTAAATTAATATCAATAACACTTGCTCCTAATTGCTCTGCAATTTTAGCAGCTTCAGCCATAATTTCAGGTTCCCACCCTGCAAGTTGAATAGATAAAGGAGCTTCTTGCGAAGATGAAAATTTTAATTTTCTGATTTCATTTTTTACAGATTGTAAAATAGAGTTGCTTGCAATCATTTCAGACACAACCAGACCGCCCCCAAGAGAACGTACTACTTTTCTAAATGGCTGGTCTGTAATTCCAGACATAGGCGCTAATACAGCTGCATGTGGTAGCGTTAAAGAACCAATTGATAAGGTCATTTGAATATCTCACTAACTTGAATATGCACAAATAATAGGCAATTTTTCAAAACAGATCTAGTACGGAAAATTAAATATGCAAAATAGACAAAAAATTCACTCTATGCTTTAAACAATATCATGAAACAAAAAAGTAAAATTGAATTTGATTTTATCCTTCTTGCTGCTGGCAGTGGGCAACGTATGGGGTTTGCAAAACAATTTGCAACCATCAATAATACGCCTATTTGGAAGATTGCTCTTAATCAAATAAAAGACCATCCATCATGTGCGCAAATTATTGTTGTCTTCCCTAACAGCACTGAAATTGATCACTCATTTTTCGATATGAATTCGAATATTAATTGGATTTATGGAGGTAAAACCAGAAGTCATTCAGTATGGAATGCTCTAAAATATCTACGTGATAATCCAAATAACAGCTCCTATATTGCAATACATGACGCAGCAAGACCAATCATTCCACATATCGTGATTGAGAGGATAGTAGAAAAAATCAGCACTGGTGAAAAAGCTGTTATTCCTACTCTTCCTGCAAGTGATACAGTCAAAATATTTTCAGGCAATCATATTAGCCATACATTAGATAGAAATCAGCTGGTCATGATTCAGACACCTCAGATTTTTGAGGCAAGGGTCATTACAGAAAGTTATGGAAAATACTTTGATAGTGATACCCAAGATATAATTTTGGAACAGTCTTTTCCAAGTGATGATGCAAGTTTAGTTGAAGCAAATGGAGTAGCTGTTGCCATAATAGAAGGAAGTCCTGATTTAAAAAAACTTACCATAAAAGAGGATTTTGATAATTTGGAACAAAGACTAAATGCAGGTTTTGAGACAAGAACTGCCAATGGATATGATGTTCATAAGTTTCGCGATTGGCAACAGCAAGAAACCTGCCGTGAAATAAAAATTTGTGGTGTCAGTCTAAAACATGAAGCTGGACTAGATGCCCATTCTGATGGAGATGTAGGCATACATGCTTTATGTGACGCTATTTTTGGATGTCTTGCAGACGGTGATATTGGCAGTCATTTTCCGCCATCTGAGGAACGCTGGCGAAATGCAGATTCAGAAATATTTCTTAAATATGCCATCAATAAAGTATCTGATGCTGGCGGCAAAATAAAACTTCTTGATGTAACTATCATTTGCGAGTTACCAAAAATCACACCTGTGAGAAAACAAATGAGACAACGCATTTCTGAAATTTGTGCTCTGCCACTGCATAGAGTGTCTATAAAAGCAACCACCTCTGAGAAACTGGGTTTTATGGGTCGCAAAGAAGGTCTTGCCGCTATTGCAGCTGCAACTATATCACTACCGATAATTCCAGAATAGATGATAAAATCATTATGAAAAAGAGCATACACTCTATCTTAAGTACAATTGCAACATTAGGTCCAATCGGCAATTCTATGCCTGCTCCTGGAACTGCTGGTTCTCTTGTTGCCGTATTGTGTGGTTATTTTTTAATCTCACTAGGCTGGCTTCAATTTCTCATAATAACCATTGCTATCACCATAATTGGTGTATTTGCAGCTAACATATATTCAACCCTTACAAACACCCATGATTCAGGCAAAATCATCATTGATGAAGTAGCAGGTCAATGGGTTTGTTTGTTGTTTATCCCATACGAGATTAGCTATTTTATAGCTGCCTTCTTTTTATTCAGACTTTTTGATATAACAAAATGCTGGCCTGTAAATAAAGCAGAGAAACTACCTGATGGGGTAGGTGTTATGGCAGATGATATTGTTGCAGGCCTAATCACAGGTATAATTCTTTTTGTGGTCAATCATTATATCGTTATTCTTAAGATACCAGGTTAAATGGAGATATTATGCACTTTCCTGATTTTAATATTGAATTAATTATTTCCCGACTAAAGCAAACAGGAAATCAAATATGCACTGCTGAATCTTGCACAGGCGGCATGATAGCAACCTTAATAACGGATATTCCAGGATCTTCAGCTGTATTTTCCAGAGGCTATGTTACTTATAGTAATCAAGCAAAAATAGATATGTTAGGGGTTAGATCTGCTACCCTTGAGCTTTACGGCGCTGTCTCTGCGCAAACAGTATCAGAAATGGCTAGTGGCGCTCTGATTGCTAGCGGCGATGAAGCAGAATATTCAGTAGCAATTTCTGGCATTGCTGGACCTGATGGAGGGAGCGATGAGAAGCCAGTTGGGCTTGTTTTCATTGGCGTTTTAAAAAAAGGGGCGCTTGGCAAGGTTTCCAATCATATATTTGAAGGAGACAGACAAGCCATTCGCCATCAAGCAGCCAACGCTGCTTTACACGCTGTTTATGAATTAATGTGAGTGATTATTCTTATAAAGAGCATCCGCCCTATTTTCAAAAGCACGTACCATTCGTCTCACCGCTTCTGTAAATAAGGTTTCCATTACCGTTTGCAGCAATCTGTTTTTAAATTCAAAATCTACATAAAAATCTATTTCACACCCACTAGGATGAGCTAAAAATTTCCAATGATTTCGAAGATATCTAAATGGTCCATCTGCATAGGTTGTATCAATAATAAGATCTTTTCTATTCAACTCAACTTTAGATGTAAATTGCTCTTTGAACACTTGAAAGCCAATTATTAAGTCCGCCAATAATTCCTTATCTGTCTGCGAGCGTATTCTGGCAGCAAGACACCAAGGTAGAAATTCTGGATATAGCTTGACATCTGCTACAAGGTCAAACAACTCTTCTGGCGTATGATGTATTATTCGTTTTTCGGAGTGGACTGTCATAATTTGATTTATTTTGCTCTCGCACGTTTTAAAGCCGCAAAGTCTTCATCCGCATGATAAGATGACCTAGTAAGTGGCGTTGATGCCATCATTAAAAAGCCTTTTTGTCGACCTTGGTTATTATAGTTAGCAAATTGCTCTGGCGTAACAAACCTTTCCACAGGGGCGTGTTTTGGTGTTGGTTGCAGATATTGACCTATTGTCATAAAATCTACATCTGCTCCTCTTAATTCATCCATGAGTGACACCACTTCATCATCTTCTTCTCCCAAACCAACCATGATACCTGATTTAGTAAAAATCATTGGGTCAAGCTGTTTAACGTAAGATAACACCCAAAGCGAATGCTCAAACCGTGCCCCTGGACGTATAGAACGATATAATCTAGGTACAGTTTCCATATTATGATTAAAAACATCTGGCTTTGCTTCAACCACAATTTCTATTGCACCCTCTTTTCGAAGAAAATCAGGCGTTAATATTTCAATCGTTGTCGAAGGTGAAGCCTCTCTAATAGCTTTTATTGTCTGAGCAAAGTGAGTGGCACCTCCATCATCTAGATCGTCTCTATCAACCGATGTAATAACAACATGATTTAATTTTAATTGTGCCACTGCCTGCGCCACATTATCTGGTTCATGCGGGTCTAATAAATCAGGTCTTCCAGTCGCAATATTACAAAATGCACATGCACGCGTACAAATTGACCCTAAAATCATCATAGTGGCATGTTTTTTCGACCAACATTCGCCTATATTAGGACAGGCTGCTTCTTCACAAACTGTAACAAGATTTAGATCCCGCATAAGGTTTCTAGTCTCGTTAAACACCTCTCCTATGGGCGCTTTCACACGCAACCAGTCAGGACGTTTTGGCTGCGGCCTTGCGTCATTTTTTTGCTTCTCTGGGTGTCTCTTAGCCCCTACCGAGGTATTAGGAGATGGCAAACTTGCCTCCTTTATTTCATACAATAACGAGTAAAATTAATATTGCTTATACAAATCTAACTTATATTAGAAATGGATCGCTCTATCAAATGCGTCAAGAACTGACTCATGCATTGCCTCAGATATTGTGGGATGCGGGAAGATAGTATGCATTAATTCTGCTTCTGTTGTCTCTAAGCTACGTGCAATTGCAAAACCTTGTATCATTTCTGTAACTTCTGCACCAATTAAATGGGCGCCGAGCAGAGCACCTGTTTTTTCACAAAATATCGTTTTAACCATTCCTTCATCCTCACCCATTGCTATAGCCTTGCCATTAGCAAGCAAAGGAAAACGACCAATTTTTACAGAATATCCTGCAGCTTTTGCGTTTTCTTCTGTTAATCCAACAGATGCAATTTGTGGTCTGCAATAAGTGCATCCAGGTACAGTATTATCAGCAATTGGATGCACATCTTTTTGTTTAGTAATAGCTTCGACGCAAATAATGGCTTCGTGACTTGCTTTATGGGCAAGCCAAGGAGGACCCGTTACATCTCCAATTGCATAAATACCATCAACATTTGTAGCACCAAAACCATCAGTGACAATATGACCGCGTTCTGTTTTCACGCCAATAGTCTCTAATCCGATATCTTCTGTATTCCCAATTATACCAACAGCCATAATAACGCGCTCACACGTAATATTTTGCTTTTTTCCTTTAATTGAAATAACGGCAGAAACATCTTTTGTGGATTTTTTGATGGATTCTAGCTTTGCAGATGTGATTATTTTTATGCCTCTTTTTTCAAAGGATTTATGAGCTATGTCCGCAATCTCTTTATCTTCTGCTGTTAATATTCTGTCCATTGCCTCTACAACAGTAACGTCCACACCCATATCACTATAAAAACTCGCAAACTCCATCCCAATAGCACCAGAGCCAACAACCATTAATGATTTAGGCATTGTTTTTGGAACCATCGCATCTCGATAGGTTACAATTTTATCACCATCTGCTTCCATACCAGGAATTTGACGCGCACGAGCGCCTGTAGCAACCATTACATTAAGAGCCTCTAATGTTGCAACTTTTTTGCCAGAAACAGAGATTTGCCAACCACCACTGGTTTTTTTAGCTATTTTTGCGACACCCTCAAAAACAGTAACTTTATTTTTTTTCATCAGATGGGCAACACCGCCAGATAAGCGTGATGCGACATCACGTGAGCGTGAGACTACCTTTTCAAGGTTGATCTTGACAGCGCCCTCTATTTCAATTCCAAAATCGCTTAAGTGATTAATATTATTTTTTAATTCTGCAGCTCGAAGAAGCGCTTTAGTTGGGATACACCCCCAATTAAGGCAAACTCCTCCTAAATTTTCTTTTTCTATAACAGCTACTTTTTGTCCAAGTTGACTAGCCCTAATAGCACCAACATAGCCACCAGGACCGCCGCCAATTACAATTAAATCAAATTTTTGAGAATCACTCATAATTATCCTTTTTTATTAACATGATGTTTTAATTAACATGGTGTTTTAAATTAACATGGTGTTTTAAATTAACATGGTGTTTTAGATTAACATGGTGACAGGGTTTTCAATAAATCCTTTGAAAAGTTGAAGCCATTCTGCTCCTAATGCGCCATCAACAATTCGGTGATCTGCTGAAAGAGTAACATTCATCATAGTGGCAATAGCGAGTTGTCCTTCTTTGACAATGGCTCTTTTTTCACCTGCTCCAACTGCTAATATGGCACTTTGAGGTGGGTTAATAACAGCTGCAAATTCTTTAATCCCAAACATGCCCAAATTTGATATCGTAAATCCGCCACCTGTATATTCTTCTGATTTTAGCTTACCTTCTCTTGCCCTTGCGGCAAGATCTTTAGTGATAAGGGATAGTTCAGCCAATCCTAGCTTTTCAACAGAACGTATAACAGGTGTAATAAGACCACCTTTTATAGCAACAGCCATGCAAATATCAGCTGTATCAAAATACCGACACCCGTCTTCTTCAAACCAACCATTCACATCTGGTAATTTCTGCAAAGCCATTGAGCTTGCACGGATAATCATATCATTAACCGAAATTTTTATACCTTCAGGCGCCATTGCATTTAGCTGTGCTCTGTTTTCCAGCAAACGATCAATATTACATTCGACTGTTAAATAGAAATGTGGTGCAGTCTGTTTTGAGAATTGTAATCTACTTGCGATGGTACGCCTCATCGCTGTGTGTGGAACAAACCGTCCTTCGGATGATGAAACACCTTGTTGCTGCGGCTGGATAGCCGCATTTGTTGTAGCTGTTTTATCTAATGTTTTGGTTGGAGCACCTACCGCCACTATATCGCGCTCAATTATACGTCCTCTTGGACCTGTGCCTTTTATAGTTGCTAAGTCTAGATTATTTTGGCTTGCTAGCCTGCGCGCTAGTGGTGTTACAAAAACTCTGTTTTGCTTGTCTTTATCAGACCTATCCTCTTTTAAATGCTCGTTACTATCCTCAGTTTCACGAGATTGATTTTCTTCCTTAGCTATTTTGCTGTGATTATTATCATCTCTAGATTCAACATTGCTTTTATCTGATTTAACAGGCATCTGTGCAGACTGACTTTTAGATATATCATCTATATTTTCATCTTCTTCAGCCAGAATAGCAATAACCGCATTTACAGCTACCCCTTCTGTTCCTTCAACAACTAAAATCTTAGCAATCACACCATCTTCAATAGCTTCCACTTCCATTGTCGCTTTATCAGTTTCAATCTCTGCGACAACATCTCCAGAGCGTACCTCATCACCCTCTTTAACAAGCCATTTTGATAGAATTCCTTCAGTCATAGTTGGCGACAATGCAGGCATTAAAATATCAATTGCCATAATTATAGCTCCTCCTCAAGATAGCAAGCCTGCAGTGCAGCTTGGACGATATCATCACTTTTTGGCAGCGTGAGAGCTTCGAGGTTTGCTGCATATGGCATTGGTACGTCTTTTCCAGTTACACGCATAATCGGAGCATCTAAATAATCAAATGCTTTTTCATTTACTTGCATTCCTATTTCTGCGCCAATTCCTGCAAAGGGAAAACCCTCTTCACAAGAAATCAGTCTATTGGTTTTTTTGACAGACTCAACGATAAGGTCAATGTCAAGAGGTCGCAAACTACGCAAATCAATTACTTCAGCTTCAATTCCTTTTTTACTTAATTCCTCAGCAGCCTCAAGTGCCTTTCCTACCATAATTGAAAAAGCGGTGATTGTAACATCAGTGCCCTGCCTTACAATATTCCCTCTCCCGATAGGAACAATCCAATCTTCAGAATCTGGCACATCAAAACTCTGCCCATACATCACTTCATTTTCAAGAAAAATAACGGGGTTAGGGTCTCTTATTGCAGACTTAAGAAGTCCTTTTGCATCAGCAGCTGACCAAGGTGCAACCACTTTTAGACCTGGGCAATGCGCATACCAGCTAGCAAAACATTGTGAATGCTGTGCTGCGACGCGGCTAGCTGCCCCGTTTGGTCCACGAAATACGATTGGACACCCCATTTGCCCACCAGACATATAAAGCGTTTTTGCAGCAGAATTGACGATTTGATCTATTGCCTGCATTGAAAAGTTAAAAGTCATAAACTCAACGATAGGTCTCAAATCTCCAAATGCCGCACCAACTGCTAAGCCAGTAAAGCCATGTTCTGTTATCGGCGTATCAATAACCCGTTTGTCACCAAACTCGTCAAGTAAGCCTTGGGTTACCTTATAGGCGCCTTGATATTCAGCCACCTCTTCACCCATAATGAAAACCTTTTCATCGCTTCTCATTTCCTCTGCCATGGCATCTCGCAATGCTTCACGAACTGTCATATTTTTAACAGCTCCATCCCATTCCATGGCGTGAGGTATAAGTGTTTTTTTGGCCTCTGGCGCAGTTACTGGTGCTGCCGCAGGCGTCTGCTTAGCCTCGATTGGCAAAACATTGGCATTGGCATTGACATTAGCATCACCGCCATCAGAGGGTGCGCCTAGCTCTTCTGAATCATCCCCAGACATTCTAGCAATAACGGCTCCAACTGGCACAGAATCTGAGCCTTCTTGGATTAAAATTTCAGTGATGGCGCCATCATCAACTGCTTCTACTTCCATTGTTGCCTTGTCTGTTTCTATTTCGGCAATAACATCACCAGAACGAACCTCATCCCCAATCTTCACAAGCCATTTAGACAAAATGCCTTCTGTCATAGTAGGAGATAATGCTGGCATTTTAATTTCATTAGACATCAATTAGGTACCTTTAAATTCATCTTTTTCTATATTAAATTACTGTATTTAAACAGTGTTTTAAGAATTTTTGCTAATATTTTCTGTTTATATATTTTACTGGTTTTATATTAAAAACGGCGTTTAGATTATGATTATATTGCTACTCAGCAACTTCAATTAGAATATCAGTGTAAAGCTCATTTGGTGACGGTTCAGGGGATTCAAGAGCAATGTCAGTTGCCTCCAAAACAATTTTTTTAATCTCTGTATCTTGTTGTTTTAGAGCTGTTTCTTCAATTCCTTCACGCAGTAATAAATCACGAAGATGGTCGATTGGATCATGCTGTTTTCTCATAGCATCAACTTCTTCACGCGTTCTATATTTTGCTGGATCAGACATTGAATGCCCCCGATAGCGATATGTTTTCATCTCTAAAATATAAGGTCCTTTTCCAGAACGAGCATACTCCATCGCTTCAATTCCAGCATCCCGAACAGCTAATACATCCATACCATCTACTTGCTTACCAACTATGCCATAGGCTGCACCCCTTTGGTGTAGGTCGGTACCTGCGGTTGATCTTGGCGTTGATGTCCCCATAGCATATTGATTATTTTCAATCACAAAAATTACAGGTAATTGCCATAAAGAAGCCATGTTAAATGTCTCATAAACCTGTCCTTGATTGGCGGCACCATCCCCAAGATAGGTCATTGCAACACCACCATCATTTTTATATTTATGAGCAAATCCTAAGCCAGCACCAATAGGAACTTGCGCTCCTACTATGCCGTGTCCTCCATAAAAATTCTTCTCACGGCTAAACATATGCATAGAACCGCCCTTACCCTTGGAATATCCTGCCTGTCTGCCCGTTAATTCTGCCATCACACCTGCTGCTTCCATTCCACAAGCAAGCATATGCCCATGGTCACGATAAGCGGTAACAACGCTATCATTTTCCTGATTTACAGATTGCAATCCAACAACGACAGCCTCTTGACCAATGTAAAGGTGACAAAAACCCCCAATTTTCCCCATGCCATATAATTGACCTGCTTTTTCTTCAAACCTTCGAATTAACAGCATATCACGATGCATAGCTAATAATGTTTTACCATCTGGTTTTTGATTGACCAAATTACGGGCAGATTTAGGTGGTCTGCCTGATTTACTAGGGTTTTTAACACGTGTTTTTCTTGGCTGGCGTGGCACGGCTTATAATCTCCTGACCAAAGTTAATTTCACTCTCAATAAAAATAGTTTGTTCTGTTAAAGTGATAATTCTTTACAATTTAATAACTTTACACAATCATTCTTGAATAAAAATTTGTTTCAAATTTAAGAGCTCTTCGAATTATGAGAGTGTGTTGCATAAATAACTATTTTGCAACCAATTTATCTTATTGTATTCGTTGATAAAATTTAATTTAAACCAAAATATGGTTAAGTTATTTCAAGAAAAATAAAAGAGAATTATCAAGCAGCTTATTGATAAGGCAGAATTAACACATCATCCTTAGCAAAAAGACCAAGTTCACTTCTGGCCATTTCTTCTAATATATCCTTGTCTACTTCTGAATCTCGCATAAGAGATATTCTGCCTTCCAGCAGCGTGTTTTCTCTTTCTAATATATTAAGATGTTCTTGCGCAGAAACAATTTCGCGGTCCAGATTGTCGCGCATAAGAAACCCGCGCTCACCTGTTAGAGAATGAAAGCCAAAAAAAGCAACCAATGTTCCAAGCAACATAAAACTGCCAATATAGGTCAATGGTCTATGAAGGATTCTATTGCTTCTCATTCCCCACCTTTTTTAGATAGTTTTTGCAAACAGACTTACTTTTAAGACTTAGTTGAATCAAATTAGTCAATCTATGTCAATATACAAGATAGCATCCCTTAAAGGAACCTTTCTCTAAATTATCGCAAAATTGAATGTCCTGCATATTCACAAGCTGTTCCTAGTGCATCTTCAATTCGAAGAAGTTGGTTATATTTTGCCAGCCTATCAGAACGGGAAAGAGACCCTGTTTTAATTTGACCGGCATTTGTTGCGACGGCTAAATCCGCAATGAAATAATCCTCCGTTTCACCTGAACGATGAGAGATAATTACACCAAACCCAGCTTTTTGGGCCATAGAAATAGCGTTCAATGTTTCAGTGAGCGTGCCTATTTGATTTACTTTTATTAAAATAGCATTCGCTGTTTTCTGTTCTATGCCTCGTGCTAATCTTTTTGGGTTTGTTACAAATAAGTCATCACCTACTATTTGGACTTTATTGCCAATAAGTGATGTTAACTCTGCAAACCCGTCCCAATCATCTTCAGAAAGAGGATCTTCAATAGAAACAATAGGATAATTATTGGTTAATTCTGACCACATTTTGTTCATCTCTTTGGTACCAAGTGTTTTGCCTTCACCAGCAAGATGATATTTTTTATCTTTATAAAATTCAGATGCGGCTGCATCCAGTGCAATCACAATATCTTCTCCTAAGACATAGCCAGCCTGTTCAACTGCCTTGCTTATGAAATCAAGCGCTTCATCAGAGCACTTTAAATTAGGAGCAAACCCACCTTCATCCCCTACTGACGTAGCAAGCCCTTTTTGCATCAACCCTGATTTCAATGAATGAAAGATTTCAGCTCCCATTTGTAATCCATCAGAAAAACTATTTGCCCCAACAGGCATAATCATGAATTCTTGCACATCCAAGCCATTATCCGCATGTGCACCCCCATTCAAAATATTCATCATGGGGGTTGGTAATAAATGCGCATTTACACCGCCTAGATATTGCCATAGCGGAAGCTCAACACTATCCGCTGCAGCGCGAGCAACAGCTAGGCTAACCCCTAAAATAGCGTTAGCACCAAGTCGAGATTTGTTTTCGCTACCATCTAACTCAATTAAATCTGCATCTAAATTTCGTTGATCAAGAGCGTCAGTACCTGACAATGCGTCAAAAATTTCATGATTAACAGCGTCCACTGCTTTTAAAACGCCTTTTCCATTATAAGATTTTTTATCACCATCTCGCAATTCAACAGCCTCATAAGCACCTGTAGAGGCCCCCGAAGGTACAGCAGCTCTTCCAGCAGCACCATCTTCCAAAACCACATCCACTTCTACTGTTGGATTGCCTCGTGAATCTAAGATTTGTCTTGCTTGAATATCAATTATGGCTGACATATTTAATCTCTTTTCTAATTACGTTTTTATAAAGATGTTATCTGGATAAGTATAAAATTTACATATATTTATTTTATTCTCATTTATAGCCAGAATGACACAAAGAATGAATAGCGCTTAACTGTGATAAAAATTCTGGCATTGAAGCAAGTGGGATCATATTTGGACCATCAGAAGGCGCATTATCAGGATCTTGGTGACTCTCGATAAAAAGACCAGACACACCAGCTGCAACCGCCGCCCGTGCTAAAATAGGAACAAATTCTCGTTGTCCGCCAGATGCGCCGCCAAGACCGCCTGGTTGCTGTACTGAGTGCGTAGCATCATAAATCACAGGATAGCCAAACTGAGCCATCTGCGGAAGAGAACGCATATCTGAAACTAAATTATTATATCCAAAACTTGTTCCACGTTCAGTAAGAAGAATTTTCAGATTACCAGTAGAAGCAACTTTCGAAGCAACATGCTCCATATCCCAAGGCGCCAGAAACTGACCTTTTTTAATGTTAATAACCGACCCTGTAGACCCTGCAGCAATCAACAAATCTGTTTGCCTGCATAAAAACGCAGGTATTTGTAAAATATCTACTATTTCTGCGACAGCACTGCATTGTTCAGATGAATGAACATCTGTTAATAATGGGCAATTAAATTGTTTTTTCACATCTTCTAAAATTCGCAAACC
>ERZ887830.1351-NODE-1351-length-13960-cov-6.765049_pt1 | contig 13960 bp, 14 predicted proteins | sample MGYA00521101_ERZ887830 | MGnify/ENA primary metagenome ERZ887830 (study PRJEB32303, sample SAMEA104408592) | aquatic metagenome | biome: Marine water; feature: Pelagic; material: water | place: Baltic Sea | collected 2014-06-05T16:38:00 | depth 1,762 m ...
TCGCGGGGCTGGCCCAGATCCTGCCCTCGCTGCTTGGCGGGATCTTTTGGCGCGGGGCCACGCGGATCGGCGCGGCGCTGGGGTTGATCCTTGGCTTCACCCTATGGGCCTATACGCTGTTCCTGCCCAGCTTTGGCGATAGCTTTCTGATGTCCGCAAGCATGTTGGAAAAAGGCCCCCTTGGCATCTCGTGGTTGCGCCCGCGCGCGCTGTTCGGGGTAGAGGGGCTGGATCCGCTGGTACATTCGGTCTTTTGGTCGATGGCGGTGAACGCGGGGGCCTTTTTGCTTGGCTCTCTGCTAAGCTTTCCCAAGCCGCTGGAACGCCTGCAAGGGGCGCAATTCGTCAACGTGTTCGAGCATTCCGCCAATGCGCCCGGTTGGTCACGCGGTGCTGCAGAGGCCGAAGACCTGCTGATCATGTCGCAGCGCATTCTTGGGGCGGGCCATGCGCAGAACCTGTTTCAACAGGCCGCGCGGCGACAGGGTGTGGCGGGGTATCTGCCCGATACCACGCCGGATTTCATCGAGACGCTGGAACGGGAACTGGCGGGGTCTGTCGGGGCTGCGACGGCGCATGCGATGGTCGGGCAGATCGTTGGCGGCTCTTTCGTGTCGGTCGAAGACCTGATGGCGGTGGCGGACGAGACCGCGCAGATCATGGAATATTCCAGCCAGCTTAAGGCTCAGTCAGAGGAATTGACCCGCACCGCGGGCCAGTTGCGTGAGGCCAATCAAAAACTGACGGCGCTGTCGATCCAGAAAGACGCATTTCTCAGCCAGATCAGCCACGAATTGCGCACCCCCATGACCTCGATCCGCGCGTTCTCAGAGATCCTGATGGCGGGTGGCCCGATTTCGACGCAGGATCAAGGCAAGTTTTCCACCATCATCCACGACGAGGCGATCCGCTTGACCCGCTTGCTGGATGATTTGTTGGATCTGAGCGTGCTGGAGAACGGTCAGGTTTCGCTCAATTGGCAAAACTGCACACTGGCGGACGTGCTGGACCGCGCAATGGCGGCAACGAGTTCGCTGGGCTCGGCCAATGGTCTAAAGATCGTTCGCGACCGCATCGAAGATAACCTGACATTGGTGACAGATTCGGACCGCCTTGCGCAGGTGTTTATCAATCTGATTGCCAACGCGCATAAGTATTGCGAGGCAGAGCAGCCAATGCTGACGATCCGTACAAAGCCGACGAATGGAACGCTGACGGTGGATTTTATTGACAATGGTCCGGGTATTCCCCGAGAAAGTCAGACGGTTATTTTTGAGAAATTCTCAAGACTAAGCGATAAAAGCCAGGCGGGAGGGGCCGGGCTGGGTTTGGCGATCTGTCAACAAATCATGGATAAACTGGGCGGATCTATCGTTTATGTGCCGGGGCAGGGGGGGGCTGCGTTTCGTGTGATCCTGCCTGTCGCACAAATGCAGCATCCTGTTGAAGCTGTCCAATCCTAACGCTTTTGTAACCTTGATCTGTAAAGTCTGACAGGAATGCGAAACCACGGAAGCGGTCTATGACGGGCGGTGCGGAAAAATCTGTTCTTCGGCGGATGGTAGGCGCGCGGGTGAAACCTGCGGTCTCCAGCAATGCCATGACGCCCATGAAGGCCTTGCGAAGCGCGCTGGTGCGTGCGGGCGAGGATAAACTTGCGGTCCCCATGGGGCTGATCGAAATGACTGAAACCCGGACAGGGATCGATGAGGTCACCAAGGAACTGCCGGACCCTTCGCTAATACTGCGCCTGAACGGTCCTGCCGGTGCGGTGGGGCTTGCGATTGTCTGCCCACAGGTGACCGCCGCCGTGATCGAGGCCAAGACGGTTGGGCGCGTGGTCGAAGGCGCGGCGCAGGATCGCAAAGCCACGCGTACAGATGCGCGACTGGTCAGTGGATTTCTGGATTACCTGCTTGGCAAATTCGCGGGTCTGGCCGAAGGATGCGAGGATATTCCGGCGGTTGCGGGGTTCACGACAGGTGTCGCGCTGGCTGAGGCACGCGTTGCCGTTATGGCCTTGGCGGACGAAAAACACGTGCGCTATCAGATGCAGGTCGATTTTGCCGGTGGCGCAAAGACCGGTCAGCTTTTTCTGATTTTCCCTGCCGAGGCTGTCAGTGCGGTGAAGGTCGACAAGGTGCAAGAGGCCTGGCGTGGCACCATGGAAAAGGCGGTTCTGGGGGCAAATTCCCGCCTAGAGGCGATTCTGTGTCGGATGCGGCTTCCTCTGTCAGAGCTGACGGCGCTGCGTCCCGGCGATCTGTTGCACCTGAAGGATGCGTCTTTGGACAATGTGTCTGTTCAGGCGACGGATCAGTCAAAGATCATAACCGCGCAGCTTGGCCGCTCTGGCCCGGTGCGGGCTATCCGCGTCTATTTGACGGGGGATCCACCAAAAAGATCGGCGCCACCCGAAGATATGACACCTTTGTCCATGGACCGTGGGGGCGGGATTGGCACAATGTCCGGGATCAGCCCTGACGCCTCGGATTCAATGCCGTTCGGTGCGCCGCCGCCATTCAACGCCCCGACAGATCAGTTTGCCGCGCCCAGCTTTGACACGCCTTCTGAGGGTAAAGAGGCAGAGCCGGGTTTTCCAGAGGGAGGGTTTCCAATCAACCGACTAGAAGCCTTGTAAGCCGTTTATACAGGTATGAGATCAGTCAGAACTGGCGGCTAAAGCCTCTATCTGTTGGTCAAGGCCCGGAATTTGATAGCCCGCGCTGTCAAGGGATGCGATGATCTCGGGTGTTGGCATTTTCCCGGCTTGGGCCAAGGCCCAGACCATGGACGACCGCGTTCCCGACCGGCACCACGCAAACACGGGTCCTGACGCCTGTAGGACAGCAGCCCCCTGATTTTGCACCATCGCCATGCTCAGCCCGCCATTGATCACCTCATTGGCGAAATAGGTCAGCCCGGCTGCCTCTGCCGCCGCCTGCATGGCTGCGGATTGCAGGTCGGGGGGCACTTCGTCATCGGGGCGATTGTTTATGACGGCGACAAAGCCCGCCGCAGCGAGCTTTGTCATATCCGAAGGCTCGATCTGCGGGCCAACAGCGAAATCGGGTGTGATCTGGCGTATTTCCATGCCGTCAGTCTAAGCGTTGCGGTAACGCGCGTCCACCCATCCTCGAAGGGGCGGTGTGGCAATCATCCCGGCGGCCATCGCCACGAAAAACACGATGCCACCGATACCCCCGAACGTCAGCGAGGCCATCGCGGGACCCGGGCACAGACCAGCAAGCCCCCAACCGGCGCCGAACAGGGCAGAGCCAACGATCAATTGACGATCCAGCACTGGCGCTGGTTTGGGAGGAAAGCTGCCGCCCAGCTTTGGGATACGCCCCTCGGTCAGCCGCCACGCAAAGAACATCGGGATGATCGCGCCGCCCAGCACAAAAGCAAGCGTCGGATCCCATGCGCCAAAGACGTCAAGCCAACCCTGAACCTTGGTGGTGTCCGTCATTCCAGAGAGCAGCAGGCCAAGCCCAAACAACGCACCGGACGCAAGTGAAAAAATAATGCGCATCAGATCACTCCTAAAATATGGCGAAACACCAGCAGGGTCACCCCGCCTGTAAGCAAATAGACCGCCGTGGCCCCGATGCCGCGCAGCGACAGGCGCGAAATCCCACAAACGCCGTGGCCAGAGGTGCAACCATTGGCAAGCCTCGTGCCGACGCCCACCAAAAGCCCCGCGATGATCACGATCAGCAAATTCGGCGTTAGATTTGTCTGTGTCGTCACAAAGGGCAGCGCCAACATCGGCACCACAACCAGCCCGGCGATAAAGGCCAGACGCTCTGCCATGTTGTTGCGCCCAGACCCGTCCAAAAACCCACCCAAGAGGCCAGATGCCCCCATGATGCGCCCGTTTACCAAAAGGAAAAGTGCCGCCGCGCTGCCGATAAGCAACCCGCCGGCAAGGCCCCAGATCCAGTCTATCATGTTGTTGTCCTAAAGTTTGTTGATCGGCACTTTGATATAGGATGTGCCCATTTCATCCGGTTCTGGCATGTGACCCGCGCGCATGTTCACCTGTAACGAGGGTACGATCAGTTTTGGCATGGCCAGCGTCGCATCGCGGGTCTGGCGCATTTGCACGAAATCCTCGGCAGTTGCGCCTGCCCCGATATGAACATTGCGCGCTTTTTGTTCTGCGACCGTGCTTTCCCAGACGTAATCGTCCCGTCCGGGGGCCTTATAGTCGTGCCCCACGAAAATACGGGTTTCATCGGGCAGCGCGAGGATTTTCTGGATCGAATTGTAGAGATCCTGCGCAGAGCCGCCCGGAAAATCACAACGCGCCGTTCCGAAATCAGGCATGAACAAGGTATCGCCGACAAAAGCGGCATCGCCAATAACATAGGTCAGGCAGGCGGGCGTATGGCCCGGCGTGTGCAGGACGTCCCCGCGCAACTGGCCGATGTGAAAGCTGTCGCCATCGGTAAACAGTTGGTCAAACTGAGAGCCATCCCGTTGAAACGCCGTGCCCTCGTTGAACACCTTGCCAAAGGTGTCTTGCACCAGAGTTATATTCTGGCCAATCCCGATCTTGCCCCCCAGTTTCTCTTGGATATAGGGCGCGGCAGACAGGTGGTCAGCGTGCACATGGCTCTCTAGAATCCATGTTAGATCAAGGCCTTGGTCTTGGATATATGCGATGACCTTGTCGGCGGATCGGGTGTCGGTGTGCCCGCTTGCATAGTCAAAATCCAGGACAGAATCGATCACGGCGCAACTGCGTCCCTGAGGGTCGCGCACAAGATAGGTGATCGTATTGGTGGCATCGTCGAAAAAGGCAGTGACATCCGGTGACATGGGGTGCTCCTCTATCTGTCCGAGTATCTGTCCGGGCGCGGTTTGACAACATATTGCATTCTTTGCATTTGTTTCAAGGGGGCCGACTCGAGTAAAGTAAACGGATTAAAAAAGCCCCATGGGGTCAAATGCGTGAAAGGGCGCTACCCGAGGAAAATTCCAACAACCACAAGCATCAAGCCAATCACCGACAAAAACAAAGCGCCCATGTTTAATGGTAAGACCCGCGCCAACTGGGCCTGCATCTCAGCCTCTGGCAAATTTGCGCGCCGGGCCTTGGCGACAATAAAAATGCACCAGATAATGCCCGCAAGCCCCACTAATGACACCACGGCCCCGATCCAGATCAACCACTCCATTCCAAAGCTCCTGCAATTGCCTTTCCTGCGCCTAACCCAGCAATAGACCGCAGGCAAGCGCAGGCCCTCTTGCGGGGATCGGGATCGAAGGGTAGGCAGGTCAAAAATCCAGGTAAAAGAGGTTCCCATGAGCGATACAAGCGGCCCCGAGAACAGCCCAGAGTCCGGCATCGACAGCACCTACCGCGTGACGGCCAACGAGTTGCGCCAGTTCATAGAGCGCATCGAACGGCTGGACGCGGAAAAAAAGGACATCGCAGAGCAGCAGAAAGAGGTCATGGCAGAAGCCAAAGGCCGCGGCTATGACACGAAAATTTTGCGCAAAGTCATCGCCTTGCGCAAACGCGACAAGGATGACATCGCCGAAGAAGAAGCGGTGTTGGAGATGTACAAAGAAGCGTTGGGCATGTGAATGTAAAGAAGGGTCTTGCACGATCCTTCGACACATCGTAAACGGCGCGCGAAGCCCCTATAGCTCAGCTGGTAGAGCAACTGATTTGTAATCAGTAGGTCCGCGGTTCGAGTCCGTGTGGGGGCACCATTTTCCTGTATTTTGAAGTCCAGTGACATCCGATTGAGCCTTGTTTATAAGGCTACCATCGAGATCGTTTGTCCAACGATGTTTGATATGATCCAGCACCGTACCCCCAGATAGGGGGTATAATTGGGGGTACGATGAATATCGAAAAACGAGCGTACCCCCACGATGCCCTTAAGCGACATAAAGATTCGGAGCCTCAAATCGAAAGAAAAAGCCTACAAGGTTAGTGATTTTTGAAGGCCTGTTTGTTTTAGTGAAAGTCAGCGGTTCGAAATCGTGGCGTTTCAAGTATCGCTTCGACGGCAAAGAGAAATTGTTGGTCATCGGTGACTACCCTGCGGTCAGCCTAGCACAGGCTAGAAAAGCACGAGACGCTGCGAAGGTGCATTTGGCTGATGGGGTAGACCCGAATGAAGCCAAGCAAGACGACAAACGCATCCGGCTGGAGGCTAAGGGGCAGACCTTCGCCAAGATCGGTGAGACGTTTCTGGATAAGCAGCGCAAAGAGGCCAAATCCAAAGCGACCTTGGACAAGACGGAATATCACCTTAAACTTGCCAACAAGGATTTCGGTAGTAAGCCTATATCCGAGATCACTGCGCCGATGATCCTTAAGACGCTGCGTAAGGTCGAGGCCAAAGGCAACTATGAAACGGCGCATCGCCTGCGCGCGCGGATTGGGTCTGTGTTCCGCTATGCCGTCGCCAGCGGGATCACAGAGACGGACCCCACCTATGCGCTGCGCGACGCGTTGATCCGTCCAACCCGCGTCCACCGCGCCGCGATTACCGACCCCAAGGCGCTGGGCCAGCTTATGCGTGAGATTGATGTGTTTGACGGTCAGGTTACCACCCGCATCGGTTTGCAGCTTTTGGCATTGCTCGCCCAGCGCCCCGGTGAAATCCGCCACGCGAAATGGTCAGAGTTCGACTTTGCCGAAAATGTCTGGGCGATCCCCGCCGCAAAGATGAAAATGCGCCGTGATCATCTAGTTCCCTTGCCAGAACAGGCTTTGACCCTTTTGGATGAACTGCGCCGGATCAATGGAAATGGCGAATATCTCTTCCCGTCACTGCGGACTTGGAAGCGGCCAATGTCCGAAAACACCCTAAACGCCGCCCTGCGTCGCATGGGCTATTCCGGCGATGAAATGACAGCGCATGGGTTTAGGGATCTTTGCCCGCACCGGCAAGGCTGTGGGGCGGCTGGACGTGCTGACCGACAAGGGCCATGCGCCGTGCACCGCGTTTTTGGTCGAGGGAAACCGTTTGATCACCAATCACCATTGTGTGCCGGGGATCATCGAAAATGAACGGTTGGGGGCAAGTGCGATCCTCGCGGTGCAGTTTCGACTTGGCTATGTGCGCGATGGGATCGAGGAAGGCACAGAGATGTTCCTCGTCAATCCCATCCCGCTAGAGACCAACAAGGCGCTGGATTACTCGGTGCTGGAAATCATCGGTGGGGATGCCAATGCGCATTTTGGCGCGCTGCAACTCAGCGCCGTACGCCCGTCGGACAAGGATCCGTTCTGGGTCATCGGGCATCCGATGGGCGAGGCGCAGCGCATCAGCCGCGAGAAATGTCAGGCCGACAACCCCGCCATCGCCAGCGGCAAGCTGCGCCACACATGTGATACCTTGCCGGGCAATTCCGGCTCTCCGGTGATCGACGCAGGCCTGCAACAGGTGGTCGCCCTGCATCACGCAGGATCGCGGGCGGGCGCGGTGAATTTCGCCATTCCCATGGCCGATATCCTGAGCCAGAGCAAAATTCTAAAGGCAGCTTTGGCCGTTGACGTGGATGCGGAACGCAAGCAACTCAGCGATGAATTGGCCGCTTTGCGCGCGGAAAGAGACCGTCTGGCTGCCGAGGCCGAGGCGCGCGCCGCAATCGCTCCGGCAGAAGTTCCCGATGGCACTGCGCCAGAGGACGCGGTGCCAGAGGACGCGGTGCCAGAGGACACGGTGCCAGAGGACACGGTGCCAGAGGACACGGTGCCAGAGGACACGGTGCCAGTACAGCTGATCGGCATTTTTGGCGATGCCAGCTCCCCCAGAGCGTTGGTGCGTTTGGAAAATGGCCAATACGAGCGAATTACGGTTGGCGACCCTCTGGATGGCGGTGTGGTGACGGCAATCGACAAAACCGCATTGCGCTACGAAAAAGACGGAAAGGACATCTTGCTCGGCGTTGACCTGACCGGCTTGCGCGCCGATAGAGACCGCCTGGCCGCCGAGGCCGAAGCAGCGCGATTTGGCCTTGCTCCCGGCGATCTGGGCCTGCGCATTGATGTGACCGGCTCGGGCGCAACTGGTACGGTGGTGATCGACCTCTTCGAGGACGTGGCCCCCGGCCATGCGGAACGGATTGCCGGATTGGCCCGCACCGGGGCCTATGACGGGGTGATCTGGCATCGGGTGATCGATGATTTCATGGCGCAGACCGGGGATGTGCGCTTTGGCGACATCACCGAAAAGACCTTTACCATCGCGCAATCGGGGGGCGGTGGGTCAGAGATGCCCGACCTCAAGGCGGAATTCTCGGATCTTTCTTTCAAGAGGGGTGTCGTGGGCATGGCCCGCGCCGCCGATCCAGACAGCGCAAATTCGCAGTTCTTTATCATGTTCAAGGACGGCCCCTACCTGAACGGGCAATACACTGTGATCGGCAAGGTCATCGCGGGGATGGAAGTGGTCGACAAGATCAAGCGTGGCGACAATTCCAGCTGGGCCACGGTGGGCGAACCGGATCGCATGGCGCGGGTCACGGTGATCGACTAGGGCTTAGGGGTTAAGGTTGAGGGCTGAGAGTCCATCAGTTGTAAGCCTTCTATCGCAAAACACGACCCTGCACCGGGGCGGCTGCGGATGGTCAGGGACAGGTTGTTCTGCGCGGCCAGCAACTGCACGCCGGCAAGGCCGATGCCTTCGCCCTCGGTGCCCCGTGACGCCTCGCCCCGGTGATAGCTTTGCTGAATGGCCAGAATTTGTGCCTTTGTCAGGCCCGGACCTGTGTCGTGAACCTCGATCGCGACCATGCCCGCGTGCCTGCGTACACCGATCAAAACACGCCCGTTGTCCGTATATTTGACGGCGTTAGAGACCAGATTGGACACGACCCGGATCAGCGCGACCGGCTCTGTTGCGGCCACGGCAGAGCTGTGCACCATGTCAAGCGACAGGTGTTTGGCGCTGGCTTCGCCCTGAAACATGCGCACCGCATTTTGCATGATGATCTGCAAGGGGATCGGCTCGCTTTGCGGGGCGATATGTGTGGTGGGGGCTGCTACGGTTTCTTGCGGCCGGGTATCCGCCAAAATCTGATCAAGCACGGTTTTGAGATAGCTCAGGCTTGTACTCAGAGACTCTCGCAAGGTCGGTGAAACCGCGTTTTCCTTGTCCAGCGCAAGGCGCAACGACAAAAGAGGTTGCCGCAGATCATGCCCGGTCAGGGCCAAACGCGTGCGGTGCTGTTCCGCCAGTTCACGGGCCGTATCCAGATTTTCGCGCGCGAACAGCAGGGATTGCGACAGGTGCAGCTTTTCTTGCGAGGCCGTCAGCGCCTTTTGCAGGGCGTGGTCGCGTTGGGCGCGCAAACCGAATGTCAGGCGCACGATGGCCGCGGCAAAGATGATGGCATCGACCAGTCCCAATGCGCTGGCGAAATAAATCACCGTAAAGATGTCTACGACGGAATTGAAAGCGAGGAAAAACTGCACGCAGGGTGCCACCAGCAACAGCACGGTGCCCGCCGCAAAGAACCACGCGCCATCCGTGTTTCGATGAAGCAATATTGCGGCAGACCAGATGCTTAGCGTTGACCACGCGACAATGACGGTCACGGGATAGATGAAGACCCCATTGTCCCAAAGCCAGTCTCCGAACGCAGCGATGACCCCACCGGGGGCTGCATGATCATACAGATACGTCGAGACACCTTGCAGCACAAAGATCGCGCCAAACGACAGGGGCACCGCCCAGATCAGCCATGGGGACAGGCGCAAAAGGCGATGGGATCCGATACTGTCACGCACAAACGACACGATGAACCGCATGTGCAAGACAATCATGACGATTTCGATGAAACGGTTAGCGGCCAGAACGCGCTGCACCGGATGGGATGGGAAGAGATAGGAAAACAGGCCGTAGTAGGCGATCAGCGTCACGGTCGCTGCGATAAAATACAATGCATATCGGCGGGCAGGGGTGGACCGTAGCAGGGCCGAGAACGACAGGAAGAACCCGATCAACAGAACACAGGCCGCAAGCTGGGCCCCTAAGAGAAACAGGCGTTTGTCCAGAGCCCGATCATAGGCCTGCTCTGGCACCAGTTTGGGCAAGCCGGACGACAGGACATCGCCAAACCACGCCCCTGCGTTCAACAAAACCCGGATCTCTACGGTTTCATCAGGAAGTAGAGTAAAGGGCAAAGACGCCAGCCAAGGACCAGCCGTTTCCAGCTGGGCCAACGTCCGAGCAAAGGGGGCGCTGAGGATCTGGCTCTTTCTGTCACCCTGAAACAGCCAGAAGGTATAGCCCTCGCCAAGGGTTCCACCAAAATCCAACCGCCAGATATCGGGGGTCTGGCCCGTGTTTCTAATCCTGAGACAGGCCCATGTGTCGCTTGCAACCCATGGCATGTCCAATTTTCCCGACCCATCGCCCGGACAGGCCTCTTCGGAATGGGACAGCAGGATCAAGCGGTCGAACACGCCGGTTTTCGTCTCTCCGGGTAATATGTCCAACACCTCGGGCAAGGCCTGTGGTGTCGACAAACTCTGTGCTGACGCTTGCGCCGTGAAAAGGGCGCAGGCAATAGTAATGGCAATGTATAGTAGCGTTGCGCACCATGTCCGATCCATTATCCACCGCCTCTGTCGTGATTGCCGATGATCATGCCGTTGTCCGCAACGGATTGAAAGCCGTGGTGCAGGGGATCGAAGGCTTTGCGGTCAGGACGGTGGGCGAGGCGGAAAACGGGGTCGAGGCGATTTCGATCACCAAGACCCTGCGGCCTGACTTGCTTTTGCTTGATGCCGGAATGCCGTTGTCGCGTGGGATGGAGGTGTTCGGTGAGGTGCGTCGGTGGTCGCCCGACACCAAGGTGGCGGTGGTCACAGGATTTACCAGTGCGCGGTCGCTTTCCGACTGGATTTCTGCGGGCGTCGACGGCGTTTTTATCAAAAGCTGCACTCCCGAAGAAATGGTATTCGGCTTTGGCTTGATGCTGCGTGGCGAGCGGTATGTGTGCAAAGAAGCTGTAAAGATCCTTGAGCGTGAAGAGGACAACAGCGCGCTGACCCTGCGGGAACGGCAGGTTTTGCACCTGATCGCAGAGGGCTGTTCGAACGCGGCGATTGCCGAACGCCTGTCGATCAGCGCAAAGACCGTTGATAATCACCGCACGCGGATGATGGCGAAACTGAACGTGCATTCGATCGCCCAACTGATTGCCTATGCGTTGAAAGAGGGGCTACTGGACAGTTCGACTCAATCCTGAGACGGGCAGGCCGGGATTTTGAGTTTGGTTTGCATCTCGACCTTTCGATCAAGATGCAAACTGCTCTGACAAAAGGCCAGCCCTGACTAGCAGGTTGATTTGCCTTTGTTCATGCGGACGGTGCCGCTTTTGTCTTTGGACAGGGAATATTTTGCGGTTTCATCAATGCCACGGATGGTTCCCAGGTGACCATCAAGAAGACCTGACTTGAAAATCTTGAACTTATGATAGTTTTTGCCGTGGATATTAAGGCCGGTGATCTTTTGCCCCTTGTTCAAATTGATCACACCTTTGTTCGCGGTTTCAAACAGGTCATTCTGGTTGAAAATCAGGATTTTGATGCCGTGACCCGTGCAGTTGGTCACATCAATCGCCAATGCGGGTGTCACTTGGGCAACCATGGCGGCGGTGGCGATAACGGCTGCGAAAACGGTCTTTTTCATTTTATGCGTTCCTATCTCTGGTTTGGGGGACGGTGTGGTCCCATCCGATGACCCCAAATTACCCAAAGAGCGGTTCGCGTTCGATGAGGCCAATCCCTCAATCCGATTTCAGGACCGATACCAATCCCCACACGCGCCAAGTGACCAAAGACCGCCTGTAACCCATTGCTTGCGAGGCAATTTGATCACGATCCCTTCGGGGTACGCTTGAACGCCTCCGCCAAGGCAGATCCAAAGGCCCCCTGACTTTGTTCTGTGGGCGCGGCCGCTGTTGTCGGCTTTGCGGCGCGGGCGGGTTTTGGTTTATCCGCCCCGCGAACGCTTGTTGGCGCAGAGGCCCCGCCGTCCTTGCGCATACTCAGACCGATGCGTTTGCGGGGCACGTCGATTTCGGTGACCCGCACCCGCACCACATCACCGGCTTTGACGATCTCATGGGGGTCCTTCACAAAGCGGTCGGCAAGCTGGCTGATATGCACCAGCCCGTCCTGATGCACGCCGATATCCACAAAGGCGCCAAAGGCCGCCACATTGGTGACTGTGCCTTCCAGCGACATGCCGGGCTTTAGGTCTGTGATGCTGTCGATGCCCTCTGCAAAGGTGGCGGTCTTGAGGGTCGGGCGCGGGTCGCGGCCGGGTTTTTCCAGTTCTGTCAGGATGTCGCGCACTGTGGGCAGGCCAAAGCTGTCATCGACGAATTGCTCTGCCCGCAAACCCGACAATGCGCCGCTATTGCCCATGATCGCGCGAATATCGCGCCCGCAGGCCTGCACGATCTTGCGCGCGACGCCATAGGCCTCTGGATGAACCGACGAGGCATCCAGCGGCTCTTTTCCATCGGTGATGCGCAGAAAACCTGCGCATTGTTCGAACGCTTTTGGCCCAAGTCCGGCGACCTTCAACAGCGCCTTGCGGGTGGGAAAGGGGCCGTTCGCATCACGGTGCGCGACAATGTTCTGGGCCAGTGAGGGCCCAAGCCCGGCAATATGGGACAACAGGGGCGCAGAAGCCATGTTCAGATCAACGCCGACCGCGTTCACCGCATCCTCGACCACAGCAGCAAGCGACTGCGCAAGGCGACGCTGATCCACGTCATGCTGGTACTGGCCGACCCCGATGGCTTGGGGTTCGATCTTGACCAGTTCTGCCAGAGGATCCTGCAAACGGCGCGCAATCGACACCGCCCCGCGGATAGAGACGTCGATATCGGGAAATTCCTGCGAGGCCAGTTCAGAGGCGGAATAGACCGAGGCCCCGGCCTCTGACACGATCACCGGGGTGGGGCGCGGGCTGCCTGCGGGCAGGCGCTTGATCACATCCGCGACCAGACGTTCGGATTCGCGGCTGGCCGTCCCATTACCGATAGCGATCAGGGCGACGCCATGGCGCTGGATCATCTGGGTCAACGTGGCCTCTGCGCCGCGCAGGTCGTTCTTTGGCTGAAACGGGTAGATGGTCGCGGTGTCCAGCAACTTGCCGTTCTCGTCCACCACGGCAATCTTGCACCCGGTGCGGATGCCCGGATCAACCCCAAGCGTCGCGCGCGCCCCCGCAGGTGCGGCCAGCAGCAGATCGCGCAGGTTGCGGGCAAAGACGTCGATCGCCGCCTCATGGGCGCGGCGGCGCAGATCGCCCATCAGATCCATGAACATCGTCAGGCTTAGCTTGACGGTCCACGCCCAGTTTGCCGCCTCTCGCAGCCACAGATCCCCCGGCGCCTGACCGGAAATCCCGATTTCGCTGGAGATCAGATTGACCATGCGGGGCAGGCCTGCCTCTGGATCGGGCGCGATATTGACCGAAACCACCTCTTCCTTGGCGGCGCGCAGGATCGCCAAGGCGCGGTGCAAGGGGATCGCTGACCATTTTTCGCTATGGTCGAAATAGTCCGAAAACTTCGCCCCCGCCTCTTCCTTGCCCTTGATGACACGGGCGGTGATCAGGGCCTCTTGCTGCATGACATTGCGCAACCGCCCCAAAAGGCTGGCATTTTCCGCAAGTTCTTCGACCAGAATATCGCGCGCGCCGTTCAGCGCGTCTTTTTCTGACGCAACGGCCTCTGTCACATAGCCCTGCGCCAGTGCGACCGGATCTGCCGCGCGATCCGCCAGAATCCCGCGCAGCAGCGGTTCCAACCCGTTTTCGCGCGCGATCATCGCCTTGGTGCGACGCTTGGGCTTGAACGGCAGATAGAGGTCTTCCAGCACGGATTTGGTATCGGCTTTAGCGATGTCACGGGCCAGCGCGTCGGTCAGTTTCCCTTGCGAGGTGATCTCTGCCAGAATACT
>ERZ887830.1356-NODE-1356-length-13914-cov-5.681795_pt1 | contig 13914 bp, 12 predicted proteins | sample MGYA00521101_ERZ887830 | MGnify/ENA primary metagenome ERZ887830 (study PRJEB32303, sample SAMEA104408592) | aquatic metagenome | biome: Marine water; feature: Pelagic; material: water | place: Baltic Sea | collected 2014-06-05T16:38:00 | depth 1,762 m ...
TGATCACAAGGGCGGCGAGCGTGTGGTCGAGGCGGCAGAGGTGATCCTGTCGGGTGGGGCCATTAACTCTCCGCAGGTGCTGATGTTGTCGGGGATTGGCCCGGCGGATCATCTGGCGGCGCATGGGATCGAGGTAAAGGTGAATTTGCCCGGTGTCGGGCAGAACCTGCAAGAGCACGCGACGATCATTCTGCAATTCGAAAGCCTCAAGCGATTTCCCATCCACAAGATCGACGCGCATTGGCGCAAGGCGGCGGTGGGCGCGCAATGGGTGTTCACGCGCAAGGGCATGGCGGCGTCAAATATCTGGGAGGCCGGGGGGCTGATCCGGGGCAACGCCGATGTGGCCTATCCGAACCTGCAATACCATTTTGGCCCGGTGGGATTCGCCTATGAGGGCAACAGGATTTCGGTGACGCAGGGGTTTTCGGTGCATGTGGACCTGTTGCGCCCGCGCGCGCGGGGCGAGATAAGGCTGGCCTCGGGTAATCCGCTGGACAAGCCGTTGATGCAGTTCAACTTTCTCAGTGATCCCGCCGATTTGCAACAATTGATCGAGGGCGTGCATATGACCCGTTCTCTGGTCTCGCAGGGGGCGTTTGACGGCTTGCGCGGGGCCGAATGGATGCCGGGGCCGCAGGTGCGCAGTGAGGCCGAAATCGCGGACTGGATCCGCGCCAACCTCGAGACCGATTTTCATCCCAGCGGATCGTGCCAGATGGGACATGGGGCCGAGGCCGTGGTGGATGACCAGATGCGGGTGCATGGGGTCGAGGGGCTGCGGGTCGTGGATGCTTCTGTCATGCCGCGCGTGGTCAGTGGCAACCTGAACGCCCCGACCCAGATGATCGCGGCGCGGGCCGCGGATTACATTGCAGGGGTGCCGCAATTGCCAACAGAACGCCCGGCCTTTGCGTTCGAGGGCTCGTCCCACAGAGTGTCAGGGCAGGCTTGAAACACCAAACACCCCGTTTCGCATATGATCCAAGAACGGCCTATCTTGGACCTGTCAAACAGGTTCTTCCGAAACGCTTTAGTGCAGGATGATATCTGATGCGGTCCAACCATCCGGGGTCCGTGAAAACATGGCCGCCGTCGGCTGGCGGGCGAGTGTGAAGGGCGTACAGTAGACGGCGCTGAACAGCCCGTCGGTGCCTTGGCCATGTGCATCGCAATACAGGTTATAGTGAAAATTGCAGGAATATCCGCCGTTTACCTGTTGGCAGACCGGATTGAATACCTGATCTACGGACAGGCGCAAACTATACCCAAGACGGGTGGCGGCCTTGTCCGACCAGACACAGGCGTTGCCATCCGCGCGCATGGATATGGCGCCCAAAACGGAACCTGTCTCAAGAAAGGCCCTTAACGGATCGCATTTCTCGGCAATCAAGGCGCGGCGAAACGCCTTGGCCATTTCAAACCGGGTGGGGTCGCGAACACTGTCGGGTGCCTCGCCAAGGTGGCGCACGGTTGCCGATTGCCCGACCCGGGCAACCACGTAGACCGCGCGCTGAACGTCAAAGCCAAGCACTGTCAAAAGCTGGCCTTTTTCTATGCCATCCGCCGTATTCTGTAGAAACAGCTTTGCGACCAGCAAGGTCAGTCGGTCGCGATCAGCGCCGGAAATCCTGTCGGGGTAATAGGTCAACCGCCGGGTGGATCGGTCAAGACCCTGCATTTGGCGGATGATGACTTGGGCAAAGATCGACAAGGCGGGTGCAAAGCCAAGGTCAGCGGATTTTGTCAAATAGTCGATGTTTGCATCGCGCAGGGGCTCGAACATCTCGATCGGGCCAAAGAGCGTCGTATCCACGGTCAGGGGCTTGAACCCGGTGGCGGCCAAATCCTCGGCAGAGCCATACCCCAACTCTTTTGCAAAAGCATCGGGTGACAGGCCAGTGGGCAGGCCGACCTCTTCGAAATAGGTGTCCACGGCCTTTTGCGTCAGTTTGAATGCCAAGGCGAAATAGTCTTCGCCCGTATCGCGCGCCACCAGATCCTGTTCGACCTCTGGGCTTAAAACCAGATCACCGTCCCAGAATCGTTCCGACGGCAGGCCGGTCGGCACAATCTGGCTCTGATCCAGCAGCATTTTGAAATCTGTGACCGCAAGATCGGAACCGGGCCGATTGACGAGATAGTCCATTTTTGCAGACGCGATGGGTGTGCCACTGTAGCGGATAGTGACCTTGCTGGGCCCCCATTTTTTACATTCGCCCCGCACAGGTCCATCAGACGCTTCATGGGCGTGAAAAGCACCTCATCCCAATTTGGCCGTGTCGCCAGTGTCTTGGCGATATAGGGCGACGCGACATCGACGTTGAAATGATCCCCGCGACAAGAGCGCCCGTCGATCCAGACGGTCACGCCATACCCAAAGTGCAGGTCATACCGGGTGTTCTGCCGGGTGTCCTGTGCGGTCGCGGGCATGGCGCAAATTACGCAAAACAGGGCTGACAGCAGAAAACTTTTTGAAACCATGTTTATAACCACCCTTAACACCGTTTTTATCCCTGTGCCCGAAGCAATAGACGAAAACCGACGTGGTTAAAACCGCAGAGCCACGTGGGGGATCTTGAAAAACCGCTTGGCAAAGGGCGGTTTATTCCCTACGGACGGACGTATGATCAAGACCGCACCCAACACCATTTGCTGTATTTCCTGCTGATTAACTTCACGCGGGCCGGTCTTTTCGTTTTTCTTCACAGCCGAAATTGCTTAAGCCCGCGTGGCACAGGCGCAGCGCTTGCCCCTTTGGGCCCATGAGGACGAAACATGACCGAGATCAGGCTTTATAGCACCGCCACCCGTTCCAAAGAGCGTTTCACGCCCTTGGACCCTGACAATGTACGCCTCTACGTCTGTGGCCCGACCGTCTATGACCGCGCCCATATCGGCAATGCGCGCCCGGTGCTGGTGTTTGACATGCTCTATCGCCTGCTGCGTCAGGTCTATGGGCCGGATCACGTGAATTACGTGCGCAATTTCACCGACGTGGATGACAAGATCAACGCCCGCGCCGCAGAGTCGGGCCGCTCGATCGGGGACATCACGGACGAGACGATCCAGTGGTATCTGGACGATATGGGCGCGCTGGGCGCGCTCGAATCTGACGCCATGCCGCGCGCCACGGATTTCATTCCGCAGATGGTGGCGATGATCCAAGACCTGATCGCCAAGGGGCACGCCTATGCCGCCGAGGGGCATGTGCTGTTCCGTGTGCGCAGCTATGACGGCTATGGCAAGCTGTCGGGCCGCTCTGTCGATGACATGATCGCAGGCGCGCGGGTCGAGGTCGCGCCCTATAAAGAAGATCCGCTGGATTTCGTGCTGTGGAAGCCGTCGACCCCTGATCTGCCGGGCTGGGACTCGCCTTGGGGCTATGGGCGTCCGGGTTGGCATATCGAATGCTCTGCCATGGCGTTCGAGTTGCTGGGTGAGACGTTTGACATCCACGGCGGCGGCAACGATCTGACCTTTCCGCACCATGAAAACGAAATCGCGCAATCCGCCTGTGCCCATCCCCATGGTGAATTTGCCAAGGTCTGGATGCACAACGAGATGCTACAGGTCGAGGGCAAGAAAATGTCCAAATCGCTGGGGAATTTCATTACAGTCAACGACTTGCTGACCCAAGGGGTGCCGGGCGAGGTGATCCGTTTTGTGTTCCTTTCGACCCATTATCGCAAGCCGATGGACTGGACCAAAGACAAAGCCAAAAGTGCGCGTCGCACCCTGCGCAAATGGTACGGCGAGGTTGCCAATGCGGACCGCGGCGGCAAGGTCGACCCCGGCGTTGTGACCAGCCTTGCCAATGACCTCAACACCCATGACGCGCTGCTGAAACTGCACGAGTTGTCCACGAGGGGCGACACGGCCACCCTACGCGCCTCGATGCGGTTCATGGGGTTGATGGGGCGCGCTGTTCCGGGGTGGGTTGCAGACTCGCCCGTGGACGAGGACACAACTGCGCTGATCAAAAGCCTGCTGCTGGCCCGGTCCGAGGCGCGCGCCAACCGGGATTTCGCCCGCGCCGATGCGCTGCGCGACGGGTTTGTTGCGGCGGGGGTTATCGTCATGGACAACGCCGAGGGCAGCACATGGGATCTGGCGCCCGATTTTGATGTGACCAAACTGGAGGCGTTGAAATGAGGCTGAACGACAGCGAAGGGCATCGGGATGGCTAAGGAACGGCTTTCTCTTTTTGACACCACCCTGCGCGACGGGCAGCAGACCCATGGCGTGCAGTTTTCCACGCCTGACAAGCACCTGATTGCCCGGACGCTGGACGACCTTGGTCTTGATTATATCGAGGGCGGGTGGCCGGGGGCGAACCCGACCGACAACGCCTTTTTCGCCGAGGCCCCCAAGACCCGCGCGACCTTTACCGCCTTTGGGATGACCAAGCGGGCGGGACGCAGTGCGGCGAATGACGATGTGCTGGCGGCGGTGCTGAACGCCAATACGCCTGCGGTCTGTCTAGTTGGCAAGACCCATGATTTCCACGTGGAAACGGCGCTGGGCATCACTTTGCCCGAGAACCTTGAAAATATCGCCGCCTCTGTCGCGCATCTGGTCGCGCAGGGCCGCGAGGCGCTGTTTGATGCTGAACATTTCTTTGACGGGTACAAGGCGAATCCGGCCTATGCGCTGGACTGCCTGATGGCCGCCTACAAAGCCGGCGCGCGCTGGGTTGTGCTGTGCGATACCAACGGCGGCACCCTGCCTGCCGAGGTGGGCGAGATCACACGCGCGGTCATCAAACATGGCATCCCCAGCGATCATCTGGCGATCCACACCCATGACGATACGGGTAATGCGGTGGCCAATACGCTGGCGGCCGTCGACGCGGGCGCGCGCCAAATTCAAGGCACGCTCAATGGGTTGGGCGAGCGCTGCGGCAATGCCAATCTGGTCACACTGATCCCGACGCTGCTGCTGAAAGAACCCTATGCCAGCCGTTTCGAAACCGGCGTCAGCCTGGAAAACCTCGCCACGCTGACCCGCGCCTCCCGTCTGCTGGACGATATCCTGAACCGCGTGCCCAATAAATCTGCGCCTTACGTGGGGGCCAGCGCCTTTGCGCATAAGGCGGGGCTGCACGCCAGTGCCATTCTCAAAGACCCGTCAACCTACGAACATATCGATCCTGCGATTGTGGGCAATGCCCGCATCATCCCTATGTCCAACCAAGCGGGCCAGTCCAACCTGCGCGAACGGTTGGCCGATATGGGGCTGGCGGTCGATAAGGGCGATCCCAGGCTGGCCGAGATCCTCGACGAGGTGAAAGCGCGCGAAGAGCAGGGCTATAGCTATGACGTCGCGCAAGCCTCGTTTGAGTTGTTGGCGCGTAAGGTCGTGGGCCAAATGCCGAATTTCTTTGAGGTCAAGCGGTACAAGGTCACCGTCGAGCGGCGAAAGAACAAATACGACAAGATGATCAGCCTGTCCGAAGCCGTCGTTGTGGTCAAAGTCGGTGGCGAGAAAAAGCTGTCGGTCAGCGAAAGCCTTGATGGGACCGGATCGGATCGCGGCCCGGTCAATGCGCTTAGCAAAGCGCTGGCCAAGGATCTTGGCCCCTATCAGGCGATGGCCGATGACGTGCGGCTGGTGGATTTCAAGGTGCGCATCACTCAGGGCGGGACAGAGGCCGTCACCCGCGTCATCATCGACAGCGAGGACAGCGCTGGGCGTCGGTGGTCGACAGTTGGCGTCAGTCCGAATATCGTTGACGCCAGTTTCGAGGCGCTTTTGGATGCGATCAACTGGAAATTGATACGGGATCAGGCACAAACCGCATGAGTGACGCATTCTATACCCTCTACCAAGGGCTGGACCGCGAAGGCCCCGGAGAGCCTGCCGATGTGGCCTGGGCGGCCAATGTGCTGGACCTCAAGCGAGATGCGCGCATTTGCGATGCGGGCTGTGGCTCTGGCGCGGATGTTGCGGCCTTGCTGGCAGCCGCCCCAGAGGGGCACGTGACGGCGATCGACAACCACCGCCCCTTTATCGACGAACTGCTGGTGCGCATGTTGGGCGAGCCGCGCGTGATGGCCTACAAGGGCAATATGGCCAAGCTCAAGGGGCCCTATGACCTCATCTGGTCGGCGGGGGCGATGTATTTCCTTGGGGTCAAAAAAGGCCTGACCGTTTGGCGGCCTGCCTTGTCAAAAGAGGGGGCGGTCGCCTTTACAGAGCCTTGTTTTTTCACCGATACCCCGTCAGAGGCCGCGCGGGTGTTCTGGGAAGGCTACGAGACGGTATCTGCCGAAGGGATTGCCGGGCAGGTGCGGGACGCAGATTTTGAGACCCTCGCAACGCGGCGGATTTCGGATGTGGCGTGGGAGGCCTATTATACGCCGCTGGAGGCGCGGATCGCGCTGTTGCGCCCCACGGCGGACGAGGCGTTGACGGCGGTTCTGGACGCGGCTACCGCCGAGATTGCCACGTGGCGTGCGGTGAAATCCGAGACCGGATATCTTTTGTCGGTGGTGCGCCCCATATGAGATCGGGTGTGAGATCCTTTGAGGCGCCGGCATGAGCGTTGCCGCCTGCGCAGCTCTCGTCCAGCGCGCCGATCCGGATCGGTTCCTTGCGACGATGGCGGCCCCGGTGGCCGCGCGCTCTGTCCTGTTTCCGATCTATGCCTTCAACGTCGAGGTCGCGCGCGCGCCATGGGTGACCCAAGAGGCGATGATTGCCGAAATGCGCCTGCAATGGTGGCGCGATGCGCTGGACGAGATTGCGCAGGGCAAACCCGTGCGCGCCCATGAGGTGACTGTGCCGCTGTCTGTGGTTCTGGACAAAGACGGCGCCGATCTGCTGGATCGTCTGGTGCAGGCGCGGCGCTGGGACGTCTACAAGGATCCCTTTGAGGACGCAGGTCATTTCTCTGAATATCTGGACGCCACTGCGGGGCATCTGGCATGGGCCGCAGCGCGGGCCTTGGGATGTGACGCGGGCGAGCAGGCGGTGCGGGACGCCGCGTGGGCCTCTGGTCTGGCGAACTGGTTTCTGGCCATCCCAGAGCTTGAGGCCCGAGGCCGGGTGCCCTTGGTCGATGGGCGCGCCGAGGCGGTGCGGGATCTGGCAACCGAGGGGCTGGCGCGTCTGGCGCGGGCGCGCGCGCCACAGCTGGCCGAACCGGCGCTTTTGGCAACATGGCGGGCAAAGGCGCTGCTGACACAGGCAAAGCGCGATCCCGATCGGGTCGGGGCAGGCGCGCTGGGCCAATCCGAATTTTCGCGAAAATTCACGTTGCTCTGGCGCAGCCTGACCCGCTGATCTCTCTGGCGTCGCACCGCACATACGCCACTGAACAGACCATGACAGACACCTATGCATAGGGTATGGTCCTGACGGAAACTTGAAAAAGGATCGGTCCCATGGCGGTCGCCTCACTCACCTCTCAGATCACTCTGGCTCTCAATGTACGTGACCGCCATGCAAGTGCGAAATGGTTCGAAGAGATGTTCGGTTTTTGCCTGCTCTTTCACGCCGACGATGTAGGCTGGAGCGAAATGACGACCCTGACCGAGGGGGTCACGCTTGGGCTGGCCGGGGGCGACGGGCCTGCCTCTGGCGATGCATTGATCATCTTTGGAACGGCTGATCTGGACCGGGCGCGCACAGAGCTGGAGGCCGCCGGGGTCCATTTCAAGGGCGAAACGATGGAGGTTGACGGCATGGTCAAACTCGCCACCTTTCTGGACCCGGACAAGAACGAGATCATGCTGGCGCAGGATCTGACGGTCTAGTCCGCCGCAGGGGATTGGCCGCCTAGGCGGGAGTGGTCTCTTTGGACCGCATCATCAGCCAGGCCAATGACAGACCGGCCAGCAGCAGGAAGGGGATCATCGCATAGTTGACTGCGGTCCAGCCCTCTTGCGCCGAGCCACCAGAGCAGTTCATCAGCCCGCCCGAGGCCAGCGAGGCGATTGTGACGCAGCCAAAGACGATCATGTCGTTCATCCCCTGCACACGGCCACGCTCTTCGGGGGCATGCGCCCCGGCGAGCATGGCGGTCGCGCCGATAAAGCCAAAGTTCCAGCCGATTCCCAGCAGGAACAATGCGATAAAGAAGGTCGGCAGTTCGACACCAGATAGACCCACAGCCCCGGCACTGCCAAGGATGATCAGGCCGAGGGCGACGATTTTCTCGACGCCAAACCGGGCAATCAGATGGCCGGTGAAAAAGCTGGGGATGAACATGGCAAGCACGTGGACCGACACGATATCGGCCGCATTGTTCTGGGTAAACCCACAGCCCACAACCGCCAGAGGCGTCGAGGTCATCATCAGGTTCATAAGGGCATAAGACACCATGGCGCAGATGATCGACACGGCGATGCGCGGCGTGGCCAGCAGTTCCAGCCGGGTGCGCCCACGGGGGGAATCTGCCGAAGGCACAGGGGGTTTGGGAATGTCCAGCAACAGGAACAGGCTGACCCCGATGACGTTCAGCGCGATCACCGCCAGATAGGTGCCCATGAATGGCACGACCAGCGCGGTCGACGTCAATTTGACCAACTGCGGCCCCAAAACAGCCGCCACAAGCCCGCCCGCCATCACATAGGAAATCGCCTTTGGCCGATACTCGGCAGAAGCTGTGTCAGCGGCGGCAAAGCGGTAAAAGCCCTGCGCCGACATATAGATCCCTGTGAACAGCGAGCCGATCAGGAAAATCGGAAAGCTTTGCAACAGCAGCCCATAAGCGCCGATGGCCCCGCCAATGGCCCCGCCAGCCGCCCCGATGGCAAATCCGACAGGGCGCCCGTACCGCTGCATGATCGCAGACATGGGCGTTGCGGTCAGCATGGATCCCAGCACGATCAGCGAGATCGGCAAGGTGGCAAAACAGACATTTGAGGCCAGCGACTGCCCCGCAAGCCCGCCCAGCGTAAAGATCATCGGCATCTGCGCGCCCATAAAGGCCTGCGCCATGACCAGAACATAAACGTTCCGTCGCGCACGTGCCTCTTCGGCAGCGGTCTGTTCGGGGGGGAGGGCTGTCTGTGTCATAGAATAGGCATACTCCTGCGCCCGAGCCTTGAAAAGACTCAAATCGCCGGATTTATGACATGCGCGAAGGACCCACAGACTCGCGCTGCACGCAGTCCCATGGGGGCCAGATCGGTGCCTTCGGCATCTTTCGCCTGATAAAGCGGCGCGCCCTCGGCGTGAACCGTGGTGCAATAGTGAAACTCGTGGCCTTTTTGCGCCTCTGTAAAGGGCCCCCCCAGAGGCGTTAGGTCGCGGTAGCCAAGGTGCAGTTTGCGGCTGGCAAAGCTTGTGTGCAGATGCAGCAGGCCCGCCATGGCATGTGTGACACCCGCAGCATCGGTCAGCGCCTCACCCAGCACCATATAGCCGCCGCACTCGCCGTAGATATCGGTCGTTTTGGCCGCGTCACGCAAACCTTGCAGAAAGGTCTGGTTGGCACTGAGTTGCGCGGCGTAAAGCTCTGGATAGCCGCCGGGCAGAAAGATCAGATCGGCCTTGGGCACCGGGTCATCCGCGAGGGGCGAAAAAGGCGTGATCTCTGCCCCGGCGCGGTGCCAGTCGTCCAGCATATGTGGGTAGGCAAAGGCAAAAGCGGCGTCCCGCGCGACGGCGATCCGTTGCGCAGGTGGCTGGACAGGCGGCTGGACAGGCGGCGGGGATGTGTGTCCCGCGGAAGGGGGCAAACGCGGGGGCAAAGGCGCGGCGAGAGCGATCAGACGATCCAGGTCGACGGCCTGTTCGACGATTTCGGCGGCAGTGTCGAGGAAAGCGTCAAGATCGGGCCGTTCCTGCGCCTGTATCAGACCAAGATGGCGCGAGGGGTGGCGCAACTTTGTTTGACGCGGCACAGCGCCCAGCACGGGCAGATCGGTCGAGGCCAAAGCCCGGCGCAGCATCGTTTCATGCCGGGGGCTGCCCACATTGTTGAGGATCACGCCAGCGACCCGGACCTCTGGATCATGACGCGCAAACCCGGCGGCAATTGGCGCGACGGATTGTGCCATGCGGCCCGTGTCGATGATCAGAATAACAGGCAGGGCGAGTATCCGTGCAAGATCCGCACTAGAGCCTTTGCCATCGGGCGGCGCGCCGTCGAACAGACCCATGGCCCCCTCTATCAGCAGCAGGTCGTCGGTGCAGGCGAGGCTGCGCAGTCGATCCGGGGGCATGGCCCAGGCGTCAAGGTTCAGGCAGGGCGCGTGACAGGCGGCCTCGTGAAAGCGCGGATCAATGTAATCGGGGCCGGATTTGGCCCCTTTGACCGACGTCCCGCGCCGATACAGCGCGCGCAGCAGGCCAAGGGTGATGGTGGTCTTGCCGCTGCCCGAACTCGGCGCAGAGAGGATCAGGCCGGGCATTGGATCACCCATCCGAATTTTCGTCCAAAATTCAGTTTCTTCAAGGTCAGGCCCCAAAGTCTGGCGCTCTGTATTATAGGCCTACGCACTCTCGGCCGGGCGGCCGCGCCCCAGTGGGTCAAGATCGCGCGGTGGGTTGCCTTTGGCCATGTCCTGCCAATCCAGCGTCTGGCGCATCAGCACAGAGCGACCGATGCAGATGATCGCGGGCGGCTCAAGATCGGCGGCAGCGATATCGGCCTCGATGGTGCCAAGTGTGGTTTCCAGCACATGCTGCTGTGCGGTGGTCGCCGTGGTGACAACGGCACAGGGTTCCTGCGCCGAGCGTCCGGCTGCCCGCAATTCAGAGGCGATATGGGCGATATGCTTCATCCCCATGTAAATCACGATAACCTGGGAACCTTTTGAAATCGCTTGCCAATCCAGCGAAGAGGGGGTGCTGCCAGATTGGTCATGCCCGGTCACGAAAGTCACCGATTGGTTCACGTCGCGATGGGTCACGGGGATGCCCGCATAGGCCAGACCGCCAATGCCTGCGCTGATGCCGGGAATGATGCGGATCGGGACGCCGTGCTGCACCAATGTCTGCGCCTCTTCGCCGCCACGCCCAAAGACAAATGGATCGCCGCCCTTCAGCCGCAGCACGCGCTTGCCCGCTTTTGCCAGCTCCACCAGCCGCAGCGAAATATCGCGCTGCTTGGCGCTGGGTTTGCCGCCGCGTTTGCCCGCGTAGATAGGGTCGGCTTGCGGGGCCCAGTCGAGGATTTCGGTCTGCACCAGCGCGTCATAGACAATCACATCCGCCTGCCGCAGCGCATTCAGCGCGTGCAGGGTCAGCAGGCCCGGATCGCCGGGGCCGGCACCACACAGCCAGACCCAGCCGGGTTCCAGCGTGGGCCATTGCATCTGTGGAAGATCAGGCGAGTCGGTCATCTGTCTCTTATGCCCGGTTGCCGCGCTGCGGAAAAGTGCGGAAACGACGTGGTTTAGGCGATTGGCGGCGCGGTCAAGCGCGCCTATAGTCCGGGCAATGGATGACACGACACGCCGCACACCAACAGCAGAACTGCGCCGGGGCTGGACCACGGGGGCCTGCGCGACGGCTGCCACCAAGGCGGCGCTGATGCGGCTTTGGGGCGGGTTGTTTCCGGGGGACGTGACGATCACCCTGCCGCGCGGCGAGACGCCGGTGTTTGCCGTGGCGCAGTGCGACGCGGGCGAGGGCTGGGCCGAGGTGGGCATCACCAAAGACGCGGGCGATGATCCGGATGTCACCCATGGCGCGCTGATCGTGGTGCGGGTGCGTGCGTCAGAGGGTGGCGTGGTGTTCCGCGCGGGCGAGGGCGTGGGCACAGTGACCATGCCGGGCCTGCCGATCCCTGCAGGCCAGCCTGCGATCAACCCGGTGCCGCGTCAGATGATGGGGCAGGTGGTTGCAGAAATGGCGCAGCTTTACGGACAGCGCCCGGATATAGAAATAGAGGTCTCTGTGCCCGGCGGACGCGCGCTTGCTCTCAAGACGTGGAACCCCCGGTTGGGCATTGAGGGGGGCTTGTCGATCCTTGGCACCACTGGAATTGTACGACCGTTCAGTTGTGCGGCGTGGATCGCCTCGATCCATCGCGGCATCGATGTGGCGCGCGCCAATGGGATGTCCCATGTGGCGGGCTGCACCGGGGCGACCAGTGAGGCGAGCGTGCAGCGCCTGTACGCATTGCCGGACCCCGCGATGCTGGACATGGGCGATTTCGCGGGCGGCTTGCTGAAATACCTGCGCAAGCACCCGGTGCCGCGTTTGACCATCGGAGGGGGCATTGGCAAGCTGGTAAAGCTGTCGCAGGGCGCGCTGGATCTGCATTCCGGACGCAGTCAGGTGGATTTTGCGCGGCTTGCTGAACGGATGAAGGTGCCGGAACTGGCGGGGATGAACACCGCGCTACAATGCCTCGAACATATCGGCGCGCCTCTGGCGCAGGCCGTGGCACAAGGGGCAAAAGAGGTGGTAGAGCAACAGCTTAGAGACACAAAGGTTGCCGTGGATGTGGTGGTGATCGACCGCGCCGGGACTATTGTGGCGCGCTGTCCATGACGCTGCTGTTGCTGGCGGGCACGGGCGAGGCGCGCCTGATCGCGTCTGATCTGGCCGCGCGCGGGGTGCGGGCTGTGGCCTCTCTGGCGGGCGCGACCCGGCAGCCTGCGACACTGGCCCTGCCGACGCGCAGCGGGGGATTTGGCGGGCGTCAGGGGTTTGTCGACTATCTGCAGGCCGATCACATCACGGCTGTTCTGGACGCCACCCACCCGTTTGCCGTGCGCATTTCCCATCGCACGGCAGAGGTTTGCGCCGAATTGGGCCTGCCATACAGGCAATTCCTGCGCCCGGAATGGCAGCCGCAAGAGGGTGACCGCTGGACCTTTCTGGACCGCGAGGCGCAGGCGGCTGATCATATCGCACAGCGCGCGACGGTGTTTCTGGCGACGGGGCTGCAGAACCTGACGGACTTCGCCAATCTGACAGGCCGCCGCGTGATCTGTCGCAGGATTGATCAACCACGCAATCCGTTTCCTTTCGCGAATGGCGACTACCTTGTGGGCAAGCCGCCTTTTAGCGTCGCAGATGAAATTGCTCTGTTTCGACAGCTTGGGGTGGATTGGCTGGTGGTCAAGAACTCTGGCGGGGCGGCGAGCCGATCGAAACTGGACGCGGCGCGCGCCTTGGGACTCCGCGTGGCGCTGATCCGCAGACCCGCCCAGCCAGAGGGGCAAAAGGTGACCACCGTGGCCGAGGCGCTGGACTGGGTGGCACAGCTATGACCGTCGGGCGGATCATCATCGGGGACGCCTGCGTGGCCGAGGGCGCGGCGTGGCTGGCGCAGCATGACCCGCGGTTCGCGCAGGCGTTGCAGCGGACCGGACCGCTGCCCCTGCGTCTGCGCGATGACGGGTTTCGCGAACTCTTGAGCGCGATCATCAGCCAGCAGGTCAGCGTCGCCTCTGCGGCGGCAATCTGGCAGCGGATGGTCGATGCGGACCTGACCGACGCCGCCAGCATCCGCGCCGCGTCAGAGGACGACCTGAAAGCGGCGGGGCTGAGCCGTCCGAAAATGCGCTATGCCCGCGCGCTGGCAGAGGCAGAGATCGAATATGACGCCCTGCGCGCCATGCCCGATGCGCAGGTCATTGCAGTGCTGCTCAAAGTGCCTGGAATCGGGCCTTGGACGGCTGAAATCTATGCGATGTTTTCGCTTGGGCGGGCGGATGTGTTTCCGCCGGGTGATCTGGCCTTGCAGGAATCCGCGCGCGTCTTGTTCAATCTGGAGGCACGCCCCAGCGAAAAGGCGTTTCGGGTGATGTCGCAGGCGTGGTCGCCTTGGCGGGCGGTTGCGGCACGGCTGCTCTGGGCGTATTACCGGGTGGCAAAAGACAGGGAAGGCATAAGATGACACGCAGTCTGGACAGCAAGCGACGCGAGGCCCTCAGCGGCAGCACCCATTCGGTTCTGGTGTTTCTGCACGGGTATGGCGCGGATGGGGCCGATTTGCTGGGGCTG
>ERZ887830.1360-NODE-1360-length-13892-cov-5.258004_pt1 | contig 13892 bp, 16 predicted proteins | sample MGYA00521101_ERZ887830 | MGnify/ENA primary metagenome ERZ887830 (study PRJEB32303, sample SAMEA104408592) | aquatic metagenome | biome: Marine water; feature: Pelagic; material: water | place: Baltic Sea | collected 2014-06-05T16:38:00 | depth 1,762 m ...
CTTGGCCGCCGACCTTCCATTGCGCCAATTTCAGCGGCGGATAATGCCCGATCCATCCGACACGCGCGCCGTCAAAGGGCGCGCCCGCGTCCTTGGCCTGCTGGAAGCCTGCGAAATTTGCCCCGCCCTGCGCGCTGTCGATCATCATGAACCGGAACGGGGCCGTCTTGCCATCCGCCGGGGCCAGATCGACGGCCCATGTGGGTGGCACCCCCTCGGCACAGGACGCATCGCCTCGCTTTGGCGCGCGCGCGTCAAACAGGATATGCCACGCGTTGCCGACCCATTGCCCGCTGCACTGCTCATGATTGCCGCGCACGAACAGCCATGGCGCGCTGTGCAGCAAAGGGGCGGCGGGGATCAGGAATTCCTGCAACCAATAGCCGAATTTGTCCTGACCGTTCTGGCTGTCCCAGAACGCTTGGTCGTCCTCGTAGAAATAGTGGTAATCGCCCACATGTAACACGAAATCCGGCTTTAGCTTTGCCGCATCTGCGGCGATGTCCGCCAGAAACCAGTTTTTCCGCTGGCCGTTCGCGTCGCGGCAGACCTGCCCATGCGCCGCACCGCGACAGCCAGAATCGCCCATGGCAATGCCGGTGATCTTACCCGGATCCCCGCTCGCCTGTCCCAATTGCGCGGGACCGGGCACTTGGGCGCCCCCGCCGCCGGGATAGACGACCAAGGCCGATCCATCGGTTTTCACCAAGGACGCCTTTGACGCACTTGCCGACAAGGGCGCGGCACAGATGGTCACGGTGTAATCCGCCAGCCGCTCTTGCCCGCCCGCCGCCGTGGTCACGACATGCCCGCCCCCCTGTAGCGTGCCGCGTTTGACAGGCGTCACCGCCGCCGCGCCGGTTTGGATCACGCTGAGCCCGTCACAGGCGTGGTCACCGTCAGAACAAAGCGCATTTCGATGTTGCGATTGTCCGGCAGGGCTTTGGTCACCGGATCCGCAGGCTGACCGACAAATTGCGTCCAATAGGCCAGAACCGCGAAATCGCCGGGGGCCAATAGTTGAAAGGCGGGGATGCTGGGGGCCGGGACATTGGCCAGAGCAGGTGTGACCAGGACAGGCGCGACCACAGCAGGCGCAACCAGACCATACGCGAGGGCGACGCTAAGCGAAAACCGCATAAGAAATCCTCTCTCAAAATGAACTTTAATCCACTTTAGCGCGACTATGTCACGGCACAAGACAAACCCTGACCCGCGCGAGACAGTTGGATTCGCAGGCCAGTCGTGGCAAGGTGAGATCATTATTGTTGCACTTTGGGCGAGTCCCCCCCCCCCTGCGCCACACTCCGGCACGCTCTGCCATGATCGGGCACGCGGCGGTCCGGGTGGTAAGCGACTCGGGACTTGTCCACAGATGCCTCTGAAACCGGAGCCGCTATGATTGCTATTCGCGCCATTCAGGAAACAGATCGCCCGGAATGGGAAAGATTGTGGACGGCATATCTGGCGTTTTACAAAACATCCGTACTACCAGAGGTTTACGAGACGTCTTTCACGCGACTTTTGGGCAACGATCCGCACGACTTCCACGGGTTGCTTGCCGTGATGGATGGCAAGCCCGTCGGCTTGGTTCATTATCTTTTCCACAGGCATATGTGGAAAACAGAAAACGTGATTTACCTTCAAGACCTTTACGCTGATCCGCAGGTGCGCGGCCGGGGCGTTGGCCGGAAATTGATCGAGGCCGTCTACGATGCCGGCGATGCAGCAGGCTGCCCCTCTGTCTATTGGCTTACGCAGGATTTCAATGCAGAGGCCAGAAAGCTATACGACCGTATCGGCACGCTTACCCCATTTATCCGCTATAACAGGGCCTAACATGCGCAATTTATGTTTTGTATTCGCCGCACTTTTGCTGGCGGCTTGTTCCGGGCCGGTGCCCGATGACACCACGACGCGCATGGTCCCGATGACCGCAGGGTTACCCCCGATGAAGACATTCATCGCGTCGCGGGTCGCCCCTGCCAACTGCTCTAACGCGGATATCGCGCGGGATTTTCTTGACCTGAGTTTCGAACTTGAAAGCGGGCGCGCCCTGCCCGTGCTGACCCGCTTTGAGGGACCCATCACGATCCGCGTGACGGGCAAGCCCCCGGCCAGCCTTGGGCCGGATCTGTCCAGCCTTTTGGGCCGTTTTCGCCGTGAGGCCGGGATTTCGATCACCCGCGTCAGTGCGGGCGATGACGCCTCGATCACGCTAGAGGCCATCCCGCGCGCCGAACTGCAACGCTTCGTGCCGCAAGCCGCCTGTTTCGTGGTGCCCCGCATCGGCAGCTGGGCCGAATTCAAGCGCAACCGTCGCGGCCCGACCGTCGACTGGACCACATTGAAAACCCGCACAAAAATGGCCATCTTCCTGCCCGCTGACGTCAGCCCGCAAGAGATCCGTGACTGCCTGCACGAAGAGATCGCGCAGGCGCTTGGCCCGCTCAATGACCTTTATCGGCTTGGCGACAGCGTCTTTAATGACGACAATTTCCACACCATCCTGACCGGGTTCGACATGCTGGTGCTGCGGGCATATTATTCGCCCAACCTGCGGTCCGGCATGAGCCGCGCAGAGGTGGCAAAGCGGATCCCCGGCATCCTTGCGCAACTGAACCCACGCGGACAGCGCGCCCCTGTGCGCTATCCAGGCGACACGCCGCGCGCCTGGATCGAGGCCGTCGAAGAGGCGCTTGGCCCCCGCACCGCACCCAACCGCCGTCAAGCCGCCGCCCGACGCGCCGTCGCGATCGCCCAGGAACAAGGCTGGGCAGACAATCGCATGGCCTTCAGCCTGTTCGCCTTGGGCCGTTTGTCGCTGGCCGGAGAATCCGACATCGCGCTGGCCTCTTTCCTGCAAGCCGGGACGATCTACAATGCCAACCCCAACACCAAGCTGCAAGGCGCCCATGTGGCGATGCAACTGGCCGCCTTTGCGCTGTCCTCGGGCCAGACCGAGGCCGCGATTGGGCTTGTGAACGACAGCATCGGCCCCGTCGCCAGTGCGCAAAACGCAGCCCTTCTGTCGACCCTGCTGATGATCAAGGCCGAGGCGCTGGAACTGCAAGGCGATCGCAATCAGGCCGCAGCGGTACGCCTCGACAGTCTGGGCTGGGCACGCTATGGGTTCGGCTCTGACAACGCGGTGCGTGTGCGGCTGGCTGAAATCACCGCGCTCAGTGCCAGAGTGAAAGGTATCGGACCCTCATGATCGTCATCTTTTCCGCCATTGCCGGGGCAATTCTGGGCGGAGTCATGGCAAAGAGACGCGATGGCAACCGCCTTGATATCGCGCAATATTCTGCCGTTCTTGCCATCGTTGGCGGGCTGGGTGGCATGATCCTGACCATAGTTGTCGAACGCCTGCTGACCTGAGGGGCGCACGATGTTCCTGCCCTTCTTTGACAATCTGCGCAGTGGTGGCGTTCCGGTGTCCCTGCGCGAATACCTTGCGTTTCTAGAGGGGATGACCGCCGGGCTGGTCACCTATGACGTCGAGGGGTTCTACTACCTCGCCCGCACAGCCATGGTCAAAGACGAGCGCAACATCGACAAATTCGACCGCGCCTTTGCCAAGACCTTTGAGGGGCTCGCCAATATCTCGTTCGAGGCGGTCATAGAGGCGGTCGACATTCCCGCCGACTGGCTGGAAAAACTGGCAGAAAAGCATCTGAGCGCGAAAGAAAAAGCAGAGATCGCAGCCCTCGGTGGCTTTGACAAGCTGATGGAAACGCTCAAAGAGCGGCTCAAGGAACAGCAAGGCCGCCATCAGGGCGGCAACAAATGGGTCGGCACCGCTGGCACCTCGCCCTTTGGCGCCTATGGCTATAACCCCGAAGGCGTGCGCATCGGTCAGGACGAAAGCCGCCACCAGCGCGCCGTCAAGGTCTGGGACAAACGCGAGTTTCGCGATTTTGACGACACCGTCGAGATCGGCACCCGCAATATCAAGGTCGCGCTGAAACGTCTGCGCCGCTGGGCACGCGACGGGGCGGACGAAGAGCTTGACCTTAACGGCACGATCCGCGCCACCGCCGAGCAGGGCTATCTCGACGTGAAAACAAGGCCAGAGCGGCGTAATGCGGTGAAAGTCCTGTTGTTCCTCGATGTGGGCGGGTCGATGGATCCCCATATCAAACTGGTCGAAGAACTGTTTTCAGCCGCCCGCGCCGAGTTCAAACATCTGGAATATTTCTACTTCCACAACTGCCTCTACGAGGGCGTGTGGCGCGACAACCGCCGTCGCTGGAACGCGCAAATCCCGACGTGGGAGGTGCTGCGCAGCTATAATTCCGACTATAAATGTATCTTTGTGGGCGACGCGTCGATGTCGCCCTATGAAATCGCCTTTCCCGGCGGGGCCAATGAACATTGGAACAAAGAGGCAGGCCAGACATGGCTGGAACGCGCGCGCGAACACTGGCCCAATCACCTCTGGCTCAATCCGCTGGCCGAACGGTATTGGCAGCACACCCAATCCGTCAGCATGATCCAGCAGATCTTTGGCAAAGACCGCATGGTGCCCATGACGCTCAGCGGAATCGAACAGGGGATGAAACTGCTGGGCCGCTGAACAACCGTGCCACAGAACGGTCGGGCGGCGGGCCTGAAATTGGCCTTGGGCCGATTTTGGGAGCATAAAGCGAGCGCCTCTGCCGCTCTCCGCTTGATTACAATTGGTCGAAAGGGTCTGCTCGTCACATGAAACGCCTCTCATCCATCTGGACCAGCCACCCCCTGCTTAGCACAGGCTTTGCCCTTGCTCTGACCCTTACGCTTTACTTTGGCACCCGCACCGTGATGGCGACCCTCTATTGGTCCGACCCCGCGCATCGCGATCAGAGCCTGCAAAGCTGGATGACACCGGGGTACATCGGCCATTCATGGGAGATCCCGCGCGAGGTGCTAGAGACCGCCATCGGCCCCCTGCCCGACCAGAAACGCCCCACGCTAGAGGTCATCGCAAAGACCCAAGGCATCCCGGTGGCAGAGCTTATCGCACGCATCCAATCTGCCATTCTTGCACACCGTCTCGCGCAACAGGCAAACAAATGACAGAGACGCTGCTGGCGCTGGTGCCCACCTATGGCCTCTACATTGTCGCCCTTGCCACCGCGCTTAGCTGCTTGGCCCTGCCGATCCCGTCGTCGCTGATCATGCTGACCGCCGGGGCGTTTGTCGCCTCCGAAGACCTCAACGGCACGGCCACCTTTGCCACCGCCCTTGCCGGGGCCATCCTTGGCGATCAGGCGGGGTTCAGCTTTGGCCGGCGCGGCGGTGCCTGGCTCGACCGGGCCAGTCCAAGTCGGGCCAGTCCAAGTCGGGCCACTCAAAAAAAGGGCAAGACCGCCCGCCTTATTGCCCGCGCGCAGGATCTGGCGGCACGCTGGGGCGGGATGGGCGTGTTTCTCAGTCGCTGGCTGTTCTCGCCCATCGGCCCCTATATGAACTTTGTGATGGGCGCGGCCCACATGAACCGCGTCAGCTTTACCCTTTGGGGCGCGCTCGGAGAATTGGTCTGGGTCTCGATTTACGTGGGCCTTGGCTATGCCTTTGGCGATCAGATCGAAACTGTCGCCAGCATCGCCGGAAACTTTAGCGGCGTTCTTGCCGCCGGGGCAGTCACCGTGGGGCTTGGCCTTTGGCTGCGCTCGGTCCTAAGATCAGAAGCAGCAAAGCGGTCCTAGACCGCCCAAAGGACACGATCATGGCCACAGCTCCCCGATTCGACATCGACCCCGTCGCCTTTCATCACGACCCCTACCCCGCTTTGGCGCAGATGCGCGCCACGGCCCCTATCGCCTATGTCCCGCAACTGGGCGCGGTGCTGATCACGCGGCACGCCGATATTTCGGTACAGGAAAAGCGGGTCGACCTGTTCTCGTCCCAGCAACCCGACGGGCTGATGACCAAATTGATGGGCGAGAACATGATGCGCAAAGATGGCGCGGCCCATACAGCCGAACGCAAGGCCAGCTTTCCGGCCTTTTCGCCCCGCACCGTGCGCGATCACTGGCTGACAGAATTTCGCGCCGCCTGTACCGACCTGCTGGACGGGCTTGCCCCCAGAGGTAAATGTGATCTGGTGGCCGACTATGCCATGCCCCTCTCTGGCGAGGCATTGCGCACGATCACGGGTCTGAAAAACATGACATGGGCGGAAATCGACCGCTGCAGTCAGGCAATGATGGATGGCATTGCCAACTACAGTGGTGACGCTGCGGTCGAGGCCCGCTGTATCGCCGGAACCAGCCTGATCGACACCCGGATTGACGCCGCGATGCAGGACTTGCAGGCAGTGTCCGACAAATCGCTGCTGGCCGTGCAACTGGCCGCCGGACTGCCGCTGGACACCATCAAGGCCAATATCAAGCTGGCGATTTCCGGCGGCCAGAATGAACCGCGCGACGCCATTGCGGGCACGGTCTGGGCGTTGCTGACCCATCCAGACCAACTGCCCCGGCTGCGGTCGGGCGCGGCCAACTGGCGCGAAGCCTTCGAAGAATATGCCCGCTGGATCTCTCCCATTGGCATGTCACCGCGCCGTATCACGCGGGCCGAAAAGCTTCATGGTGTTGATCTGCAACCCGAAAGCCGCGCGTTTTTCATGTTTGGCTCTGGCAACCGGGACGCGGCACAATTCCCCGATCCCGACCGTTTTGACATCACCCGCAACACGGCAGGTTCGCTTAGCTTTGGCGCGGGGCCGCATTTTTGCGCCGGGGCCGCCGCCAGCCGCGCGCTGATCACCGACGTCGCCCTGCCAATGCTGTTTGACCGCTTTCCAGACTTGCGCCTTGCCGGTGACGCGCCCTTTGCGGGATGGGCCTTTCGCGGCCCCACGCACGCGCATGTTGCGTGGGATAAAACGGCATAAACCCTTAAGAGTACAGCTTTTCCTCCATCAGACTGTGCAGCTTGAGACGCATCTTGGCGATGATTTCAGGAATGTCGCCAGAGGTGTTCACCTTGCCATCCGCATCATAATAGAGGTTGTGGTATTCCAGCCCGTCCGGACCGGGATTGAGAAGATCATACAGCTCGTATTCCGGCGCATAGGTGGACTCTGCGCTGAAATATTCGGCGTATTTATACTCTGCCGTGCGCACGCAACGGATGCGGTCCGGCGCTTTGACCACCTCTTCTTGCTTGGCCGAACTGGCGCGAATATCATCAAAGGTGAACAGAACCTCTTTTTGCGGCTCGTTCTTGGGATGATCGAAGGCCGGGCTCATATCGACCCCAGCAAAACCCTGTCTGACGTCCAGCGGCACGTCTTTTGGATTTAACACCTTGTTCACAAGGGTCGGCAAGACATCCACCAGCGACATCAGAGCGCTCGTCTCTTGTGGTTCGTCAAACCAGTCAGGATTTGCCCAGATCATCGGCACGCGCAGGGTTTCCTCATAGACGTTGAACGCCTTCTGCCGCATCCCGCCGTGGCTCATCCCCATCTCGCCATGATCCGAACAGCGCAGGATCAGAGTGTCGTCAAAAAACGCGTTTGGTGCATCACCGTCATAGAACAGATCCAGCACCTGATGATCTGGGCATCCACTTTTTCACAAAGATTCCCATAGAAATTCAGGTAGTTCAGCTTTTCCTGAGGCCCCGGCAGCGGCCCAAGCGAGGCGGCTGACGTGACCAGCAATTGCGCCTGTGCCTTGGGTTTATTGTTCCTCGCCAGATCCTCATCCACCGTCTGCGGCAGGGTCAGCCCGCCTTGAATCCACTCCGGGTCCTGATAGCCGAATTGCATGGATTTCGGGTAGCCCAGCACATCATGCGGATTGACCAGCGACAGCACCATCAAAAAGGGCTGCTCTGTCGCGCTATCCTTACGATCCTGTAGCCACTCTATCGCCTCCTGCACATAGCGCGCGTCCTGATCAGGCCAGCCCCCGCAGTAATGTTCGGGATTGGCATCCTCGCCCGCATCCGGCGGGATCCACCCCTTAAAGCCGAACATGGCCACATCCGCCGCCGTCAACTCGTTTGGGTTAAACGGGCGGTCTTGTGCCTTGGACAGATGCCACTTGCCCCGATACTGGCAATCATACCCCGCATTGGCAAAGATATTTCCCATATTTGGCAAGGTGTTATCCAGAGAATGCTGCCCGACCGCATATTTTCCGTCATAACTTAGGGTTTGGGTCACTCCATGCTGTGCTGGGTATTTGCCGGTAAACAAAGTCGAGCGGCTGGGCGAGCACATGCAGGTATTGCAGATCGTGTTGGTGAAACTGGTGCCATTGGCACGCAAACGGCGCATCGCGGGCAGATCAAGCCCACCCTCTGCCTCTTCATTGAAAATCTCTGTGGCACGTTGTTGATCCGTGATAATTAAAAGGACGTTTTTGCGTTTATTCGTCTTTGTCTATCCGACATATGAAGATCCTGTAAAAAAGAGGCATTAAATTACAATCTAACCGTGTAGGCCAATTTATTTTTCTATTTTAATTCGAAGGCGCCCCGATGAGTTAAGCCAAGCGCGGGCCCAGCCATTGCCTTGTCCCCGAACCGACCCCATATTTCCCACATGATAAAACTTACCCCGATCTTGTTGGCCGTCTTGTATGCCCTCGCGATGTACCGGTTTTCGGCGTGGCGCACCGCGCGCGAATTGGGTGAGAGGTCAACAGAACTGGCCGATCCGATCCTGAAAAGCCTGACAGATCAGATGGCCGCCGCGCTCGATCTGGCCCGTATCCGTGTGCATATCTACGAGATCGAGCCGATCAACGGGCTGGCCGCGCCTGATGGGCGCATTTTCATAACGCGTGGATTTTTCAACAAATATCGGGCGGGGGAAGTGACCTCTGGCGAGTTGGCAAGCGTCATTGCACATGAGCTTGGCCATGTAGCGCTGGGTCACTCGCGCCGCCGGATGATCGACTTTTCAGGCCAGAATGCCCTGCGGACAGCGCTGGCCATGGTGCTAAGCCGCTTTTTGCCCGGGGTCGGCGTGTTTATCGCCAATGCGCTAACCAGCCTGTTGGCCGCGCGGCTGTCGCGATCCGATGAATACGAGGCCGATGCCTATGCTTCGGCCCTTTTGGTCAAGGCCGGAATTGGCACGGGACCGCAAAAATCGCTGTTCGGCAAGCTGGACGCGCTGACCAAAACCCGTGGCGGCGCCTCGCCTGCGTGGTTGATGAGCCACCCCAAAACCGCACAACGCATTGAAGCGATTGAAAAACTGGAAAAACGCTGGGCCTCTGTGTCTGGTTAACAACACCCCCGACAACCCCCTTTTGCTTTTTCTCACAGCCTTGTTAGACTCGCGTCAAAAAACAACAAGGCAGTGAACATGGCAAGAGAAGAACATCGGCAGGAAATCCTGAAACGCCTGCCAAAAGGCGGCGTTGGCGCGGAAATCGGCGTGTGGGAGGGAGGCTTTAGCGAGATCCTTCTGGCCGAGGCACAGCCAAATACCCTTCACCTGATAGACCCTTGGGAATTTCAGCCCGATTTTGCGAACACCGCCTTTGGCAAGCCGCGAAACGAAACCCGCATGAAAGACAAGTTTCTGTTGGTACAGGACAAATTCAAGGACGATTCCCGTGTCGTCCTGCATCGCAGCTATTCGAACGTGGCGCTGGAAAGCTTTGACGATCACGCGCTGGACTGGGTCTATATCGACGGCAATCACAACTTTGAGGTGGTCAAAAGCGATCTGGAACTGAGCCTGCGCAAAGTCCGCCCCGGCGGGGTGATCGCGGGCGACGACCTGCTGTGGAAACGGGACGAGGGCGCCCCTGTCCAAAAAGCCGTGCGCGCCTTCAAACGCTCACTGGATGATGCCACCGAATTCTTCCGATTCGGTCAGCAATACATGTTCCAACTGGCCGCATGATCGCCCCGGCCATTTGACGCGTTGGCCCCAAATAACGTCAACACGTCAAGTGAGACGAGAGGATTGGGCCATTCCATAAACCGCTCACGCCTCTTCTTCAGTTTAAAAATATCTTGGGGGTGTGGGGGCTGGCCCCAACTGGATCGGATTGCCTCGGCAATTCGATCGTCAGGTGAACATCTGCTCTACAGCTTTCCCAAGCTTTGGCAGTTTCGCCTTTTTCATCAAGGCACGCAGGGGCTTGGGCTCGCCTGACAGACGCTCTGCCTCGGCCTGCACGGCGTGCACTGCCTCGCTGACAAGGTCTGGCGCGCCGGACCAAAGCTCCCACAGGAATCCGTCCGGATCGCGGCGGGTCAGGCCTTCTTCGGTCATGATGTTTTGCGGGAAATCCTTGGCGTTCATCGTGACAAGGATGTCAGCAGACCCTGTGATCGCGGCGGCGAGCACGTGGATGTCGTTTTCGTCGGGCAACCAGAGGCGCGCCTCGATCGCCGCGGACCGCGGCACCTCGGCTTTGGGCCAGTTCGCGCGCAGCAAGGCGATGTCGCCGCGCGCCATCACCTCGCCTGTTGGGCCCAGTTTACGCGCGGCCCGCGCCCATTCTTCAAGGATGCGCGCCGACCATAGCGGTTCGAACAATCCCGCGCGCGCCACGCCCAGCAGGACCTCACGCATCACGGTGGGATAGAGCACACAGGTGTCCAGCAGAACCTTCAAGACTCAAGCCGAAAGAACACCGCCTTGAGGTAGCCGCTTTCGGCCAGTTGCGGCAATTGCGGATGGTCCGGCCCGGCCTGTCCGGAATAGATGATCTGCCCGTTGCGCCCGCCCCGGCCAATGCCGCGCGCGCTGGCGTTGCGGAATTTCGACAAATCAACAGCGTGCGAGCAGGAACACAAGCCGAGATACCCACCCGGAGCCACCAAGGGTGCGGCAAGGCGTGCGACGCGTTCATAGGCGCGCAGGCCTGCCTCAAGCGATTGTTTAGACGGCGCAAAAGCGGGCGGATCACAGACCACCACATCAAAGGTTTCGCCCTCTGCCGCCAAGGCCTCGAGCTGCGCGAACGCATCGCCTTTGCGGATGGCGAAACGCGCAGAGGCGCCCATCGCCTCGGCCCCTTGTTCGGCCAGTGCCAGCGCGGGCGCAGAACTGTCGACGGCCAGTGCTGACACCGCGCCCCCGGCCAAGGCGGCCAACGAAAACCCGCCCACATGCGAGAACACGTCCAGCACCCGCGCGCCTTTGGACAGCCTTTGCGCGAAGGCGTGGTTGGGGCGCTGGTCAAAGAACAGGCCGGTTTTCTGCCCGCCAATCAGGTCCGCCATATAGGTCGCGCCGTTCATCGAGACCGGCACAGGTCCCATAACATCGCCGCGCAAGACACCGGTGTCCTCGTCCAGACCTTCCAGCGTGCGCGCTCGCCCGCCGCCGTTCTTGATAACACAGGTCACCCCCGTTACCGCCATCAGCGCCTCTGTCAGCGGGCCAAGCATCGCCTCTGACCATGCCGCGTTTGGCTGAATGACCGCAGCCTCGCCAAAGCGGTCGATGACGACACCGGGCAGACCGTCGGCCTCGGCGTGGACAAGGCGATAAAAGGGCTGGTCATAAAGCCGCTCGCGATGCGCCAGCGCGATACGCAGACGCGCCGCCAGCCAGTCGGTGTCGATCACCGCCTCTGGGTTGCGGTCCATCATCCGCCCGATGATGCGCGACGCATTGTTGACCGTGATCACCCCCATCGGCCTGCGCTCGGCATCCTCAAGCACGCCAAAACCGCCGGGTTCCAGCGCTTTGGTGCGCCGGTCGGTGACCAGTTCGTTGGAATAAATCCACGGAAAACCGTGACGAATGGCACGCGCTTCGGCTTTTGGACGAAGGCGCACAACGGGATAAGAGGACAGCGTCATGCCGCCCTCTTAAGTCTTTGCGATTGTCTGGGAAAGCGTAAAGCGAAAGCTTAAAGCTGATTGAGCGCGCCCATAAAACCTAGCTCCTGCGCGACATAGCCGTTTTCGGTGGTCAACTCTTGCTGGATCACATAGGCCAGTTGCTGCGTGATGCGCACCTTTTGTGTCAGACCGCGCGCTTCGGCAGCCACGGCGGCATTGCCCCCCAAGGCGTCAAAGTCGGCTTTGACAAAGCGCGGACCTTCCAGGATTTCGCCCGTCGCCGCATCACGGATCTGCACGGTAAACTGGATAGAGTGTACCCCGCCCACCGTATAACGCGCCTTTTCGGTCAAGGCATGAAAGCGGGTCAGGACCACATCCAGCACCACGTCACGTTCGCCCTGCACATTGGACACGCCCTGTTCCAGCCCTGCGGTGATGATCGCCTTGACCTGCGCATAACGGTCGCCAATCGGATCTTCGCGCCACACGATATCGCCACCGGGGTAGAACCGGTTGGCCTCTGACACTTTCAACGTCGTTGGCACCTGTACGTTAACGGCTGTCACGTTGTAGGACTTGAAGCTGGCGGGCGCGACAGACCGCTCTACGGTGCCAAAGCTGTCGGTCAGCGGCGCCGCCAGTGTTGCGCTGACGGCCGAGGGGTTGGACGATACACGATCAACAGAGGCACAGGCCGACAAGCCGACGGCGAGGCCCAGAGCGAGGACGGGGCGGATAAATTTTGCGACTGTGCGGTTCATAACCAATCTCCAAGGCGGTTGCCGAATTGCGATTTCTTGGTTAATCTAACGGGTCAGATTGGGGCACAAATAAGAAGTCCCGGAGCATTTCCGGGACTTCTTAACGTTTTATTAATGTTTGGCGGAATGCCCGGCGCGCCATTCTCAGGCTTACGCGGTGGCCCCATCGGTTTTCGGACGGGCCGTAAAGAACGACTTGATCCACGCATAGGCCTGTGTGGCACCGTGGCGCATCGCCTCTGCACGCAGTTTCTGCGCTTCACGTTCGTATTTCTGGATGTCGATGTAAGTGATTTGCTCGTGGTCCATTGGTCTGCTCCATTAATTCCTGCAGGTTTGCGCTGCATCGCGGCAGCATCGTGCTGCATTGCAGAAAAGATAGGATGTACGGGCTGCGCTGACGACAGCCAATCCTGCAACCCCGCCATGCGTCAGGCGCAAAACATATCAAAATAGGTGAAAAACGGGTGTTGTTAGCGCTAACCAGTCCTGATAGAGCAAATTCAACACAGAAATCATCCGGGATATTAACATGCCCTTAAACTCGACCATCGAGGCCGTAACCGCGCGGATCATCGAACGCAGCCGTCCGACCCGTCAGACTTATCTGGATCGCCTTGCAGCGGCGGCGGATGCGGGTCCGCGCCGCGCGCATCTGAGTTGCGGCAATCAGGCCCACGCCTATGCAGCCATGGGCGCGGACAAAGACAAGCTGGCGGCAGAGCGCGCGCCCAATCTGGGCATTATCACCGCCTATAACGACATGCTGTCCGCGCATCAGCCGTTCCAGACCTATCCTGCCCGCATCAAAGAGGCCGCACGTCAGGTTGGCGCAACCGCGCAGGTCGCGGGCGGGGTGCCTGCCATGTGCGACGGCGTCACGCAGGGCCAGCCGGGGATGGAGCTGTCGCTGTTTTCGCGCGACGTCATTGCCTTGGCCACGGGCGTTTCGCTGAGCCATAACACCTTTGACGCGGCGGTCTATCTGGGTGTCTGCGACAAGATCGTGCCCGGTCTGATCATCGCAGCCGCCACATTCGGGCATATCCCGGCGATCTTTCTGCCCGCAGGCCCCATGGTCAGCGGTCTGCCCAATGACGAAAAGGCCGCCGTGCGCCAGAAATTCGCCACCGGAGAGGTCGACCGCAAGGCGCTGATGGCCGTCGAAATGGCGAGTTACCATGGCCCCGGCACCTGCACCTTTTACGGCACCGCCAATTCCAACCAGATGCTGATGGAGATCATGGGCCTGCACCTGCCCGGTGCCAGCTTTGTCAATCCGGGCACGGATCTGCGCGATGCGCTGACCGATGCGGGTGCCAAACGTGCTTTGGAAATCACGGCCCTTGGCAATGACTATCGCCCCGC
>ERZ887830.1361-NODE-1361-length-13890-cov-16.744995_pt1 | contig 13890 bp, 9 predicted proteins | sample MGYA00521101_ERZ887830 | MGnify/ENA primary metagenome ERZ887830 (study PRJEB32303, sample SAMEA104408592) | aquatic metagenome | biome: Marine water; feature: Pelagic; material: water | place: Baltic Sea | collected 2014-06-05T16:38:00 | depth 1,762 m ...
TATCAACTGGCGCTCCAGTCGTCGTTCCGCCGTGTAGCCAAATGGGTCAAAGCGGGTATTGCGTAATTTCTTGCAGGTGGCGAGTAGCTTGAAGCAGTGCAGCATCCAACTACCAAACCGAACTTTTTGGGGCCTTCCCGTTGCTTTATCGATTCTGGATAGGAGCGGTGGTGCCAGATTGAAAACCAGCCGATAATCGCCGTCAAATTGCTGGGCAAGGGTCTTAAGAAATTTTGGTGAGCTGTGTAGGCGTGCGACTTCGTATTCATCTTTATAGGCCATAAGTTTGAACAGTGATCGGGCAATAACATCTGACAGCTCTTGGTTTAGCCCGATAGCCTGATCAATGTGTTGGTCTATTTTGGAAAGCCACTGTGTGTACCGCTGTGCGTAGGCCTGGTCCTGATACGCAATAAGCTCTTCGGCCAACAGTGCGGATAAAGGCTGCGCACGGTCGACGTCTACAAACTCAAGCACGGAGGTATCGCGAGCGAGCAACTCTTCGACAAGTGTAGGTTTATGCGCCAAAGCACGACCCCATTCAAAGGCTTTCTGATTCCATGCCACAGCAATGCCATTGAGCTCAATGGCATTGCGTATGGCTTCTCTGGAAATCGGCAGTAAGCCTTTTTGCCACGCGTAGCCCGTAACGATGAGGTTGGCCGCGAGGGTGTCTCCGAGGATCGACACTGCGAGCTGTGATGCGGGGAGTAGCGACAGTGCTCCTTTCTTAGTTGAGCTGACCAACCGAGACTCTAGCGTGTCTACAGGGAAGCCCAGGTCGGCATTTTGTGTGAAGTCGCCAGTGAATTGGCTGGCCGTGTTTACGACACCCGCTGTGCGTTGTGTATCCAGAACTGGATTGATTTTATCGTGGCCGGACACCAGCATGTCGCAGGCTAATAAGGTATCGGTTGCAGCGCTGTTGATTCTGGGGGCGTGGATATCTTCCCGGTTTTTTGCGAGGCGAATGTGAGTTACGACGGAGCCGCCCTTTTGTGCAAAGCCCAGCTGATCCACAACGCTGACCGCGATGCCATCAATGTGTGCTGCCATTCCTAATACAGCGCCGATGGTGACAATACCGGTTCCGCCGACTCCCGTAATGAGGACATTAAAGCTTCTGCTGTCGGGCAGCGGTTCGAAACTGGGGAACGGGATAGCATCGGGCAGTTGCGCCCAATCGTCTGAGGCCTGGTTTTTGCCCCGAAGCTGCCCGCCCTCCACAGTGACAAAGCTGGGGCAAAAACCTTCTACACAGGAATAATCTTTGTTACAGCTCGATTGATCGATTGTGCGTTTCCTGCCGAAGGGCGTTTCGAGAGGTTGAATAGAAGTACAGTTGGAGGCGACGCCGCAGTCTCCGCAGCCCTCGCAGACGCGGTGGTTGATAACTAGACGTTTGGCGGGGTCTGGATGAGTTCCCCGTTTACGTCTACGCCGCTTTTCCGAGGCGCAGGTCTGATCATAAATGATCAGCGTTACCCCTTTGATCTCGCGGAATTCCCGCTGCACTGTGTCGAGTGTTTTTCGATGGTGGATTGTTGTCCCCGGTGCAAATTGATACCCCGAGCGATATTTCTCCGTTTCGTCGGACACAACCGCAATGCGCTGTACACCCTCGTGAAAGGCTTGATGGCTAATTTGATCTACTTGAAGTTGGCCGTCTACGGGTTGGCCGCCGGTCATCGCAACGGCGTCGTTGAATAGAAGCTTGTAGGTAATATTAATACCTGCACTGACGGCGGCTCTAACCGCCAATGACCCCGAATGGAAGTAGGTACCGTCGCCTAGATTCTGAAAAATATGTTGTGTTTTTACGAAGGGTTGCTGGCCGATCCAGGTGATACCCTCACCTCCCATTTGGCAGAAAGTGTAGGTTTCCCGATTCATCCAGGTCACCATGTAATGGCAGCCGACGCCACCCTGACCACGGCTGCCTTCGGGAATTTTTGTTGACGTGTTGTGGGGACAACCCGAGCAAAAATAGGGTATTCGTTGTAGGCCTAACGGATCGAGTGTGCTGGAGCGACCGACCGCATCGGTCAGCTTTTTCAGCCGATATTGTGCTGTGGATACTTTGCCTAAATCAATGACACGCGCCAGGGCACCTGTAATGTGGTCGGTCGTAATGGGTTGGTCATTGGGCAGTAGGGGCCGCCCCTGACAATCTAACCTGCCCACCAACTTGGGGCGTTCTTCAGTGGCAATGTCGTAGCAGGCTTCGCGGAAGCCAGTAGCGAGTAAGTCTCGCTTCTCTTCGACGATAAGAATTGTGTCTAACCCGCGGGCAAATTCCTTGTAAGTATCGATATCAAAGGGGAAGGGCATGCCTACCTTTAAGATTTTAATGCCCAGCGCGGTCATCGCAGGCTGATCGAGCCCAAGGTCCTGTAACGCCTGCAAGGTATCCCGCCAGCTCTTGCCCATCGATACGATGCCGATTTTTGGATTTTCGCAGTCGTGGCTGACGTAGTTCAATGCATTGGCGCGGGAGAAGGCGATGGCGGCGGGTAGCCGGTATTGTTTGATTCGGGCTTCCTGCTCGTAAACTGAGTCGGTCAAGAAGGCGTTCACACCTTCAGCTGGAAATTCGAAATGGGGCAGCGTAATGCGGGTTCGGTCAATATCAGCGCTGATGGTAGCGGATGTTTCAATGGTCTCTGGCAGTAATTTAAAGCCCACCCAAGCGCCGCAGAACCGCGACAAAGCATAGCCGAGCAAGCCGAGCTCGATGACCTCCTGAATATCGGAGGGATACAGTACAGGCATAAACTGATCTTGGAACAAAAGCTCCGAGCTGTAGTTGTTGATGGTGGATGTCATGTTGTGGTCGTCGCCAACACAAATCAGAACGCCACCATGCTTATCGGCACCGTGCCAGTTGCCCTGCCGGAGTGCATCGATGGATTGGTCGAGGCCGGGTCCTTTGCCATACCACATGCCGAAAACACCGTCGTAGAGCCCATCATTGTAGTAGTTCGTTTGCTGGGTCCCCCAGACCGAGGTCATGGCGAGATGCTCGTTGGTGCCTGGCCAGAAAGTGATGTGGTTTTCCGGGAGGAGCGCGCCGGCGCGCCAGAGTTCCTCATCAATCGCTGTCATCGGTGAGCCGCGATAGCCCGAAACGAAGCCCCCGGTGTTGAGGCCTGCAGCGAAATCTCGCTGCCGCTGCAACAGTAGTAGGCGCACCATCGCCTGACTGCCCCGTAAATGGATCAAGCCGTCGTGTTGAGTGTAACGGTCATTTAGCGAGACTTTTTGTTTCGTCATGTTAGTTTTGATTTGCGCACTCGATCTCATCACAGTATCTAACTGCTCATCCTGAGGGGTGTCGAAATCGGCAAACAAGTGTTCAACCCGCTATTTCTTTTAAATCAACACGTGAATCTGTCAATAGAGAGAACAATAATGGGTGGATCAATTTCAAAATTAAAGAGATCGAATCGATGGGCCCTTTGGAAGGTATTCGAGTAGTAGAAATGGCCGGACTAGGCGCGGGTCCGCTGTGTGGAATGATGCTTGCTGACTTGGGGGCGAGTGTTTTGGTGATTGAGCGACCGGGTCATCAATCTGCTGAGGCGTCGGCTCATGTTCATGAAGTAGATCCTTTGCTGCGCGGTAAGATGCGGCAACCACTCGACTTAAAATCCCCAACACACGTCGAGCTGCTGCGTGAAATTATTGGTCGGTCCCAAGTTTTGCTCGAGTCGTATAGGCCGGGTGTTATGGAACGACTGGGGCTGGGGCCCAGCGTGATTTGCAATAATCATCCTAGTTTAGTCTATGCCCGGATGACGGGTTGGGGTCAAACCGGACCCTGGGCCCATCGGGCGGGGCATGACCCTAACTACATCGGCGCCACCGGAGCACTCTTTCATTCGGGTAGATCTGCTGAGGCGCCCATGGCACCTCCGACCCTTTTAGGGGACGCTGCGGGTGGCGCTGCACTGATGACTTCGGGTATTACTAGCGCATTGATTCCCGCGATTCGCGATGGGCGAGGGCAGGTTATTGATGGGGCTATCGCTGAGGGAACCAATTACTTGGCTACCTATGCCCAAAGCTTTTACCAAGCAGGGCAGTTAACAGATCAACGTTGCTCGGGATGGCTAGACGGTGGTGCGCCTTGGAATGACACCTACCGCACTCATGACGAGGCCTACATGGTGGTTGCGGCAATTGAGCCCCAGTTTTACGCCTGTCTATTGGCGCAGCTCAAGTTGACAGATCATCCCCTCTTTAGCGATCTAGATCAGTGGGAAAGGTCGCGTTGGGGCGAACAGAGAGCCGTTATTGCGGAGCTTTTCGAGAGTCACTCACGGGCATTCTGGGAGACCGTATTTGATGACGGCGATGCCTGCGTATCTTCTATGCTCACCTATGGTGAGGCGAGAACCCATCCTCAATTTCAGGCTCGTCACGCCTTTTTTGAACAGTCAGGGCAATGGTTTCCCGCACCTGCCCCTCGATTCAGTGACACTTCATGGGAACCTGCTGACTCGGTGGAGGGGGCCGCTGCTCGCGACTACCTTAGGGTGCTTGGGGTACCAGAAGCCGTGTTGAAGGCACTGCAGGACTATCGAGTCAGTGGAGAAAACTAGGTTTTTGTGTTCAGGCTAGACCAGAATTGAGCGCTCTGATGGCGCCCTAGTGACGGATGGTCTTCCGAAATTGACATGGTTGCTTTGAGAGGCCTGAGCCTAAACTTCAGTCTAAAAGCGGAACTGAAGTGAAACCGTTGTAGCCCGATATGTTCAAAAAATGATCTGGGGAGCCATGATGAAGACTGAAAAAAATAAGAAATTGATTAGCCTCGCAGTAGCGGCTGTGGTGACGGGAAGCATTGCTGCGCCCGCTATGGCGGTATTGGAAGAGGTTGTGGTCACGGCGACAAAGCGAGAGCAAACCCTGCAGGATATCCCTGTGTCGATACAGGCCATCTCGGGTGAATTTGTCGATGAGTTCAACATGACCGACATTCAGGATATTGCTGGCACTGTCCCCAACGTCATTATCGGCTACGGTATTACGGCGCAGTCTGTAAACATTCGCGGCTTAGGCGCGGGGCAGGACAGAAGTTTTGAGCAATCGGTGGGGATGTTTATCGACGGCGTTTATCTGCCGCGAAGTCGACAATACCGAAACCCGTTTTTTGACATCGAGCGTGTGGAAATCATGCGGGGCCCGCAGTCAGTGGTACACGGACTCAACTCAACCGCCGGTGCAATCAGTGTACTGACGCGTCGCAATGAGGGAGGCGACCCCTTTGAGGCCAGTATTATGGCGGACACAGAGCTTGAGTATGGTGGTTATGGGGTGACCGCTACGGCTGGGGGCGGGTTGACAGACTCATTTGGGTTGAGGGCTGCAGTGCGTGCGTCGGATTATGACGGATTTATGGTTAACAATGTCAACGGTGCAGAGTCCACCCGGGAAGACATGCTGGTGCGCCTCAACGCGGTCTGGAATGTGTCTGACCGCGTTACAGTGACCGGTAAGCTTGAGACTTCTGAGTACGAATCTTCTTTGAGCGTGGGGGAGATCTACGGTGGCGTATCACAGCTAATTGAGCCCAACGATGGCATCCTTAATTGGCAGCATGCTGCAGATGAGTCGACTATCGATATTTTCGGAATTCTTCCTGTCGCCGAGCCCGGTATAGAGAGCCAATATGACCTCTACAGTCTGGGTCTCGAATGGGAACTGGGCAACAATCGCATTGACGTCCTGGTTGCAAGGTCGGAATTTGAGTACGACATCTCACTCGACCTTGATACAACAACGCTCAACATTCTCGACGCCGGTATCGATGAAGATTACGAGCAAACCAGCGTGGAAGCGCGTATCAGCTCTCAGGGCGACAATACGGTTGATTACATTGCGGGTATTTACTACCACGATACATCACTCAGGAACGCGCAGCCCAACATTTATGGTGAGGGCGCTCTTGGTCCCGGAGTTGGCTTGGAGTCTACTGGCATTTTCGAGGTTGATTCGACATTGTTTTCGCCATTTATTCAGGCGACCTGGAATCTTTCTGACACTTTCAGAGTGTCAGGGGGCGGCCGATACTCCGATGAGGAAAAGGATGTTTTCAGAGACTCCCGCTGTAACCTGGGGTTGATTGGATCTGCGACATTGGTGCCTGCACCGCCGCCGTTGGCAGCGGCCTTGTGTCCCAGCGCTGACTTGGATGGCTATAGAGATAGTCGTAGCTCCAGTAATTTCATGTGGGAATTGGCGGCCCAGTGGGACCTTGGCGAATCGACGATGTTGTACGCCAAGGCGAGCGATAGTGCCAAGGCGGGAGGGTTCTCTAGCTCTACCAGCGCACAGCGTGGCCAACTGGAATATGACGATGAGAGTGCCCTGGGTCTCGAGGCTGGAATCAAAGCACGGTCGTCTGACGGCAGCTTTGAATGGAACCTATCGATTTTCAGGACGGAATTTGATGACTTACAAGTCAATTCCTTTGACGTGGAGATCGTTGATGGTGTTGTTTCTACTCGACCCAGAATTACCAACGCCGCTGAGGCAATTTCTCAAGGGATTGAGGCGGATGCCCGCTGGTCAGCAGCGGAGTGGCTGACTTTAGGCGCATCTGTCGGCTTGCTCGATGCGGAGTACGATAACTTTACAGAGGGTAACTGCAACAGTGCAATCACATCTCCAACAGGAGTCTGTGATCTTAGCGGCCAATCCTTGCCTTATGCCCCTGATATGCAGGCGACGTTCTTTGGCGATCTGCGCGCGCCTTTATTTGCCGGCATGGATCTGACTGGAGGGTTCACGATTGCCTACAGCGATGATTATCTGACTGAAGGCACCATCGACCCCTTAATGATGCAGGACTCTTATACTCGCGTTGATGCCCATATTGGTATTGCCGGACGAAACGATATGTGGAGTGTTTCTCTGATCGGCAAGAACTTGACGGAGGAGGAAATTTTAGGGAGTTCGCAGGGGTTTGGTACCTACTTTCTTGGGTACTTAGAGCCGCCTAGAACGATTTTCATCAGGGCGACACTAAATTTCGGCGGCTGAGCAGCGAAGCCTACGATCGCGAGGCCCTGGTCGAGTACTGACCGGGGCTGCAGGCCAGCCAAGGATGTTGTTCAAACCAACCCTCCCGTTATTGTTAGCCACTGCGCTGGGTTTCTTCGCCACGTGTCTAACAGCTTCGACCGAGCAGTTGGGTGATTGGTCAAGGTTTAGCCAGTACGTCCCGGTCAGGGATGGGACAAAACTCGCGTTGGATTGCTATATCCCTATCCCCGATCGCAGTGCTAGCGGCGCGGAGCTGGAGGGCCGCCACCCGGTGGTGCTCCGCTTCACACCTTACGGTCGCCGCTTTGCAGCGACGAAGCCCTACCAGTTGCCGCAGGTGGGCGTTGGGCTGAACGGATCGAAACCCTTACGGCGCCTCACTCAGCGTGGATACGCAGTCTGCATCGCAGATGCCAGAGGTTATGGTGCCTCATTTGGTAGTCGGTCGACTTGGCTGGGATTTCAGGATGCACTTGATGTCCGGGATATCGTCGATTGGCTTGGTGTTCAGAGCTGGAGTAATGGCCAGATTGGCATGATCGGTAGCTCTTGGTTGGGCTCAGTACAATATTGGGCGTTGGTTGAAGCTTCGCCTTACTTGAAGGCACTGTTTGTTGGCAACGCCCAATATGACCACTACGCCACCTTTTTCGATAATGGTATTTATCGTCCTGACCTCGAGCTGGCATGGCAAACCATTCGAGAGCGAGTTGATTTTGGCGCCGATGGTGCTGGGGTCGCCGCAGTTGATGGTGAGACGGGTGTGGTCCAGTTGAGAGCAGCGAGAGCAGGCCATCGGGCGAACACTCCGTTAGGTGCGCAAATTCGGCCTTTACTGTTTAGAGATACCCTCGATAAAGAGACAGGACGGTCATGGCATTTAGAAAATAGTGTCTGGTTCCATAGATTGGTCCTCGAAGATCAATCAGTGGCGGTCTATCACATTGCAGGGTGGTGGGATGCTTATGCTAAAGACCAGTTGCTGGCCTACACAAACTTTGGAGGACCCCAAAAGTTGCACGTGGGGCCTTATTTCCATGGCGAAACCTTTGGCGTTGATCTGATCGGTGAAGCGTTGCGCTGGTTTGATTATTGGTTAGTAGGCATTGATAACGGAATCATGAATGAGCCGCCTATCCGCTACTACCGAGTGGGGGCGGGGTGGGAACAAGATGAGACGTGGACCGCTTTGGGCGGTGAACCTGTGGAACTTTACTTGGGCGCAGAAATGCTGCCGACTGGCAGTTCGGTAGAGATAAAGCATGGATCTGTGAGCAGCTCAATGTCGCTGAATCATCACTTTCTCCAGCGTAATAACGGGACATTCCGACAGGGCCTTTGTGGAGACAGCGTTGCTGCCCCTGCTGAATGCTATGCCTCTCCATACCTAACAGACATGGGATTGCCCATAAATGGCGCAACCCAGAGATTTTCGCTGCCCCTGAGTCAGGATCTTGAGGTCACAGGTCATCCCTTGGCATCACTTTGGCTATCACCACTGAGTAGTGATGTGGAGATATCGATTGTTCTGGCTGTCGATTTGAACGATGGGCAGCAGCGCTATGTTAGTGGCGCAATGTTAAAAGTATCCCATCGCTGGCAGTCAAAGCCGCCGGTAAATCACCTCGGCCTGCCTTGGCTAAACCAGAGTAACTTTGCTTCCTCACAGGAGGCATCGGACCCCATATTGGTAGAGGTAGATTTGCAGCCTGTAGCGGTGCGCCTCTCAGCTGGCAGTACTTTGACACTGATGGTTACGGCGATAAAGCCCTCGAACAAGGGTGGGGGAAATCCGATACCCCTGGAGATTTATCAGCGGGAGGGGTTTAGATCCTCGCTGCAACTGCCGGTAAAAAATGAGGGCATGCTTTGATGGAAATTTACCCATCTTTGTTTACCGAGACTACCTGTGATGGGCCGGATTTCACTGATGTGACACGCTGCTGGAAGTTTGATCCGCCCAGCCGTTGGTTAATTTTTTGCGCTAAAAAAAGACGTTTTTTTGAGGACAACGCCTAATGGATTTTTCTCTCACTGAAGAACAGCAGTTGCTGGTGGACACATTTCGTCGCTTTGCGGATAAGGAGTTAAAACCTGTAGCCGATGAGTATCGTGATCGGCTAATTCCTCGGGAGCTTGCGCTTCGCCTGCAAAGCGAGATGTTGCCTTTTGGCGTGGGTGCTGGGGTTGTGGCCGAAGAGCTGGGTGGACTCGGACTTGATACTTTTACGGTTGGACTGCTGCAGTTTGAACTGGCCAGAGTATCGCCGGATATAGCTGTTACCGCCCTAATCCAAATGATTGTAGGGAAGCTACTGCCCTATGTGCCCGATCATCTGCGTGATGACTATGCTAAAGCTGTGCTCAGTGCCGAGAAGTTGGGCTGTGTTGGTATGTCTGAGCCAGGTGCCGGCTCTCAGGTCACTGCAGTAGCCTGTAGAGCGCGGGAGTCGGGTGATGACTTTATTATCTCCGGCGAAAAATTGTGGATATCCAGCGGTGGTTACTCTGACTTTATCTTTTTGTTAGCGCGTTTCAATGACGATCCCGTGGGTGGTTTAGGGTTAATCTTAGTAGACCGAGAGCATGGGTATAAAACAGTAGAGATCGGAAAAATGGGGCTGAACAGCCAGTCCACGGCACAGGTGATCTTTGAAGATATCCGGGTTCCTAAAACAAATTTGATGGTGGCTCCTGGTGAGGCCATGAAAACGCTGTTTGTTTCACTAGCCGGCTCTCGGCCTATTGTTGCTCTAATGGCCTTGGGTGTCGCGCAGGCTGCTCTCGATGAGGCCACGAAATATTCGGTGGACAGGCATCAATTTGGCAAGCCCATTGCTGGGCATCAGTTGATTTCCGCGATGCTGGGTGAGATGGCAACTAAGTTGGAGGCTGGAAAATTATTATCCTTCAAAGCGCTCGATGCGATTGATCGCGGATATCGCTCGGATGTGAATGCGGCCATGTGTAAGTGGTACAGCACGGATGTTGCCTGCGAAATAGTTGCTAGCGCCATGCAGATTCATGGTGGCAATGGCATCACACAGGAGTTCCCCATTGAATATATGTATAGGGCGGTTCGGCCTTTCATGGTGACCGAAGGCACCAATGAGATACAAAAACTCTCGATAGGTAGGGCGTTAACGGGTATTGATGCCTTTGGTGGAAGCTGATGTTAATTATTACTGATACACAACAAATGATCATCGAGACCGCTGAGAAAGTTGCGAGCGCTTTTGGTCCTGAGTACTGGCGAAAATGCGACGAGAATGAAATTTATCCGACGGAATTTGTTGATGAATTGGGTGCGCAAGGGTTCTTTGGGCTGGCGGTTCCAGAGACGATGGGCGGCTCGGGTCAAGGCATGACGGAGTTATGTCTCGCCATGGAGGCCTTGTGTCGTGGTGGCGGGGGGGGGGCCGGCGTTGGGCTATCTCTTCGGCTTGTTAGGAACATTGACCCTAGTAAAGAGCGCCAGCACGTTACAGGCCGAACAATATTTGGCGCCCTTTGCGCGTGGCGAGAAGATCTGCGCATTTGCATTATCGGAGCCCGATGCGGGTACTAACTCCTTCAACATTAAAACGACCGCCGTGGCTGAGGGTGGCGGTTTCCGTATCAACGGGAATAAATGGTTTATCACTAATATCGATAATTCTGACGCCCTGCTGCTTGTCGCTAAGACAGCGCCATCTGGTAAAGAAGCAGTCAAATCGGGATCGCTCAGTCTTTTTCTGATCGATTTGCCCAATGAGAGCCTGGACTACACCCCCATACCCAAGCACGGATTCAATTATTACAAGTCAAATCAGTTGTTTATCGAGGACCTCTTTGTTCCGGAGTCGGCATTGGTGGGTACCTTGGGCAAGGGGTTTGCAAGCTTGGCGCCAACGCTCAATGCAGAGCGATTACTGGTCGCTGCCGGGTCTATTGGCCTGGCCCGGCTAGCCTTGTCCAGCGCGGTTCTCTACGCCAGTGAACGTGTGGTTTTTGATGTTCCGATAGGTGCCCATCAGGCGGTACAGCATCCGCTCGCTGCTGCCCATGCCCGACTGGAGTCCGCATGGTGGACAGTAAGACAGGCTGCCGCGATGGAGGATCAGGGTGACCAATCCGCGCACGCCACCGCGCTCGCAAATACCGCGAAATACGTGGCCGTCGAGGCGGCGATCGATGCGTGTTATCACAGTTTACAGGCCCATGGTGGCGCGGGTTACGCGAGGGAGTATCACCAGGAACGGTGGTGGCGTGAGGTGCAGCTGTTCAGGCTAGCGCCTTTGACGCAGCAGATGACGCTAAATTTTATCGGTCAGCATGTACTTGGCCTACCTAGGTCTTACTGAAAAGCAAAGCAAGGGGAGATTAAATGGTCGCTGAAGCGAAACGAATGCAAGGCTATGGCTCAGATTTCATTAAGGAAATGTTTGCCGCAGCGCGAAATCCAGAAATGATTTCCTTCGCCGGAGGCGCTCCTGCTCCTGAGTTGTATCCATTGGATGCCTTCAGGTCGGCTTCTGATAAGGCTTTTGATCTTTATGGTCGCACTGTAATGGCCTATGACGGTGCTTACGGTGTGGCGCAGCTGCGTGATTTCATTGCAACACAGTGGATGCCTCGCGCCGGGATCAGCGTCAGCGCAGATAATGTTCTCATTCTCAGCGGCTCCCAGCAGGGCATAGACTATGCGGCAAGGTTGTATCTGGACGAAGGGGATACGGTTATTGTCGAGCATCCCTCATACCTCGGCGCCTTGAATACCTTCGGTGCTTTGTCTGCGAAGTATGTTTCAGTGGCAATCGATGACCACGGTATGCGCATGGATGCGCTTGAGGATGCGCTGAAGCGGCACCCCGAGGCGAAGTTGATCTATACGGTTCCCGATTTCCAAAACCCCACGGGAATCACGCTGGCGACGGATCGCCGGCGCCAAATGGTTCAACTGGCAGATCGTTATGACGTCATGATCATTGAAGACAGTCCCTACTTCGAAATTCGTTTTGATGGGGCTTTCCCTCCTGCAATCAAGAGTTTTGACGATTGCGGTCGGGTCATCTATCTCGGCTCGTTCTCAAAGACACTCTGTCCCGGTATTCGACTGGGCTGGGTAATTGCAGACGATAGGCTAATCGAGCGATACCGTGTACTAAAAGAGGCCACCGATTTTCAGGCCGGCACTGTCGCGCAGTATCAGGCATTAACGTTTCTTCAGGACCACCCCCTCGATCAGCATTTGGGCAGGTCGCGAGAAGTTTACAGGGCCCGGCGAGACGCCGCGCTCACCGCGATTGGCCAATACTTCCCATCGGGCGTTACCCACACACGACCTTCTGGCGGCTACTTTATTTGGGTTGAGGCGCCTGGCGTAAACGCAACTGAGACGGTGGTGTATGCGATGAACGATATTGGCGTCGCCTATGTGCCTGGTGAATCATTTTATGCTACTGATCCTAGGGTTGATACGCTGCGTCTAAGCTATTCGCAGATGACTGAGGATAAGATTACTGAGGGCATAAGGCGTTTGGGCGTTTTACTTGGCGAGCGGTGCGCTTAGTAGAGTCAAAGCCCGTTTGTAACGTAGCGTCTCGCAATAGCCATCGTGCTTGCCCACACAATGGCGGCGAGTCAGCCCATCAGGAAGACCAGCGGCGGGTGTGATGCCGAACTTTTCGTTCACGCTGCAGCAACCCCAACCCCAACAGCAACCGGCGACGTCACGGCAGTGTGGAAAAGCGAAGATAGGTATTTCATTGCCTACCTCATCACAGAGCGCTGTGTGCATTGCGCCGATCTAGATTTTGTAGCCTGAACTCTATTCTAGAGTCCGGTTGCACTTCTGGTCTGCTAATTTAGGCAGAACACCAGTAGGCGTTTTGAAGGCAATCTGCGCTGGCTATCGACCGCACGAAAGACTGTACGGCATGCGATTAAGACCGCAGCAATACTCAACAAGACATGGGGGTGTCGGGCATCATGGGCGAAGGTTGAGTGCATTGTTTTGGAGGAACGGAATGACAGCTTACGAAAAGTATCGGCATGTTGCTTTTGCGCGTTCGGGCGGCGTACTGACGGTGACATTGAACCGTCCAGAGGCACTTAATGCCACTGACGAACTGCTCCACCGGGAGCTATCCTGGGTATTCGCGGATATCGCTCGAGATAAAGAAACTCGGGCCGTGGTCTTGACCGGTGCGGGTAAGGCGTTTTGCGCTGGGGGTGACCTCAAACACGGGCTGTCCATGAATACACAGCAGACTGATGCGATGGTAGAGGAGGGTAGAAAGATAATCCTCGATATCCTCGAAGTCCCCCAGCCTATTATTGCGGCGGTGAATGGTTATGCAATGGGACTTGGCGCTACTCTAGCGCTGTTCTCCGATATTGTTGTGGCTGCCGAGGAGGCTGTGTTTGCCGACACCCACGTTATTGCAGGGTATGTTGCAGGAGACGGTGGCGCCGCTATTTGGCCTCTGCTCGTAGGCATGCACAACGCCAAGGAGTTCTTGATGACGGGCGATCGTCTGACGGCGGAAGAAGCTAAGGAGCTCGGTCTTATTCGCCATGTGGTGCGGGCAGCTGACCTGCTTAAAGTGGCTCATGCGAAGGCTGAAAGGCTTGCCACAGGACCTAGGATGGCCATTGAGGGCACCAAGCAAACATTAAACTGTTTGTTGCGGCAGGCGGTTGATGCAACCCTTGATTACGGTCTGTTAAGGGAAAAGCAATGTATGCAGGTGAGTGAGGATTGCGAGGAGGCACTCTCGGCATTTGCTGAGAAACGGCAGCCAGTGTTTAAGGGAAATTGATCTTGCAAAATTTTCGATTTTAGATCGAGCTGGGGTA
>ERZ887830.1363-NODE-1363-length-13873-cov-7.450427_pt1 | contig 13873 bp, 11 predicted proteins | sample MGYA00521101_ERZ887830 | MGnify/ENA primary metagenome ERZ887830 (study PRJEB32303, sample SAMEA104408592) | aquatic metagenome | biome: Marine water; feature: Pelagic; material: water | place: Baltic Sea | collected 2014-06-05T16:38:00 | depth 1,762 m ...
ATATATTATACTCTATCATTTTTAATTATTTAAAAAATATAAATCATAAATATACTCTCGAAACCATTAATTTATTCATTTTGTGAAACAATCTATAACTATATTACTATCTTTTATTATTTTAGGTACTTTTAAGGCTTCAGCTATAGAAAATAGCATTGAATTAATAGATTTAAATACAAGTACTCAAAAGGTACTAGTATTAAATTTTCCCTCAAAAAAACCAAGTAAACCATTTCTTTTATCTCCAGTTAAGAAACCCAAAGCGCCCATATCATCAAACACTTTGTCAAATAAAGAATTTGATATTTTAGACTTAGCTTTCAAACAATCAAAGAAATGGAAATGGGAAAGAGTTTCAAATATCAAAAAAAACTTAAAGGATGAAGATGCTTTAAATTTAATTGATTGGGTAAGATATTATAATGGTGCATCTGATTTAACTTTTACTGATTATGTAAATTATATAATAAAAAATAATAATTGGCCTGAAATAGACAACATAAAATTAAAAGCAGAGTCAAAGATTAGATTTTCAGACTCAGCATCTGATATTATCAACTTCTTTAAAGAAAATGATGTACAGAGTGGCATAGGAAAAATCCATCTAGGTAATGCATATGTTTCAATTGGAAAAAAAGATGAAGGAATTAAATTAATTAGAGAGGGCTATATAGAAGGCTCTTTTGGAAAAACTGAGCAAAAGCAGATAGTAATAAAGTTTAAATCTTTTCTAGATATTGAACATCATAAAAAAAGAATATCAAACTTACTTTGGAATAAACAATATCGTACAGCACAAAGACTAATTAAGTATGTTGATAAGGATTATCAGAAACTTTATGAAGCTAGAATTGGTCTCATATCATTCGCAGGTGGAGTAGATCAATTAATTGCCAATGTTCCTAATCAATTAAGAAATGATTCTGGACTAGTACACGATAGAATTAATTGGCGAATAAAAAAGAAGAAATTTTCTTCTGCATTAAGCTTGTTACAAGAAATAAATAAAAATAGTTCAGCGGAACTAGAAAGGCCAGATAAGTTCTGGAAGCTTAAAAACTACTCAATAAGAAAACTAATTGATGAACATCGTTATGATGAGGCTTATCGACTTTCAATTAACCATGGTCTAAAAAGCAATGCTGATATTGCAACTGCTGAGTGGCTTGCAGGATGGTTGAGTTTTTCATTTTTAAATGATCCTGCAACTGCCTCACTTCATTTTAGGAATATCTACGATATTTCCTCAAGACCAATATCCAAAGCAAGAGGCTCATTTTGGTTGGCGCGATCTTACAAAGAATTAAATAAAAATGAGATGGCTCAAGAATGGTTTTTAGAGTCATCTAAATATAACTTTACGTTCTACGGCCAGCTTGCAAATCAATATTTAGGAGATCAAAGTCAATTTATTGTAAATAGCTACCCTGAAACAATAGATGTAAATAATCCAAATTCAGAAATGATTGAAGTTTATCGAGCAATATATCTTTTAGATGAACTAGAAGAATTTAAGATTATGAAAAAATTTATATGGAGTATAGCAAGGTCTGATAATACTGAGGAAAGATTAAGAATTGCTAAGTTGGCAAAAAAATTAAGTCGAAACGACTTTGCTGTTCAAGCTGGTAAATTTATATATTACGATACACTATTATTAGCGCCAGAAAGTTTTCCTTCAGTTCAAAAGCCAAAATTTGGTAAAATTATATTCCCTTCGCAGCCATTTATTCACTCTGTAATAAGGCAAGAAAGTCAGTTTGATCCAAAAGCTGGAAGTTACGCTGGAGCCAAAGGCTTGATGCAACTTATGCCCTACACAGCTAAGAAACTATCTAAAGGTTTAAACTTAAAATATTCAAAATCACGATTAACGAGTGACCCTGAGTATAATGTAATATTAGGAAGTGCTTACCTTGATGAGCTTTTATCAAAATATGATGGCTCTTATATACTAACTCTTGCTGCATATAATGCTGGTTCCTCAAGAGTAACAAGATGGATAGCAAGATATGGCGATCCAAGAACTAATGATATTGATCCAGTAGATTGGATAGAACTAATACCATTTAAAGAAACAAGAAATTATGTTCAGAGGGTAATGGAAAATTTACAAGTTTATGAATTTATTGAAAATAATTATTTACCAAATAGTTATACTCTATCTTACAATCTGACAGTAGGCAAAAAAGATAGAAGTAAGATTGTAGTCCCAATTCTAAAACCTTAGGTGGCGGAGTGAGAGGGATTCGAACCCTCGTAACGGGTATAAGCCCGTTAAATTCCTTAGCAGGGAACCGGTTTCAGCCACTCACCCATCACTCCACGTATAGTACTAATTAGTCTTTTTATCTCTAATTATCTAGTTTTTTCTTTACTATTTGATTCAAAAGTCCTGGATTTGCTTTACCTTTAGTTGCTTTCATAACTTCCCCAATAAAAAATCCAAGAAGTTTTGTTTTTCCTTCTTTATATTTTTGAACATTATCTGGATTTTCAATTAATACCTGATCTATAAACTTCTCAATTTCAGTTGTATCACTTATTTGAACAAGGCCTTTGTCATTTATAATTTCTTTAACTGATTTACTAGATTCACACATTTCCTCAAAAACTTCTTTAGCTGCACGGTTTGAAATTATCCCATTTTCAATTTCATCAATTAAATCTCCAAGTTGATCAGAATTAACGGGAGATTTTTCAATAGTTAAATTTAATTTATTTAAAATTGCAAACAACTCACTTGCAACCCAGGATACAGCAAGTTTTACATTTCTATTTTTAGCTACTTTTTCAAAATATTCACTAGTAAGTCTATCTGTAGTTAATACCTCAGCATCATAATCAGAGATTTTATACTGTTCAACAAATCTAGCTTTCTTTTCATCAGGTAATTCAGGTAAATCTTTTTTTAAATCATCGATCCAATTCTGGTTAAGTTTTAAGGGCAATAAATCGGGGTCAGGAAAATATCTGTAATCATGTGCATCTTCTTTTGATCGCATTGATCTAGTTTTGTCTAAAGTTACATCATATAGGCGTGTTTCTTGTTTTATTTTATCACCACCTTCAATTACTTTAATTTGCCTATCAACTTCAAAATTAATTGCTGCATTAATATGTTTAAATGAATTTAAATTTTTTATTTCACATCTTGTTCCCAGTTCATCTCCCTCTTTTCTTACAGATATATTAACATCTGCTCTCAATGAACCCTGCTCCATATTTCCATCACAGGTATCTAAATATCTTAATATTGTTCTCACTTTTTTAACATAAGCTACTGCTTCTTCAGGTGAAGCCATATCTGGTTTAGAAACAATTTCCATTAATGCTATTCCCGATCTATTTAGATCAACAAAAGTTAAATTAGGGTCTTGATCATGTAAACTTTTACCCGCATCTTGTTCCAAATGAAGTCTTTCAATGCCAATAACTTTTTTTTCATCACCAAGATCTATTTCGATTGAACCTTCACCGACAATTGGATCTTTAAATTGAGAAATTTGATACCCTTGAGGAAGATCTTGATAAAAATAATTTTTACGATCAAAAATTGACTTACTATTTATTTTTGCATTTAGCCCTAATCCGGACTTTACTGCTTGTTCAATACAAAATTTATTAATGACAGGCAACATTCCTGGCATAGCTGCATCTACTAAACTTACCTGAGTATTTGGAGCAGATCCAAAGCCAGTAGATGAACTTGAAAAAAGCTTTGATTTTGAATTAACTTGAGCATGTATTTCAATACCAATTACTGTTTGCCAATTATTACTCATAAACTATTTCCACCATTGAGTTGGTCGGTTATTAAAATTAATCGTATCTTGCAGATTTTTAGAAATATTTAAAAGCATTTGCTCTTGAAAAGAATTAGTAATTAACTGCATGCCTATCGGTAAACCAGAATTATCAAGTCCAAATGGAATAGAAATAGCTGGTAAGCCAGCTAAATTAGCTGGAACAGTAAAGATATCATTTAAATAGTTTTGAACTGGATCTGTTTCTTCTCTATTTATAGGAAAAGCTGTATTTGGTGTTGCGGGAGTGAATAATGCATCAACGTTTTTAAAAACATTATCAAAATCATTTTTTATTATAGATCTAATCTTTTGAGCCTTTATATAATATGCATCATAATATCCTGACGAAAGAACATAAGTTCCAATCATAATACGTCTTTTAACTTCATCTCCAAAACCCTCTGATCTAGTAGACTCATACATTTCAGTGAGACTTTTTTCTTTAACTCTTAACCCATACTTAACTCCATCGTATCTTGATAAATTTGATGAAGCTTCAGCTGGTGCAATAATATAATATGCAGGAAGTGCTGTTTTTGTAGACGGCAGACTTACTTCAGTTAGTTCGGCTCCATTTTCAGTAAGTATTTTTTTACCTTCGTTCCAAAATTTTTGAATTTCTTCTGGCAAGTCATCGCTCATATATTCTTTTGGAACACCTATCTTTAACCCTTTTACAGAGCTATCAAGATTAGAATAAAAATTTTCATTTGATCTTATAGAGCTTGTTGAGTCTTTATTATCATGGCCAGAAATTGTTTGAAGTAGTATTGCGGCATCTTCAACTGTTTTAGCTATTGGTCCGGCTTGATCTAATGAAGATGCAAACGCAACTGTGCCCCATCTTGAAACTCTACCATAAGTAGGTTTAAGCCCAACTAATCCTGTGAATGATGCTGGCTGCCGGATTGAACCTCCTGTGTCAGTACCAAGAGATGCTACACATAAATCTGCTGCAACTGAAGCAGCTGATCCACCAGACGATCCACCTGGAACCAGTTCATCTTCATTATCAATAGATTTCCATGGGTTTATAACAGGTCCATAAAAGCTTGTTTTATTAGTTGATCCCATTGCAAATTCATCACAATTAAGTTTACCAAGAACTACAGCTCCTTGATCTTTACAGTTAGCAGTAACCGTAGACTCGTAAGTAGGTGTAAAATTTGATAATATCTTACTTGATGCCGTAGTAAGAATATCGTTTGTGCAAAATAAATCCTTATATGCAAGTGGTACCCCATCAAGAAATCCAATTTTTTTATTTTTGGATATTCTCTCATCAGTCTCTTTAGCCGCCTCTATAGCTTTATCTTCTGATACAGTAATAAAACAATTTAGTTTTTTGGCTGTATTAATTTTCTTAAGATAGATATCAGTTATTTCTAATGCCGAGGCTTGCTTATCATTAAGAAGTTTTGATGTTTGCTCGATGGTTAAATTTTCTATCATTATTATTCTATAACTTTTGGTACCACAAAAAAACCTAGCTCAGATTCAGGCACATTTTTTAGTAGATCTTCATTAGATAATTTATTCTCAGCAACGTCCTCTCTTAATATTAGGTCTTGATCAAGTGAGTTTGAAGTTGGATCAATCTTCTCAGTGTTGATTTCTTTAAGTTGGTCGATAAAAGAGACAATAGAGGTTAAATCTTTTTCTAAACTGTTCAATTGCTCGGCATTTAGTGACAAGCGAGCAAGTTTTGCTAGTTTAAGTGTGCTATTTTTATCAAATTCCATTGTGATACTTAGATTATCTAGTTAGTAACATAATTATTTATGATATATACTTGTAAAAGATGGGTAATGAAACAAAAAAAATTCAAGATTTAAGGGAATTTAAAGATATTCTAATAGATAAACAACGCTTAATGGGACTAGATTTGGGATCTAAAAGAATAGGTATATCTGTTTCTGATCCAGAATTAAAAATTGCTTTATCTATTAAAACTATTGAGAGAACTAAGATAAGCATTTTAATTGACGAATTAACTGAAGTTATTAATAAATTTCAAATAGGCGGATTAATTTTTGGAATGCCTTTAAATATGGATGGGTCAGAAGGTAAAAGCGCCCAGTCTGCAACAGATACAGCATTACTTATTTCTGAAAATTTAAATATGCCATATGGTTTTTGGGATGAAAGACTATCTAGCGCTGCAGTTGAAAGACTCTATGAAAAACCAAAAAAAAGTCGTAAAAAAAAGATAATAAACAAAAAAGAAATTGATAACTTGGCAGCAGCATTTATTCTAGAGGGAGCGCTTCAATATATAAGTAACTACACAGATGATTGAAATAAATAAAATCCCCAAACTTTCTATTAAGAATCTTCAGTCAATTAAAGATTTGTCAGTGCAAGATATTAATTCAATAATTAACACTGCAAAATTATTTAAATATAATAATAAAGAAAAAGATAAAGCTGTTCCTATTCTAAATGGGAGAACAATTATTAACTTATTTTTTGAACCCTCCACTAGAACCCTTATATCTTTTGAAATTGCCGCTAAAAGACTTGGCGCTGACATAATAAATATGAATTTAGAAGGTTCATCTTTAAGAAAAGGTGAAACCATAAGTGACACTGCAGATACACTTAATGCAATGAACCCTGATTTAGTAATAGTAAGACATGCTACTGCAGGATCTATCAATGAAATATCTTCTAAAATTAAGTGTCCAGTCATAAGTGCTGGTGAAGGTTCTATTGAGCATCCTACTCAGGCTTTGCTAGACGCATTTACTATTAAGGATAAAGGTAAAAATTTTAAAGATTTAGTTGTATCAATTTGTGGTGATGTTGAACACAGTCGAGTAGCAAAATCAAATTATTATCTTTTAAAAAAATTGGATGCAAAAATAAGATTTGTAACACCAAAATATTTTAAGCCAAAAAATATAGAAACTTTTGATGTGGAGTATTTTGATAATTTAGAAAAAGGTATTGAATTAGCTGATATAGTAATGATGCTTCGAATTCAAAAAGAGAGAATTAATGATGCTGATTTACCTTCAGAAGATGAATACTTTAACTCATTTGGATTAACTTATAAAAAATTATTAAAGGCTAAAAAAGATGTACTAGTTATGCACCCAGGGCCAATAAATAGAAATGTTGAAATAGAAAGTTCTTTGGCTGACGACTTAAACAAATCTGTTATTAATGAGCAAGTTGAAAATGGAGTAGCAGTTAGAATGGCTTGTTTAGCTATGATGGTTGAATAATCAAATGCTAATTACTTTTAGTAGTATATTAATTTCATATTTACTAGGGTCAATTCCAAGTGGTATAATTTTTGCAAAACTATTTAATCTTGGGGACATAAGGAATATTGGTTCTGGAAACACTGGAGCAACCAATATTTTGAGAACGGGAAATTATTTTGCATCTGCACTTACTCTTTTAGTTGATGCCCTCAAGGCAATAATTGCGATTAATATATGTCAAAATTATTACCCTGAATCATTCTTAATTTGTTCAATATTTATTTTAATTGGACATATTTTTCCTATATGGCTTAAAAATTTTAGTGGCGGTAAAGGGTACGCATCATTTTTAGGAATTTTACTAGCATCTAATTTTATTTTATTCTTTATTGTAGTGATCGCTTGGATTCTGGTTTTTGCAGTATCAAGGATATCTTCTATGTCAGCCCTGATAAGTATTATTATACTCTTGATAGCGATCTATCTTTTGCCCAACACTGAGCATGTAATGACATATGCTATAACTGGATTTATTATATTAATCTCACACGCGAAAAATATTTTAAGATTAATTACAGGTAAAGAAGAATTACTCAAATAGAAAAAATTCCCTTAATTCCTATCATTTATAATTTATCTCATGTCTTAATTTGACAAAGTGAATTATTTTAGCTTAATAAGTTCAAAATGAATTTAGTAATTGTAGAAAGTCCAGCTAAAGCCAAAACGATTAATGCTTACTTAGGTAGTAACTTTAAGGTTTTAGCTAGTTATGGACATGTTAGAGATCTTCCATCAAAAAATGGTTCTGTTGACCCGGAGAATAATTTTGCTTTTGAATGGGAAACATCTGATAAATCAAAAAAGAATTTATCTGAAATTTACAAGGCGGCCGAACAATCAGATACTTTATTTTTAGCTACAGACCCAGATAGAGAAGGTGAGGCAATTGCATGGCATATATTAGAGCTATTAAAAAAGAAAAAAATATTAAAAAATAAAATTGTAAAAAGGGTTGTATTTAGCGAGATTACAAAAACAGCTGTAACTAAAGGCATTGAAAACCCAAGAGATATAGATGACTCCTTAGTATCGGCATATTTAGCAAGAAGAGCCTTAGACTACTTAGTTGGTTTTAATTTATCGCCAGTTTTGTGGCGAAAGCTTCCTGGGGCTAAGTCGGCAGGTAGAGTTCAATCGGTTGCTCTTAGGTTAATATGTGAAAGAGAATTAGAAATTGAATCTTTTGATCCAGAAGAATATTGGAAAATAAAATGTAAGTTTATCACAGACAAAAATGATGAATTTGAAGCAAACCTCACCCATTTCAACAGTAATAAAGTAGAAAAACATAGCTTTAAAAATAATGATCAGGCAGACGAAGTAATTGATGCTTTTAAAAATAAAAATTTCAAAATATCGAATATTTCAAAAAAACCAGCTCAAAGAAATTCAAATGCTCCTTTTTCTACCTCAACACTACAACAAGAAGCTTCAGGCGTATTTGGTTTTGGTGCATCTAGAACAATGCAAATTGCTCAAAAACTATTTCAAGGTATTGAAATAGACGGTGAAACTGTTGGGCTTATAACTTATATGAGAACTGATAGTACAGAGCTTTCTTTAGAAGCAATTAATTCTTATAGAGAATATTTAAAACAAAATTTTATTGCAGAATATTTACCAAGTGAAATTAAAACATACAAAAGTAAAAAAGCAAAAAATGCTCAAGAAGCTCACGAAGGTATTAGACCAACTGATGTAAATATAACACCAGATAAAGTAAAAAAATACTTAGATGAAGATGGTAATAAACTTTATCGCTTAATTTGGAAACGTTCTCTAGCTAGCCAAATGAGTTCTGCTCAATACGAAAGAACATCTATAGATATAATATCAAATGATAAAAATCTAGAATTAAGAGCTAATGGTTCAATTCAGAAATTTGACGGTTTTCTAAATGTTTATGGAGAATTTAAAGAAAAGGAAATTGTAGCAAATGAAGAAACTTCAGATACCTCAGAAAATAATGAAAAACTTCTACCTAATCTATCCATGGATTCAATTTTAACAAAACAAATACCAGAATCTAGTCAACACTTTACTCTACCTCCCCCGAGATATTCTGAAGCAAGTTTGGTTAAAAAACTTGAGGAGCTAGGAATAGGAAGGCCATCAACTTACGCAAGTATAATTTCTGTTTTGAAAATGCGTGCTTACGTAGAGGTTGAAAAGAATAGATTTGTTCCAGTAGATAGAGCAATATTAATTACAGCTTTTTTAAAAGGATTCTTTGATAAGTATGTAGATTATGATTTTACTGCAGATATGGAAGATAAGCTCGATGATATTACTACTGGTAAAATTAGTTGGACTGAATTTCTGTCTTTATTTTGGAAAGATTTTTCAAAAAATATAAGTGAAGTAACTGAGCTTAGAATAACGAATATTTTAGATAATCTAAACGAAAGTTTGAAATCACATATTTTTGCAACTAATAAGGAAGATAATACCATTACACGTGTTTGTCCAAATGGATGCGGCGGAGAACTAAGTTTAAAAGTTAGTCGATTTGGTGCATTTGTTGGATGTACTAACTATCCTGATTGTAAGTTTACCAGGCCTATATCTCACAAGAAAGTTAAAGAAGTATTTGATGATGTTGTTTTAGGAATTGATGAAATTACCTCAAAAGAAATTAAGCTACTAAGTGGAAGGTTTGGTCCCTATATTCAACTAGGTGAAATGGAAGGAAAAGAAAAACCAAAACGTGCAACAATACCAAAAGATATTTCTCCTAAGGAAATTGATTTAGAAAAAGCTAAATTATTATTAAGCTTGCCAAGAAAAGTAGGTGATCATCCAGAGTCAGGTCACGAAATTTTAGTTAATTATGGAAGATATGGTGGATATTTAACTTGTGATAGCAAAAATGCATCTCTTGAAGACAGTTCAGAGGTTTTTGACATAGGAATTAATAGGGCCGTTACACTTCTTGCAAATGCAAAACCTGGAAGATTAAAAAGCTCTTCTGAACTTAAGACATTGGGTGATCATCCTAGCGATGGAAAACCTATAAAAGTTATGAAAGGTAAATTTGGTCCATATGTTAAATATAAAACTATTAATGCCACTATTCCTGACTCATTTGACCCAGAAACAATAGACCTTGATGAAGCAATTGAGTTAATTGATAAAAAAATGGATAAAAAACCTAAAAAGAAAAAGAAAAAAACTATAAAAAAATCCACATCTAAGAAAAAATAGCTTCGTTTTAATAAAAAATAAATTAGAGTTACTACTTTAATTAAGGATAAATTATGGCTCTAAGTTTCGAAGAAGTAATAAATGCTAAAAACTCTATTAGCATTAAAAACCAAGCATTTATAAATGGAAAATATGTAAACTCGGTATCAGGAAAGGTATTTGAAGATTTCTCACCAGTTGATGGAAAATTAGTAACTTCTGTTGCTGAGTGCGATATTGAAGATATTAATAATGCTGTAAAAGCTGCAAGAGCTGTTTTTGAAAAAGGTTCCTGGTCACGTATGGCACCTAATAAAAGAAAAAAAATTCTTTTTAAATTAGCTGACCTAATGAAAAAAAATATCCTAGAGCTTGGTATCCTTGAAACACTGGACATGGGTAAGCCTATATCTGCAGCTACTGGAGATATAGCAGCTTGCATAAATTGCTTAAATTGGTACGCCGAAGCTATAGATAAGATCTATGATGACGTTGCTCCTACAAGAGATAATATTATTGCAATGATTACCAAAGAGCCTCTAGGTGTTGTTGGTGCAGTAACTCCATGGAACTACCCATTACTAATGGCATTTTGGAAGATTGCTCCTGCATTAGCAACAGGGAATAGTTTTATTCTAAAGCCAGCTGAACAATCTCCACTTTCTGCATTAAAAGTTTCTGAGCTTGCTATGGAAGCTGGAGTACCTGAAGGTGTATTTAATGTCGTACCTGGATTTGGACCAACTGCTGGAAAAGCTTTAGGTATGCATATGGATGTAGATAAATTAGGCTTTACAGGCTCTACAGAAGTTGGAAAATTATTTTTAAAATACTCAGGAGACTCAAATATGAAAAGAGTATCTCTTGAATGTGGTGGAAAATCTCCAAATATAATATTTGCAGATGCACCAGACTTAGATTTAGCTGCAAAACAAGCAGCTGATGGAATGTTTTTTAATAGTGGTCAAGTATGTGATGCGCCTTCAAGACTACTAATAGAAAAATCTGTAAAAGATGAATTTTTAGAGAAACTAGTTCAATATAGTAAACCTTGGATGCCAGCTGATCCATTTCAACCAGAAACTTCGATGGGATCAATGGTGGATGAAAATCAAACATCAAGAGTCCTAAGTTATATAGAAAATGGAAAATCAGAAGGTGCAAATCTTATTACTGGTGGTCAACAAGTGAAAAAAGAGTCGGGAGGTTACTATATTGCACCGACTATTTTTGAAGGTGTCAAAAATGACATGAAGATTGCCAAAGAAGAAATTTTTGGACCAGTGCTTTGCGCTATTGACTTTGACGGCGAAAATCAAGCTTTAGAAATAGCAAATGATACTGATTATGGCTTAAATGCAATTATTTGGTCTAATGATTTAAATAAAGTTCATAAACTTGCTAAGCGAATTAAAAGTGGTAAAGTTTTAGTTAATAGTATGAGTGATGGAGATATGTCTGTACCTCATGGAGGTTACAAACAATCAGGCTTTGGAAGAGATAAGTCAATTGAAGCTATGGGACAGTACACTCAAACTAAACTTACATGGATTGAGTTAAAGTAAGCATATCTATGTCATCAAGTACTGCTAAGATTAAGGTAGATGTACCACCACCAGTACATGAAGATGTCTTAAAGCAATTAAGCGAAATATCATTAGACCCAGGTAAACCGCTATTTATATCAGATGCAGATGAAGTAATACTAGACTTTCTTGGATCATTTGAAAAATATCTATTAGCTCATAAACTCAAATTTGATCTTTCTACTTACTCATTGTTTGGCAATATATTAAAAATTGATAATGATGAACCAATTTCTAAAGAAGAAGTAACTAAGCATCTTGATAATTTTTTTGACCTAAATACTAAAGATATGAATATTGTTCCCGGCGCATTTGAAAATTTAAAAAAAATTGAAGCTGAACTTAACTTTCAAATAATTATATTAACTAATATTCCAGTTAAACGGAGACAAGATAGGATATATTGCTTTAAGAAAAATAATTTAGATTACCCTATTATAACAAATATTAATTCAAAGGGTCCTACAATTAAAAAAATAATATCTAATTTTAAAAATAAAGTATTTTTTGTAGATGATATGGTATTTAATTTAAAATCTGCAAATAAAGAAGTCCCTAATGTTAAATTAATACATTACGTATCTGATAAAAGACTAGCCAGATTGATAAAAACGCCAGAAGATATCTCTACAAAAGCTGATACTTGGGAAGAAATTTATATTTACTTAAAAAATGAATTGGCTTAATAAACTTCCCATTGCGCATAGAGGACTTCATAGTAATGCTAACAACATATATGAAAATACTAAAGAATCATTTTTGGCAGCAGTAAATGAAAATTATGCGATTGAATGTGATGTAGTATTATCAAAAGATCATGAGGTAGTAGTGTTCCATGATGAAAATTTAAAAAGACTTTGTAACTTAGATAAAAATGTATCTAGCTTAACAATGAATGAATTAAGAAGTCTAAAAATCTATGAAAGCAATTCAAATATAATTTCATTGGATGAAATGCTACATGTTGTGAGTGCACATGTTCCAATAATAATAGAAATAAAAGGAAAATTTACTCCATTTATAGAGGAAAGAATTCAAGAAATTATTCGGTCGTATAGAGGACCTATAGCATTAAAAACATTTAATTTGAAATCAGTAGAATGGTTGATTAAATTTTTACCGTATGTTTACAAAGGCTTAGTTATTGATTCAAATACTAATAATTTTGAAACAATTTTAGATTTGAACATAGATTTTGTATCATGCGATATTGAATTTATTGAATCAAATTTGGTTGATAGATTGAAAAAAAAGGGCTTACCTATAATCACTTGGACAGTTGATAATGAAGATAAAAAAAAGAAGGCTAATTTAATTGCAGATAATATAATTTTTGAAAATATAAGACCATAAATGATAGTTAAAAAAAATGTAAGTTCCATAGAACAATACCTAAAACAAAGAAGGGTTAATTTAAGAAAAAAAATAGCATTTATACCTACAATGGGTGCATTACATGAAGGTCATTTATCTTTAATTAAGCTTGCTAAGGACAAAGGGCGGTATGTAGTTGTGAGTATTTATGTAAATCCATCACAATTTGCTCCAAATGAAGATTTTTCTAAATATCCAAGAACATTAAAGAGTGACTTAGAAAAATTAAAAAAAATATCTGTTGATCTAGTCTTCACACCAGTAACTAAAGATATTTCTGAATATACTCACCAGAAGTATTCATTTAAAACATTTGGATTAGAAAAAAAATTATGCGGTAAATTTCGTCCAAACCACTACTTAGGTGTGTCAGAAATAGTGTTAAAGTTTTTATCCATTATAAATCCTGATTTTGCCTATTTTGGAGAAAAAGATTATCAGCAATATATTTTTATAAAGAGAATTGTAAAACAAACAATCTTAAAAACAAAAATTATAATGGGTAAGACCATTAGAAATAAAGATGGTTTAGCGTTATCATCTAGAAATAAATATCTTAGTGAGAAAGAAAAGAACATAGCAAAATATATTTATAAATATTTGAAACAATCAAGATTATTGATTAAAAAAGGACAATTAATAT
>ERZ887830.1371-NODE-1371-length-13798-cov-19.056756_pt1 | contig 13798 bp, 9 predicted proteins | sample MGYA00521101_ERZ887830 | MGnify/ENA primary metagenome ERZ887830 (study PRJEB32303, sample SAMEA104408592) | aquatic metagenome | biome: Marine water; feature: Pelagic; material: water | place: Baltic Sea | collected 2014-06-05T16:38:00 | depth 1,762 m ...
TTCGAGTGCAGCTTAATAGCAAAAGCTCCCAGAACAGACAGCTGAGTCGTCAGAGATCCTGTGATGCACTCTGCCAATGGGCAAGATCTTCTGGGGTATCGATATCCGTCACATAATGGGGGTTGTCGGTCTCCCACTCTAATTGCCACGCTTGAGTCTGTGCTCGCCAGGCACCGCTGCCAAATTCGCCCTCGCCCTGAATAATCCTCTCCGCCACGTGACGAGCAAACACCACCGGGTTACCTGGGCGTCCTGCGACCACCGGTCCGATAAACGCGATCTCCGGCGCCGCATGCTTATAAGCGGCCATCAGCGCGACGACATCACCACGTATCAAGCTCGGCATATCCACTGGCATCACCAGCACCGCCTCGCAATCAGCCGGCAGTTCCGCGAGCCCCAGACCTAATGAGTCGCGCTGAGAATGCGTTAGCGTGGGTTGTGAGACCTGCTTAACCGGTAAGTCAGCCAAGACGGTCTGTAACTGCTCGCTGTAATGGCCGGTCACCACGACCACCTCATCCACGCCCGCCTCAAACAGCACCCGGACATTGCGCGCTAACAACGTCTCACCCTTAACCGTGATCAGTCCTTTGGGCCGATACCCGAGCCGGCGACCTTCACCGGCGGCCAACACAACGGCTGTCACACGAAGCCGACCGGTCGCGCACTCGGCGTCATCACAACATCCATCCTGAGGGGCCGGACTCATGTCACGACTGACCCCGAGGCCGGTCTTGCCGATCAGCGAGCGCAGTCACAGCGTGATCCGCCTGATATCGGCAAGCAACTGACTGACCTCGGCCAGAAAACGGCCGCCCTCTCCCCCATTCACCACCCGATGATCATAGGACAGCGCAAGGGGTAAACGGGTTCGTGGCTGAAAGGCGTCCCCATCCCAAACAGGCTGCACACTCGCGCAACCCACTCCCAGTATCGCCACCTCGGGCGCATTGATGATGGGCGTAAAACCATCGCCTCCGATGGCGCCAAGGCTGCTCACTGTAAAGACGCCACCTTGCATCTCATCTGGCTTGAGCCGCTTATCTCTCGCTCGCTGAGCCAGCGTCGCTATCTCTGCCGCGAGCTGCCAAATGGTCTTTTTATCCACGTCTCGAATGACGGGCACCACTAATCCGCCGGGGGTCTCAACTGCCATACCAATATGGCAGTAGTGCTTGAAGATCAGACTGTCACCGCCGTCGGCGAGCGAAGACTGCAACTTAGGGTGATGACTCAGCGCCACCGCACAAGCTTTTACAATAAAAGGCAATGGCGTTAATCGCAGATCTCTCTCGGTCGCCTCTTGCTTGAGTGCCTGACGAAAGTCCTCCAAGTCAGATACGTCGGCATCACCGAACTGTGTCACATGAGGAATATTGAGCCACGAACGCACCATATTATCGGCGGTGAGTCGCTCTACCCGGCTCCGATCCACTCGCTCAACGTGACCAAAGCGCGCGTAATCAGGCGCTGGAATCGTCGGCAGGCCCGATCCGGTCATAGCAGTGGGCTGACTGAGTGCCTGCGCCACGTACTGCTGTAAATCCTCTTTTTGTATTCGTCCCCTTGCGCCAGAACCGGTCACCTGATTCAGCGCGACCCCAAACTCTCGAGCCAATTTTCTCACAGCAGGGCCGGCATAAACTGCGCTCTGATCTGGGTCGCGACTCGGTTCTTCATGCTCATGCGTGACCGTTTGTGACTCCCCCTCGGGCGCACCCATAGCGGTCACAGCAGGAGCCAGAGGTGGCTCACTGTCTTGATCAGCCACCGTTGCGGCATCCTGCGGTCGCGCTTGCACTGTCGTCACACTCAACTGCGCAATCAGATCTCCGGCTTTCACCGTACTGCCGACGGCGACGAGCCACTCGGTCACCACGCCCGCTACCGGCGCTGGCACCTCCATAGAGGCTTTGTCGGACTCCAACAGCACTAACGAATCGCCCTCTTCGACTGCCGAACCCACTGCAACCAAACACTCCACCAGCTCGGCACCCTGATCACTCCCTAGGTCGGGTATCACAACGGCGTACGGCGCCATCTCACGACTCGCTGGAGCCACTGGTGCCTCTCCCGTTGACTCGGTGTCTGAGGCAACGGCCACCGCCTCGCGAAGTGGCTCACCCCCTGCACCGTGCTCCGCGACCCCCTGGGTCTCCGAATCCGAGGCGCTCGCGGCTGCCTCGTCATCGCTTAACGACGCCGGCTGCTCAGCTGCCTCGCTATCCGCATTTCCCTTACCCGAAGTCTCGATCTCGAGAATCACATCCCCCTCGGAAATCGCATCGCCGACGGCGACGCGCAGTGTGGTCACGATGCCGGCCACGTCCGCAGGAATCTCCATCGACGCCTTGTCAGACTCCACCACGACTACGCTTTGTTCTAGAGCAATGTGATCGCCGACGGCAACCAAAACTTCGACCACCTCTGCTCCCTCCGCACCACCAATATCAGGCACCTTAATGAGTTGTTCTGTCATGATCGGAGCTCCTGTTGGCGCGTCAGATTTGAGCGGGATTGGGTTTGTCAGGATTTATATTCATGGCGAGAATCGCGTCCTCAACCGCCGTCAAGGCAACATCGCCCTGATCCGCAAGCGCTTTCAACGCAGCCACGACGATGTGCTCGCGACTCACTTCAAAGTGTTGGCGCAACTGCTGGCGTGTATCACTGCGACCAAAGCCATCGGTCCCCAATACCGTAAATGACCCGGGTATGAACTCTCGCAGCTGGTTGGTATGTGCCCTTTGGTAATCGGTTGCGGCAATAAAGGGGCCCGACGCGTGAGACAGTTGTTCTGTCAGGTACGGCACTCGAGGGGGTTCCGTGGGGTGCAAGCGGTTCCATCGTGTTGCTTCATCGCCCTCACGGGCCAGCTCGTTAACACTGGTCATACTCCAGATATCCGCTGCGACACCATGATTTTTTTCAAGGATCTCTGCCGCCGCCTCCACTTCGCGAAGAATGGCACCGGCACCGAGCAGTTGCACTAAAGGCGCTCCTGTCACCGTACTTTTTTTCAGGCAATACAGGCCGCGCACAATATTGGCTTCTACCGCGTCGGGCATATCGGGGTGGACGTAGTTTTCATTCATCGTCGTGATGTAATAAAAACAATTTTCGCCCTCCTCAAACATACGCCGCATACCATCCTGAATAATCACGGCCAATTCGTAAGCGTAGGCTGGGTCGTAACTGATGCAATTGGGTATGGATGCTGCCAATAAATGACTATGGCCATCCTGATGCTGCAGCCCTTCCCCGTTGAGCGTGGTGCGCCCTGCAGTCGCGCCAATGAGAAATCCGCGGGCCTGGCTGTCTCCGGCCGCCCACGCCAAATCGCCGATGCGTTGAAATCCAAACATGGAGTAGAAAATATAGAAGGGCACCATCGGATAATCCGAGACACTGTAGGAGGTCGCGGCAGCAAGCCAGGCTGAAAAAGCCCCCGCCTCATTAATGCCTTCTTCTAGAATTTGTCCTGTTTCTGCCTCCTTGTAATAAAGAATCCCGCCGGAATCGTGGGGCGTGTAGCGCTGGCCTACCGAGGAGTAAATGCCCATCTGTCGAAACAGCCCCTCCATCCCAAAGGTGCGTGCCTCATCGGGCACAATCGGCACGACACGCTCGCCCAAATCCTTGTCCTTCAACAGCGTGGATAAGATGCGGACGAACGCCATCGTGGTACTGATTTGACGCTTACCTGAGGTTTTCAGTTGCCCTGCAAACGCGCTGCGCGCCGGCACTGCAAGCGAATGAGATCCCCGGCGTCGCGCGGGAATGCTACCGCCGAGCTGCGCACGACGTTCGCGCATGTAACGCATTTCAGGGCTGTCCTCTGGCGGCCGATAGAAGGGGACGTCTTTTAGCGCTTTATCGCTAATCGGCACACCAAATCGATCCCGAAAAGCCTGCAAGCTTTTCAGATCCAGCTTTTTCAACGAATGGGTCTCGTTACTGGCCTCACCCGCTTCGCTAGTCCCGTAACCCTTCACGGTCATGGCGAGAATCACTGTGGGTCGCTCTACCTCCTCGCAGGCCGCCGCATAAGCGGCATAGACCTTATACGGATCATGCCCGCCTCGATTGAGATACATGATGTCGTTGTCGCTGAGGTCTTTGACTAACTCGAGGGTTTCGGGAAACTTGCCGAAAAAATGTTCGCGCGTATACGCGCCGCCATTGAATTTGCAATTCTGAAGCTCACCGTCGCAGACCTCGTCCATGATCTTTTGCAACAGCCCACTTTGATCACGCTCTAATAACGGATCCCATTTGCGGCCCCACACGACTTTAATGACCTGCCACCCCGCTCCGCGGAACACGCCTTCCAGCTCTTGAATGATTTTACCGTTACCCCGAACGGGACCATCTAAGCGCTGCAAATTACAGTTCACCACAAAATGTAAATTGCCCAATCGCTCCCGCCCGGCCAACGAAATCGCGCCCAATGACTCGGGTTCGTCACATTCACCGTCACCCAAGAAACACCAGATTTTGCGATCGCGATGATCGACCAGACCCCGCTTGCTCTGATACTTCATGACGTGAGCTTGATAAATCGCCTGCAGGGGACCTAACCCCATCGACACGGTAGGAAACTGCCAATAATCGGGCATTAGCCAGGGGTGTGGGTAGGAGGACAAGCCACGCCCCCCGACTTCACGGCGAAAATTCTCTAACTGTTCTTCACTGAGGACGCCCTCTAAATACGAACGCGCATACATACCCGGCGCGCTGTGGCCCTGGTAATACACCAGATCGCCCGGGTGCCCGTTCGCGGTGCCTCGGAAAAAGTGGTTAACCCCCACGTCATACAACGTCGCGCTGGACGAAAAACTAGAGATATGCCCGCCCAACCCGTCCTCGTTGTCATTGGCTCGCATGACCATGGCGAGCGCATTCCATCGGACCAAGGAGCGGATGCGGCGCTCCATAAATAAGTCCCCCGGCAAAGGACGCTCATTCTCGGGGGAAATCGTATTGCGAAAGGGGGTGGTGATCGCGCTCGGCAACGGCACCCGGGCAGACTCAGCATGCTCGGAGAGCTGCTTGATGAGTTGCCCGGTCGCCTGCGGCCCGTTATGCCTGAGCACCGCGTCCAGTGACTCAGTCCACTCCTCGAGCTCAAATGCGTCCAACTGCGACATGACTCCCCCCTACCTCATCACTACTACGCTATCGAACCGGCGCTGGAGCTAATAAGTTCTATAACAGAACTAATAAAGGCGCCAGCAATGACATTAAGAGTATCAATAACCTCCCTGAATTGATATAAAGTTCTATTTTAGAATGTAATATTGATGATGGGAGCAATCGCGCCGCCACAACCGACCCTCAACGCGAAACTCAGGTGCGCGCGATACAACATCTGACCGAGTGGGTCAGCCAGAGTCGGAAGATAAAGCACGGTAGTGGCTCGCGCAGCGCGGTGAACGCATCGCGGAAAAGGCGAGCGGGGAGCGACTATCGGAACCGCAGATTCTGGCGACCGAGATCGGCGAGGGACTGCGCGCCCATTAGCTTCATATCACGTGTTAGCTCACTATGCATGTTAGTAAGTGCTCGCTCCACGCCTTTTCGACCCGCACCTGCGAGGGCGTAAAGATACCATCGCCCCCCCGAGCAGGCCTTAGCACCCAGGGATAATGCCTTGAGTACGTGCGTGCCTCGCTGGATACCGCCGTCACAGATGACATCGATATCACTGCCCACGGCGTCGATGATTTCGGCCAGCTGATCGAAAGGGGCGCGGCTGCCATCGAGCTGTCGACCTCCATGATTAGATACCATAATGGCATCCGCTCCAATGGCGACCGCCTTACGCGCATCCTCTACCGACATAATGCCCTTGAGACAGAACGCTTTCCCCCAGCGCTCCCGCACCGCCGCGGCCGCGTCCCAGTCCATGGTCTGATCTAACATCGTTGAAAAATAATCAGACACCGAAATACTGACATTCGACCCCTCGGAGACGTGGTTTTTCAAGTTTGATAAGGCAAAGGGCTCTCTGAGCAGATAGTTCAGCGTCCAACTGGGGTGCGTTGCAAAGCTTAGTAAGCTTGCTGGCGTCAGCCGAGGCGGAGAGGTAAAACCGGTCCATAAATCGCGCTCGCGATTCCCTCCAACGATGGTGTCAACGGTTAAGGCGAGCGCATCAAAGTTGGCTTCTTTACAGCGATCAATCATGTCCCAGGTCAGCGCCTTATCTTTGTGATAATAAAGCTGAAACACTTTTGGCGACGTAATGCTCTCCCCAATCTCTTCTATGCCCACCGTGGCTAATGAAGAGATGCCAAATAAAGTATTAAAGGCCTCGGCCGCCTGACCGACCGCCCGCTCCCCCTCGTGATGAAACAATCTTTGTAATGCGGTGGGTGAGAGAAACAGCGGCATATCAATCGGGATACCCATGACGGTGGTCGACAGATCAACGGTATCGACACCGGTAAGTACATTGGGCACCAAATCACAGCTTTCATAGGCTGCTGTATTGCGCCGATAGGTCACTTCATCATCGGCGGCGCCATCGATGTAATGAAAGATAGGGCCTGGTAACCGTGCCTTCGCGAGCTTACGAAACTGATGGGTGTTGTAACAATCAGCGAGTTTGATGCCCATGCGTCTCCTCCCGAATTAATCTAATGGTTGTAACGGCATACCCTTATGGAAGGCTTCGATGCTGTCTATCACCTTCGCCCCCTCGATCACCGCAAAAGGGGAGTCGCTCCAACGCTCGCCGCGCAGCTGTATCAGAATACGGCTCGGCTGAGGCATCAGCACCGTCTCGCGATAATAAGCGCGCACGTCGGCTATTGTCACGGCGTTCACCGCGGCGATCATCTGCTGGCGAGTACCAAACCCGTACCGCTCTCGATTCCAATCTGATACAAAAGGCCCTGCTTCATCAGCGAGATTCGTGGATGGCTCCGTTAATGCCGTCAACACGCCCGATTTCAAATTAGCAAACTGCTCATCGGTCAGCGCTTGAAGCGTCTCGCCATACTCTTGCGCAAAGGCCTCAAAACGCGCCAACATCTCGACGGGGCCTTTGACCGGCGTCTGGATGTAAAACCCGATTACCGGGTGGTCTTGCAAGGTCGTCGCAATCCCCCCCGCGGCGTAACCTAACTGCTCCTCAGTGCGCAGCGTATCGAAAACGCGATTGCGCAGATGGCGTGCCAACACGCGACCTGCCGCCTCGTTTTCAACACTCGCCTCGGGCGCGGCGTACAGCAGCATCATGCCCAGGTCTTCGACCGGTAAGTCAGTGTTGTAGACGACCGTCTGCCCCGACACTGGCGCGTAAACGCGCTTGCGAACGTAGTTTAAGGCGCCCTCTGACCTTGGCGGCAGGCCCTCGCGAATGCGCTGCGCCATCGTCTCCGCAAACGCAGTGTCATAGTTGCCAAATAGGTACACTCTGACCAGTGCACGCTCCAATAACTCATCCACAAACGCAGTAAATTGTGACGGCGTAATCTGGCTCGCTGCCTCACGCAACGACGCCTCATCATAAAAGCCCGTTTGCGTCAGGCCCGACAGCGTCCGGCCTAGTTGGCTGACCGGCATTTCGCGCTTGCGATTTTGTAGCCCCCGCGAGAAACGATCTAGCGCCTGCGTCAAGGCTTGCTCGTCGGGACTCACCCGCAGGGCAGCCAACGCAGCAGCGAGTAACTCCGGTTGCTTATCGGTAAAACCCGAAATCGAAATACGAAGCCCTTCATCTAATTGCAAGCTGAGCCCCATACCCGCAATACCGGCCTCGGTAATCAGCGCCGTTTCGTTCAGGTTATAGAGATCGGCCCACAGCACCATCATCACCGCCGCATCGACTCGCTGCTGGCGCACGGGAGAGTTCAGATACAACTGTGTATACCCTCTGGGTAACTGCGCGAAGGCCTCGCTGCCTTGCAACCAGACACTCAAGCCAGGTTCATCGATCACTCGCTGTGGCTCGCTCTGAGTCGACGCAATGGCGAATTGCTCGGGCAGCAAGCTGTTCTGTGCCGGTAGCATCAATTCGTAGGACGCCGCGCCCGCTAGCAGTGTTGCCGGCGCCGGTGTCGCGAGCGGCTCGACGGCATACTGACCCTCGTAAAAAGTGAGGGTTTCGGATACTTCTTGCGCCTGATCAATGTCCCAAACTTGCAAGCGCTCGGGTACTAACTGCGCCAGCACGGCCTCGACCGCAGCCTGATCAAAACCGACGAATCGATAAGGTGCCTCGATGGCCAGTCGCGATGGGTAGGTTTGCATCGCTCGCGTAAGCTGGTGCGCATACGAGAAGTCGCCCATCTTCTCCAAGAAACGAAACCGGTTGGACAATGAGGTACCAAACTCTTCGGCATAGCGATCATCAATTCCCTCAGCGCGCAGCATCTCTAAATACCCGAGCAACATCGTGGTGATGTCGTCACGATGAGCCAACCCCTCAGGGGTCAGCTGAACCGAAAAAGTGAACAGCCCATAGTTGCCGTATCGCGAAGGGTCTGCACTCACCATGAGTGCGCTCGCCCAACCCAATTCGCGCAATCGGACAGCGGGGGTGCCAGGCATTTCCGAGCCCAAAACATAAGAGAGGTACTCGCTGGGTTTGGTGTCGTAAAGATGCGTATTGTTGTCGATAATAAAATCAAGCCGCAGCTCGCGGGTGTCGTCCTGAGGGCGATACCGTATCTGCTTGGCGCCCACTTCTTGAAAATCAATCGGCGCGGTGATGTCTGGCTGAGCCACTTGTTTATTTGGAATGTCGGCAAAATAGGCTTCCGCTAGGGCGGTCATTTCGTCTAAGGGGCGTTCGCTGATCAGCGATGCCTTCATCAAGTTGGCACTGTAATAGCGCTGAAAGAACGCAACCGTTGCGGCGTGAAGCCCGCCTTCTGACTTATCGGCCAGCGACTCCAAGTTGCCGATTTGAAAACGGTTAGCGGGGTGCGCTCCCAGCAATTTTCGCGCGAGTCGATACTCGATCCGAAAGTCCTGCTCCCGGCGCATGGACCACTCGGCGTTGACCGCATTTTTTTCCTTGTCGATATACGTCGGGTCGAGCAGCGGATCAGTGAAGAAGCTAGAAAATCGATCTAGGCCCTCTGGAAAAGCCTCATTCTCTACCGTCATCATGTAATTGGTAATATCGAGCCCGGTGTAAGCATTAGACATCCCACCGTGCTCTGCCGTGAATGCCATAAATCCATCAGGGTCTGGGTATTGGGCTGAACCCATGAAGAGCATGTGCTCGAGATAATGCGCCATCCCCGGATATTCGTCGGGGTCTGCCGCCGCGCCCAAACCAACGCTCAACGCCGCCGCTGATTTTTCAACCGTGGGGTCAGACACCAACATGACTTCTAAGCCATTCGCTAACACCACCAAGGCATAGGCACGATCATCGTTCGGGCTGATCGACACGCCTATCTCTTGCTCATCCGCGCCTGGGGTGGGTTCGCTGCAGCCTCCCAAAGTGGCCATCAAAAACAGCATCACCCCGACCCAAAAGCCGCTCGATAGTGTCGAAAAAACAGAAGACCGCGCCCTATGACGCACCACGATATCGAAGTAACCACGCATGAGATTCACACTCTTATGTCAGTGAGTAAAAAAAGCTAATGACGTCAGGCCGCATAAGGCAGCCGCGCCGTCAGGGTCTGGCCGTCACCTCCTGGGCAGGCCAGGCAGAGAGAATGGCGTTCACCAAGGTCGCCAACGGGATAGCAAAAAAGACACCCCACACCCCCCACAACCCCCCAAAAAACAGGACCGCAATGACAATTGCCACGGGGTGTAAGTTGACTGCCTCAGAAAACAGTACCGGCACTAATACGTTGCCATCTAAGATCTGAATCACCGCGTACGCGCCGAAGACCCAGTAAAAATCCGGCGTCACACCAAATTGAAAATAAGCCACGATGAGGACAGGAATCGTCACCAGTGTGGCGCCGATGTAGGGCACGATCACCGACAGTCCCACCAGCAATCCCAGTAGGGCGGCATAATTGAGCGAAAAGATAGCGAACACGGCGTAAGTGGCGGCACCCACAATCACGACCTCGATTCCCTTGCCGCGCGCATAGTTTGCAAACTGCTGATTCAACTCACGCCATATGCCATCCAATAACGGCCGCTTGGTCGGCAAGAGGCCCGCAAACCAGCCCACCAGCTGCTCTCGATCTTTGAGAAAGAAAAATACCATCAAAGGGATCAAGATCACGTAGACAATCGTCGCCAATACACTCGGGATTGAACTTAAACCCTTGGTCACCAACAACTGACCAATCGATGCCATTTCGGTCTGAATCACTGCGGTCAGCTCATTCACCTGTTGCTGAGTGAACAATACGGGATATTCCTCGGGCAGGGTCACTAATGCCCTCCTGCCTACCTCAATCATAGCCGGTGCTTCTCGCACCAGCGCCACGAGTTGTCGCCACACCAAGGGCGCTAAACCAAGCAAAAAGGCAAAAAACCCACTGAGGAACAGTAGTGTCGAAACGCCCACGCTGACTTCTGCCGGCAAACCCCTTTGGCGCAAAAAATTGGCCACGCCTTGCATCAGGTACGCGAGCACGACGGCCACAAATACCGGCGCTAGAATGTCGCCAAAAATCAGCAGCACAGCAAACGCGGAGGCTAATAGCACCAAGAGGATGACAGACTCCTCCTCGCTAAAATAACGCTGATACCACTTCGTGAGTACTTCTTTCACTTGAATCAAACTCCTCGGATTAGGCTTTGATAATCATTAATCGCAGCACGTCGTCTGGCAGTCGCTCGCAGCTCACCTGGTGTCCTGCCAGGCGCGCAAAACTTTCGAAGTCTCGCTCCGAGCCTGCATCAGTGCTCAACACCTCGAGGGCACCCCCGACAGGAATATCGCGCAGCGCTCGCTTGGCCAGCAATAACGGCATCGGACAGCGCTCACCGCGCGCATCGACCGACTGAACGGGCGAAAAGGGGTCAGACATAGCGTAGGGCCAGATTATTGGGGGTGGAAGTATATCGTTTATTCACAGAGGCAGTTTGATAAGCCTGCATTTTCACACTGCGGGCTACCTCCCGAGACACCCGCAAGTAAGCTAGAGTATTGCCATGCGCGGCCCACCCCCCCTCATCGCCCAACTGACCTTATTGCTGAGTCTTATCGCTCTCAGCCTGCTGATGCGCGCGAACGCGAGCACTGAAGACCTCAAAATTCCCAATCTGGGAGAGTCGAGCACCAGTTTGTTCTCTGCCGACTATGAGTACGAGATCGGGCGGATGTGGCTGCGTAGCTTTCGCGGACAAGCCCCGCTGGTCAACGACCCCCTTTTGCACAGCTACCTCGAAAATCTGACCTTTGAATTAGCACAACACAGTGACCTACAGGATCGGCGTATCGAACTGGTCATTGTCGACAATCCTTCAATCAACGCGTTCGCCGTACCCGGTGGGGTGATTGGCGTGCACAACGGGCTGTTCCTCTACGCCGAGACGGAAGATGAGTTTGCTACCGTCATGGCGCACGAAATTGCACACCTCAGCCAACGGCATTTTTCGCGCCGAATGGAGCTCGCCGCACAACAAGGGCCGATGCAACTCGCAGGACTATTGGCCGGCATCCTATTGGCTGCGACCGTCGGTACCGACGCCGGGCTTGCCGCGATGACAACCGCGCAGGGTCTCGCTCAAGACGAGCAGCTACGCTATAGCCGATCGAACGAAGCCGAGGCGGATCGAGTCGGTCTCAGAACGCTGTATGAGGCAGGCATGGATCCCTATGCCGCCCCGGAAATGTTTGAGCGGATGCTCGCCGCCACCCGTTACAGCTCAACCAATCGGGTACCCGAATTCATGCGCACTCACCCGCTGTCAGAAAGACGGATAGCCGATACCCGAACGCGCGCCATGCAATATCCCAAGCGCATCCGCCCTGTCAGCCTCGACTTTCAGCTCATGCGAGCGCGGGTTGAGGTGCACTCTGCGCAAACACCCGAAGAGGCGGTGGCGAGCTTTCGTGCAGCGCTTCAGGGCCAAACGCGCTCAACAGAAGCCACTACCTATGGTTTGGTGCTGGCGTTGACGGCAGCCGGCCGACCCAATGAAGCAGCGCTGTCACTCGATAGTATTTGGTCGGACAACACGGATCGCATCGAATATGTAATCGCCAACGCAGAAATTGACTTGGCCCGGGGCAATCCACAACGCGCTGTCGCCACGCTCGAACAACGCCTTGAGTTATCGCCGGGCAACCACCCCCTGACAATGGCTTACGCCGACGCGCTGCATCAGTCAGGATCACCCCACCTCGCCGAGGCCGTATTACTCGAGCAATCGCGACGCGTCAGTAATGACCCAGGGCTTTGGTACCTGTTGGCGGAAGTTCAAGGGCTCGCCGGCAATATTATTGGCTTGCACCGCTCCAGAGCCGAATATTTTATTATGATCAATGCCTTGGATGCCGCCGAAAAGCAATTGAGCTACGCGGAAGCGCTAACAGATCGCGACTTCACGACCTCATCACTGATCAACGAGCGCCTGCGGGATATTCAGTCTATGCGAGCGGAGATGGATCGAGGCTAGTCACTCATCGGGTCACAGCCCGAGGTTTAGGGCTTCAGCGTCTCCGCAAAGGCCAGCATTCGTTCGAGCGGCCGCATCGCCGCGGTAGCGATATCAGCGGGCACCTGAATCTCATTGTCGTCCCGGTCAAACACTGACGCCATCGACTCCAGGTCGTTCATTGCCATCCAAGGGCAGTTAGCGCAACTGCGACAGGTGGCACCCTTCCCCGCTGTGGGCGCGATGATAAAACGTTTATCGGGAGCGGCCTGCTGTAATTTATAAAAGATGCCTTGGTCTGTGGCGACAATAAAAGTGCTATGAGGTAGCGACTGAGCGGCGCGGATAATCTGCGTCGTAGAGCCCACATGATCGGCCAACGCGATGACATTCGCCGGTGACTCTGGGTGCACCAAAACCGCCGCGTCAGGGTGCACCTGTTTAAGGTCAAGGATCCCTCGCGCCTTAAACTCCTCGTGCACGATACACGCGCCATCCCACAGCAATACGTCAGCCCCTGACGCTCGCTTGACGTAATCGCCCAGGTGTTTATCCGGCGCCCAGATAATCGGCTTGTCTTGAGCAGCCAGATGCTCTGCCACATCCAAGGCAATACTCGAGGTGACCACCCAGTCAGCGCGCGCCTTCACCGCCGCCGAAGTGTTGGCATAAACCACTACCTCCCGCTCCGGGTGCGCATCACAAAAGTCCGAAAACGCGTCGATCGGGCAGCCTTCATCTAAAGAACACGTCGCTTCCAGCGTTGGCATGAGTACCCGTTTGCTGGGGGTCAAAATTTTAGCGGTTTCTCCCATAAACCGGACCCCCGCCACGATCAACGTTTCCGCCGGATGATCGCGGCCAAAACGGGCCATCTCAAGAGAATCTGACACACAGCCGCCAGTGGCCTCAGCGAGCGCCTGAATTTCAGGGGCAGTGTAATAATGCGCCACGATCACCGCGTTATGGGCCTTCAGGTGGCCTCGGATCGTAGACTCGAGTGCTTCCCGACGCGCTGCTGATAGCGCCACGGTTTGCCTGCGGTCCAAATGCGATTGCACCTGTGTGCGAATCTGAACGAGTTTTTCTTGGGCTATCGACATGGTTTATGGGGTCTAAATACCTTTGAGAACACTAGCATATTCTGGGCACGACAGCCCCAATCAACGACCGTGGAATACCGGTGTCCGCTTTTCTCGCTGAGCGCGAATACCCTCCTGCAAATCGTCTGAGTCGGCGCAGAGCTTGGCACGCGCCT